>Ga0172382_10000082_pt1 | contig 152479 bp, 130 predicted proteins | sample Leawel138RmetaG_FD_122245 | JGI IMG/M metagenome (GOLD analysis project Ga0172382, IMG submission 122245) | Leachate microbial communities from a municipal landfill in Southern Ontario, Canada - Leachate well 138R metaG | ecosystem: Engineered > Solid waste > Landfill > Unclassified | place... | reverse complement strand
GTTTGCCTTTGCGGCGTATCTCGGGGCGATGTTATCACCTGTAGAAAACACGTATATATCGGCAGCAACGGCGCTGGTTTTTATATTTCTTCCGGGCTTTTTGCTGGTCGCTGGTGTACTGCCTTTTTGGCAAGTTGTCTCTAGGAATCATTTTGCTAGCAACGCTATCGCCGGGGTTAATGCGGCTGTTGTAGGTTTGTTAGGTGCTGCTCTGTATGACCCTATTTTCACATCAGGGATAATGGGTCTCCTTGATATGGCGATCGTGCTTGTCGGGTTTTGGTTGCTTATAAGGTGGCGAATTTCTCCACTTATCGTAGTGCTATGGTGTGTTGCAGCAAGTGTTTTACGCGTATTGGTGTAGTGGATGGCTAGAAAGCGCCGCAACGCATTGATTATTATAAAAACGAGAGCGATATTTTCACTTCTTCCAGCCCTTATTTGTAGCTCGGCATTTTAGCGACTTCAGCATCTATCCAGGCTTTGGCTTGCTCGGTAATTTCCCTGCTGCTGAACTCGGTTGAGCTGATCGGCTTGCCGATTTTGACGGTGATCTTCCCTGGTCGCTTCAGGTAGCTATCCGATGGCCAATATTCTCCAGCGTTGAGCGCAATGGGGACGACCGGCACGCCGGCAGCAACGGCAATGTTGGCACCACCTCGGGCAAATTTTCCTTCGGTATTGGGTTTGGTTCGCGTACCTTCGGGGAAGATGAGTACGGAGATATTTTGTTGAAGCCGTTGTACCCCTTGATCTAAGGTTTGTTTGAGGGCCTGCTTGGGGTTGCCACGATCAATCGCGATGGGGTCGGTTAAGCGTAAACCCCAACCAAAAAAAGGCAAATTTAATAACTCGCGCTTTAATACGATGCAAACAGGGGATAAATAATATTGCAGGAAATAAGTTTCCCATGAGCTTTGGTGTTTGGATAGTATGACATAAGGTGTTGAGGGTAAATTTTCGGCACCAATAACTTCGAATTTTACCCCGCAGGCAACAGCCCCCCAAAAGATCGCAAAGCGGTTCCACAGTAGGATATAGCGATTACGGATTGAGAACGGGAGGAAGCTAAAAAACAAAATTCCCGTTGTACTAAACCAAACAATGGCGAGTAGAAAAGGTATGTAAAATAAACCAGCTCTTAAAGCCAAGATCAGTGTTTTTATCATAGGTTTATTACAGTAAAGATCAGCATCAAGTTATAGGGTTACTACGTGACTTATATACTTAAGGGCATCCCTGCCCTGCTTACAATTATAGGCTTGCGTGGTTTATTTAGCCGGAACCAGTAGCGAAATATCGGCGACTTCTAAAAATAACCCACGCAATTGCTTAAGCAATGCTAAACGATTATTTTTTATTGCCTCATCATCAACCATTACCATCACGTCTTCAAAAAAGCGATCTACGGATTCGCGTAAGTCCGCCAGTGTTGCCAGCGCTTGTTGGTATTGGCGCTCGACTATCAATGGTTCGATAGCTTTTGCTTTGGCGTCTACTAGCGCGGCTAGCGCCTGCTCGGCCTGATCAGTCAACAACGAGCTATCAACAGTTTTGATTGCGCTAATGTCGTCTAGCTTGGCAAGGATATTAGAGACGCGCTTGTTGGCTGCAGCTAGAGCTTGAGCTTCGGCTAGCTGACTAAAACTATAAACCGCTTTTACTCGCTGGTCGATATCTAAAGGTTGTGATAAACCTTTAGCTGATACCGCCATAAAAATTTCTGCGGGGATGTTGTTCTCTTCATAGCCTGCTCTGAAGCGTTCGATCATATACTCCAGTACGGTGTCGATGAGCCCTTCTTTGGTAGCGATGGTCTGCTGCTGTAGTGCTTGCGTCAGTAAGTCGCGCAGATCAAGGTTTAAGCCCTTTTCAACAATAATACGCAACACACCCAAGCTGGCGCGGCGTAATGCAAAGGGGTCTTTAGAGCCAGTAGGCGCTTGGCCTATGCCAAAAATACCGATGATGGTATCGAGCCTGTCGGCCAAGGCGACGGCGCAACCAGTTAAACTTTCGGGTAGTTTATCACCGGCAAACTTTGGCAGGTATTGGTCTTTAATTCCATTGGCGACCTCCTCTGCTTCGCCATCGGCCAGTGCGTAGTAGCAACCGGCAATGCCCTGCATTTTGTCAAACTCCAATACCATATCAGAGACCAAATCAGCTTTGCTGAGTTCAGCAGCACGGCTGGCGTAAACCGGGTTGCTACCGACGCTGTTGGCAATAGACGCAGCCAGTTTCATCACCCGTTGTGTTTTGTCATACAGGGTGCCGAGTTTGTCTTGAAACACGATAGATTTGAGTTTTTCTACTCGCGTTTCGAGTTTGGTTTTTTTATCGGTTTCATAAAAGAAGGCAGCATCGCTTAAGCGGGGGCGAATCACCCGCTCGTTACCGCTGATTACCTGTGCGGGATTGAGACTGACAATATTGGATACAGTAATAAAATAAGCCATCAGCTGGCCGTTTTTATCTTCTACATGAAAATATTTTTGGTGTTCTTTCATTGACGAGATTAACGCTTCGGCGGGCACCTGCAAGAAGCGTTGCTCAAAGCTTCCGGTTAACGCAACAGGCCATTCGACCAGACCGGTGACTTCATCCAGCAAAGCTTCATCAATAATTGCTATACCACCAACTTTTTCACCTTCGGCAATGACTTGCTCGCGGATCAGCGCTTTGCGTTCGGCGTAGCTTGGAATGATGTGGCCGCTATTTTTTAGCAGTGTTGGATAAGCGCTGGGGTTGGCGATTTCCAGTGTGGTATCGCAATGGAAGCGGTGGCCTCGAGTCGTGTTTCCCGCTTGAAAGCCAAGGATGGTGGCGTCGAGTACTTGGCTGTCCAGCATCATCACTATCCATTGGGCTGGGCGTACAAATTCAATTCGGCTGGCGCCCCAGCGCATGCGCTTGGCGATCGGTAATTTATCCAGTGAGGTTTGCACGATGCCAGGTAAAAGATCGGCTGTGGGCTTGCCTGTTTGAATGCTGCGATAAACCAGTTTGTCGGCTTTGCCATCGTTCTCAGTGTTTAGTTCGTCGGTGCTGATGCCGTTTTTGGTGGCGAAGGCTACTGCTGCCTTGCTGGGTTTGCCCTCGGCATCAAAGGCGATTTTGGCCGGTGGGCCCCAAGAGACGATTTCTTTCTTGGGGGTACTTGTGGCCAAGCCTTTCACTATAACAGCCAGACGTCTGGGGGTAGCAAAGCTTTCTATATGGTTGAAGCTAAGTTCTTCGCTGTTCAGTCCCGCTTCGATTTGTGCGGTAAAGCTATTGGAAAGTTTTAATAGTGCAGTGGGTGGCAATTCTTCGGTGCCAATTTCAACTAAAAAATCCTGAGTCATTACTGGTCCTCCCCAGTGGTGGCTAATACTTCGTTGCGCAGTTGTTCCGGCGCAAGGGGGAAGCCGAGTTTTTTCCGAGCGTCAAAATAGGCTTGGGCGACGCCGCGGGCCAAGGTACGAACCCGTAAAATAAAGCGCTGGCGCTCGGTGACGGAAATAGCGTGGCGAGCATCGAGTAAGTTAAATGCGTGTGATGCTTTCATGACCATCTCATAGGCAGGCAAAGGCAGGCCGGCTGCGGTGAGACGATGGCTTTCGGCTTCATAGTGGTCGAAGGATTTAAACAGCTGCTCAACATCGGCTTGCTCGAAATTGTAGGTCGACATTTCCACTTCGTTTTGGTGGAACACATCGCCGTAAGTGACAATACCCTGGGGGCCTTCAGTCCAAACCAGATCATAGATGCTATCGACACCTTGTAAATACATGGCGATACGCTCAAGACCGTAGGTGATCTCGCCAGTAACGGGGTAGCATTCGAGTCCACCCACCTGCTGGAAGTAGGTGAACTGGGTGACTTCCATACCGTTGAGCCAGACTTCCCAGCCCAGGCCCCATGCGCCAAGGGTAGGAGATTCCCAGTTATCTTCAACAAAGCGAATATCGTGAACCAGTGGGTCGATGCCAAGCGCACGTAATGATTCCAGGTACAGCTCTTGAATATTGGCGGGGTTGGGCTTCATCACTACCTGAAATTGGTAATAATGTTGTAGCCGATTCGGGTTTTCGCCGTAGCGGCCATCAGTGGGGCGACGACAGGGTTGCACATAAGCGGCATTCCAGGTTTCTGGGCCGATAGCATGCAGAAAGGTAGCTGGGTGGAAGGTGCCCGCCCCTACTTCCATATCTAATGGTTGTAAAATAACGCAGCCTTGATTGGCCCAGTATTGTTGTAGGGCAAAAATTAACCCCTGAAATGTTTTCGCGTCGGCTGATGTGGTCACGGCACTGCTCTTTCGATAAGTAGTAAATGGAGCCATTTAGGCTTATGGCAAAAGCGGTATAGTATACAGTGAGTTGGCCACGGTATTCTATTGCCTAAGCCGCATCTATATAATGGTTCAGGCGAAAAACTACGCTTTGCCGTTCCTGAATGCTTGATAAAACGGTATCATTTCGAGCCTTTGGTTTGGTCCCCTTATTTAATGACGAAATTTACCACGTTTCTATTGTTCACCTTGTTTCGGTTTTTATCCCTGTGGCCCATTCGATGGCTGCGGGCAGCAGCCAAGCCCTTCGGCAGCTTGTTAATGCTGCTTAAGTCTAGGTCTCGCGATGTTACTGTAGAGAATTTAGCGATTTGTTTTCCGGAACAAAGCGAGCAGCAGCGGGCTGAACTAGCCAAACATAGTTTGCAGCATTTATCCATGACCGCATTGGAATTAGGCCCGGTTTGGAGTTTACCGGTTAAGCAGCTGTTCAAGTCGATAGCCAGGGTGACCGGGGAAAAGGCTGTGCAGGCAGCGGTAAAAGACGGCAAAGGCTTTATTATACTCGCTCCTCATATCGGATCATGGGAGTTGTTGGGGCTTTATTTGGGTGAAAATTATCCATTCACCAGCTTGTACCAGCCGCCGGATAACCCCGCGATGCATGAAGTGACAATTAAAGCTCGCTCACGCAGCAATGCCAATGTGGCGCCTACCAATACCAAAGGGGTGAAGATACTGCTGCAAGCGCTCAAACGCGGTGAGGGAATTGGTATTTTACCCGATCAAGTTCCACCTGCCGAGGGTGGGGGGTTCGCTCCATTTTTTGCCGTACCGGCGCTGACCACTACCCTCGCTACTAATTTAGCTCGGCGAACTGGGGCACGGGTTTTTATGGGTTCAGCCTTACGGATCGAGAACAGTGGGAAGTTTGAGATTATTTTTGATGTGGTGCCTGAGACTATTGGCGCCGAAGACATGAGCATCGCATTAACTACACTAAATCAATGTGTTGAGAATTGCGTATTGCGGGCACCAGAACAGTATCAGTGGGAATATAAACGCTTTAAAAAACAGCCCGGTGGTGAGCGAAAATATTACCGAAATAAAAACTGATGACGAAAATAATCGTCAATACAGCAGGAGTAGAGTAAGTGATAGTTGGCAAGATTATTGGCGGTATTATCGGGTTTTTCTCTGCTGGCATCTTTGGTGCCATTATTGGCATTTTTGCCGGGCATTTTTTTGATAGGGGCGTGGGCCAGGCCATGGGTTTTGATTATGGCGGCGAGCGGGCCCGTTTGCAGCGTTTGTTTTTCGAAACTTCTTTTACTGTGATGGGCCATATCGCCAAAGCTGATGGCCGCATCACGGAGGCTGAAATTAGTCAGGCTGAAGCCTTGATGGCGCGTTTAGGCTTGACCGAAGAACATCGAAAAGAAGCGATTGCGTTTTTTAAACAAGGTTCAAAAGGTGATTTTCAACTAGAACCGGTTATTGCCAAATTTGTTCGTGAGGGTGGCAATAAACACAATCTGCCAGTTTTGTTGCTGGAGTTTTTATTTAGTATTGCTCTTGCTGACGGGAGTTTGCATGAATCAGAAAAGCAGATTCTGAGTCGTACCGCAGAATATTTAGGTATTAATGCACGACAATTCGAGCAGCTACTGGCGATGCTTACGGCACAGCAAAACTTTAGTGGTGGTAGTTATCGCGGTGGTAACAATAATGGTAGCTATGGCGGTAATTATCAACAAAATGGCCCTAGCCGCGCGGATGAGCTAGAGAATGCTTACAAAGCTTTAGGGGTGAGCAGTAGTGATAATGATCGAGATATCAAACGTGCTTACCGTAAATTAATGAGTCAACATCACCCAGATAAACTAATGTCGCAGGGTGTTCCTGAGGAAGTGATTAAAATGGCCACTGCTAAAACTCAGGAGATACAGCTGGCCTATGACTTAATAAAAAATTCGCGTAAATAGTGGCGTTGTCGTGATGAAATCTCGATCTACAATCCTCATTGGTCTAGCGCTTATCATTGTTGCATGCTCTGGTGAACACGCAACTTCGACAATTTCAGCGCAGGAATTAGTCACGCGGATTAACAATAACTCCGCGCCGCTGGTTTTAGATGTGCGCACTATCGATGAATACAATGGAGGCCATATTCCGGGGGCGATCAACATTCCTTTTGATCAATTTCAGCTGGAATTTGATGAGCTAAAGTTAGCAAAAAAAACTGAGATAGTTATTTATAGTGAAACCGGTTATCGTTCTGGTAAAGCTGAAAAAGACCTTAAGAAGCAAGGGTATTTTGAAGTAAGGAGCTTGTATGGGGATATAAAAAGGTGGCGTAAATTGGGTTTTATGCTTGAATAAAATTCACTGATTAAAAGCTGAATTTGAAATATATAGTTTATAGAAAATACGCCAACTCTATTTTTATTGACGCCAAAATCCAGGGGTAAAGAGAACAAGCAGGGTAAATATTTCAAGTCTACCTAGTAACATCGAAAAACTTAAAATCCATTTCGCTGTTGCGCTGATGCCGCTGAAATTAGAGGCAACATCACCAAGGCCGGGTCCTAAGTTGTTAATAGAAGCCACCACCGCAGAAAAGGCGGTGACGTAGTCGAGACCAGTGGCCATTAACAACATCAAAATTACAATAAATGAAAATACATAGACGGCAAAAAAACTCCATACAGCACTAATCACTTTAGCTTCAACCCGACGGTTGCCAACTTTGAGTGGGATAACGGCGTTGGGATGAATTAATTGCGACAATTCACGAATACCCTGCTTGGCCATTAGCATGATACGCACTGCTTTCATGCCGCCACTGGTGGAACCGCCACAGCCACCCATGATAGATAAAAAAAGCAGCAGTAAGGGTAAAAAGCTGGGCCAGTTGGCAAAGTCTGCGGTAACAAAACCGGTGGTGGTAGTAATAGAAACTGTTTGAAAGAGACCGTGGATAAACCCTTCGCTGAAGTTGTAGCGACCGGTAATCATCAACAAGGCGATAACGATACCAGAGGCGCCGAGAATAGTGTAAACAAAGAAGCGGCTTTCAGAGTCTATAGCATAGTGCTTTAAACTTTTATGCCTCAAAGTATGAAAGTGTAAGGCAAAATTGATTGCTGCAATAATCATATACAAGCTGGCAATTAACATGATGGTGGGGCTATTAAAATAACCAATACTGGCATCATGGGTAGAAAATCCACCGATAGCGATAGTTGCAAAAGAGTGACAAATCGCATCAAACGCTGACATACCCGCTAGCCAATAAGCTAGCGCGCAACTGATGGTGAGTAGCAAATAAATCAAGAAAAGTGCTTTGGCTGTTTCGGTAATACGCGGTGTGAGTTTGTTGTCTTTAATTGGTCCTGGTGTTTCAGTCCGGTAGAGCTGCATACCACCGACACCGAGCATAGGTAGAATGGCCACAGCGATAACGATGATACCAATACCACCTAACCATTGTAGTTGCTGGCGATAAAACAAAATGGATTGGGGTAAATGATCCAAACCGGTTATGACCGTCGCACCGGTGGTAGTTAAACCAGAAAGTGATTCGAATACCGCGTCGCTGATACTCATCTCGGGGTTGGGGCTTAGAAAAAACGGCAGTGCACCAAACAGTCCTAACACTATCCAGAATAGAGAGGTTATTAAAAAGCCATCGCGGGTGCGGAGGTCTGCTCGTTGTTTTGCCACGGGCATCCAAATGAGCGCACCACTGATAAAGGTAATGGCAAACGACAGTAAAAATGTTGGGTAAACGCCATCACTGTACCAAAGCGATACAATAATAGGTGTCGCTAATGTTAGGCTGAAAACCATCAGCAACATGCCGAGAATTCTGAAAATGAGCGCTATATGCATTAAAAAAGCTCGTTAGAAAAAACTAAAGCCAACCTGAAACAGGCGCTCTACTTGTTTTATTTTTGACTTGTCAGTTAGGAATACAATCAGATGATCTTCGGGCTCTACGACTAAATAACGGTGGGCGATTAATACTTCGTCACCACGGACGATGGCACCGATGCTGGAGCCTTCAATTTTCTCAATTTCATCCAGCCGTTTACCAACAACTTTGGATGAGCGCGCATCACCATGAGCGATAACCTCCAATGCTTCGGCGGCACCGCGGCGCAGTGAGTGTACGTTAGTAATGTCACCGCGGCGCACGTGCGTCAATAGACTTCCCATGGTGATTTGCTGTGCTGAAATAGCAATATCAATTTCGCCACCCTGAACCAAATCTACATAGGCAGGATTGGCGATAAGAGTGATAACCTTTCTTGCTCCCAGTCGTTTTGCCAGTAGGGATGACATGATATTGGCTTCGTCATCACTGGTCAGTGCGCAGAATACATCGACATCTTCAATACTCTCTGAAATTAATAAGTCACTATCGGAGGCGTTACCGTTTAGTACGATGGTACGGCGCAATGTCTCAGATAAATCTCGGCAGCGCGAGTAGCTCCGCTCGATAATTTTAACCTGATATTTATCTTCGATGGCAGCCGCTAATCGTTCACCAATATTGCCGCCGCCGGCAATAATGACGCGTTTGTAGGGGGTATCAAGCCGTCTCAGTTCACTCATTACCGGTAAAATATTTTCACTGGCGGCGATGAAAAATACCTCGTCGTCAGCCTCAACAATGGTGTCGGCCATGGGCATGATCGGACGATTGCGACGAAAAATAGCAGCGACGCGAGTATCGACATTGGGCATGTGGTTACGAATCTGGCGCAGCTCATTGCCAACGATGGGTCCGCCATAATAGGCTTTTACCGCGACCAACTGAACTTTACCACCGGCAAAATCGAGCACCTGCAGCGCGCCGGGGTATTCAATTAAACGGTGGATATAGCGAGTCACCAGTAGTTCTGGGCTGATAATAACGTCGATGGGGATGGCTTCGTTATTGAACATCTCAGGCTGGTCAAGGTATTGCTGGGCGCGGATTCTAGAAATTTTGGTTGGAGTACGGAATAAAGAGTAGGTAACTTGACAGGCGACCATGTTGATTTCGTCGGAGTTAGTTACCGCAATTAACATGTCAGCATCTTCGGCGCCGGCTCTGGCTAAGACATTAGGGTGCGATGCGCGCCCGGTGACGGTACCAATATCCAGTCGATCTTGGAGTTCGCGCAAACGATCGCCATCAATATCGACTACAGTGACATCATTTTGCTCATTTGCCAGGTGCTCGGCTAGTGAGGCGCCTACTAGGCCTGCGCCGAGAATGATTATTTTCATGAAGGTAGCCGCACTGTTTAATAAATTAAGCTGGTTGGTTTAACCTGAATATTGGGCGTTATTAATACTGCTGTATTGTAGGCGCTTACAGGCTAAAGGCTATGCTTTAAGTGTATTTTTTAAAGCTTTTTGGCTAGCAGTGCGTAAAAGAAACCATCAGGGCCATGGGGCTGGGGGAATAATTGTCGGCCATAGTCTCTGGCCAAGCCCCAATTGGCTGTAATAGTCTGATGCTCGGCATCGATTTGTTGCTGGCAAAACCGAGCGACCACGTTTTCATTTTCATCGGGCAATACTGAGCAGGTTGCGTACAGTAATAAGCCCCCGGGTTTTAAGGTTGCCCACAGCGCGGTTAGAATATCCAATTGTAATGCTGACAGATTTTGAATGTCGGCTGCGTTGCGGTGTAATTTGATATCGGGGTTGCGGCGTATCACGCCGGTTGCTGAGCAGGGAGCGTCGAGCAGAATACGGTCGAACATTTTTCCATCCCACCAACTCTCTGGATTGGCGGCATCGCCCGCTATAACTTGGGCCTGCAGCTGTAAGCGTTGCAGGTTTTGTTCTACCCGGTTGAGCCTGTCTTGATCGATATCCAGTGCGATTAGTTGTGTAAGTTCGGGCTCGGATTCCAGTATGTGACAGGTTTTTCCGCCAGGGGCGCAGCAAGCGTCTAACACACGCTGACCCGGAGCGAGTGCCAGCAACTGAGCAGAGAGCTGCGGTGCTTCATCTTGTACGCTGGCGAAACCTTCGTTAAATCCCGGTAGTTTTTCAACGGCACTAGCTTGATCTAGACGGATGCCGTGAGGGCTATATTCACAGCGCTTGGCACTGATATCGGCGGCAATGAGTTGTTGCAGGTAATCCTCAGTTGTGACCTGTTGCTGATTCACTCGCAGGCACATCGGTGGATGTTGATTATTGGCCAGTTCTATTGCTTCAGCTTGTTCGGGCCAAGCGCTATTTAGTGCTTGATGCAGCCATTCGGGGTGGGCTAGGGCTTCGGCGGGTGAAAGTTGGGCGAGTAAATCATCCTGCCGGCGTTGCCATTGCCGGAGTACACCATTGACTAATGCCTTGGCCCAAGGCTTTTTTAGTGCGCGGGTTGCCGCGACAGTAGCGCTGACGGCGGCGTGGTCAGGGATGCGGGTTTCAGTTAGCTGGTAGATGCCCAGCAATAACAGCATCAGTACGTCGCGGTCTTTGTCTTTCATTGGCTTACTTAATAGCTGTCTGGTAACGCCGAGTAGCTTGGGATAAAACCTTAACACCCCGTAGCACAGTTGCCGGAACAAAGCGCGATCACGTTCATCAACCTGTTGTTCAAATAACGGGATTTGTTGTGATAGTGAAGCGCCGTTAGCAACGGCGGCAATACAGTGAGCGGCGGCGGCGCGACAGTCCAGCGCTTTTTTGCTCATGGGGCGGGGGCTAAATCAAATTGCACGCCACAGCTAAAGGTATCGGCTTTAGAGTTCATCACTGCAGTAATATCCAGGGCTTTGCCACCGGGCAGTTGAATGATTTGTAGTGATAAGCAGCCCTCCCCACAACCTACAATAATCGATTTTTTATCGGCGTGGATAATCTTCCCTGCTTCACCTTGCTGTTCGCTGGCGGTAGCTTGCCAGATTTTAATTCGCTCGCCATTGAGGTTGGCGTAAGCGACAGGAAAAGGGTTAAAGGCGCGAATCATTCGCTCAATAGTGGTGGCGGGTTGCCGCCAATCTATCGCCAATTCCTCTTTGGAGATTTTGCGCGCGTAGCAGGTCTCGCTATCATCCTGAGCGGTAGCTGTTATTTCTTGCTTGGCAATCAGGTTCAAGGCGTTGTTGAGCGCGGGTACGCCAAGCTCGGCTAATTTGTCGAACAGACTACCGCCGGTTTCATTGGCGTCAATAGAGCAGCGAGTAGTGAGCAGCATATCACCCGTATCCAGGCCTTCATCCATTTGCATAATCACGATGCCGCTCTCAGTATCGCCTGCTTCAATGGCTCGTTGAATAGGTGCTGCTCCGCGCCAGCGCGGTAGTAATGAGCCGTGTACATTGATGCAGCCATACTTGGGAGCATCGAGGATGACCTTGGGCAACAGCAAACCATAAGCCACAACTACCATTAAATCAGCATTGAGTTGTTGTAGTTGCTGCTGGTCAGGAGCCTCTTTGAAGTTAGTAGGCTGGTAAACAGGGATATTATGCTCAAGAGCGAGTTGTTTGACTGGGCTGGGTTTTAGTTTCTTACCTCTGCCTGCCGGGCGGTCTGGTTGTGAGTAGACCGCTATAACCTGATGTTCAGCGCTGCTGAGAATACCTTGCAGATGAATAGCGGCAAAGTCTGGTGTACCAGCGAAGATAATACGTAAAGGGTGGCTCATAGTGTGGGGGTTCAGCCTTGTTTAAGCCATTTGCTTGTGTTGTTTTTCTAGTTTGGAGCGAATACGTTTGCGTTTAAGTGGTGAAATATAATCAACGAATAGTTTGCCGTTAAGGTGGTCGACTTCATGTTGTATGCACACTGCAAGTAGCCCTTCAGGCTGTAGTTCGAAGGCGTTACCCTCACGATCGAGTGCGTTTACTAGAATGTTTTCAGGCCGTGAAACAGTTTCGTAAAAGCCTGGCACGGATAAGCAGCCCTCATCGTAGTTGTGTTCGGGGCCATCCAGTACGGTTATCTCTGGATTGATAAATACCATCGGCTGGTCTTGGGTTTCACTGACATCGATAACTACGATACGCTCGTGGACATTCACCTGAGTTGCCGCCAGACCAATGCCTGGTGCCTTATACATGGTCTCGAACATGTCGTCGATAATCACACGGGTAGATTCATCTACCTGTACTACCGGTTTGGCGGTAGTACGTAGTCGCGGGTCGGGAAATTCTAAAATCTCTAAAATAGCCATTTAAGTTTGTGACGAACTTCTAGTGTGAATCTAAGTATTGCTGCTAAGATTATGATCGGAAAGCAAATAATCCAAATTAATCAATATAAAGCTGAACTCTTATTTGCCACTAAGCTGCTATAGTATATCAGCTTATCAATAAAAATTACCCAGTACTATCAATCACTTTTTGAGGTATTTACTGATAAGCGCTCTCAATTGAGCTGAAGTGAACTTGATAGAAGAAGTATGAAACTGGGTGTTGGAGAAACTGCTCTTGAATAAATTCCGAAAAAGGAATGCCATTATGAAAAAAACGGTATTGGGATACTTCCTGCTTGCTGTCGTTGCTTTTGTGCCTCTGGCACATGTGTCTCTGGCGCAGGCGGGTGATGTATTGTCGCTCAAAGAGGGACATCCACAAACCTATGTAGTGAAAAAAGGCGATACCCTTTGGGATATTTCGCAGCTTTTCCTCAAAGATCCTTGGAAGTGGCCGCAAATTTGGCACGTTAACCCCCAGGTTGATAATCCCCATTTAATTTATCCAGGCGATATGTTGAATTTGGTGTATATCAATGGTCAGCCAAAGTTAGTGGTCAAGCGTGGTAAAGATATCAAGCTGAGCCCACAGGTACGTATTTCTGATCTTGATCTAGCCATACCTGGGATACCGTTAGATGCAGTTTCACCGTTTTTAACTGATAGCCGTGTTGTTGAGTCGGGAAAACTTAAAAACGCTCCCTATGTATTGGCAGGCACTGGTGGTCACATTGTTTCTGGGGCTGGTGATGAGCTGTTTGCCCGAGGTGCTTTTGATAATGAGCAGAAAAACTTTGGTATCTTTCGCCCCGGCAAGGCCTATATAGATCCTGAAACAGAAGAGTTATTGGGTTATCAGGCTTATTTTATCGCAAATGCCAAGCTGACGGCGCTAGAGTCTGATATTGCTACCTTAGCATTGAATCATACCAGCGAAGAGGTTCGCCGTGGTGATCGTTTATTGCCTGATGAAGAGCGTCGAATCAGTTCTAATTTTTATCCTAGCGCGCCGACTCAAGACACCTCAGGCTATATTATTTCTGTAGAGGGTGGTGTTTCGCAAATTGGTAGCATGAATGTTGTGGTTATTAATCAGGGTGCTCGCGAGGGTATGGAAGTTGGTCATGTGTTGGCTATCTACCGCGTTGGTGAGCAAGTGCGTGATACCGTGACGGACGAAATTGTTAAGGTGCCGGATACCCGTGCTGGCTTACTGATGATATTTCGCACCTTTGAAAAAGTTAGTTATGGCTTAGTACTAAAAGCCACGCAGCCGTTAGTGGTAATGGATAAGGTTAAGAACCCCTAAGCCCAATGGCGCTGATTTAAACTAAAAGATGCCGTGGCTAGTGGATCTCCTTCCTGCGGCTCGAACAGCCTAAACACATGTTATATCCGCTGACCATGGTTTGGCGGCAATAAACGCTTTTCAATGCCAGTTGTTTGCTTGGTGTTAGCTCAAGACTGAAACTCAGTTAATTTAATATCGATCAAGGATGATCAATGCAAGATAAGGATGTCCGTAGTTGGTTAGCGCTACATCGAACAGCTGGTTTACCCGATAGCCAATTGCGCCGGCTAATTAACGCGACCAATACAGCCGAAGAGATTTATCAACTTGGGCTCGATGAGTTTCACGCCCTGAAAATCCCATCATCGGCGCAGAGTGCGCTGAATAAACCTATCGATCAAGCTCAGCTAGAGCGTGATTACACGCTGGTGCAGCAACAGTGTATCCAGCTAGTGCCGCTTAATTCACCGCAATACCCTGCATTACTGCGTCAAACTAATGATGCGCCTCCGTTACTGTACGTGAAAGGTCGGGTTGAATTACTTAACCAACCTCAGTTGGCTATGGTCGGCAGTCGCAACACCTCCCGCCAGGGTTGCGAAAATGCGTTTCGTTTTGCCCGTGAATTTGCCGGTGCCGGATTAACGGTCACCAGTGGTTTGGCTTTGGGTATTGATACTGAGAGCCATAAAGGTGCTTTGGCCAGTGCTGGTAATACTATAGCGGTGCTCGGTACCGGAGTTGATCAGATATACCCCGCCAGAAACGGTGCTCTGTATGAGCAAATTGCTACTGCTGGAGCGATTGTCTCAGAGTTTCCTTTAGCCACCGGTCCGCGTAGAAACCTGTTTCCTCGGCGAAATCGTATTATTAGTGGTATGAGTTTGGGGGTGTTAGTCGTGGAGGCGGCACTTAAAAGTGGCTCGCTAATTACGGCGCGTTGCGCGCTGGAGCAAGGTCGGGAGGTATTTGCTATACCTGGATCAATTCATAGCACTGGCAGTCAAGGTTGCCACGCTTTGATTCAACAAGGGGCGAAGCTGGTACAGAATGCGCTAGATGTGGTTGAAGAGCTACAAGGTTGGTTACCATCGCCACCGATTCAGGTTATAGCGGAGGCATCAATTATGGGGGTGCGAGACGGTTCTAGTGTTAATCCGGTGGGGGCGCAGCAAAACATCATGCTGGACGATGTGGCCGACGTAATGGAGAGAGAGCTACTTGAGTTGCTGGGTTTCGATCCTGCTCCTGTTGAGTTATTGCAGCAGCGCAGCGGTTGGGTGCCGTCTGAATTGATCTCAGTATTAACGACGCTGGAGTTGAAGGGGCTGGTTGAAAACCGCTCAGGGTGTTATTTACTGGTTGCCAGGGAGTGAGGTAACAATGGTCATTTGTGTAAGGGGCTTGCAATCTGGCCCACAGTTGGGTATTTTTCGCGCTTTTTCCTCTCGTGTATGTGAGGATCCACTGTATTGAGGACAGCAGCATGACTAAGCCTTTTGTAGCCATTTTAATGGGTTCCGATTCCGATTTACCTCAAATGGAAGCAGCTTTTGATGTGCTGAGTTCGTTTGGTATTGATTATGAGGTCAAAGTGACCTCAGCTCACCGTACACCTAAAATCACCCATGATTACGTGACTGATGCGGATCAGCGTGGTTGTGGTGCTTTTATTTGCGCAGCGGGTATGGCTGCGCATTTGGCTGGTGCCGTTGCAGCAGCTACGTTAAAGCCGGTTATTGGTGTACCCATTAATGCTTCATTGAATGGTTTGGACGCGTTGCTCTCTACGGTGCAAATGCCGGCGGGTATTCCTGTTGCTACCGTTGCCATTGGTAAAGCTGGGGCTAAAAATGCGGCTTATTTGGCGGCTCAAATCTTTGCCACCGCTGATCCAGACATGCATAAGAAACTAATAGCCGAGCGTGAAAGCAGTGCCCAGGCAGTCGTCGCTAAAGATGAAGCATTGCAGGCTAAGCTGAAGGGCTAGTCTCATGGTTATGATGCCACTGAAGCTGGAGCGCGCTGTACAGCAAGTACGGCGAGGTGGTGTCATTGCCTACCCCACCGAGGCAGTATGGGGTTTGGGCTGCGATCCGTTAAATAGCAAGGCTGTGGGCCGCTTGTTGGCTATCAAACAGCGCCCTGTTGAAAAGGGATTGATATTGGTTGCAGCGTCGGTCGAGCAGTTTGCGCCGTATTTAGAGCATCTATCGCCACAGTTGCTGGCGAAATTTTCACAAGTCTTGCCGCAACCTGTTACTTGGTTAGTCTCTGTAAATAGCTTTGTTCCCTCCTGGATTAGCGGCAAATTTTCTAGTGTCGCATTGAGAGTAAGCACTCACCAAGTGGTGGTGGATTTATGCCGCGCAGTGGGTGGCCCAGTTGTTTCAACCTCAGCGAATAAGGCGGGTAAAGAACCTGCTTTGTGGCCTTGGGTGTTACAGCGACAGCTGGGTGATGAGCTGGACTATATTCTGCCGGGCCAGTTGGGTGGTGCGGTTAAACCATCGGAAATACGTGAATTGATTTCGGACAAAGTAATTCGCAATGGCTGATGCTATGGTGCGGACCATTCATTTTGTATTGGAGGTTTATCATGTCAGCGCCTGATTTAGCGATTGATCAAGTTAAAAGTTACTTGCTAGAACTGCAAGACAGTATTTGTGACCGCTTGCAGCAGGAAGATGGTGGGGCCCAATTTCAGCAAACAGAGTGGTTGCGCCCTGAAGGTGGTGGGGGCCGTTCCCGAGTTATCAGTGGTGGTGAGGTTTTTGAGAAGGGTGGAGTCAATTTTTCTCATGTATTTGGTAACAATTTACCGCCCTCCGCTACGCAGTCGCGGCCTGAGTTAGCTGGGCGTAGTTTTCAGGCGATGGGTGTCTCTTTGGTGATGCACCCTGAGAACCCCTATGTGCCGACTAGTCATGCCAATGTGCGCCTGTTCATTGCTGAAAAAGAAGGTGAGGAGCCGGTTTGGTGGTTTGGTGGTGGCTACGACCTAACCCCGTATTATGGCTTTGAAGAAGACTGCGAGGCTTGGCATCAAACGGCTAAACAAGCCTGTGAGCCCTTTGGTCAAACAGTATACCCTCGGTTTAAAAAATGGTGTGATGAGTATTTTTACTTGCCGCATCGCGACGAACCCCGCGGTGTGGGTGGTTTGTTTTTTGATGATTACGCCGAGGGCAGTTTTGAGCAGTGTTTTTCCTTTATGCGGGCTATAGGGGATTCTTATGTTGAGGCTTACCAACCCATTGTAGCTAAGCGTAAAGGCACCCCTTATAGTGATCGCGAGCGGCAATTTCAGCTTTATCGGCGTGGCCGCTACGTTGAGTTCAACTTGGTTCAAGATAGAGGCACAATTTTTGGTTTGCAATCTAATGGGCGTACCGAGTCAATCTTAATGTCTTTGCCACCTTTGGTGCGCTGGGAGTACGACTGGCAGCCGCAGGCAAGTAGCGCTGAAGCTCGTTTAACAACGGATTTTTTAATCAATAGGGATTGGGCTTAGCCAGCTATATCGTGAAAATATTTTTAAGGCGTAAAGCAGTCGCCTTTAAATAATAACAAAGTAAAAAGAATAGGTTTATGACCATAGCAGATAAATACGCCGTATTCGGCAACCCGATCAAGCATAGCAAATCGCCACAAATTCATGCGGCTTTTGCTAAGCAGACCTTGCAAAATATCAACTATCGAGCACATTTGGTCGAGGTTGATAAATTCGCTGATGCTGCGCGTAGCTTTTTTGACAATGGTGGCAAAGGTTTGAATATTACCGTGCCATTTAAAATAGATGCCTATCAGTTTGCTGATGAGTTAAGTGATCGAGCTCGCCGAGCTGGCGCGGTTAATACTTTGGCTATGCAGAATGATGGCACTATCTACGGGGACAATACTGATGGTCCTGGTTTGGTTCGAGATATCTGTGAAAACCTTGGTTGGCAGGTGACGAATAAACGGGTTTTGTTGTTGGGTGGTGGTGGTGCTGTTCGTGGAGTGCTAGAGCCACTGTTAGGTCTTAACCCGGCACATTTGCTTATTTCTAATCGAACTGTGAAGAAGGCGCAACAACTCGCTCAGGACTTTGCCGACTTGGGCAATGTAAGTGCTTGTAGCTATGAGGCATTGCATGCCAACCAATTTGATTTGATCATCAATGGCACCAGCGCCAGTCTCGCTGGTGAGTTGCCCCCCCTGCCCACTCAAGCCCTAACTGACCAGGGTTGCTGCTATGACATGATGTATAGCAATGGCCCCACGCCATTTATGCGCTGGGGAGCGGAAAACGCTGCCTGGGCAGTAGCTGATGGTTTGGGGATGTTGGTGGAGCAGGCAGCAGAATCATTTTTACTCTGGCGTGGTATGCGCCCGCAAACAACGGAAGTGATCAGCGCAATTCGGCAGGAGCTGGAAGCAGGTAACTAGATGTTCAGTTATTTAGCTGACTTGCTCGGCTAGATAATCGTTTTTTAGTACGACATAATTAGTGGCTAGGGAGTTAAACAATTCACGTTCATGTGGGTTAAGCGGGCGCGTTTGACGTGCTGGGCTGCCGGTATACAGGTAGCCACTGTTGAGTCGTTTGCCGGGGGTGACTAGCGCCCCTGCTCCAACCATTACCTCGTCTTCGATGATAACCCCATCCAAAATAATGGCTCCCATTCCAATCAAGCAGCGGTTACCAATAGTACAGCCATGCAGCATGACTTTATGGCCAACCGTAACGTCATCGCCAACGATGGTCGGATAACCCTCTGGGTTGCTGTTAGTGGGTCTGGACTCATGGATTACGCTACCGTCCTGGATATTGCTGCGATCGCCAATACGCACGGCATTGACATCACCACGAATGACGACCAAAGGCCAGACAGAGGCATCAGCACCAAGATGTACATCGCCAATAACTACCGCGGCGGGGTCGATATAAGCGCCGCTAGCTAGCTTGGGAAATATGCCTTTAAACGGTCTGATTGACGTGTTGGTTTGCGTAGCCATACTTTTCTGGTCCCATGGAATAATGGTTGGAGGAGTTGGAATGGTAAGAGGCCTGATTAGAAAGTACCAGTGTTGAATAACGGTAATTGTGGTGTGACAGTATTTTCAGCGCTGTTGCCACAGTATTCTGCCTATAGGTTTGCTAGAATGGTGAAAAATTTTTAGAGGTTATTGTCGCCGTGTCTAATCCCCTGTTACAGCATCATCTGCTTCCCGCGTTTTCACAGATTAAGCCTGAGTATATCGAGCCTGCGCTGGATCAGCTGCTTAGCCAAAATCGGCAGCGGATCGCCGAGTTGTTAGAGAGCACTTCAAATCCCGATCAATCATTCTTAGCGCAGTTAGAGCAATGGGATGATGAGCTCGACCAATTTTGGTCGCCGGTTAGCCATTTAAACGGAGTAAAAAACTCTGATGAGTTAAGAGCAGTATATAACGCTTGTCTACCAAAGCTGACTGAATACAGCACACAGATGGGACAAAATAAACAGCTCTACCAAGCTTATAAAAAACTGTCCGAGGATAAAACTTATCAACAGCTTACAGTTGCCCAGCGCAAATCCGTCGACAATGCGTTACGCGATTTTACCCTGTCGGGTATTGCTCTTGATGAAAAAAACCAACAGCGGTTTGGTGCTATTAAACAGCGCTTGGCGGAGTTATCGACTCAGTTTTCTAACAATGTACTCGATGCCACCCACGGTTGGAGCAAGCATATAATCGATCGATCCGAGCTTGCCGGGGTACCCGAGAGCGCGCTGAATAATTATCAACAAGCTGCTAAAGCGAAGGATTTACCAGGTTACTTAATTTCATTGGATATCCCTGCTTACTTACCATTGATGCAATATTGCGATAATGCTGCATTGCGTGAAGAGATGTATTGGGCCTATTCCACCCGTGCCTCTGAGCTGGGCCCTAACGCAGGTCAGTGGGACAATAGCGAGTTAATGGATGAGATTTTATCTCTACGCCATGAGTTGGCACTGTTATTGGGTTTTAACAATTTTGCTGAGCGTTCGTTGGCGAGTAAGATGGCGGAATCCCCGCAGCAGGTAGAAAGCTTTTTGCTAGATTTGGCAGAAAAAAGTTTACCTGTGGCCAAACAGGATTACGCTGAGTTGCTGGCGTTTGCACGCACACTTGGGGTTAAGTCTTTGCAAGTTTGGGATATCCCCTACTACAGTGAAAAATTACGGTTGGAAAAGTATGAGCTTTCACAAGAGGAGTTGCGTGTCTATTTCCCCGTCGATAAAGTTATCGATGGCATGTTTACCATTGTTGGACGTTTATTTGCTATTGAGTTTGTAGAAATAAAAACGGTAGAAAAATGGCATGAAGATGTCAGTTTTTATCATGTGTTACGCAACGGTGAAGTGATTGCTAAATTTTATTTAGATTTGTTTGCTCGTGAGCATAAACGCGGTGGTGCCTGGATGGCTGACTGTCGTGTGCGGCGGCAATTAGCTGATGGCAGCATTCAATTGCCAGTGGCATTTTTAACCTGCAACTTTACTGCGCCCGGTACAGATACCCCTTCGTTGCTGACACACAATGAGGTAACCACTTTATTTCATGAATTTGGCCACGGTTTGCATCATATGCTGACACAGGTAGATTGCGCGCCGGTTTCTGGCATCAATGGTGTGGCTTGGGATGCAGTGGAATTACCAAGCCAGTTTTTAGAAAACTGGTGCTGGGAAAAACAAGCGATTCCGTTGATTTCAAGTCATTACAAAACCAGTGAAGTGTTGCCGGATGATATGCTGCAAAAAATGTTGGCGGCAAAAAACTTTCAGTCCGGTATGTTTATGATGAGGCAGCTGGAGTTTTCATTATTCGATATAAAAATGCATGCCGAATACAATGCTAAAAACCCAGAGCCAATCAGTGTGATTCTTAATCGAGTGCGCGACAAAGTGTCGGTCTACACTGTGCCGGAGTTTAATCGTTTTCCACATAGCTTCGCCCATATTTTTGCGGGAGGTTATGCTGCGGGTTATTACAGTTATAAGTGGGCTGAGGTTTTATCCGCAGATGCTTTCTCTCGTTTTGAAGACGAAGGAATTTTTAATGCTCAAACGGGAGCCAGTTTTTTACAGGAAATTCTACAACACGGCGGTTCAATTGACCCAATGGAAATGTTTGCGAGCTTTAGAGGTAGAGAGCCTGAAATTGATGCGTTATTAAGGCATTGTGGTATCGTTAGTGAGGAGCTAAACGCATGAGCGAAAAGCCTGTAGTAAAGCGTTTTATTGCCGGGGCAGTTTGTCCGCGCTGTGCAGAAATGGACAAGTTGCTTATGTATGATGATGACCAGCAACAACAAGTTAGAGAGTGTGTACGTTGCGGTTATCAAGATGTAATGACTGATAGCGGACCAAAACAATTATCTGGTGAGGAAATTAAAACCCGTGTTAATCAGCCGCGAGTTGGCGAGCAGCCTTTATCCCACGAAGATGAGGTGCAAGTAGTTAATATTATTGACCCTAACCCTGGTGCAAAACGCAGAGATCATTAAATCCCCCCTCCAGGTCTGAGGTTCGGCTAGCTCTAGTTAAACGTCAGTTTGCTTAGCGCTTTGTTAGTTGCAGGTTTATTGATAGTTGGTCGGCCAGGCAAGGCCAACGTTGTTGTTCTTTATCTTTGTCACGGTGTTTATGTTTGGCAATATAGGCTTGGAACTCGCTACGCAGGTAAACATGTTCCTTGATCATGGTGAGGTCGGCGGTATATTGCACAGCCTCATCGAGTTCGTTAGAAAATGGCTCACCAATGAGATTGTGAACTATCAAGTTGGATATAGTCATATCCATGGGTACTAAAGGTATTGATGTGCGCATCATAAAGCGGTCATTAATTTCTTCTATTAAGCGATGAGCCAGGTAGGCCTCATTCATCAGCTCTAAAAGACCAGTATGCTTGTTGACAATCTCTGGAGGTTTTAAAAAATAATCCTCGGCTAGTTTTAGGAAGGGCTCAGTATACTCGGCAATGCTCGCTTGTTTGGTAATCGTTCTTGCTGCATCGATAAAGTCGGGCACATGATCAATGTAAGCAATTACAAAATTTACCAGACTGGAAATGGTATTTTGTTCTGGGAGCTGAATAGAAAAGTGCATACTCTTTAGAGTATGCTGCTTAAATAGTTTAGCTAAATAGTCGTGTTGTAGTTCGTGCAGCTTGGCTAAGGCTATAGTGTCACGAATGGCGTCTGTAGGCACCAGAGCCTCCTTAGTGGTTTAAGTGACAGTACTCTAACGGCAACGGTAAGTTGGGGGGGTATGCTTAATTTCAACGGTGTTGATAGTCCGAGGGTACTGCTGTGTTAATTACCCACTAAGATTAGACCATTATGGTAGTTTCGCTATTTGGATGCTTAGACGAAAAAGATCTATTTGATGCTTTGCTACCACCACGATCGCTGCAAACTATAGTGGTGAAAGTAAAGTGCCAGGAATGCCCCCCTGGCAGCATTGAAACAAATAAAAGCAAGCCATAGGCCGTGGTTGCCCCAGGCTTGGCTGAAATACCAGCACGGCAGGTAAACTAATATCGCTGCCGCCAGCATGGTTTGCTGCATCGCAGCAGTTCGGGCAGCGCCAATAAATATCCCGTCTAATAAATATCCCCATACAGCAATAATTGGTAATGCTATGAGCCAAGGCAGGTAGAGCCCAGCTTGCTGCTGGACTTCTTCGATCGAGGTCAGCTGCTTAATAAGTAGGGGGCCTGCTACCCAGTAAAGCAGGGTAAATACAACGCCGGTAATCAATGACCACAGTCCACAGGCCAGGCAGGTAGCTTTAAAGGCTGGCCAATTGCGCTTGCCGACAGCGTCTCCAACCAACGCTTCAGCCGCATGGGCAAAACCGTCGAGCCCGAAAGAGGTGAACATCAGTAAATTCATAATGATGACATTGGCAGCGAGTATGACTTCGCCCTGTTTGGCGCCTTGAGAAGTAAAAAAAGCAAGGCTGGTTAACAATATAAGGGTGCGTATAAACAGGTGGCGGTTAATAAGTATCAGTTGTTGGTAGTCTCGCCACTGCCATAGTTGTTGGTAGTCCAGTTGCCCCGGAAGGCGCTTGAGGGTTTGCTTTAGCAATAACAATCCTAGTGCGCAGCCACTGCATTCAGCGATCAATGTTGCTATGGCGGCACCGTCGCTTGCCATATCTAAGCCAATAACTAGTAAAACATCGAGCCCGATATTTAAACTATTAGTAAACAGTACGATGATTAAAGGGTATCGGGTGTTTTGACGGCCGATTAGCCAGCCGATAATGGCGTAGTTAACGAGTACCGCAGGGGCGCTAAAAATTCTAATTTGAGAGTAGCTGGCAGCAATGGATTTAATCTCGCTAGAGGGGCCGATTAAGGTGAATCCAAATTCTAGTAACCATGGGCTGAAGCAGATAACCATAATCCCAAGGCAGAGGGCAATAATGATCGATCGGAAGGCAATCAGTCGAGACTGGTCGTGTTGATCGGCACCGTAGGCCTGGGCAGTAAGGCCGGTAGTTCCCATGCGTAAAAAGCCAAAACCCCAGTAAAGAAAAGCTAAAATGCTGCTGCCTACGGCCACAGCGGCAAGAAAATGAGGGCTTTTTAGGTGCCCAAGCACTGCAGTATCCACCATTCCGAGCAAAGGAACGGATAGATTTGAAATAATCATTGGCCAGGCTAAATGCCATATCTTGTGGTTGAGCTTCGTATTAGGCCTCATATATGCCAATCTTCTTGCTGGGTAGTGATTGATGATTGTCGTTTATAATCATTAATGGATGTAATTTTTATAGTGTAAAAGTGGCCTGTATCACTAAAGCTGCGTATAATTGCGGCGTTTTGTCGCACCCGGCTAATTAAGACGGAAACAGAAAGCATTGCTGATGATTCTATCTAAGTGGGTAATTAGTCTGCAGCGATTGATTAAGTTGCGAGTTGGTCGGCAAAATAAGCAATACAGAGCTAAAAAAACAAGAATATGAAGTCACTGCTATATTAGTGTTTCTAATAGATCAATTCATGATTTATTTAGCATACATCATGGTTATATCTTTGGTGGGTAAGCGCTATCTATGTTTTCAGAAGAGAGTTCTGGAATAATTTTAACCATTAAATACGGAGACACGGGAGATGCATTTACGAGCGAAACGGCTTAAAAAGCTGGCGCTTAGTCCTGTGCTATTGCTGCTCAGCCTATTGAGCGCAAGTACTTGGGCAGAAGAGGCTCAACGCTGGCAGATGAACTTGACGCCAGGCGTTACTGAAGTAGGGTCTGAGGTTTACGATTTACACATGATCGTGCTTTGGATCTGTATATGGATTGGCATCATTGTTTTTGGTGTCATGTTCTATTCGGTGTTTACTCACCGAAAGTCGAAGGGTGCTAAACCTGCTGATTTTCATGAGAGCACGGTGGTTGAAATCGCCTGGACGGTTATTCCCTTCCTGATTCTTATTGCTATGGCCTTTCCGGCAACGACTACGCTACTAAAAATCTACGACTTTGATGACTCTGATGTCGATATTGTGGTTACCGGCTATCAGTGGAAGTGGAAGTACGAATATATTGATGAAGCAGGCGAAAACGTCGCTTTTTTCAGTAATATGAGCACTGCTAAGCATGAGATTTATAACGAAGACGAAAAAGGTGAGCATTACTTACTAGAAGTTGATGAGCCCTTGGTTTTGCCTGTTAATAAAAAGGCGCGTCTTCTAGTAACCGGTAATGACGTAATTCACTCATGGTGGGTACCAGCATTGTCGGTCAAAAAAGATGCGATTCCGGGTTTTATCAACGAAGCATGGACCAAGCCTTTAAAAGAGGGGGTTTATCGTGGGCAGTGTGCGGAGCTGTGTGGCCGAGATCATGGCTTTATGCCGATCGTGGTTAACGTGGTCTCACAAACCGAATACGATGATTGGCTGGCGGGTAAACGAGCCAAAGCGGCTGAAATTCAGGCATTAATGAGCAAGCATTTTACGCTTGATGAGCAAATGACTGCAGGTAAAGTCGTCTATAACCAATATTGCGTCGCTTGTCATGGTGCAAACGGTGAAGGTGGTGTGGGCAAGCCTATTGCCGCAAGCCCAGTAGCTACAGGGGATGTTAAGCAACACCTCAATATTACTGTTCATGGTGTGCCAGGAACTGCAATGCAGGCCTTTGGTGCTCAGCTAAATGATGTCGATTTGGCCGCAGTTGTTACCTATCAGCGTAACGCTTTCGGCAATAATATGGGCGACACTATCCAGCCCATCGATGTTTACAACTTCAAGCAAGGTCAGTAGGAGGAGTCACAATGGGTGCGCACGGACCTGCTAATAAAGGTTTAATGAGGTGGATAACTACCACCAACCACAAAGATATCGGCACGATGTATCTTTGGTTCAGCTTTGCCATGTTTATCATGGGCGGTGCTTTCGCCATGATCATTCGGGCAGAGTTGTTTCAGCCTGGCCTGCAAATTGTAGAGCCTGAGTTTTTTAACCAGATGACCACTATGCACGGTTTGGTGATGGTGTTCGGTGCCATTATGCCTTCGTTTGTAGGCCTGGCGAACTGGATGATTCCAATGATGATCGGGGCGCCAGATATGGCGTTACCGCGGATGAATAATCTGAGTTTCTGGATTCTGCCCCCTACTTTTGCGTTGTTAGCTTCAACGTTGTTTATGGACGGCGGTGCCCCCAACTTTGGTTGGACTTTTTATGCGCCGTTATCGACAACCTACGCGCCTCCTTCGGTGTCATTTTTCATTTTTGGCATCCACCTGGCGGGACTGTCCTCTATCATGGGGTCAATCAACATTATTGCGACGGTAGTTAACCTGCGTGCACCTGGCATGACATACATGAAAATGCCAATGTTTGTGTGGACCTGGTTGATTACAGCCTTCCTATTGGTAGCGGTTATGCCGGTATTGGCGGGTGCGGTAACAATGATGTTGATGGATATTCACTTTGGTACCAGTTTCTTCTCGGCAGCTGGTGGCGGCGACCCTGTTTTATTCCAGCATGTATTCTGGTTTTTTGGTCACCCCGAAGTTTATATCATTATCTTACCGGCTTTTGGAGTGGTATCGCAGATCATTCCAGCCTTCGCGCGTAAGCCTCTTTTTGGTTATGATTCAATGGTTTACGCAACAGCGTCGATTGCGTTCCTATCATTTGCTGTGTGGGCTCACCACATGTACACAGTAGGTATGCCGGTTGCGGGCGAGTTGTTCTTTATGTACGCCACCATGTTGATTGCTGTGCCAACAGGGGTGAAAGTTTTCAACTGGGTAACCACGATGTGGAGAGGGTCAATGACCTTTGAAACACCGATGCTGTTTTGTATAGGCTTTATATTATTGTTCACGATTGGTGGTTTCACTGGGGTTATGTTGTCTCTAGCTCCGGTGGATTTTCAGTATCATGATAGCTACTTCGTGGTGGCTCACTTTCACTACGTTATGGTTGCCGGTGCAGTATTTAGTATGTCTGCGGCGGTTTACTACTGGCTACCGAAGTGGTGCGGCAAAATGTATAACGAGAGTATGGGTAAAGCCCATTTCTGGATATCATTTATTGGCTTTAACCTGACGTTTTTCCCGCAGCATTTCTTGGGTCTTGCCGGTATGCCTCGTCGTATTCCAGATTACGCCCTGCAGTTTTCCGACTTCAATTTAATGTCGTCGATTGGTGCGTTTATCTATGGTGCTTCGCAGATACTATTCCTGTTCAACGTTGTTCGTACTGTTGTTGCAGGGAAGCCAACGAGTGAGCCTAAAACATGGGAAGGTGCCGAAGGTTTGGAGTGGACGGTGGCAACACCTGCCCCTTACCACACCTTTTCAACGCCTCCAGAAGTTAAATAGCTTCTAGGGCCTAGAGTGTAATGTAGTCGTGAGGATTTGGAGACGTGGCGAATATGCCTACAGATAATAGTTCAGGCGCTAAAGACATATCGTCTAGCAGTGGAGTAACTAAAACAGTTGTAAAGTCAGCTGTTGTTGTCGTGGCCATGTTCGCTTTTGTCTTCGTTGTCATGGTGCCGCTGTACAATGTGCTCTGTGATGCGCTGGGTATTAATGGTAAAACCAGTGGCGAGCAATACCAGGTCGTTGAGGCTGCTATAGATACTAGCCGTGAAATTCGGGTGCAATTTGTAGCTAGCAATAATGATGGCATGATGTGGGAGTTTCATCCGACTGATTCGGTATTAAGAGTGCATCCAGGTGGCGTTAACGACACCTTGTTTTATGCAAAAAACCCAATGGCTAAGGCAATGATAGCTCAGGCAATACCGAGCATCTCCCCTGCCCGTGCCGTTGAGTATTTTCATAAAACAGAATGTTTTTGTTTTAATCAACAACATTTAGCTGCTGGCGAAGATATTGATATGCCGCTACAGTTTATTGTTGATCAAGATTTACCGGCAGACATAAAAACGATTACCTTGTCTTATACGCTGTTTGATGTAACAGATATGGTTGAAGCGGCGCCTACTATTACCGCACGTTAAAATATAGAAAGGCATTTCTTTAAAGTCTTTGCTAAAAAGATAGCAACAAAGAAATTAACGGAGAAAAAAATGGCAGGTCACAGCAATACCGATTACGAGACCTATTATGTTCCTGAAAAAAGTCATTTGGCCATTTGTACCAGCCTGACTTTATTCATGACATTGTTTGGTGCAGCTCATGTTTTGAATGACAAAACTTTTGGCGAACCGGGGCTACAAACTAATTCATGGTTTATTTTCCTTGTTGGTTTGGGCTTGTTTTTGTCAACTTTGTTTGTGTGGTTTAGTACCACCATTCGTGAAAACCGTGCTGGGATGAACAGTGCACAGTTAAAACACTCTTACGCGATTGGTATGCAGTGGTTCATCTTCTCAGAAGTTATGTTTTTCGCCGCATTCTTTGGCGCATTGTGGTACGTACGCAATCTGGCTGGCCCATGGCTGGGCGGTGAAGGCGACGGTGGTCGCATGAACGGCCTGTTGTGGGAGGGCTTTAGCTATGAGTGGCCACTGATGCAAACACCACAGGACGCCGTCGGTGGTGTGAGTGGTCAGATTATTGCAAACAATGGCATTATGACAGGGCCAGAGAGAAATTTGAGCTTTCCCGGCTGGAGTAATGTTCTACATTGGTTACCTTTATGGAATACTATTATTCTTATTAGCTCCAGTGTTACAGCTCATATTGCGCACTTAGCTTTATTAAAAAATCAGCGTAGCAAGCTAAATTTTTGGCTAGGTTTGACCGTGGTATTGGGTCTTTCCTTTATTTATTTACAGTATCTTGAATATCACGAAGCCTACGTTGACTACGGTTTATATTTAAACTCAGGCATTTATGGCTCGACGTTCTTTATGTTGACTGGCTTTCATGGCTTCCATGTATGTATGGGCGTGTTAATGCTGCTGGTACAGTGGTTGCGGTCAACCAAGTCTGGCCACTTTACCCCAGAAGACCACTTTGGTTTTGAAGCATCGAGCTGGTATTGGCACTTTGTCGATGTGGTTTGGGTTGGGTTGTTCTTGTTTGTCTATGTCTTATAAGCGCTAGTGGCGGTTAAATAAAAAAACGGTTGTGGAGGTAATCTCCACAACCGTTTTTACATTTAGGCGCAAGCTAAACTTACAGCGCTTAGTTAATGCTTCCAGGAAGCGCTTATTCGGGAAGTAGTTGTTCAGAAGGTTGAAGCCCTGGTGTTGTTTGGCTTGGCTGCGGACTCTCTTTGTAACGAGCATCCCAAGGGGCGTTAGACCCTAGTTGCCCAGTAAATACACCGTAGAACAAAAAGCCAATCAACAATACTGCTAGCGCTATGCGAACACTGGGTATATGTCGAGTCCAAGACGATGCCGCCGCCGCAGTATTTCGCTCTTTGAGTAAAAATCGCAGGCTGCTGAACAGGCTGACAACAAGGCCGATAAACAAGATGATAATGATGATTTTTAACCACATAGCGAGACTCCAAAGGTCATGCCTAAAATTTAATAGACCGTTATAAATCGCTAGTATAACCCAGTGAACCCGCCGACATGTCTAAACCAGAACATCATAGCCTAAAATTTACCCCAGACTGGAGGGCTACGACGCTGGTGATCATATTGTTGCCGATATTGGTATTGTTGGGGTTTTGGCAGCTAGAGCGGGCTACAGAAAAAAGCCAGCTACAGGCACTTTACCAGCAGCGACAACAGGGTGGTGTGCTCGCCATTGAACAACTGTTTGATCGAACCGATGTGGATTATCAACCGGTTAAAATGCGGGGGCGATATTTAAATGATAAAGCCATATTATTGGACAATCGTATTTTTCACGGGCGCTTTGGGTATGAGATAATTACTCCTTTTCAACTTAGCAGTAATGCTTATATCGTAATGATCAATCGTGGTTGGTTGGCAGCAGATAGTGCTCGGCGTAGCCTTCCAGCAATTCAAGCAGTGAGCGGCGAAGTCGAGCTCAGTGGTGAGGTGTATGTGCCGCAGGGTGAGATGATGAAATTGGGGGTAGAGGCCGTTAAGCCGTGGCCGCGAGTAGTCCAGTCCATTGATATCACTGAATTAGCGGCAGATTTTGATTTGCCTATTTATCCATATACCGTGCGTTTAGCAGAACACTATCCCGGGAGCTATCAAGCCAACTGGCAGCTAGTTAATTTACAACCAAGTAAACATATCGGTTACGCAGTGCAGTGGTTTGCTATGTCATTTACCTTGGTATTAATTGCCTTGTTGGCAAATACCAATATTTGGGCATGGCTAAAAGCCAAAAAATTAATTCGTAAAAAATAAACAGAGGTCTACTTGAGTGACAGAGCCAAAATTTAATCCAGAACAGAATAAAAAAAATAGAAAAGTTATTCTCGCTATCTTTGGTATTCCGGCGCTAGTGTTTTTACTGTCGACCATAACGTACTATTTGGTAGAAACTAGAGCTATTGACCTGGAAACGGTTAATAATGGCCAGTTGATCACCCCGCCATTACAGTTTGCTGAGCTAGAATTATTTACTGTTAATGGCGATGAGTTTGACTATACCAAACCCGAGCCAAAATGGGCTTATCTAGTTATCGGTGACCGTTACTGCAGCAATGACTGCGAGCGGATGCTTTATGTGGCACGTCAAAGCATAACGGCGCTAGGTAAGAATATGCATAAAGTACGGTTACTTTACGTGACCACCGATGGCGTAATCACGGGCTCTTTACAACAACAGTTACAACAAGAATACCACGGTGTTGATATTATTAGTTTGAGTCGCCCTGCCCTTGAACATTTATTTGAAGCTAGTAGCGTTAACCCTTTTGAGGAGCGAAGTTTCTTTGTAATTGATCCAAAGGGGTGGCTGATGATGACGTATCATGTGGATAATACCGAACAAGCAACGCTGAACGACTTAGGTAAGTCAGTGATACGCGATATGAAGCGTTTGATTAAATAGATTATAGGGGTTCTACATGGCTTTGTTCAATTCTGCCGTAAACCGCCTGCCTGGTTTTAAATTAGCGCTGGCTGGGTGTTTGTGTGCTGTGGTAGTGATAGGTTTGGGGGCTTTTACACGGCTGGCAGATGCAGGCTTAGGTTGCCCGGATTGGCCTACTTGCTACGGTCATGCTTTTTGGCCGACAACGGCATCAGATGTTGAAAGAGCGAATCAGGCTTTTCCGGATATGCCTGTAGAGCACGATAAAACTTGGCCAGAAATGGTACATCGCTACTTTGCACAAGCTTTAGGTTACATTGCTATTGCGCTGCTTGTGATAGCTGTTGTACGGCGGCGTGAACCACAGCCAATTAAGTTAGTTAGTGGCTTATTAGCTATTAATGTCTTAATGGCGGTTGTGACAGCTATTGTAGGAACCGTCATGGAGCCTTATGCAGTGGGTTCTGTTGTCGTTACCATGTGGGTATTAGCTTATTTGGGTTTGAAAAGAGGCAAATCGAAGCAACCGTTTAAATTACCCGCATTTATTCTGGTCTTTATTATCTTGCAGGGCTTATTTGGTATGTGGACGGTGACACTGAAGTTATGGCCACAGGTAGTAACTATGCATTTGTTAGGCGGTTTTAGCGTGTTTAGCTTATTGTGGTTATTAACCTTGCGGTTGAATAATCAGCATTGGAAGGTACCGTTTTTAAGCTGGAAGCAGTTACAGGCATTTAAAAAACTAGCGGTGTTGGGCTTGATTGTAGTCAGCTGTCAGATTGCACTCGGTGGGTGGACGACATCAAACTACGCTGCCCTCGCCTGCCCTGATTTACCAACTTGTCAGGGCCAGTGGTTACCGCAGATGGCATTTGCACCGGCCTTTGATATTACGCAAAGTATTGGTCCTAATTATTTAGGCGGTGTCATGGATAACGAGGCTAGAATCGCCATTCATTTTAGTCATCGAATTGGCGCAATAGTCACGACATTGTTTTTGTTAGCCATGGTCTATGTATTAAGCCGAAAAATAGCTATTCCTGAGTGCAAAAAAATTAGTTTGGTTATATTGGCGGTGTTAGTACTGCAAGTTTGTCTGGGTTTAGGCAATATAGTGTTTAATTTCCCTGTTTATATCGCAGTAGCGCACAATTTAGTGGGGGCACTGTTACTGTTAACTATGGTGACTTTAAACCACCGAGTGTTTACTGCAGAAAAACTAGTCACTTAGTAAAGCATATTGAACTAATAGAACCTAAGAGAAAGTAAAAACATGTCCGAGACAAACACGAGCGCTAAGCACGCACCGGTGCGCTGGAGTGATTACTACGAATTAACCAAACCAAATGTCGTGTATTTGATGTTGCTGACATCGGCGATTGGTATGTTTATGGCGACTCCTGGTGTAGTACCCATTGATATACTGATTTTTGGTAACTTGGGCATAGGTTTGTGTTCTGCTTGCGGTGCGGTGGTCAATCATCTGGTGGACCAACGAATTGATATTATTATGGCTCGCACCCATAATCGGCCAATTGCACAGGGGCGGATTAAAACAGCACAGGCCGCCGTATTCGCCGCACTATTAGGTGTGGTGGGGATGGTGATTTTGATGGTTTTAGTTAATCATCTAACAGCTTGGCTGACTTTATTCTCATTGATTGGCTACGCAGGTATTTATAGTTTGTGGTTAAAGCGTGCCACGCCACAAAATATTGTCATCGGTGGTTTGCCTGGGGCTGCCCCGCCGCTGCTAGGATGGACTGCGGTTACCAATGATATTCATGGCCACGGTTTATTATTGGTGCTGATTGTTTTTGCTTGGACGCCACCACATTTTTGGGCGCTGGCGATTAAACGTAAAGATGATTATGCCAAAGCAGCTATTCCCATGTTGCCGGTAACACATGGGGTCAAATACACCGCACTGCATATTATGTTGTATAGCTTGGTGCTTATAGCGGTGAGTTTATTACCCTTCGCAACGGGTATGTCGGGCCTCTTATATCTGGCTGGTGCGGTTGTTCTTGGTGTGGTTCAAATGTATTGGGCAATAGCCATAATGCGAGAGAAACCAGATGCACCGATGAAGACATTTAAATATTCGATTATTTATTTGATGGCTTTATATTTAATTATGCTAGTGGATCACTTTATCTTCACTGTAACAATAACTGCGGGATAATCATGATGGTAAAGGATGCAGGCACAGCTGTTAATAAACAGCAGTCTAGCCAAAAACGGGGTATTTTTATTACTGTAGCTGTTGTGCTGGTGTTTATGGTTACAGTTATAGGTCTATTTATTCATGGTTTGAATCGGCCGCAGGTTTTGAGTAACGAAGAGCTGAAAAACAGTGGTGTGTTTTTATTTGATACGCCGCGCTCTTTTAAGGACTTTTCTTTGCTTGATGACAATAATCAGGCATTCACAGCTAAAAATTTGCTGGGTAAATGGTCTTTAGTTTTTTTTGGTTTTACTTACTGCCCCGATATATGTCCAACAACAATGGCGGTGCTGAATCAATTTTATCAGCAGCAGCAAGCTGAAAAGTTTGGAAAAGACTTACAGATCATTATGGTTAGCGTAGACCCGGCGCGTGATACGCCGGAAAAACTGCACGATTATGTACGTTTTTTTAATCAGGACTTTGTTGGGGTTACCGGTGAGTTTTTAGATTTACATCGCTTTGCAACGCAACTAAATATACCTTTTAGTAAGGTGCCTGGAGGTGGTGAAAACTATACCGTTGAACACAGTGGTAATGTGGCGATTATTAATTCGCAAGGACACTATGTGGGTTTTTTCCGTTCACCGCTTGAACTGGCTAAATTAAATTTTGCTTATCATGGGATGCGTGCAGCACGGGAGTAGTTACTGACATCAAAACCGAATAATGCAAGACGTTAAAATAAGGCTGTTTTTAACAAACAAGAACCTCAAAGGAAACGTTAGTTGTCAATTTGCATTCTGCTGAGGTATAGCTTGGCAGCTATCGCTTAGAAATAATCTGGATGGGTTTATCACAGGTGATGCTCGACAATATGATTGTTAGTAAAAATGCCCGGTTCCAATTGGGACCGGGCGCTAACAATTATTGCATGGCATACTCAAGTTCCTTGGCAATTTTCTCTTCAAGCTGCTTGTCTAAAGCGATAGAGACTTTCTCTACAGTTTCAGAAACATCCAACTCTACTTGATTAATAATTACATCGGTATTGATTGATTTTGATGGTTTGAACCAGGCAACAGCTACGCTGTTGTTTAAAGCTAAAGTCATAGATGGAGCTTCACTAACAGCACTCTCCGCATTGGCTGAATTGCCGATGACCGCTAGTAGAACGGCTAAAATAGCCACGTTTTTCATAGTATATCTCCTAAAATGTTAGGGCTGTTTGAGCCCGGTTATGTACCCTGTCTGAATTACTTTGTTACGAGTGTTACTGCAACGTGGGTAATAGTAACACATTGGTTTGATTCGTCTAGTAATTGAACATGAATATTTTGTTACCTCAAGGTAACAAAATTGTAATAAATAGGCATATTTAAAGGTTTATTTTATATAAGTTGTTGTTTTTGTTGCCATTTAATTTTTGTTACCCTCTTTGATAAAAAGTAACAAAATTTATAAATCTATGCGATTTGTGAAGTGTTACCCTCTTTGATCGAGGGTATGGAGAGATTGCTGGACGGTACAGGAGACGTTAAGGCTGGATCGGCTGGGGGTAACGGATGCGTTGAAGTAGGATATTTTTGTATTGTTGTGGGTTTTTTGGCTCGATTAACCCGCCTCTTTTGTGTCCATGTTCAGGTTGTAATTGTGCCACTCGACGCGAAACCCAAAAACGTAGTGCTGCGACGCGTAAAAAGTCATTCCAGAGTGTTTTTTCGGCGGTGGTAAATGGGCGAATATGTTGGTAAGCGGTAATGATCTCGGTCATCAGTGGTGTGTCGATGCTGCCGTCACTCTTGGAGCACCAATCATTAACAATCACTGCTAAATCGAACATTAAATAACCGCTGCTGGCACTATTAAAATCAATAATACCGCTGAGTCGATCTTGGTCGAAGAGGGTGTTATCACGAAACAGGTCACTGTGGATAACAGTTTGTGGTAGCTCTGGATGTGACGCTGCCAGTTGTTGAAATCGCTTCAGCTCATTCAGTAGTTCATTTTCTTCGCTATCAAGTGCGGGTCTAATGCGGTTAATCGCTTCTGCTAACCAGTCGAAATTATGGCTGCCTTCATGTGCTAACTTGGCTTTCATACAGGCTAGGTGTATCTGCGCCACTGCTGTGCCGATAGCTCGGCATTGTGCCAGAGTGGGTTGCTTGGGGTGTTCGCCTTTTAGTTTTGGCACGAGTAAGGCGGGTTTGTCCTGGATGAAGTGCATAACGATACCGTTGGCATCGGTCAGCGGGCAGGGGACAGCCAGACCCTGGCGGTTTAAAAAGGTGGTTAGCTCAATAAAAAAAGCTAATTCGTGTTGTTCGATAGCTTCAAAAATAGTCAGCACAAAGTTTTGGGTAGGCTCTGTGCGAGTTTCGCTGGCGAAGCGCGATTGGTCGGTGCTGATAAAATAAGTGGTGTTTTCTACGCCATCAGCAATACCTTTGAAGCTAAGTAGTTGGCCAATGCCAAAGGGCTCGATAAAGGCTTCGACATCATGTCGTTCAAGTACGGTATAGACGGCCATGATAAAAATTCCTCTGCTTGCTTGAGTGACAGGGCGCTGTGATAATGGTGTTCTAGCTAATCGTGCTCTTGAGTTAACTAGAAACTCCATTGTAGTGTACTTCACTACTCGCTATGTCACCTAAAAAGCCAACAATGATTATGACTGAAAATACCCAAACCCCGATTGTCCTTGTCGATGGTTCTTCTTATCTTTATCGCGCCTTTCATGCCATGTCGCAAGCCGATTTAAGAACCTCTGCGGGTGTGCCAACCGGTGCTGTACGTGGCGTTATCAGTATGCTTAGGCGGTTGATAAAAGATTATACCGACAGCGTCATCGTGGTGATTTTTGACGCCAAGGGAAAAACTTTTCGAGACGATATATACCCTGACTATAAATCAAATCGACCACCTATGCCTGATGACCTGCGTCTGCAAATTGAACCCATCCACAACATCATCAAAGCCATGGGTTTACCGCTAATCATTGTTGATGGAGTAGAGGCCGATGATGTGATCGGCACTTATGCAAGGCAGGCAACGGAGCTGGGGCAGGATGTGGTGGTATCCACTGGTGATAAAGATATGGCGCAATTGGTGAATAAGCATATTACGCTGGTTAACACCATGACGGATACGGTAATGGATGAGGCAGGAGTGATAGAAAAATTTGGTATCACCCCGGCACAAATTATTGATTATCTTGCTTTGGTCGGTGACAAGGTCGATAACATCCCAGGTGTACCTAAGTGTGGCCCTAAAACGGCGGTAAAGTGGTTGACCGAATATGGTTCTTTGGAGGGGGTGATGGCTAATGCTGATGCGGTAAAGGGAAAAATAGGCGAGAGCTTACGCAGCAGTTTAGATATGCTGCCTTTATCGCAGACGTTGGCGACAATAAAGTTAGATGTTGAATTGCCAGAACCGATTAATCACATTGAAATGCAAGCTCCTAACAGCGAGCGATTACTCACTTACTTTCATGAGATGGAGTTTAAATCCTGGGTAGAAGAGATTGAAAAAGGTGGCAATGGTATGCCTGCAAGAGGCGCCACTGCCGTTAATATTGCAGCTGCGGAGGTTGAGAAAAACTACCAGCTGGTGCTGACCGAAGCTGAATTCGAGCAGTGGCTGGCTAAACTACAGCAATCCGAGTTGTTTGCTTTTGATACTGAAACAACCAGTTTGAATTATATGGAAGCTAGAGTTGTAGGGGTGTCGTTTGCGGTTGAGGCGGGCGATGCGGCTTACGTCCCTTTTGGCCATGACTACTTAGGGGTAGAGCAACAGCTAGGTCAAGACTGGGTGCTGTCAAAGTTAAAGCCGTTACTGGAAGACCCTGGTCAAGCCAAAGTGGGGCAAAACCTCAAATACGATAAAAGTGTGCTCGCCAACCATGATATCGAGCTGAATGGCATCGCCTTTGACACAATGCTGGAATCCTATGTATTGGATAGTACGGCTACCCGTCATAACATGGATAGTCTGGCAAAAAAATACCTGGACGTCACGACAGTGAAGTTTGAAGAAATTGCCGGCAAAGGTGCAAAACAATTGACCTTTAACCAAATAGCCTTGAGCGAGGCTGCCCTTTATGCGGCAGAGGATGCGGATATTACGCTGCGCTTGCACCAAGCGCTGTGGCCGCGTTTACAGGCTGAGCCGTCGTTGGCGTCGGTGCTGCACGATATTGAGTTGCCATTAGTCCCCGTGTTATCGCGAGTTGAGCGTAATGGTGCGTTAGTTAGTAGGGACTTACTTTCGGTGCAGAGTGCTGAGATAGGCAGTAGGTTGCTTGAATTGGAAAAACAAGCGTATGCCTTGGCGGGTGAAGAGTTTAACCTGAGTTCGCCTAAGCAACTCGGCCATATCTTGTTTGAAAAGTTGGAAATTCCAGCGATCAAAAAGACCCCCAAGGGCGCGCCGTCAACAGCGGAAGAGGTGTTGGCGGAGTTGGCGCTGGATTATCCATTACCGAAAATCCTGATGGAATACCGAGGCCTGAGTAAGCTTAAATCTACCTATACTGATAAGTTGCCAGAGGTGATTAACCCCGCTACTGGGCGCATTCATACTTCCTATCATCAGGCGGTTACGGCGACCGGGAGGCTGTCATCGTCAGATCCTAATTTGCAAAATATACCTGTGCGTACTGCGGAGGGGCGCCGGATTAGGCAGGCTTTTATCGCCCCTAAAGGCTATCAGATTGTTGCTGCCGATTATTCCCAAATTGAGCTGCGTATTATGGCGCATTTATCTCAGGACAAGGGGTTATTAGAGGCCTTTGCTCAAGGCAAAGATATTCACCGGGCAACCGCCGCGGAAGTCTTTGGTGTGTCGCTTGAACAGGTAGATTCCGAGCAGCGCCGTCGTGCTAAAGCGATTAACTTTGGCCTGATTTATGGTATGTCTGCCTTTGGTTTGGCCAAACAGATCAATGTAGGTCGCAACGAGGCTCAGGTATATATCGACACTTATTTTGCTCGTTACCCTGGCGTTAAGCGCTATATGGACCAGACTCGGGCCGACGCGGCTGAACAGGGTTATGTTGAAACCTTGTTTGGTCGCCGCTTACATTTACCGGAGATTAACGCCAGCAATGGTATGCGTCGTCAGGCGGCTGAGCGTACCGCCATCAACGCACCGATGCAGGGTACCGCGGCGGATATTATTAAAAAAGCGATGGTAACTGTAGATAGTTGGTTATCAAGGTCTAAGGTTGATGCCAAGATGATTATGCAGGTACACGATGAATTGGTGTTTGAAGTAGCGGCGGAAGATGTGGAGGCGCTTAAAATCGAGATAACAGCATTGATGAGCGCCGCTGCTGAGTTGGATGTGCCACTAATTGTCGATGTGGGGGTGGGTGATAATTGGGATGAGGCGCACTAAAGTCCTCTTGAAAAAATAAAATGCACTGGTTGGGAACAAACAGCGAGCAGCTTGGGTCATAAGTTACAGTGGTTGCATACCACCTTTCATTAGCCCACCCCTGAGCTAATGATTGTCTCCGAAAGTCAGGGCTTTCCCCCTAAAAGCTCTGAGTTATATTCCCGGCTCGATTAATCGAAGCCGGGTTTTTTATGTCAGTCTTCCGGTAAATTATCTATAGGCTCCGGCTTGTCGGTTTCCTCAAGCTGTAACCAGTTGTTGAGGGTCAGTTGCAATTGATCCAAGCCGCTGCGCTTCAGCGAAGAGAAAAGCTGTACGGTAACATCGCCTGGCAAGTCACTTAACGTTTTTCGAACTTGTAATAAAGTGGTACTGGCGGGACCTTTTTTCAGTTTGTCGGCTTTAGTTAGCAATATATGCACAGGCATTTTGCAGCTATCGGCCCAAGATAACATCATACGGTCGAACTCTTGCAATGGGTGGCGACAATCCATAAGCAGGATGAGACCACACAGTGATTGTCGTTCACGCAGGTATTGTTCTAAGTGGCGCTGCCATTTTAATTTGACTTCAAGTGGCACTTTGGCAAATCCGTAACCGGGCAAATCAACCAGCCGCTGTTGTTCGGAGAGAGTGAAAAAATTGATTAATTGGGTGCGGCCAGGCGTTTTACTGGTGCGGGCCATACGTTTATTATCGGTGAGTGTATTAATGGCGCTGGATTTACCGGCATTGGAGCGGCCAGCAAAAGCGACCTCTCGGCCAATGTCTGGCGGGCAGCCGTCTAATTTTGCCGCGCTGGTTAAAAATTGTGCTTGGCGGTAGTTGAGTTGAAACTGAGTCAAGGTAAAGGCCTTTTGGTCACTTATATATCATCTGAAAGGGGCTGAGCATACTACTAGGGATGGTGATAGGATAGCACTCTTGTGTATAATGCTGCCGGTTTAAAGTTTGCATTAGTAGCTATGCTAGCAGTGTGCTGAGTAGTGGATGATTTACCAGAGTATGGGGTAATATATGGAAAAGAATTTTATTGTATCTTCGACACTAGCGTTTTTGGTATTTTTGGGCTTGGCCACAGCCTCGGCGGTTACCTATGCAACGGAGCAGGCGGTTATTGATCGTTATGCTAAAAGTTGCAGTATTTGTCATACCTCTGGCGTCGGTGGAGCTCCAAAAACAGGGGATACCGCGGCTTGGGCGCCACGCTTGGATAAAGGTATGGATGCCTTGGTAGGTTCTGTAGAGAAAGGCTTGAATGCAATGCCCCCCAAAGGTATGTGCTTTGATTGCAGTGCTGATGATTACAAGGCGCTGATTGAGCATATGTCGGCCGGAAAATAAGTTCGGTTGTTACTTGGAATAGTAACCCAAGTAACAATAATGGCCAGATTAATAGAATGGTTAAAGCGAAAGCTATTTGGCTTTTGATTTTCATCTACACTGTTCTAATAAAAATATTTTATAAAATGATCGTTGGGATAACTATGAAAAAACTATTAGTAAGTTTTTTAGTCATTGTAGGTTTTACCGGTGTCGCTCAAGCGAATGGTGATGCTGCAGCGGGTAAGAATAAAGCAGCGGCCTGCATGGCTTGTCATGGTGAAGCTGGCAACAGTATGGTGCCTACCTTTCCTAAGCTGGCCGGCCAAAATGCGCGTTATTTGCTTAAGCAAATGCAGGATATTAAATGTGGGATGCTCTCTGCCGCAGATCAAAAAGCGCAAAAGTGTACTGGTCGCAGTGTGCCCACAATGGCGGGTCAACTGGATGCCTTCAATAATAGTGATCTTGCTGATATTGCCGCTTATTACGCTTCTCAGGCTAAGTCTGGTGGTCAGGCATCTGCCGCATTGGCTGCAAAGGGTGAAGAGATTTATCGTGCAGGTATCGGCGCAAAAGCGGTTGCAGCTTGCAGTGGCTGCCACTCTCCAACCGGTAATGGTAACGCCCCGGCAGGATATCCGGCTTTAAGTGGTCAGCATGCTGATTATGTGGTTGTACAGCTAAAGGCATTTCGTGCCGCAGCGGATGGTTTAGAGGGTCGTTCCAACGATGGTGATACTAGTATTATGCGTGATATCGCTGCGCGGTTGAGTGATAGTGAAATCAGCGCAGTAGCTAGTTATATATCGGGTCTTTATTAATTAGCGACTAGCGATTAAAGGTGGCTTAGGTCACCTTTTTTTATGTCTGTAGCATGTAGTTTTTAAATAAAATGTGTATTTGGGTGCATTTTGGGAACTATGCGTATAGAAAACCGTTCTTATCTACATCATTTTTTCCGTTTGCGGGTAACATAGGGCTATCAGTTATCAGCAATAATTATTCATTAAGTGGAGTTATTATGCGTTATACATTACACCTTCGGAGCATTGTTGCGGCAGTGCTATTATCTTGTACCTCGTTGATGGCTTTTGCCGCGGAGCCTGAAGCCGCAGCTAAGGCTTATGTGGCGGGTAAGGATTACGAGGTGCTGGACCAGCCAGTACGCACTCGCGACAGTAAAAAAATTGAGGTAGTTGAGGTGTTTTGGTATGGCTGCCATCATTGTTACAATTTCGAGCCTTTGGTGGAGCGCTGGCATAAGCTGCAAGCCGAGGATGTTGATTTTTGGCAGTCGCCAGCGATATGGAATGGGGTGATGCAGCTGCATGCACAGGCGTTTTATACGGCTAGTGCTCTAGGTGTATCTGAGAAAATGCAGATGCCGCTCTTTACCACCTTGGCTGTAGAAGGTAAGCGTTTGGGTAATCAAGAGGCAATAGCTGACTTGTTTGCAGCCTACGGTGTCAATAAAGATGAGTTCAACAAGGTCTTTAATTCCTTTGGTGTTAAGAGCCAGGTTAAGCAAGCTGACGCGCGTGCGCGTAGCTACAAAATTTCAGGTACGCCAGAAGTAGTTGTTAACGGTAAATACCGTGTTACTACTGCCGCAGCCGGTGGACAGCCAGAAATGTTAGAAGTTGTCGATTTTCTAGTTGCTAAAGAAAGAGCTGCAATGGCGGCACAGTAATAGTTTTAAACTGCTAGTACTTATCTATCAGGCGGGTTCTTCCGCCTGATTCGTTTTCCCTCTATTTATCTCGGCGTTCACGTCTATACTTCAGCTTATTATTTTTAATAGGTTGGAATCCTTGATATGACGCGCAATTCGTCGCAAGCCGATTGGAAAGAAAAATATCTTAATGTGCTGGATGAGCAAGAAAGTCGAGCTCGCAAACAGCAACAGTTCACAGCATTATTAGTTAAAGCGCTTATTCGTATCAGCATGGTTGCTGAGGGCATTGATCAGCAGCTTGATCAACAAATGGCGGGGATGAGGACGATTCTGCAAGAGAGTAGCGCATCTGGACGCGATCTCATTACAGTAGTCGATGCGCTGGAAGGGCAGGTCAAGCGCATTGATACGGTAAAAGCCGAACGGGCAAAGGTTATTAGCGGTGCTTTTCAGTCAATAATTTCTCAACTACAAAAACTAAAGCCGGAACACAAGGCGGGACAGCAGTTACAGAGCATTAGCAAAAACCTGAGGGCTCGCAGTAGTCGCATTCAGGAGTATTCGGGATTGATTAATGAATATGCCAAAGTGCAGCAAGCGGTGTTGTCGGAGCGCAATATAAAGCGGGTGAGCAAACCTTTTTGGCATAAATGGCAGCCGGAGCCGGAGGCAGCTAGTGTTGAGGGGAGGGCTGAGGATGCCGCGATAGAGCAGCGGGAGTTTAAGCAGGGAAAAGCAAAGGATCAGCAGTATGGACCTGAGAGACATGCCCAGGAGAGTTTCGCTCCTGGAGAGGCTGGTTTGGGTGTTATCGCAGAAGCAACCCATGAGGCGCTTGATTTAGCCACTGATAAAGACGACATTCGCGCAGACATTGATCCTAATTCTATGGGCGAAGAACCACCGTTTTCTCGGCTTAATTTGGCGATTTGTGGGGTTTTAAATGAACTGCTTTCGCAGCTGGAGCCGCCGCCCATGGCGTTGGCAAATTACCATTCAGCCAAGGAGAAAATTGCAAAAGGTTTGAATTGGTATGAGTTAGTACCAACGTTAGAAGATATCAGTCTCGTTATTGTCTCTGCATTTGATAACAACCAAAAAGAATTCGAGATTTTTCTCGCTACACTTGATGGGCGCCTGCAACAGGCCTATCAAATTATTAGCTTGTCACAGCAAGCCAGTGATGCCGAACAAGTTGCCAGTGAAGATTTACAGGCATCTATGCGTGACCAGGTGAGCGCGATTCAGCAGAGCGTACAAAATGCAGTGGAGCTTGATCAACTAAAAAATCAGGTTAGCTCGCGCCTGGATCAAATTGTGGAGGCTATGGATCGACATCAGCGCGGTGAGAAAGAGCGCAGTAACACCTTGTCTGAACAGTTCAATACACTGGCCATGCAGGTAAAGACCATGGAGGCTGCTTCTGCTGAAGCCGAGATGCGAATAGAGGAACAGCGTCAGAAAGCGTTACGTGATGTACTGACCCAGTTGCCTAACCGCGAAGCCTATCTGCAGCGGTTACAGCAAGAGTGTGATCGCTGGCGACGCTATCAGCGGCCGCTGGTTATGGCCGTTTGTGATATTGACCATTTTAAGCGTATCAACGATAGCTATGGTCATCTCGCTGGGGATAAAGTACTGCGGATTATCGCTAAAACTTTACGATTACGGTTGCGAAAAACTGATTTTATCGCCCGCTATGGCGGTGAAGAGTTTGTGATCTTAATGCCTGAAACTGAGCAGGAGCAGGCTTTGCAAGTACTTAACGGGGTGAGGGAAGCGATTGGTAGCTGTCCTTTTCACTTTAAGGACGAGCCAGTGTCTATTACGCTGTCTTTTGGCATTTCGGGCTTTGTGACGGGTGATCAAAGTGATCAGGTGTTTGCCCGTGCAGATAAAGCATTGTATCAGGCAAAAGCCGACGGACGTAACCAGTGTGCATTGGCAGAAATAGCGTTGTAATTAAGAAAAACATGGAAGGGAGGTTATTTTATGGCCGTTTCTGTTAAAGAAAACTGGCCCGCCCGACAGGATTCGAACCTGTGACCAACGGCTTCGGAAGCCGCTACTCTATCCAGCTGAGCTACGGGCGGAGGATTTAAGTCATTGTCAGACTTAAACAGGCCAGCATCATACCTGTGTCGGGCGGCGGAGTCCATGCACTTTCACCGGCACATAGCCCACGGGATTTATCATTGGCATGTGGGTTCAAACAGGGTTTGTTAAAATTTAATCGTATTAATTTGAGTGGGGATTTCCGCTTGAGCTTGAAAGTGGCTATAATTTGCCGCAGTTAAGTTCGACCCTATAGTTCGCGCTAGCTAGAAACAGGTCGAAGCTGAAATTCAGAGCTCAAAGAGAGGGCATCAAGAGTGATAAATATGTTAAAACATAATGCAGTAAAATTGATGGGTCTATTGTTAATAAGTATAGCGTTACCCGCTCATGCTATTTCTGATGCCAAGCTCGAGAGTATCAAACAACGTATTGAGCCTGTGGGCAAGCTCTGCATGGAAGGCGATAGCAGTTGTGCCACGGCTGTAGCCAGTGCCGGTGGTGCAGCCAAATCAGGTGAAGATATTTTTAACACCAGTTGTATGGCTTGCCACGCTACTGGTGCTGCTGGCGCCCCCAAAATGGGCGATGCCGCTGCTTGGGCTCCTCGTCTCGCCAATGGCATAGAGCAACTTTATATCCATGCGATAGAAGGTCTAAATGGGATGCCTCCCAAAGGTTTATGTATGACTTGTTCGGATGATGAGATAAAAAGCACCGTTGATTATATGCTCGAAAATAGCAAATAACGGCGTAGATTAAGCTATCTAAGAGCCGCAAATTCTTGCGGCTTTTTTATGCCCCTCCTATTTGTGGACAGGCATTATTAAAAGAAACCAATAAATACTCTTTCCTACCCTTCAAGGTATTACACGTCATTCTGTGGAAGAATCAATATACCCCAAAATCACAGCAACACACTGTGATTGCCCATAGAGTTTAACCGTAAGCGATTGATCTATTAAACCGTGTTTTTTTAGCGCATGGCCGCTTTTTAGCCAACAATACCCGGTCGTTTGAGGATAGGGGGGTAGGTGTAACGCAATGGCGCCTCGTCTATCGCCGCGAAGTACATCTGCCGATGTAATCGACAAATGTCAGATAATCATTGAGGTTAAATAAAGCTCCATGCTGCTGTTTGAGGATGGCATTTCCCTCAAATGGCAACAAGGGTTTGAATGTGAAATCAAAATGATTGAGCTGGTGCGTATGTATCAGGGCTGTGATCGATTCAGATAAGCCCAATGACGGGGTGATACGTTCTTTTTAAGGTGTCCATATATTCCGGTGCTTCAGTTCGGTGCTCTCTAGCGCTCTGTATGAGGGCATACAGCCCAATGTGGTGCAGAAAACAGGTGGTGGCTGAGTTCCCCGACAAATTAATTGCAAAATAAGTGACGGTGTAAGATTATCGAAAGCAATATTTATTGGAAGGATGTTTTTAACATGTTGAATAAAGTAAAGCAGATCTTGGCGGGTAGTTTGGTGGTAGTCAGTTCATCGGCAATAGCACATGATGGTCATCATGATAGCAATGTGTTTACCTGGTTTACACATCTACTGACGCACAACGATCACCTCTTTGCTTGGTTTGGCATCGCTGGGTTGCTCATGGCTGCCGCAGCTGTGTGGGGTTTTATTCGTACGCATAAACCTGTAGATTCCGTTACTACGAGCACCAAGCTAAGCAATAAATAAAAACAATGAGGATGCACTGTGGGAATGGTTGAAGCAGTCGCAACCGTTGTTGAAAAGAGTAGCTGGCTAGCTAGCCTAGAGTTACAACTCGAATACAATGCAACGGGGACTCGGCTTAGCCGCAGCCGTCATAACGGTCCCTTGTATGTTCAAAAACCTTTTTATCCTGAGGGTAGGGACCACCCCCACATCTATTTATTGCATCCGCCAGGGGGAATTGTTTCTGGGGATTCGCTCACCATTATCATCAATGCCAAGAAAAACACAGGTGTATTAGTCACCACTCCGGGTGCAGCACGTATTTACCGTGCCCGCGATAGACAGACGCTGCACTCACAGCAGCATCAACAGGTACAGTTGAATATTGGTAAAAATGCCGTGTTGGAATGGTTTCCATTGGAGACGATTGTCTTCAATGGCGCGGATGTTGCTATGAAAACGACTATCGATCTTGATGAAGGCAGTCGGTTTGTTGGTTGGGAAATAACCTGCTTTGGTTTACCTGCCAGAGACGAGCCTTTTATTAGTGGGCGTTTTAAGCAGCATTATCAAGTGAATCAAGCGGGTTTACCCCTGTTTGTTGATCGGCTAGTACTGGACGACAATCACCAAAAGTTGTTGTCGGGTAAGGCGGGTATGCAAGAGCTGCCAGTAAGCGGCTTTTTTTTGATTGGTCCTGTCATTGATGAGGTGAGTCAACGTGACGCTGCTGGGCTCGATGGTTCCGAGTCAGTATTGGTCATATTGCGAGAGCAGGTACAACGGCTTGATGTTGCAGAATGTGCTGCCATTTCAAAAGTAGGTGAGTTTTATGTCGGCCGTTACCTTGGTGATAGTACTGAGCAGGCGCGTAAAATATTTACCGAGTGGTGGCGTATCTTGCGGCCCAGAGTGATTGGGCGCGAAGCCTGTCCGCCGCGTATTTGGGCGACGTAAAGCGGCGAACAAAAACACCGCCAGACATGAATTACACTGACTTAAGCTAACAATGCTATGCATCTTGATCTACTGATTTTGGTGACTATCTCAAGAACTTCAATGTTATTGGTGGTGCTAGTGAAACAAGCTCCACCACGGTTGCTAACATGGCCTTAAGTCAGTGCCATTGCCGTCAGACATATTGCTAATAGCAGGTTGAATTATGGAACTACTACCCAGAGAAAAAGATAAGTTACTAGTATTCACTGCGGCTTTGTTGGCTGAGCGCAGATTAAATCGAGGGCTTAAATTAAATTACCCTGAGGCGATAGCTTATATCACTATGGAAATAATCGAGGGTGCTCGCGATGGCAAAACCGTTGCCGAGTTAATGAGCTACGGCAAAGAGATACTAACCGCCGACCAAGTGATGGATGGGGTGATTGAACTCATCCACGAAGTGCAGGTAGAGGCGACATTCCCCGATGGCACCAAGCTGGTTACCGTGCATAATCCTATTGGCTGAGCGAGAAGTAGACATGTTAATACCTGGAGAAGTTTTGGTTGCCACTGGCGATATTAGCCTCAATGAGGGGCGCGAAACAGTCACGGTACAAGTCAAAAACAGTGGTGATCGCCCCATTCAAATTGGCTCGCATTATCATTTTTACGAGGTTAACTCGGCGCTGTTATTTGATCGGGATAAAACCCGTGGTTTTCGTTTAAACATTATTTCCGGCACCGCTATCCGATTTGAACCGGGGCAGGGGCGTGAAGTTGAGTTAGTAGCTTACGCTGGCGAGCGTAAAGTCTACGGCTTTCGTGGTGACATCATGGGTCCGTTAGATGGTGCAGCAACTAGTGAAAAAGGGGACGCATAATGACCAGTGTTGACCGACAAACCTATGCCTCCATGTTTGGCCCAACTACTGGCGACCGAGTCCGCTTGGCAGATACCGCACTGATAATTGAAGTCGAGAAGGATTTCACTACTTACGGTGATGAAGTGAAATTCGGTGGCGGGAAAGTTATTCGCGACGGCATGGGGCAAAGTCAGCGTAGCTGTAAAGAAACCGTTGATACGGTTATTACTAATGCATTGATTCTCGATCATTGGGGTATTGTTAAAGCCGATGTGGGGATTAAAAATGGTCGTATCGCCGGTATTGGTAAAGCAGGTAACCCAGATATTCAGGATAACGTTACCCTTATCATTGGCCCTGGTACCGAGGTTATCGCCGGTGAAGGTCAAATACTGACAGCGGGCGGCATCGATTCACATATTCATTTTATTTGTCCGCAGCAAATCGAAGAAGCATTGATGTCGGGTATCACTACCATGATCGGTGGCGGTACTGGCCCTGCAACAGGGACTAATGCTACCACCTGTACCTCGGGGGTGTGGAATATAGGCAAGATGCTGCAAGCCACCGATGATATGCCGATGAACTTTGGCTTTCTTGGTAAAGGCAATGCTAGCTTACCGATAGCGTTAGAAGAGCAATTACTGGCGGGTACCTGTGGTTTAAAGCTTCATGAAGATTGGGGCACAACCCCAGCTTCTATCGATAACTGCCTGAGTGTTGCCGAGCAATTTGATGTGCAGGTAGCGATTCATACCGACACGTTGAACGAGTCCGGTTTTGTCGATGACACTCTGGCAGCGTTTAAAGGCCGTGCCATTCACACTTACCATACCGAAGGCGCTGGTGGTGGTCATGCCCCCGATATAATTCGTGCCTGCGCGGAGTTAAATGTTTTGCCTTCGTCGACTAATCCGACTCGGCCCTATACTCGCAATACAGTTGATGAGCATTTGGATATGTTGATGGTGTGTCATCACTTGGATGCATCAATCCCCGAAGATGTTGCCTTTGCTGATTCGCGGATTCGTAAAGAGACTATAGCCGCCGAAGATATTTTTCACGATCTTGGCGCGTTCAGTATGATCTCTTCCGACTCTCAGGCGATGGGGCGGGTAGGCGAGGTGATTACTCGCACCTGGCAGAGCGCGCACAAGATGAAGGTGCAGCGTGGGCCGTTGCCGGAAGATAACGAGCGGATGGATAACTTTCGCGCGCGTCGTTATATTGCCAAGTACACCATCAATCCTGCAATTACCCATGGTATTGATCATGAAGTGGGTTCGATTGAAGTGGGTAAGTTGGCGGATTTGATTTTGTGGAAGCCGGCGTTTTTTGGTATTAAGCCGTCGCTGATCATCAAAGGAGGGTTTATTGCTGCAGCGCCGATGGGTGATCCCAATGCTTCGATCCCCACGCCGCAGCCAGTGCATTACCGAATGATGTTTGGTGCATTTGGTAGTGCGCCGCGCAATACCGCCGTAACCTTCACTAGCCAAGCGGCTATTGATAATAATGTTGCCAGCCAGTGGAAGCTGGGTCGGCGTTTGGTGGCGTGTAAAAATACTCGTACCATCAATAAGTTGAGTATGATCCACAATGCTTGGATGCCGACCATTACCGTAGATGCGCAAACCTATGAAGTACATGCTGACGGGGTATTGTTAACCTGTGAGCCGGCAGATATTTTACCGCTATCACAGTTATACAGCCTGTTTTAAGCAGGGTATATTCTAAACAAATTTTTAGCAGTGGAGTCTACATGTTGGAAGTACACCAACGCTTGGCAGCCGATACGTCTATCGCCATTGATGGCACGGTTATGTTAGATCATCTGCAGCGTGAAAAAGGCCGGATAAAAACCATTAGCAGTAACGGTGAAGAAGTACGTATTTTTTTAGCGCGCGGGAATACCCTTGCCATCGGAGAAATACTGCGTAGCAATTGCGGTAAACACCTTGCCGTAACCGGTGCGGTGGAGCCAGTGATTAGCGCTAGCACCGATGACTGGGTTCAATTTAGCAAAGCCTGTTATCACTTGGGTAACCGCCATATAAAAATTCAGGTGGGTGACCGTTGGTTACGTATAACTCCTGATCATGTATTGGAAGATATGCTCAAACTATTGGGTTTACAGACCAAGCATGAAGAGGTGGTTTTTGTGCCGGAGTCTGGCGCGTATAGCCAGGCAGGCGGTCACCATCACCATAACCACAGCGATGATGAATCGCATGACTATGATCACCACCACTGATCTGTCATTACTGCGCCTGCTACAACTTAGCAGTGCGGCTCTGCCGGTTGGCGGCTATTCCTTTTCGCAGGGTTTGGAGTATGCCGTGGAAGAGGGTTGGTTGAACGATGAATCCGCTATCGCTGATTGGCTGTTGTTGCAATTGCATGAATCCTTAGCCTGTGTTGATTTGCCTTTGTTAAGGCGACAGCTTCAGGCCTGTACTGATGCTGCTGGTTCAGTACAAACAACAATGGCCTATTGGAATGCCTATGCTCTGGCCTGTCGCGAAACTGCAGAGTTGCGCTTAACCGATACCGCTATGGGTGCGGCCTTAACTCGTCTGTTAGAGAGTCTTGCTGTACCGATGCCTTTTACACCAGCTAAGGATATGAGCTTTATTTCCGTGTTTGCCATGGCTGCAGCGCATTGGCAGCTGGATGCGCGCATCGCCTGTCACGGTTACTTATGGTCATGGCTTGAAAACCAGATAGCCGCCGCGACTAAAATTGTTCCTTTAGGTCAAACCAGTGCTCAACGTTTGCTAGGCCAATTACTTGAATACATACCGGCGGCTATCGATCGTTCAGCAACGATATGTGACGAAGCTATCGGCGCCTCACTGCCCGCGTTGGCGATGGCCAGTGCTTGGCACGAAACTCAATACACACGTTTATTTCGTTCTTAAAGGAGTTACACCGTGACTAAAAAACAAACTTTACGTGTCGGCGTTGGTGGTCCAGTCGGCTCAGGTAAAACAGCATTATTACGTGCTTTGTGTTTGGCCCTGCGCGATCATTATGATATAGCGGTTGTTACTAACGACATCTACACCAAAGAAGACGCCAAGTTTTTAACCGAGAACGAGGCACTATCGGCAGATCGTATTTTAGGCGTAGAAACCGGTGGCTGTCCGCACACCGCGATTCGTGAAGACGCGTCGATGAATTTGGCCGCTATCGATGAGTTGTGCAAACGCCATGGCGAGCTGGATGTAGTGTTTGTTGAAAGTGGTGGTGATAACCTCAGTGCTACCTTCAGCCCCGAATTATCCGATCTAACATTGTATGTTATTGATGTCTCTGCGGGAGATAAAATACCGCGCAAAGGTGGCCCGGGCATTACCAAGTCCGATTTGCTGATTATCAATAAAATAGACCTCGCTCCTATGGTCGGTGCTTCGCTGGAAGTGATGGATCGCGATGCGAAAATGATGCGTAAAGATAAACCTTTTGTTTTTTCCAATCTCAAGACTGGCGAAGGCTTAGAGGATATTATTAAATTTATTGTCAACGAAGGTATGCTTGTCGATAGCTAGCAGCCAAAGCGTAAGCTTGTTTGGAGCTTATGCTATAGCAATATTATCTCGGTCAGGTTTTTATCCGTCACGCACTTAGCTCATCCTCTTTTCCATACTGCTACTGAGATAACGCTCTCGCTTGGAAATTAAATAGTCTCGTATATGTTTTTGCCCTATTTACTAATGCATTGCTTGTGAGAGGTTCACCGCTGGCGTGTTGCATGCCAATAATAATTGCTGGTCATTACTCAACAATTTGTCATTCCTAGCCATATAAATTACTCCCGTCTAATAGCAAGTCTATTTCCTGCATCATTAAATTAACAATAATAAAAATGTGCCTTAATGATGCGTAGTGGAGTGCGCCACGATCAAAATGGTGCGATGAAAATAATAAAGCAGGCTAAATGAAGAGGTGGGTCAGTAATTCCACTGCTTTACCCCCGCTGGCACGGCAATTGCATTTTATGAAATAGACATGAAGTTGCTTTCAAGTGAATGGATGTTTACCTAAAACATAACGGAGAAAATTCATTCATCGGGTAGGGTGTTAATAAAGTGCCAACAAGGGTATTGGATGATTACCCGATGAAACGGAGAAAGAAATAAATTTTAACTTTGAAGAGGTAACTAGCAGTGGAAACAATTATAAAGGTTGATGTAACAAAACCGGCGTGGGAGCAAGATGGTGTCATTCACAACCGCTGGCATCCCGATATTCCGATGGTCTCCATGGTAAAGCCTGGTGATGAGTTTCGCGTAGAGTGTATCGACTGGACTGGTGGCCAAATCAAAAATGATGATAGTGCCAATGATATAAAAGATGTCGACTTGACACAGGTGCATTATTTGAGCGGACCTATTGGCGTTGAAGGTGCAGAACCTGGCGACTTGATGGTTGTCGATATTCTCGACGTTGGTGTATTAAAAGAATCTGAATGGGGTTTCACTGGTTTATTCGCTAAAGAAAATGGCGGTGGATTTTTGACCGAGCATTACCCTGATGCGCATAAAGCGTGTTGGGATTTCCATGGTATTTATACCTCTTCGCGGCATATTCCTGGAGTTGAATTCGCAGGCATAATGCATCCTGGCCTGATTGGTTGCTTACCCTCAAAAGAGTTGTTAGAGGTCTGGAATGAGCGAGAAGGTGGCTTGGTTGCTACCGATCCGGATCGTGTGCCACCACTGGCTGCGTTACCTTTTTCAGAGACTGCTGTGATGGGTAGAATGAAACCCGATGCCGCAGCAGAAGCGGCAAAAGTGGGTGCGCGTACTGTTCCGCCGAGAGAGCATGGTGGTAACTGCGATATTAAAAACTTGTCACGAGGATCAAAAGTATATTTCCCCGTTTATGTAAAAGACGGTGGCCTGTCGATGGGTGATATTCATTTCTCGCAAGGTGATGGCGAAATAACATTTTGTGGTGCTATAGAAATGGCGGGGTATTTGGATATCCGTGTCAATCTGATCAAAGGCGGCATGAAAAAATACAATGTAAAAAATCCAATATTCAAACCAAGTCCATTAGAGCCACGCTACAGTAATTACCTTATTTTTGAAGGTATTTCGGTTGATGAAGATGGCGGACAGCACTATTTAGACGCACACGTCGCCTATCGTCAAGCGTGTTTAAACGCGATTGAGCATTTGAAATTACACGGTTATACCGGCGAACAAGCCTACGCCATACTGGGCACAGCACCGGTTGAAGGTCATATCAGTGGCATCGTTGATATCCCTAATGCTTGTGCAACCTTGTGGCTGCCGACCGAAATATTTGAAGGCGACATCAATATTAAAGAGGAGGGGCCATCGATATTGATTGAGCCAGGTACAGATTTAGCGAAGGCAACATAAGTTCAACGGTCTTGTTATAAGACGTTAGTTTATGTGCTGTTTTTAGCGTCGAAGGCATTAGTGCTTTCGGCGCATTTCTAATTGTTAAAGTATGGAGGGTGTAAAATGCCTTTATATGAATACCAGTGTAATAAATGTGATAAGGAATTCAGTGAGCTGCAAACGCTACAGGAGTATTCGCCAATACGTGTTTGCCCGAGTTGTTTTACACCGTCGTCAAGAAAGATATCAGCGCCACAGTTACGGCTACTTACAAAAAACGACAGGATGATACGAGACAGACAAGAAAAATCAATCTATGAGCCTTTGAGGGTGACCAAGAAGCACGTCTGTAATCATGATCATGATCATGAGCACTCACAAAAAGGTGTATTTAAACAAATACAAGCGGGTAGTAGGCCCTGGATGTTAGGTTAGAAAAATCAACTGAAAGTTTTTGGCCGATTAGGTTTTCCTAGTCGGTTTTTTTTCGTTTGATAAAAAGTTATTTATAAGCGCACTTAAAAAGAGCAAGTAAATATTCTTATCGCACCAATAACAAACAAACAATATTGTTCAAATAATATATTCGCTGTTGTAAGGGTCAACCACAGCCAATACCGGTTAGAGATAATAATCATTTCTAGGCTATACCCCCCCTTAAACACACGTTCCTCTATTCTTATATATAGAAATAAAAATTTTATTCCTCCATTGGCATGCGGGTTGCAAGTACGGGGCAGGGCTTGATGAATGTGAATTACATTGCAGCAAGCGTTTATTTAGTTAGTAAAAATCATGGTTTGTTAGAGGGTATTGAAAATATGAAACCTAAAAACGTCGTATCAAAATTTAAAAAAATTATGGGGGTCGGTCTTGGCATAGCCATGGCGGCAAACATAAATCTTGCTGTTGCAGATGATGTTAATACAACAGGCCTGGCGGTTACCGATACAACAGTTAAGGTAGGGATACTGCATTCATTAACAGGAACTATGGCTATCAGTGAAACCGGTGCGCAGGAAGCAGAAAAGTTAGCCATAAAGCAAATCAATGAAATGGGCGGTATTCTAGGAAGACAAATCGAAATCATTCAGGAAGATGGTGCCAGTGATTGGCCGACTTTTTCAGAGAAGTCTCGCAAGCTGTTGGTAAACGATAAAGTAGCAGCAGTTTTTGGTTGCTGGACCTCTGCATCACGTAAAGCTGCCCTGCCTGTTTTTGAACGCGAAAATGGTTTGCTTTACTACCCTACTTTTTACGAAGGGCTTGAGCAGTCTCACAATGTTATCTACACCGGTCAAGAAGCGACACAGCAAATCCTTGCTGGTCTAGATTGGGTTGCGAAAGAAAAAGGTGCTAAAACCTTTTACTTGATTGGCTCTGATTATATTTGGCCACGTACTTCGATGAAAATTGCACGTAAACACATTGAAAATGTTCTAGGTGGTAAAGTAGTTGGTGAAGATTACAAGCCTCTTGGTAACACCCAGTTTGGCTCTACCATCAATAAAATCCGTCTTAAAAAGCCTGATGTAATTTATGCTGCTGTTGTTGGTGGTAGTAATGTTGCTTGGTTTAAGCAGCTTAAAGCCGCTGGTATTACTGGTAAAAAACAAACACTGCTTACTTTGTCAGTAACAGAGGATGAAGTGTTAGGTATAGGCGGTGAAAACCTTGAAGGTTTTTATTCAGTCATGAAGTACTTCCAAAGCTTGGATAACCCTAGCAACAAAGCATTTGTTAAAGCCTTTAAAGAGATGCATGGCGAAGACAGTGTGATGGGTGATGTTACTCAGGCGGCTTACTTAGGCCCATGGTTGTGGAAAGCTGCAGTTGAAAAAGCTGGAAGCTTTGATGTTGATAAAGTGGTGAAAGCTTCTGAGACTGCTGGTATCGAGTTGAAAAATGCGCCAGAAGGCTACGTTAAGCTGCATCCTAACCACCATTTGTGGAGTAAAACCCGCGTAGCTAAGTGGAACAAAGATGGTCAGGCAACTGTTGTATTTGAATCTGACTTAATTGAGCCAAATCCATTCCCAGAAGGTTACCAATAAGCAATTAGTTGGTTTGTAAAGTGTAGGTTGGCCGTTATCGGCTGGCCTACCGTTTTTTAAAATTTAACCAGCGATCCTAGTATTGTTTTGATAAGGTTTTATTGGAGTATTTTATATGAGTGATTATACAACACAGGAATTACTCTCAATTTTTGCGATGCAGGGATTCGCTGGATTTAGTTTGTTTAGCGTGCTGTTACTAATGGCGCTGGGCTTGGCAATTATTTTTGGACAGATGGGCGTGATCAATATGGCCCATGGTGAGTTTATGGCCGTAGGGGCCTATACCACTTATTTATTATCAGCGGTGAGTGAAGAATATTTCCCTGGTTTTATCGCATACTATTTTATTTTCGCGATTATATTATCGTTTATTGTCGCAGGTTTATTGGGCTATTTGGCCGAAGTGGTGCTAATAAGGCATCTCTATAAACGCCCGTTGGATACCTTGTTGGCGACTTGGGGCCTAAGCTTGATTATGCAACAAACCTTTCGCTCAATTTTTGGCTCCAGAGAAGTGAGTCCAAGTTTGCCAGAGTGGTTACTTGGTTCGTGGGCGCCCACCGAAACAATCGATATACCGCTTAATGGCTTATTTGTATTAGCGCTGACGGCTATCGTTACCTTATCAGTTTTCTTCTTGATGTACCGCTCCAGTTGGGGTTTACAGGTTAGAGCAACTACGCAGAATAGAATCATGAGTGGCGCAGTAGGTATCAATACTAAAAAAGTTGACCGTCTGACCTTTGCGCTTGGTTGTGGTATTGCCGGTATTGCTGGCGCAGCTTTTACAACGATCGCATCAACTGGGCCGACAACAGGATCACTCTATATTGTCGATACCTTCATGGTGGTGGTGTTTGGTGGTGCAGGTAGCTTGTTCGGTACGATTGCATCGGCATTTTCTATTGCGCAAGGGCAATCCATATTGGAGTTCTTTATCAGTGGTTCAATGGCCAAGGTTATTACTTTGCTTACGATCGTTATCTTCTTGATGTTACGTCCAGAAGGTTTATTCGCAAACAAAGTACGCAAGTAAATGAGTCGGGGAAGCACAATGAATTTTATTTATGAACGAGTACTAGGTGGTAAGCAGGGTGCAATTGGTATTGCTATTCTTGCCGCACTTATTTTTATAATCCTGCCGGTTTCGCTGGATCTGTTTCGGCTCAACTTAGTAGGTAAATATTTAACCTATGCCTTTGCGGCTGTTAGCCTGGTATTACTCTGGGGCTATGGTGGCATATTGAGCTTAGGTCAAGGCGTGTTTTTTGGTTTGGGCGGCTATTGCATGGCAATGTTTTTAAAGCTGGAAGCGTCTGACCCGATCAGTACTAAAATCCAGTCTACGCCGGGCATTCCTGACTTTATGGATTGGAACCAGTTGACCGAATTACCTTGGTGGTGGGAACCGTTCAATAGTTTCACTTTTACCACAGCGGCGGTCATTATAGTCCCAACTGTATTTGCTTTCATTATCGGTTATTCGATGTTTAAACGTCGTGTTGGCGGGGTTTACTTTGCAATTATTACTCAAATTATCGCGCTGATTTTAACGGTACTAATTGTTGGTCAGCAGGGATTTACTGGTGGTATCAATGGTATTACCGATTTGAAAACGTTGCATGGCTGGGATATTCGCGACGACAGCTCAAAGTATATTTTATATTTTATCAATGCCGCGTTACTTTTCATTGTGATCTTTATCAGCCGCTTTATTCTTACCAGTAAATTTGGTCAGCTGTTATTGGCGATGCGTGATAAAGAGGACCGGGTGCGTTTCTCTGGTTACGACGTGTCTAATTTTAAAATCTTTGTATTTTGTTTTTCTGCCGCGATATCAGCTATCGGTGGGGCAATGTTTACTCTACAGGTTGGTTTCATGTCGCCCTCTTTTGTTGGCATCGTACCGTCGATAGAGATGGTTATTTTCGCAGCTGTTGGTGGTCGTATGTCACTCATTGGTGTGGTTTATGGCACCTTGCTGGTTAATTACGGAAAAACTATTTTTTCGGAAACCTTCCCGGAGATCTGGCTGTACCTGATGGGCTTTCTATTTATTAGCGTGGTGATGTTTTTCCCTAATGGGTTGGCTGGTATTTGGGATAAGCATGGTAATAAGCTCGTAGGTTGTATTAAAAATAAGTTCGGCGGTAAAAAAGATGAAGATGACTTTAATACTAAAAGTACTATCGAACTCGAAGCGCAAGCTAAATAAATAGACTTTAAGGATTACATCTGATGACGAATACAGATTACACCTTGGCGATTGAAGACTTAACGGTTTCATTCGATGGTTTTAAGGCGGTTAATGGTTTGAATCTCTACCTGGACAAGGATGAACTACGTGTGGTGATTGGCCCCAACGGTGCTGGCAAGACAACGGTACTGGATTTGATTTGTGGAAAAACCAAATCAACCTCTGGCAGCATAAAATTCAAGAACAAGGAGTTGACGAATTTAGCTGAACATCAAATCGTACACGCAGGCGTTGGGCGTAAGTTTCAGACCCCTTCAATCTACGAGAACCTCAGTGTATATGAGAACCTGGAAGTATCTTATCCTAAAGGGCGAGGTGTTTTTGGTTCGCTGATGTTTAAGTGCACTGAAGAAGTTGACGCTAGAATCAAGGAGGTGGCAAATGAAATATTTCTTGGTGAGTTTTTGAAAATGGAATCTGCATTACTTAGCCATGGTCAAAAGCAGTGGCTAGAAATTGGCATGTTGTTAATTCAGGACCCTGAATTACTGATGTTAGATGAGCCGGTTGCAGGGATGAGTGTGAAGGAGCGCGAACAAACCGCTGAGCTTTTAAAGCGTATTTGCAAGGGGCGTTCTGTTTTGGTTATAGAGCATGATATGGAGTTTGTTGCGAGGATTGCACACAAGGTAACGGTTTTACATCAGGGTAAAATTTTAGCCGAAGGCAATATGGAGTCAGTGCAAAAAAACCCAGAGGTCATTGAAGTCTATCTAGGCCATTAGGTTAAAATTATGAGGGTTTGAAAATGCTTGAAGTATCTGATTTACATGTGAGTTACGGCCAGAGTGAAGTTATTCATGGGGTTAGTTTTGCAGCTAAGCGCAACGAAACAGTGGCCATTATGGGCCGCAATGGTATGGGAAAAACGACCTTATTTAAATCTCTGATTGGCATTTTGGCCGCGGGTAAGGGCAGCATTAAAGTTGACGGCAAAGATGTGACAAATAACGAAAGTTATCAGCGGGTAGCGAATGGGATCGCTTATGTACCGCAGGGGCGGATGATATTTTCAACCTTAACCGTACAGGAGAATATTGAAACAGGCATGGGTGTTTCTGGGTTAAAAAAAATACCCGATGATATTTATGCTTTGTTTCCCGTTTTACATGAGATGCGCCATCGTAAAGGTGGTAATTTATCGGGTGGTCAACAGCAGCAGCTGGCAATCGCCAGAGCACTGGTGACTAACCCCAAGATTTTATTGCTGGATGAGCCTACGGAGGGTATTCAACCTTCTATCATTAAAGACATCGCCAATATATTGAATGAGATACAAAAAATTCGTGATATCACCATTATCGTCTCCGAGCAGGTGCTCAGTTTTACTATGGCGATAGCCGATCGTTTGATCGTTATCGATAAAGGTAATTTCATTCATGAAGACTTAAGAGCAAACGTAGATACGGCAAAGATCAGTAAATATTTATCCGTATGATGCTGTTTTTTCGGTCGTATCCTCAGTGGGGGTGCGGCCGTTTTTTATTGTTGTCTCTATGGTTATAAATCATCAAATAGATTTTTTAAGCCAGATAATGTTTGTTGTCCGCGCTCTTGATTAAGCTCGACGTTTTTTTCTTCACCTTCCCATAGTAGATCGTCGTAGGGCATTTCGTCGAGGAAGCGGCTGGGGGAGCAATCGATCATTTCACCGTATTGTTTACGCTTGCTACAGTGAGTCATGGCCAAGGTTTTTTTAGCGCGGGTGATACCAACGTAACAGAGTCGGCGCTCTTCCTCGATATTGTCCTCTTCGATGCTGGAGCGATGGGGTAGTAGCTCTTCCTCCATACCAATGATATAGACGTGGGGGAATTCTAGCCCTTTGGAGGCGTGTAAGGTCATCAGCTGTACTTTATCGTGGGCATCTTCTTCATCTTCTTGTCGGTCGAGCATGTCTCGCAGTACCAGCTTGGCAACCGCGGATTGAATATCTTCTTGTTCATCATCGGCTTTATCAATGGTCGATTGCAGCGAGTCGATCAGGATAAAAATATTGGCCATGCGCCGTTCAGCCACGGCAGCGCTGGAGCTGTTTTGATGCAACCAGGCTTCGTAGTCCATATCGCGAACCATTTCTCGGATGGCAGCCATACCCTCACCGGATTCACAGCGTTGGTAAATACGGTTGAGCCAAGCGGTAAAAAGTCGCAGGCGGTTAAGGTTGGCCTCCGGAAGGGATTGAGTGATGCCTATTTCATCGCAGGCAGCAAATAAGCTGATACCTCGCTCGGTAGCATAGGTGCCGAGTGTTTCGAGGGTAGAGGCGCCTATTTTACGGCGTGGCACATTGATGATACGCAGGAAGGCGTTGTCGTCCTCGCGATTAATCAGTAATCGCAAGTAAGCCATAATGTCTTTTATTTCGTTGCGGGAAAAAAATGACGTGCCACCGCTGATGCGGTAGGGCACCGAGTGGACTTGCAGTTTTAACTCTAACAGGCGAGATTGGTGGTTGCCTCGGTATAACACAGCAAAATCGCCGTAACCGCCGTGGCCGCGTATTTTTCGATCCATAATCTCGGTGACTACCCGTTCGCATTCAACTTCTTCATTGCGGCAGCGAATGATCCTAATAGGGTCGCCGTAGCCAAGTTCACACCACAGGGCTTTTTCGAATACATGAGGGTTATGGTCAATTACTTGGTTGGCTGCTTTGAGAATTCGCGCCGTAGAGCGGTAGTTTTGCTCCAGTTTAACCAGTTTGAGGTTAGGGTAGTCCTGTTGCAGCTGAGCTAAATTTTCCGGACGAGCTCCACGCCAAGCGTAAATAGATTGATCGTCGTCGCCCACGACGGTTAATTTGCCACGGTTGCCTACTAATAACTGCACTAATAAATACTGGCTAATATTGGTGTCTTGGTATTCATCCACCAGCATATAATGGATGCGCCGCTGCCACTTAGCTAATATGTCGGGAAATTGTTGGAAGATTTGTACCGGCAGCAAGATTAAATCATCAAAATCTAAGGCGTTATAGGCTTTGAGTGCGCGTTTGTAGCGCAGGTAAACTTGCGCGCAGAGCATATCTGCTGGATCAGCAGCGGCAGCGACTGCCTGCTCGGGGCTAACCATATCGTTTTTCCAGTTGGAAATACGGTGTTGAATGGTGGCGGCTTGATCATTCATTTTGGTTGAGTTTTCGTTATCTCCCTGGTCCTGGATTAGCAAATCGCGAATCAAAGATTGGGCATCTTGCTGGTCAAAGATAGAAAAACCACTTTTATAACCAAGGGTTTTATGTTCTTTGCGTAGAATATTCAGGCCTAAATTATGGAAGGTCGAGACGATTAAGCCGCGGGTGGCGGGCCCTGAGACGAGTTGATAGACCCGTTCTTTCATCTCTTTAGCGGCTTTATTGGTAAAGGTAAGAGCCGCAATGTGGCCGCCTTTGATACCGCAGTGCTCGATAAGATAGGCGATTTTTTTCGTGATAACGCTGGTCTTGCCGCTACCTGCTCCGGCCAACACCAGCAGGGGACCATCGATGTAGTGGACGGCTTCGCTTTGACGGGGATTAAGGTTACTCACAGATGATAACTACTAATAAATAAACAAGGATGGATCTGCATTGTAACAGCCGGATTCTATGGGCAGGAGCCTTATAGGCAAACGAAAGGAAAAAATATTACATTAATACTAGAAGTTCTATTAGATTTTGCCTATAACTAGTTGATAAGGATAAAAATAGTAATGTAAGAGGCCTTAATGGGTGTGATCTTACGAGGTAGAGAGTCAAGCTGTAATCTATCAACGGGTGCGAACATGCAAGATCCAGTGGCGCGAATACTGCTCGTGGGCAGCAGACTCGCCGATTATCAACGACTTCAGGGTTTGCTGAGGAATATTCAGCGTAACGCTTATCAGTTGACGTGGTGTGAGGCGTTTAACGATGCTCACAATGAGTTATCGACGGCTCATTTTGACGTTGTCTTGCTGGACTGTCGTTATCAGGCGGAACTGGGGCTAGCTCATGTAGCACTATTGACCGAGCAGTACAGGCATCTTCCGGTCATTATTCTTACAGATGAAGTCGAAAGCGATATTGCTCGTCAGGCGATGGAGTCCGGTGCGGATGATTACTTGGTCGCCACGAATCTTAATAGCCATATTTTAATGCGTTGTTTAGGTTATGTTATTGGTAAGCGCGCTGCCGACAAAAAAATCAATCAACTTAATTTATATGATCCGCTGACAGGTACCCCCAACCGTATTTTATTTCGGCAAACACTGGAATATGGTATTGAACAGGCAAAAAGCCACCAGATACCACTGGCCTTGTTATTAATAAATCTCGATGGCTTTAGAAAAATCAACGAAGATTATGGCAGCGAGGCGGGAGACTACTTGGTTAAGACCATGGCGCAACGATTACTTGGTTGCGTGCGTAAAAGTGATGGTGTGGCACGTATCGGTGCAGATGAATTTACCTTGGTACTCGATGACTGGCACGGCAGCGAAGACGTTACGTTGGTTGCAAAAAAGGTCATCGATGTACTGTCGTCGCCGTTTACAATTGCTGGGCAACCGCTAATTCTTAGTTGCAGTATTGGTATAGCCCTGTATCCGGAGGCGGGTGATACGGTCGATGGGCTGCTTAAGCGTGCCAATATGGCCATGTTAGAAGCAAAAACTCAGCGCGGCAGCCAGTATTTTTTTTACAGCGAAGAGGTGAGCGCTGATGCGATGAATCGCTCTAATCTTGAGGCTGATTTACGTCGAGCGATACGCGCCGGTGAGTTTGAAATGTACTACCAGCCAAGGGTTGATCTTGGCACCGGTGAAACAGTGGGTATGGAGGCGTTAATTCGTTGGCATCACCCCAGCCGCGGTATGGTGTCGCCGCAAGAGTTTATTCCTGTTGCCGAAGAATGCGGGCTTATCGTGCCGATGGGGTATTGGGTTATTCAGCAAGTATGCTCTGATATGCGGATGTTTGACGACAGTGGTCACAAGCATTTGGATATTGCGGTTAACCTTTCTTTTAAGCAGTTGCAGGATGATATGTTTGTTTCGACGGCAACCCGGATCATTGAAAATAGTGGCGTTGATACCAGCCGCTTGGAGTTTGAACTGACTGAAACAGCGATTATGTCCAATTACCAGCAAACCTATGAAGGTATGATGGCATTGAGTCAATTGGGGGTGACTTTCTCATTGGATGATTTTGGTACCGGCTTTTCATCATTTGCGCATATTCAGCGTTTACCGATATCAGCGCTTAAAATTGACCGTAGTTTTATTCGTAATGTGGTACGAAACAACGACGACGCTATTATCGTGAAGGCGATGATTAACTTGGCGCACAGTTTACGTTTGCATGTTATTGCCGAAGGAGTGGAGACTTTGGACCAGGTGCAGTTTCTTTGGCAAAATAATTGCGATCAGGTACAGGGGTTTTATTTTAGTCCAGCTGTTTCCGCCAGTGATTTTAATTCGATGGTCAATCAGCGAGCTTTAGCTGTGCAGTAAGCATTCGCTGTCTGCTTATTAACCCTTCCCAGTTATACCTCACGATCTAAGGCTCGATAGCCAATCGCCTCGGTAAGATGTTGCGTTACTATGTGCTCGCAGTTGGCTAAGTCGGCAACAGTGCGAGCTACCCGTAAGATACGATGGTAGGCTCGTGGTGATAGTTGCAAGCGGGTAACTGCCTGTTCGAGCAGATTTAAATCCCCCTGGCTTAATACGCAAAAAGCATCAAGTTCTTTGTTTTCAAGTTGTGCATTGGTTTTTTGCTGTCGTTGTAATTGTCGTTGCCGCGCGTTAATCACACGCTGCCGGACTTGTGCGGAATTTTCTTCGCCAGCACTGGTTTGGCTAATGACGCCGGCGGGTAGCCGGTTAACATTGATTTGTATATCAATACGATCCAGCAGTGGGCCGGATACCTTGTCGCGATAGCGCCGCAGGCGGTCGGGGGTGCAACGGCAAGCACGCTGTAAATCGCCAAAATAGCCACAGGGGCAGGGGTTCATGGCTGCCACTAGTTGGAAGTTTGCAGGGAAGCAGACTTGTTGACTGGCGCGGGAGATCATAATAGATCCGGATTCCATCGGTTCGCGCAATACTTCTAAAACCTGCCGTTGGAACTCAGGTAATTCATCTAGAAACAGCACGCCATTGTGGGCCAACGAAATTTCCCCAGGCCTAGGGTGGCTGCCGCCACCAACCAGTGCAACTGCCGAGGCGGTGTGGTGTGGATTTCTAAAGGGACGCTGGAAGATAAGTTTTTTATTGTGCTGTGGGCTGATCGAAAAAACAGTTGCTACCTCTAGCATTTCGGCTTGTGTTAATGGCGGTAAGATCCCCGGTAATCGACTAGCGAGCATTGTTTTGCCTGTGCCCGGAGGACCACAAAAAATTAAATTATGGTTGCCGGCAGCGGCTATCTCCAGAGCACGCTTGGCTTGCTGCTGGCCTTTGACATCATCAAGGTCGGGGTAGTTTTGTTGTAATGCTGCGGGCTCAGTACGCTGCTCTGGCTGTAGTTTTTCTCGGCCATGTAGATGGGCGCAGAGTTGTAATAAATTATTCGCTGAGTAAATAGTTGCCTGTTCACAGAGGGTGGCTTCAGCAAGATTATCTTTCGGTATTATCAAGGCTCGTTGGTCTGCTGCACTTTTAATGGCGGCCGATAAGGCGCCTTGTACGGCACGTAGTTCGCCCGTTAGCCCCAGCTCGCCTAAAAATTCGTAGTGTTGCAGTGCTTCAACGGGGATTTGTCCCGAAGCGGCCAATATGCCAAGGGCGATAGCCAGATCAAAACGTCCGCCTTCTTTGGGCAGGTCAGCGGGTGCGAGGTTGATGGTGATGCGACGACTGGGGAACTCAAAGTGCGAATTGATAATGGCACTGCGCACTCGGTCACGGCTTTCTTTAACGGTTGTTTCAGGTAGCCCGACAATATTTAGGCAAGGTAAACCATTGGATAGGTGGGTTTCTACCCTTACCAGCGGTGCATCAATACCATATTTAGCGCGGGTATAAACAATAGCAAGGGACATAAGCTTCCTTCCTTGGAAGTAAATAGATTAAAAAAGAGCTGCTACGGTCAGTGCTCATACCGTTCGCAGTGCTTTATGGGTGGCTCAAGGTGCAACTTGTTTACTGAGTTCGGCCAGCTGGTGCTCCAGCGCCTCTATTTTTTGTCGTGTGCGCTGCAGTACTGCAACCTGAGCATCGAATTCATCGCGACTGACAACATCCAGTTTGCTAAAGCTGCTTTGGATTAACGCTTTGAGATTGCGTTGCATATCTTCTTTTAGCTCACTGCTGTTAGCACCATTAAACAGAGCAGAAACTTTAGCAGTTAAGGTATCAATTAACTCGGCGTTGCTTGGCATAAATTATTACATAACGGGGTGAGTAGAAAAGCCAGTGTAGCGCAAAATGATTAGCCTGTGGGCGTGAATGGGAGAAATTATTCAGCGCTCTGATGCTGTTCGTTTTAATTGCAGCTCAGGAGGGCTTTAGGTCTACTAGGGTTTTATAAAGATAGCTGATTGATACTGTTAATTGATCAATAAAATAAAAATTCTTTATATTAATCAATTAATTACAAAATATTATAACAATGTATAGATGTGGCTTAAGGTCATTAGCACCAATTTTGTGCATTATTTGAAAATTGCACCTGATCACATCGTCCCTATTCGGTGCATTAGCTTTAGATACGTAGTTAATTTTTTTAAGTATTTGATTTTGTTGGGTTTATATGACTTGGCATAGTGTGTGCTTTTGCTTTTTCACAGAACAAACAAGCAAGGGTACCTACACCAAGGTATAAGCTAAATTATTTACTCAAAAAAACGAAATGTCTTGGAGACTTAAACCATGAAAAAATTATTAGTGTCTAGTGTTATCGCTGCTACAGCAATGATCGGTGCTTCAACTTCAGCTATGGCCGAGGTTTCAGCCTCGGTAGGTATTGCCAGCACTTACTTGTGGCGCGGCTACGATTTAGGTTCAGGCACCCCTGCTATTTCGGGTGATCTTAACTACAGCGTTGGTGGTGGTTATGTAGGTGTTTGGGGTTCTTCGGGTGATACTGAAGCAGGAACCGAGTATGACTTGTATGCTGGTTATGGTATGGAGTTTATGGATGGAGATTTAAGTATTGATCTCAGCATCTGGAATTATGTTTACCCAACAGGCGCTGGTTATACTGCCGACGGTGAAACGGATTTTGGCGATTTGACTGATGTTATTCTGACCGTCGGTCTGGGCCCAGTCAGTCTTGCCTACTACCAGCCAGTAGCCGGTTTTTCTGGCCCTGGGGAAGGTGCTGGTAATGACTATAATTACTACACAATAAGCTCGGGTTACGGTGCGTTCTCCTTTACATTGGGTATGCACGATAATGGCGACGGAGACGATCCTGTTCACCTGAATGTGGATTACTCTTTCAATGATAACCTGACCTTCACGTTGAGCCAGTTTATTGTTGATGAAGACGCGGAAGATGATCTGAAATTTGTTGTTTCTTACAGCGTTCCATTGATGTAAGGGTTGCAATCCATTGCCGGTACAATAGTACCGGACTTTTTATACTTTAGGCGCTTGAGCTAAGCGCTCAGGTTATTCAATCACCCATTAGGAGCAGGCTAATGAAACTGGTTACGGCTGTAGTCAAACCATTTAAGTTGGACGATGTGCGCGAAGCACTATCGGAAATCGGCGTACAAGGTATTACTGTCACGGAGGTAAAGGGTTTCGGTCGTCAAAAAGGCCATACGGAGCTATACCGTGGTGCTGAATATGTTGTCGATTTTTTACCGAAAGTAAAAATTGAAGTAGCTATTGCAGACGCTGCCTTAGACCAAGTCATTGAGGCCATTACTAATGCGGCTAATACCGGGAAAATCGGTGATGGTAAAATCTTCGTATCAACTCTGGAACAGGTGATACGTATCCGTACCGGTGAAACAGGCGAAGAAGCTATTTAAGTTGCTTCAAGCTGACCGCAATAACGATACGACTCTAGCCTGGTGGAGGGCTTAGCAATGGAAAATGATATTTTTCAATTAAAATATGCGCTGGATACATTTTATTTTTTGATCTGTGGCGCCTTTGTAATGTGGATGGCAGCTGGTTTTGCCATGCTGGAAGCGGGTTTGGTACGCTCTAAAAATACCACTGAAATATTAACTAAGAACATCGCTCTTTATGCAGTATCTTGCATCATGTACATGATTTGCGGTTACGCAATTATGTATGGCGGCGATATTTTTCTGTCTACTATTACCGGTGACGGCGTTGCTGGCGCTGCTATTGATGAGGCTAGCACCTATGCGCCTTCAGCTGACTTCTTCTTCCAAGTGGTGTTTGTTGCTACTGCGATGTCGATTGTCTCTGGTGCTGTAGCTGAGCGAATGAAGCTATGGGCGTTTCTTGCCTTTGCGATAGTGATGACGGGTTTCATCTACCCAATGGAAGGAAGCTGGACTTGGGGTGGAAATGCTGTATTTGGCATGTATACACTGAGCGAGCTTGGTTTCTCTGATTTCGCAGGTTCAGGTATCGTGCACATGGCAGGTGCTTCTGCTGCGCTGGCTGGCGTCTTGCTACTAGGTGCGCGTAAAGGAAAGTATGGCCCTAATGGTCAAATAAACGCGATTCCAGGTGCCAATTTACCTATGGCTACCTTGGGTACATTCATTTTATGGATGGGTTGGTTCGGCTTCAATGGTGGTTCAGTGTTAGCAACTGCCAGTGTCGAGAGTGCTAATAGTGTGGCTATTGTGTTTATGAACACTAACGCTGCAGCGGCAGGTGGCTTGGTTGCCGCGTTACTAGTTGGTCAAGTACTATTTGGTAAAGCGGATTTGACCATGGCGCTTAACGGTGCGTTGGCGGGCTTGGTGGCGATTACTGCTGAGCCTTCTACACCCTCTGCGCTACAAGCAACCCTGTTTGGTGCGATGGGTGGTGTATTGGTTGTATTCTCTATCCTGACGCTGGATAAGCTGAAAATCGATGATCCTGTTGGTGCGATCTCAGTTCACGGTGTTGTTGGTTTACTGGGTTTGTTATTAGTACCTGTAACCAATGAGGGCTCTAGCTTCTCCGGTCAGTTGATTGGTGCTTTGACCATTTTTGTCTGGATATTTTGTGCTAGCTTAATTGTCTGGGGTATCTTGAAAGCGGTGATGGGAATCCGTGTTACCGAGGAAGAAGAGTACGAAGGTGTAGACCTTTCCGAATGTGGGATGGAAGCTTATCCTGAGTTTACCAACAAATAAGTTAGCTGAGTACTTGGATTGATGGTCGCTTTTAAAACCAGAAATCCAGTTAGGCTCCCTGTGATGCACAGATTGTGATGGGAAGTACGGCGTTTAAGTTGTTGGCCGATTAACAATCTTTACAGTGGATAATATTAAAAGGCGAACCCTGTTGGGGGTTCGCCTTTTTTTTGTGCAGTGTTATCGGTAGCCGTTATTGCATAAGGGCTAGTATGAATGGCTGGAGTATAAGGAAAGCCTTGCTTTTCCCTTAACAGCTGGCTAATTTAGGCCCGATAAGCAATAACTGGGCTATTGCAATCGCATAGCCTGCCATGGGAGACAATGAATGAAATTGATTACGGCGATTATTAAGCCTTTTAAGATGGATGATGTACGTCAGGCTCTATCTGAGGTGGGTGTTACTGGTATCACTGCGACTGAAGTCAAAGGTTTCGGCCGTCAAAAGGGTCATACAGAGTTATATCGTGGTGCAGAGTATGTCGTCGACTTTTTACCCAAAGTAAAGCTGGAGATTGCTATCACTGACGATCAGGTAGAGCTGGTGATTGAGGCAATCAGTCATGCAGCGAATACAGGTAAAATTGGGGACGGTAAGATATTTGTTACCGATCTCGAGCGCGTTGTGCGTATTCGTACGGGTGAAATTGATGAGGACGCTATTTAATTCTTGGTGTGCTTCTCATCGGCTAGTCACACCATGCATCATTCTGATCTAACTACGCATTAAGCTCTGCTGTTGCTAGAACTGAAGAGATACCGTAAGGCATGCTCGGTTAAATATCCTCGGGGAATCTATAGTTGTTGGGCGCGTAATCTGGTTTCTATGTTGGCTATAGCTGCAGGGACTTCAGATAAACATCGCACCTGTTCAGAGGGTTGTATAGCGCTGCTATGCGCTTGCCCCTGCGGATTAAACCAGATGCTATAACATCCTGATTGCTGCGCGGCCAGGATGTCATGTTCAATATGATCGCCAATATGGATGATTTGTGCGGCGCTTGCATTGCTGGCTTGTTGTGCGGCAATAAAATGATCGCTGGCCGGTTTGCTGGCGTTGAGTTGCTCGGCACTAAAGGCAAAGTCAAAATATTTACCCAGCGCTAAATTATAGATATTGGCGTTGCCATTGGTTAGCACCCCTAAACGATATTTTTGCTGTAGTTGTTCGAGTAGGGGGGTGACGGTGTCAAAGACGCTAACTTGATGCCTGGCTGTTATAAATACCTCAAAAGCCTGCAAGGCTAATTGTTTTACCTGGGGCTGCTTATAGCCAGCCAATTCCAGAGCCTGCTCCATTGAGCGAATACGTAGCTGCGATATTTGGTGTTTTAGGTCGGGTAGTTGTTGATGGTTTTTTTTCCGCATATCGGTCAGCTGCTGCGGTGTGAACAGTGTTGTCAGCCTGGGTGCTTTACTTTGTAACCACCGATAAACTTGCTGCTCTGCAAACAGTAACACGGGCTCGACATGCCAGAGCGTGTCATCGAGGTCGAAGGTGATAACCTTGATCAGAGGTGTATTTTCCATCACTGAATACCGCGCTGTGTCATTGGACTGCATCGAATAACTGAATTAGGGTAGTCAATGTATCACTATAGTTATCGAGTGATTATTTTAAATGCCGTGGCAGTATGCGATTTAATACCTCGGCAATATAGCCCAAAAACAAAGTGCCCATGCTGGAGCGAAAGTGATTGGGGTCTTTGCTGCCAATTGCGACTATACCTAATGGATGACCAAAACTAAGTGGAACTACTGCCGCTGAGCCGACATAGCTGGCGTGGTTGGTAAATAAAAACTGTAATTCCTCTGGGCGCAAAATGCCGCAAATGGCGTTGTTGTTTTTTAGCAGGCTGGGAATTTTTTGGTAGGCATCATCGATAGGAATCATGCGCGACTGAATACTGCGGAACTGGTTGGGGTCGCCAAACAAGGTAAGACTGGAAAAGTCGACATTAAAGTCGGTCATTAGAGCACGATTAAAGGTGTTAACAATAGCATCTAAACCCTGGGCCTCAATCAATGCGAGTACTAGCTGTTTAGTCCTATCAAACAGTTTGTCGTTATTTTGGGCGTTTTCTAGTAAATTATTTAAGCGGTTACGGATATCCATATTGCGCTCACGCAGCAACGATACCTGACGCTCTAGTAAGGAGACAGCGGGGCCACTGGGGTGCGCGAGAGTCAAACTCATTAACAGGTCGTCGCGTTTGAGAAAGAAGCCCGAGTGACTTTTTAAATACTCGGCGACGTCATCGGCGGTTATTTCCTTGGCATTGTTATCGTCGACCAAATCCACAGTTTTCCTCACTTTTGTGTCTGTATAAAATCATCGCTACAGGGGTGATCAGCATTAACTAGAGCTGAATTTGCCCTTCATAGACGGTGGTTGCAGGCCCTGTCATCATAACGGGATGGCCTTCCCCGCGCCACTCAATTGACAGGCTACCGCCGGGCAGATTGACGGTAACGCGTTGCTCTAATAAGCCACGTAGTTGCCCGGAAACAACAGCAGCGCAAGCGCCGGTGCCGCAGGCTTTGGTTTCACCGGCGCCGCGTTCGTATACACGCAGCTTAATCTTGCGACGGCTGACGACTTGCATAAAGCCGACATTAACCCGTTGAGGGAAGCGTGGGTGCGACTCAATTACCGGGCCAAGCATCTCTACAGGTGCACTATCTATATCATCGACCACCATCACTGCATGCGGATTACCCATGGATAGTGCGCCGATGGTGTAGTGCTCACCCGCGACTTCCAGTGAGTAGCTCACTGCTTGGGTGTCGGCAATAAAGGGGATATCGGTTGGCACGAGCACGGGCTTGCCCATATTGACCAGTACTTGCTGGTCGTCAGTGATAGACAGCTCAATAATCCCGCTGCTGGTTTCTACCCGAATTTTATTTTTGCCGGTAAGTCTTTGATCAATAACGAATTTGGCAAAGCAGCGGGCTCCATTGCCACATTGCTCTACTTCGCCGCCATCAGCATTAAAAATACGGTACCGAAAATCTACATCCGGTTGGCGTGGTGCTTCAACCACTAAAATCTGATCACAGCCAATACCCAAATGCCTGTCTGCCAATTTGCGGATATGCTTTTCAGTCAAATTAAAGCGCTGTGAGATGAGATCGAGAACAACGAAGTCGTTGCCTAGACCGTGCATTTTGGTAAAACGTAGCAGCATAGCAAGTGTCCATTAATGCGCTTCGCCGCTGGCGCGATTAAATTGATATTGTGCACAGGTGCAATGCCGGCAAGGCAGCTTGCACCGAGGGTGAGGCTGGTTGCTCGTACAAAGTTACCACCGCTAGCACAACAAACTGTGATAGCGGCGAACTAGGGCAGCAACGACTCCCCCCGCATTAAGTCGGCGATGGTCTCACGTGCGCGAATTAGGTGGAATTGATCGCCATCCACCATCACTTCCGCAGCGCGTCCGCGACTATTGTAATTGGAACTCATGGTAAAACCATAGGCACCAGAAGATGCAACCGATAATAAATCACCGGGCTGTAGTGTTAACTCGCGTCCTTTACCCAGAAAATCTCCGGTTTCACAAACGGGACCGACCAAATCCCAGCATTTAGCTTCACCGTCTGAGCGTGGTTTTACCGGCTGTATATTAAGCCAGGCCTGATACAGCGCGGGTCGAATCATGTCATTCATTGCTGCATCGATAAGGGCAAAGTTTTTATGTGGTCCGGGTTTGAGATATTCGACCTGAGTCAATAACACCCCTGCATTGGCGGCAATCGAGCGGCCGGGTTCAAATGCTAGGCACAGTTTACGGTCACCCAAACGCGCCAGTACTTGCGCGACGTACTCTGAGGGTGCCGGTGGCTGCTCATCGTTATAGCGAACACCCAGGCCGCCGCCTAAATCGAGATGCCGGATTTGAATACCCTCAGCGGCTAATTGGTCGATAAGGGCTAGCACACGGTCCATCGCATCCAAAAACGGTGTAACGTCGGTTATTTGGGAGCCGATATGGCAATCGACACCGATTACTTGAATATTGGGTAAGTCTGAAGCACGGCGATAAACCTCAGGGGCGCGCTCAATGGCGATGCCAAATTTGTTATCTTTTAACCCGGTAGAAATATACGGATGCGTGTTGGCGTCGACGTCGGGGTTTACCCGCACCGATATAGGAGCGATTAGGTCCATATCAGCAGCAATTTGTTGCAGCGTTTCAAGTTCGGATTCTGACTCTATGTTAAAACAATGGATACCCAGAGAGAGTGCGCGGCGTATTTCATTAGCGGTTTTGGCAACACCGGAAAAAACTATCTTGGCGGGGTCGCCACCGGCCGCGAGTACACGCTCCAGCTCACCGACTGAAACAATATCAAAACCAGCGCCGAGCCGAGCAAGCACGTTGAGTACGGCGATATTCGAGTTAGCCTTTACCGCATAGCAAATAAGGTGGTCACGACCGATAAGTGCCTGCTGATAAGATAGAAACTGTTGCTCCAGATAGGCGCGGGAGTACACATAGGTGGGTGTGCCATAGCTTGCAGCAATAGCGGATAAAGAAACATTTTCGGCGTATAGTTCGCCGTTACGATACTCAAAAGCATCCATTATTTGGAACCTGACAGTTGAATGATTGGTTTATGCTTGCCTGGGTTAAGCTTATACAGAAGAGCTATAGCTATTTAGTTGCTGAATTAACGTCGGCAGTATCAAGGTTTTGATCTTGTGGCAAATAGAGTGGCCCTTTTTGGCCGCAGGCGGACAAAAGTAGCAAGCTGGTCAACAGCGCGATCGACATGACTCGCATAAAGAAGCTCCCGAAGCATAGTATAGACAGTCGATTATACCGATTGTCGCGCTGATCCCCAATGTTATTTTGTTCCACCAAACCCTTACTCGATCCTGTCCCACATGCATATTCACTGAAGAGCTTGTGTGGCTGTAGTTCGGTAGTGGTTTAGTACCGCATGGCACAATAGGGTGTTAAATGCTTTGTAGTGCTTGATTCAACGCTTGTTCTAATTTTTGCTTTTGCTGCAAATAATAAACAGTTTGTGCCGGTTGACCATTATTGTCATCGCCACAGCGGCTTAAATCTAGATCGGTGATATAGCAGGGGTAGCGCTCATCGGAGTTACGGCGACTGAGAATGAATTTGGCTACGGTGGTGAATAAATGCCTGCCGTATTCAAGTTCAGTAAATTCTTGTTGATCACAGTAAATATTGAATAATAGCCGGCCATTAAAATCCCGATCGCCAATGGCTTGTACATTAAAAAAGTTGCCACCGCTTATTTCGCTGAGAATATTGCGCCGCAGCAATTGTATCTGGTTGGGTGATTCGATAATTTCGTAATACTCTAATTCGAAGGGGTTAGTATCAACCGATCGGGCGCTGTATTGGCCTGAGGCATAGAAATTCGAGTTGGAGTGGTTGGGGTCAAAGCGGTTAATATCTGGAAAACCAAAGTCACGGCTTTCACTGTTGCGGCGAAATAAAATTGATTGAATAAATTGATCCAGTGGAAACAGCAAGCTGTGGATGGTGTGGAACGGTGCGCTAAAATTATGCAGCGAGCCGTGTTCGTCCAATACATAAACATCGGCAATGTTGTCTCGGCATTGGTAAAACACTTGGATTTGCTGAGATTGGTGGGTGTTTTTTTGGACGATAGCCTCCAGCACGGTATTTTTGAGGCAGTAGCGGTCTAGCACGGTGGGGGCATAGCTGGGCTGTGGTTGTCCCAACAGTTCCAGCAGCGCTGGATAATCAGCGGCTCGTTCGATGTTGGGCCGTTGGCCATGAAACTGCAGCATATAGTATTGGCGTTGAACCTCTAAAATATAGCGGGTGTTGGCGGGACGGGTACCGCTATAGTAACAGGCCGCAATATCACGGAATAAGGCCTCAACTCTTGCCGCAATTGCATTGGCCCGAGTGGGACAAAAGCAGTGGATTTCCAGTTGTGGTAAAGCGCCGCTGCTGCCAGGCGGCAACATCTGCAGATAGTCTTTTATACAGCGCATCAGTGCGTATTCACCATCGTAGCGACGGCTGCTGATTTCGCCCCAACTATTGACTAGAATTTGTTCAATATTTAACACGAGGTTTTCTCGCAAGCCACTGTAGCCGAGGCTATCGGTTTGAGTGCTGAGTAACTCTATACCCTGGGTGCGAATATGCGCCAGCGGATCGACGCCGACGTTGATAAAAAATTGCAGCTGGGTTGGTCGCATAGTCTGGCTAAAGCGGCTGTGTGTTTCGTCGTCGCCATCTTTATGGTGTACATGGGCGGCAGGCAGGCGGCGTTGTAGGCTACGGAACATGCTTTGTAACTCAAATTCGCTGACACTGTGGCTGCCGTCGACGATGCTAACACGGGTGCTGTGGTCGATAAGGCTATTAAAATGACACCATGCTAGTAACGTTGTTAAGTTATCAGCACGTTTGATCGGTTTATCACTGAGGATATCTTTGCGAGTGATATTTTCGGTACTCACTGCCCAGTAGAGTTTATTGTCGTTGGGGTTTTCGACTTGATAAAAACACAGCGTTTCTTCAACTAGGTTGTCGGAAATGCCGGGGTTGACCCACTCGATTTTGCCCGCTTTGCGCTCAAAAGCGGCGTACAGCTTACGGCCTAATACTGTCATTTCCTGTGAGTTGATCATGGCTGTGGCGCGGGTGCGGCGGGCGAACTCGAGCACGAAACGGTAGCTGTTGGTCAGCTCGTTTACCAGTTGTTTTTGTTCAATAATGACTCGGCCAACTTTCCACTGGTCGCGGGTATCCAGGCTAAATAAGTGTTCTCGTTGCCAGCCCCACTCGGCTACCAGTTTTTCCAGTAACTGACGTTGCCAGGATTTTGCATTATTGCGGTAGGGACGGGTGAGTGCTTTGCCGACTTTGAAATAAAAACAGCGACGCACTAGTTCCAGCCGCTTTAATTCCTTACGGCCCAGTAAATAGTGTTCTAAGCGGCGGTAGACCAGTACATAGGGGTCTAGCTCATCGATATCCAGCTGATTATTATAAATGGCGCGTTTGAACAAGCTGCTCAATGGCTCAACCTTGGGGAATTCGGCAGCGTAGACTTCGGTGAGTAAAATTTTGAGCACCGATTTATAGGGTGAATCTATCGCTTTATAGAGTTGCCAGACACCGGCGCCAATGAATTCACCAGCAGGGATATGGCCTACCCCGCCAAAGTCGAGGGTGTCGTCGCTGCGCACATAACGCTTGGTGCGCAGGTTGTTGGCGTAATTATCGTACTGCTGTTCCTCTTCTGGGGGGATTAACCACCAAATAGGGATGCGGCCCGCCAGTAGCAGGCCAGTGCGATAAAACTCATCCAGTAATAAATAGTGTTGGCTGCTGCCACAATCCTCTGCGGAGAGGTCTTCTCGCTCGCCGAGGCGAAATTTCTCGTCTTCCATTAAGAAGAAATACACTTCCAGCCCGATAGACAAGGCCCAGCGGCTAATGTCATCGCTCTTTTGCCGCAGTAGTGACGCCTCATCTTGATTGAGCGCGGGGTGGCAAACCCAAATATCTAAATCTGATTGTTCGGATTGTCCTACCGTGCCACTGGAGCCCATAAGGTAAATGCCGTGGATACGCGAGGGCAGGTTAGGTTGGCGACGATAAGTAAAACTGCGAGCCAGGCGCTGTGTTTTTTGGATGTCACGTTTGCCCGGATTGTAGCCACTGAGGCCACAGGGGGTTTGATGTGATACATAGCCCGGCAACATCGGATGGTTGACGTGGAACAGCATCGGTAGCAGCTCAAGAAAAATCTGCTGGCGTGCGGCCAGGGCAGACTTGGTTCGTGCCAAACGGGCATTGTTGACCAGAAGAAAGCGCTGCTTGATGGTTTTTAGGGTCTTGCGATCAACACCCGAGTCGATCGAAGTATGAATCATTTGTGTATGGGGCATAGTTAACAGTATAAGTGCCATTGAGTTTTTTATGTAGAAATTACAGCTAATAGGTCGCTCTTATTAGTGTAGTGGTCAAATCAATGAGGTATTTTGCATCAGACTATTTTCTGTACTTACTATACAAAATTCATATTCCTTCTAAGATCTATCTATAGTTAAAGTAAAATAATGATAAAAAGCATCAAGAATTATTGTTTTGGTCCGACATAATTGATGGGGGTGATGGTGCACAGCGTAGCGCAAGTCATGTCTGTTAATATATGGGCGATCATGTAATCCGGTATTAATTATAATAAAAGGTATGTATATGAGCGGTTTGTCGGTATCTCTTAAATGGAAAATCCTACTGGGCATTATATTCGCTGGTACGCTATCGGTGATATTGGCCAGTTTAATTTTTGTCTCTTTCGAGTCTAGCCGTTTAAAGGAGGCGATGGGGCGAGAGATGAGTACCTTGTCCTCCGTCGTAGCCAAAAATGCCTTGGGAGCACTGGTATTCAATGATACTGATTCAGCAGCTGAGGTATTAAGCAGTTTAACGGCCAACAAGGGAATTATTGGTGCTGTGATTTACGATGGTTCTGGAAAGGTATTTGCATCGTTTGATCGCAGTGGCAAAGGCTTTCCTGCCAGCTTTCCTGTTCGCCCACCTAATACTGGACAAGTCTTTAACGAGTCTTATTTGGGTATAAGTAGTCCTCTTTCGGCAGACGACAGCTCTATAGGGGATATTTATATACGGGCCGATTTATTAGAGTTAGAGGCTGTCACTGAACAGTTTCTATTGGTAGCTGTGGGTGTAGTTATTTTGTCCTCTTTTTTCGCGTTTTTTCTGTCGTTATTTATCGTTCGTTCGGTGGTTAAACCTATTAATAACGTCGTGGTCGCGTTGCGAAATATCGCTGAAGGGGAAGGGGATCTAACGCAGCGTATCAGAGTAAATACAAAAGATGAGCTTGGGGAGTTGGCAGACTGTTTCAACAGCTTTGTAGGAAGGATTCATGCCATCGTCGTTAAATTTCGCAATATGTCTGAGCAGCTTGCTCTGTCGGCAAGCAATTTGTCCAGTGTTACAGAACAGACGAGTATTGGTGTCAATCAGCAGCGGGCTGAAATTGATCAGGTAGTTTCAGCAGTTACCGAAATGTCCAGTACAGTGAATGAAGTGTCACAAAATGTAGCCAGCGCGGCCAAAGATGCTGAGTTGGCTGATCAGCAGGCAATTAACGGCCAAAATATTGTTGGTCAAACCAAGAGCTCTATTGAAAATTTGGCTGGAGATATTGAAAAGGCATCGCATGTCGTTGTTCAATTACGTCAGGAAAGCCAAAATATAGGTGCTGTTTTAGAGGTAATTGGGGGCATTGCTGAACAAACTAATTTGTTAGCACTGAATGCTGCCATTGAGGCCGCGCGAGCTGGTGAGCAGGGGCGTGGTTTTGCCGTAGTGGCTGATGAAGTACGAACGCTGGCTAGCAGAACGCAGAAGTCAACCCAAGAGATTCAGCAAATGATAGAGCGGTTGCAAAGCGGTTCAAATGAAGCTGTGGATGCTATGGAAAAAGGCCGCCATCAGGCTTCTACCAGTGTTGAAAGTGCTATCAGTGCAAGTGTGTCCTTACAGGAAATTACTGCCTCGGTAAAAATGATCAAAGATATGACGAGGCAGATAGCCGCGGCATCAGAGGATCAAAATACCGTAACGGATGAAATTAATAAAAGTGTTGTGAATATCTACGAAGTTGTAAGCCAAACCGCTGAGGGTACTCAGGCTACCGCTAAAAGTAGTAGTGAGCTGGCGGCCTTGTCAGAAGAGCTCAATGGTCTTATTAAAGAGTTCAAATTATAATAACCAGCGGCGCAGGTCATAACTAACTTGCGCCGCTACCTGCGTAGCTTATTAGTATCACCTGCGTGCTAGTCTAGGAGCGTGCTTTGTAGTCACGTACAAGGGCATTGAATTTGTCACCCGCTGATTTCATTTCATCTACAGCGGCGTCATAGCGTTTCGTATTCTTTTCACAAGCTAGATAATCATTTCCATCCTTTAGATAGCTCTTTATATCTTTTTGGGCTTTTATCATTTGCGCAAGTACGGCTGTTGCCGCATCAGGGAGTTCCGGTACCTCAGGCTTAGAGCACGCGAAACTGATTGAAGATATTGTACTGGCTATAATTAGCGCCATGAGTTTCTTGTTCATATGCATACGCTCATTTTTTTATTTTTAGAAATATTGCTCTTCATAGAGTAGTTAATAACTATGATATTTCCACCAAAATAGCGTAAAAATGAGATGCACTGATCAACCAAAATGGTGCGGTTAACTTTTAAAGGAGGCGGTGAGCTTAGCATTACCCACAAACATTTTGATAACCATTGAGCATATATCTACCGTTGCCTGCCTCGCCATAAGCGGATCCTCCCTAAAAGCGGATCAGTACGCGGCTGAATTGTAACCCTCCAGTTTGGAGCCCCAAATAAACATTTCGCCAACGCTGGAGGCTTAACGGGCAACCGTTTTGTTTTATGTACTGATAACATGTGCCATTGCTCCTTCGTTAAAGCGGCCGTCAGGTTAATAGTATTTGCTGCAATATATTTGTATAACTACTCAGCACTTATAGCCATCTGCCCCATATTCCGCTGAATAAACTCTGATCATTTACCATTAAATAAGCACTCAGGTGCCCTTCCGACACCTATGCCATTTTTTGACGGTCGAAAAATAAAGATGAGCTAGAAAAAATGTCTCCGTTCCATCATGGGCGCTACACTGAACCTTCGATTCAGTGGAGCCCTTTCTGTGTCTATCTTTCCGGTTGATTTGTAAGGTTTTTCCAACAACTGATTTTGACCCGTTTTATACTGTTTATCACCGTTTTTTGAATATTCGGTGCAACCAAAGTGCAACCAAAAAGTTGGTTGCACCGGTGAGATGATTTTATGGCAACAATTACATCACGCAAACGCAAAGATGGCATGAGATATACCGCTCTGATACGCATAAAACGTAATGGTAAAGTAGTTCACTCAGAAACCGAAACATTTGGTAAGAAATCTCTTGCTAAAGATTGGGCTGCACGGCGTGAATCTGAGCTAAAAGTACCAGGCGCATTAGAGCAGGAGGCGTATGAAGGTGTGACAGTTCAGCAGGTGCTGGAGTGGTACCGTGATGATTTCGAGGGAGCATCCAAGTTCGGGCGTTCTAAGCTTAGTCATATCAATTACTTGATCAACCACCCTGTATTGTCTGATCTTGGCGCGATTAATCTGACTTCAGGTCAATTGGTAGCTCACATTGCCAAGCGGCGTCGGCAGGGTGCGGGTGCAGCTACTGCCAATAATGACCTCATTTGGCTCCGCAACGCGTTCCGTGCTGTTCGCATTGGTCGCAATGTCCCCCTGGATCTCCAAGTTATTGATGATGCAAGCTTCCTTTGTCGGAAGGAGAAATTGGTGGCCAAGGCTAAACAGCGTACTCGGCGCCCCACACTGAATGAGTTAGAAAGTTTGTTGGATTACTTCAGTGGACGCGATGGTCGCGCCACTATACCAATGGTTGACATTACTTTGTTTGCCTTGTTTTCAAGCCGACGACAGGATGAAATTTGTCGGATTCAGTGGTCGGATTTGGATGAGGATAATCGGCGTGTTTTAGTTCGGAATATGAAACACCCGAGAGAGAAAATAGATACGTGGGTCTTTTTGACTGGCACTGCCTGGAGCGTCGTCCAGCGCCAGCCAAAGATAGAAGAAGCAATATTCCCCTATAACGGTAAGTCGATCAGTGCGGCATTTACTAGGGCTTGCCATTTTTTGGAGATTGACGACCTACGCTTCCATGACCTGCGGCATGAATGTGCGAGTTGGTTGTTTGAGTTGGGATGGGATATTCCGCGAGTATCCAGTGTGACCGGACATAAATCCTGGTCAAGCCTGCAACGGTATACACATCTTCGGGAGTTGGGACAAAAAGATAGATACAGTGGTTGGTCTTGGTTACCTAAAAGCTAAGGTTGAAGACTCCGCCAGTCGTGTTTGGCTTTTTCCTTTAATCTGTCGATATGGATGGCTAGATCAGCGGCACTGACTAGCCACATACTTTTCTGAGAGCCGCCACGGTACACGGGAATTGGTAACTGCTGAAGCCGGGCCTGAGCGCTGGCTTTTTTTAAGCTCATACCAAAGTACTTCTCACAACACTTTTCCAGAGGAATATCCCCGGTTCCGTATTCCGCCATTAGGGTAAAAAAAGTGCTGCTGTTCATTGCTCTGAGTGGCCGCCTTGTATCTGAATTGGCAGTGTAGGGAATGGGGTGGTAAACGGCGTCGGAAAAGCTTACTGAAACGCTCGAAAGTTAGCCTAGCGGCTCAGCTAATGCCTGTTAAAGCGCAAAGGTAGCTCGATTGATTATGACTCTTTGGTTTTCTTGCCGGCCCTCCCAGTGGTCGTGGGTAGAATATTGATCATGGGCTAGACTGGACGGCGCAGAGCGTTTAAACCATAATGTCTTATATTGTGAACAATTAACTCACTTATAGATCAATATATAAGACATATTATGAAAACCCACGCCACCAACACACTGCCAAGAGCAGCCCGGCAGGCCCTCATCAAGCTGGGCGAGGATATTGCTGTAGCGCGTAAAAAGCGCCGTATCTCTACAGTTTCGATGGCGGAGCGCGCATTCATCAGCCGAGGCACACTCTACAAGCTCGAAAAGGGTGATCCATCGGTATCGATGGGTATCTATGCGACGGTGCTCGCCATCCTGGGGCTGATCGAAGGTTTGGGAAACGTAGCCGATCGTGGTACCGATACCCTAGGGCTGGATATTGACGAAGACCGACTGCCTAAAAAAGTGCAGCCGCGTAGTAATAAAAGTAGTCGCAAGGAAGGGCGGTCATGACAGACACCATTGAAATCTACGTCGACCATGCCGGTGAGACGCATTTGATCGGTCGGTGCCGTTATATCGCCAAGCGTCGCGGTCAGAGCTCCGTCTTAGAATACTCGAATGAATGGCTAGCTAACCCGGACGCTTTTGCCCTTGATCCGGCTAACCTCCCGCTGAAAAGCGGGCCGATTTATACGACCTCGGACAAATCGGCACTGCCTGGTGCGCTGAGAGATACGGCACCTGATCGCTGGGGTCAGCAACTGATCAAGCGAGCTTTTCGCAAAGCGGGGGAGGAGCGCGTACTGTCAGAAATCGACTACCTGTTGGCCATTACCGATCAAACCCGAATTGGCGCGTTGCGTTATAAACGTGACAATCAAGACAGCTTCGATCATGACATAGGCCACTATCGCGTTCCGCCGCTGATCCAGCTACCAGCCTTAATAAATTCAGCCGATGCCGTTCAAAGTAATACAGAAACGGCGGAAGATTTAAAGCTACTGTTAAATGAAGGCTCACCGCTTGGTGGCGCACGCCCAAAATCGGCTGTCATGGACAATGATGGCACTCTGGCCATCGCTAAATTTCCCAAACTGGATGACGATCGCAGTATTACGCACGGTGAAGTGCTGGCAATGACGCTTGCCGCAAAGGCTGGTCTGAACGTTGCGGCAGCGAGAGTACAGGATGTGGCCGGTCGGTCAGTGGCCTTGATCACCCGCTTTGACCGGCGGGACGGGCAGCGCGTTCCCTTTTTGTCGGCTATGAGCCTGTTGGGTCTTAATGATGGTGACGAGGCGACCTATACCGACATTGCTGAATGCATACGGATGTACTCCAGCGAGCCAACGGCGGATCTGCACGAACTCTGGCGGCGAATTGTCTTTAGCGTGTTGATTGGCAATCTTGATGATCATTTGCGCAATCATGGTTTTTTGTATGACCGCGACAACCAATGGCGACTGTCACCAGCCTATGATCTGAATCCCGTGCCATTGATGGAGAAGGCGCGTGAACTCACCACCTGGATTTCAGAAGAAGGCCCAGATGCGAACCTCGATATCGCCCGCAGAGCGGCACCGTTTTTTGCATTAAAGGAAGACCGGGCCGACGCTATTATTGTTGAGGTGTCTACTGCCCTAAAAGGCTGGCAGAACACCGCCCGACAACTGGGCATGAGCTCGGCAGATATTGCCGTCTATGCCACAGCCATTCAAAGTGATGCGTAGAGTAGCGTATTCCCTACTGACATCTTTGATCTGTAGCCCCACGTCACTGCCAATAAAATGCAGTGACGTGGGGTGCGGCCCCTTACGACATCTGGCCTGCAGTAACTTTTCTAACATGACGAAAGCATTATCGGGGTACTTTCAGACGACTTCCTCGACAATACTACTTCCATGTGTGGCTATTGCACTCTCAATAGCAAACCAGCTCTAAAGGGCTTTTCAAGTTGACTCATGCAACCGCAATGAGTGGCTTATCACTTAGCTTTACACGTTAATAAGGAGGAATGCCTAGCGAAAAAAAACGAAAGTAGTACTGTCTATAGCGTGAAAACGAAACCGTGTCGTACCCATCCGGGGATTGGCACTGTTGGTTATGCCGCTATTCAGGTTTTGTGGGAGTGGTGTCCCGTGACGTTAGTAATCAATAAGATTGCTTCTCCATCCACTGCGGTGGTTGGATAGTCATAAACACTAACCAATACTTTAACACCGCACTGTTCTCATGTTGTCGCAATCGTTATAAACGGTCGCACGACTCTTTCGACAGACGACTCGTCTGTTTTGGGCAGTCATTTCACCGTAAGAACAGACAACAAACCTGACCGGAACGAATAGATAGTTAATGTTTTGTAGAAAAAGTAAGTGAAATAGTTGGTTGCCGTGGCCCTGACCGCAGCAGGTGTCGATCGGCGGGAGCAAAAGGCAGGATCGCTTATATCAACTGGCCAGACAGCCGAATGCGATATTGATTTCCTCCCTTATCAGATCAAAAAGGAATTCGTCATGCATAATCCGGTTAAATCCTTTTAAATCTGCTCTGGCTATGTGATTATCAGCTTCTTCATTTATAGGGCTAATTCGTGGGCGGCATATGAACCAGCAGCGGTGGCATTCAGTAGAAGAAATCGGTCAATACCTGGGTGTCAGTAAGGACACCATCTACGCGTGGATTACGAATAAGTCTCTGCCTGCACACAAGGTCGGCAGACTCTGGAAGTTCAAAACCGATGAGGTTGATGAATGGGTTCGTGGCGGTGGTGCGCAAGATGATAAGGGGCAGAAGTGATCAAAAAGCCCATCTTAGAAAAATTCGGCTTCAAGTTCGGCCAAAATGGCGCCCATTCTGCTCGCAGCATGATGTCTGAAGAGCTCAAGGCGCTATTTGCTAGCACTGAGAAGGATACTGCTAAAGAGCATTATCAAGCAGATATCTGTGATTTTAATGTGCTCAATAAGCCAACAGCTAAAGCCCGTACCCTGACATTTCGGCATTTGGTTGACCTATACGGAATGAGCAATGAAGTGCCGTTGTTTCGTGTATTCAGAAAGCTGTGGCCGATCGACCCAGGCGGGCAAAGTCTACTCGCCTTTCAGTTGGCTATTGTGCGTGACCCGCTGTTGAGGATGTCGATACCAACGATCACAGAGCTAGATGAAGGTGATGCCCTAGCCAGGGAGGATATAGAGGCTGTATTGAAAGCGCCTAACCCCGAGCGTTTTAGTCCTGCTTCATTAAAGTCATTTGCACAAAATATTAATGGCTCCTGGACGCAGGCAGGCTTTTTGGTCGGCAGAAATAAAAAGCATCGTGCCACGCCAAAGGTTACGCCCGTCAATGTCGCTTTTGCCTTATTCCTGGGTTACTTAGAAGGCGCTACAGGTGAACGCCTATTGCAAAATAAGTGGTGCAAGTTGTTAGGTTTAAACGAACACCAATTAAAAGAGCTGGCTATAGCTGCAAGCCATCGAGGCATTATCGATTTCAAACAGTCAGGTGGCGTAACAGATATACGCTTTCCTGGTTTTTTAACCAAACAGGAAGAGGCTTGGTTATATGAGTAGTCGCATCGCACGATTGGTAGAAAGCTACCAAAATTATATTTCACTCCCTTGGGAAAAAGGTTTGGCAGGGGTTCAGAAGGTGCTTTTTGTCGTTTATGAAAAAACCGAAGAACTACGTATGCGCGCCCAAGTAGAAGAATTTGAAATTGCGACCAAAGCCGCAGGGCATAGTTGGGTGTTGGTAGATATCACCGATGCGTTCCCGCAATGGTTGATGCAACAAGAATACAGCGAAAGTTATTTTGAATACCCGGATGATTTGCAAGATAGCCTAGGCGAGTTCACTGACTCTGTTGTAGAGAAAATAAATACAGTGTTGAAAGACGTTGATGATAACACCGTCGTCGCTTTACAAGGGGTTGCCACCTTATTTGGTTTCTCGCATTGCTCAGAAGTGGTTGCCAAAGTGGCTAATCAAGTACCTGGCCGATTATGCGTACTGTTTCCAGGTGAATACGAAAATAATAATTACCGTTTGTTGGATGCTAGGCCTGGTTGGAATTACCAGGCTGTACCCATTACGGCTACCGATACATTATAAAAACGCACAGCTTTTATATGGAGAATAACAACGTGTTAAACCAAGAAATTTATGTCAAAGATCCAATCGCCAATAAGCTTGCTAACAATGGTGTGGCAGAGGTAAAAGATGACCTTTCCGCACAAGCGCTTGAAACACTCAAATACGAATTAGAAACCTTTGTTTGTGACGGTGAATATGAAAAGGGCTTAGAAAAGATTCTGGAAACATTTCTAGGCAATGTCGAGCAAAAGAAAGAGCAGCCTGGTATTTGGATCAGTGGCTTCTATGGTTCAGGTAAATCGCATCTTGCTAAAATGCTGCGCGCCCTTTGGACAGATTTCGACTTTACTAATGGCACTACCGCTCGCGGTTTAGTACACCTACCAACCGACATTAGTGACTTATTCAAACGCTTAAGCAACGAAAGCAAAAAACACGGTGGCTTACATGCGGCTTCAGGCACATTAGGGCAGGGTGCGAGTGATTGGGTAAGAACAGCCTTGTTAGGCATTGTTTTTAAATCTGCGGGTTTGCCAGAGTTATATCACCTGGCTCGGTTCGTTATTTGGTTGCGCCTGCAGGGTATTGAGGAGCAGGTGCAAAAAGCAGTGGAGGCTGAGGGCAAAGATTGGTTAAAAGAACTCAATCATTTATTCATGTCTCCTGTCATCGCCAATGCCTTGTTGCAGGCGAAACCTGATTTAGCCACTGATGAGAAAGAGCTGCGTAGCCTGTTGCGTGAAGAATACAAGCGTGTCGACGACGTATCGAATGATCAAATGGTCGAAGCCATAAAAGATGCGCTATCAATCAATGGCAAATTCCCTCTCACATTGATTGTGTTAGATGAGGTGCAGCAATACATAGGAAACGATGCTGGTCGCGCATTCCAAATACAAGAAGCTGTAGAAACTTGCTGCAAGCATTTTGGTGGTCAATTGTTATTTGTGGCAACTGGTCAAAATGCCTTGTCGGGAATGGCTAATCTGCAAAAATTAATGGGCCGATTCCAGGTTCCTGTGCAGCTTTCAGATACAGATGTTGATTCGGTTATTCGAAAAATTATTCTGCAGAAAAAATCTTCTTCGCTGCCAAACGTTGAAAAAGTGATTTCCGATAATCTTGGTGAGATATCAAGGCACCTGAGCGCATCGAAAATTGCTCATGAAAGAGACGATGAAAATGTGCTCTCGCAAGACTACCCGATTTTGCCGGTGCGTCGTCGCTTTTGGGAGAAGGTGTTAAGAATTGTTGATACCACCGGTACAGTATCGCAATTGAGAAACCAATTAAAGGTCGTACACGAAGCCACAAAAATTACCGCCGACAAATCGCTAGGCACCGTGGTGACCGGTGATTTTATTTACGGCCAAATCGCACCAAATTTACTGCAAACTGGTGTTATTTCGAAAACTGTCTACGAGACTATTGCCAAATTAGCGGCGGGCAATGAAAACGAGCAACTGCAGTCGAAACTACTCGCACTCATATTCCTTATCGGTAAATTACCGAGTGAAGCCTTTGACGACATCGGTGTAAAAGCCACGGCAGATACTTTGGCAGATCTGTTAGTCGAAGATCTAAGCCAGGGCTCTACGGATTTACGCAAACATGTACCAGAGCAATTGGCGGCTCTAGAAAAAGCCGGTTCCATCATGGCGATGAGTACCGGTGGTGAAACCGAGTACCGTTTGCAAACCCGTGAAAGCAGCCAGTGGCATGATACCTATCGTCAGCAAGAAGCCGACATAGCTGGTAACCCTCAGCGCGTCGAAACTGAGCGTGATGACCTATTGACCAGTCGAATGCGAAAGTCTTCGGGGGAATTGCGTTTAGTCCAAGGGGTGAGCAAAGAACCACGAAAATTGAATTTTTGCTTCGATGCCGAATTGCCACGCGATGCACACAAACAACTCTATGCCTGGATACAACATGGTTGGCAGGCTGATGAGAAATCTATGATAGCCGCTGCTCGTGCCGATGAAACCAAGAATGGCACCTTGTATGTCTTTATACCGGCGCGTAACAAAAGTGATCTCAATAAAGCAATTACAACGCTAAAAGCTGCCTCGGCAACTTTAGATATTCGTGGCCTGCCTAGTACGCCAGAAGGCAAAGATGCACGTATGGCAATGGAGACTCGATTAACTGAAGCAGAGAAGCAACGCAACCGCTTGATAGATGAAATCTTTGAAAGCGTGCGCGTTTTTATCTCCGGCGGCTCTGAAATTGATGGTGATACCTTAAAAGCCAAACTAGAAAGTGGCGCAAAAATGGCGCAAGACAGGCTCTATAAGCAATTCGATATAGCCGATGACGCTGGTTGGGGCAAAGTGGTAGATAAGGCGCGCCAGGCCGGTGGAGAAACCGCACTAAATGCTATTGGCTTTAAAGATGAGCCTATTAAACATCCCGTCTGTGCGCAGCTACATCGGTTTATTGGTTCCGGTAAAAAGGGCAACGAGATTCGCGAACACTTTCAAGATGCCCCCTTTGGTTGGCCGCAAGATGCTATCGATGGCGCCATATACGCTTTGTTAGCCTGCGGCAGCATCAAGGCTAAGAATGCGGCTCATCAAGCAATCGATTCTAAGGGCTTAGAGCGTAAACACATCACCCAAGCCAGCTTTGAGGTTGAAAATGTCACCATTAGCACCGCACAAAAGCTTGCCGTAAGGAAGCTGCTCACCGAAACCATTGGCTGTAACCCAGGTGATGAAGAAAGCAAGGTCGCCGAATTTTTACAATGGGCAAGAGATTTAGCTGATAGCGCAGGTGGCGTAGCGCCGCAGCCGCACAAACCGGATACATCACGTTTCGATGAGATTGCGGGTGAGGCAGGCAATAGCCGCATGCTCAAGCTTTATGAATACAAAGATGAAATTGATACTGATATCAAAGATTGGCAACAGAAAAAAGAAGCTATTGCCAAACGCATGCCAGGGTGGAATCAGCTAAAGCAGTTATTGGCCTTGAGCCGTGGTTTGAGCTTCCATATCGAACTAGAAGGTGAAGTGAATGCCATCGAGCATGGTCGCCGCTTATTAGAAGAGCCCAGTCCGGTTGATACTTTGGTTAAAGAAACCACCGATAATTTACGTGCATCCATTCAACACCGTTTTGATAATTACAAAGAAGCACATCAACAAGCGCTCATTGCTATTGAAACCGATGCCAACTGGGTGAAATTAGACGTAGCACAGCAAGAAGAGCTGTTAAACCGCCGCGGCATCACACAGCCGCAGCAGCCGCAATTAAACAGCACTGAAGATATTATTGATAGCCTAGATAACTGTGGCCTAGAGCAATGGGCGGATCGTACCGCAGCACTGATCAGCAAATTTGATAGTGCACGCGAAGAAGCTGCACAGCTTTTAATGCCCAAAGCGGTGCGCGCCAACTTACCCAAGCGTACGCTCGAAAGCGAAGCTGATATTCAGCAGTGGTTGGCAGAGGCAGAAGCAGAGTTAAAAGAAAAACTACAACAAGGCCCGGTTATTATTTAAGACTTAAGAGATTTAACGGCCAAAAGGATCGAGAAGCTAAGTATGCACACACCCTTAGATAAAACATTACGGAATCAGTTAGAGCGCGCTGTAATTAAGGCGCGCGATATTGCAGAACTGGCCACCCAAGAAGAGCTCTCTCGTTTAAGTGTGGGCGAAAAGGCAGCAGCCGACTATTTGAATGCCGAGCAAAAAGCCCTGCGTAATCGTCTGCGTGTGCATGGCCGCGCCTTGGGAGATAGGCGTAAACCCAGTGGCGAGCAAACGCTTGATCATCTCATTGGTGAGGTGGCCTATGAGCACTGGCACCGCATGTTATTTGCGCGCTTTCTAGCCGAAAACAATTTATTAATGTATGAAGATGGCGTAACCGCACTGTCGATACAAGACTGTTTTGACCTGGCTGAAGAAGAAACCGGAGATAGCGCCAATGGTTGGCGCTATGCCGCGCAGTATGCTGCCAAAATGCTACCGCAGATCTTTCGTGTCGATTCCCCCGTATTTGAATTACAGTTTGCGCCTAATCACCAAAAGCAACTAGAACAACTCTTAAGTGATTTACCACAAGAGGTCTTTACGGCTTCGGATTCGTTAGGTTGGGTATATCAATTCTGGCAAACCAAAAAGAAAGATGCGGTGAATGCTTCTGAAGTTAAAATCGGTGCCGATGAATTACCAGCGGTCACACAGCTCTTCACCGAGCCCTATATGGTGAGCTTCTTGCTCGATAATTCATTAGGCGCCTGGTGGGCGGCGAAAAAGTTGAGCGCTAATGATTTTGCAACAGCAAAATCAGAAAAGGAGTTACGAGAAAAGGCAGCTATTTATGGCGTGCCTTTAGACTATCTGCGCTTTGTTCAAGAAGAAGACGAGCAGGGTAATAAAACCTGGGCGCCTGCAGCAGGCACACATGAAGCTTGGCCAAAAAAACTAAAGGACTTTAAAACGCTTGATCCTTGTTGCGGTTCTGGCCATTTCTTGGTGGCGGCCTTCAATATGCTTGTGCCGCTGCGTATGGTAGACGAGGGGCTTAGTGCGCAAGGAGCCGTAGATTCAGTGTTGCGTGACAATATTCATGGCCTAGAGCTAGATCAGCGCTGCGTAGAGTTAGCGGCCTTTGCGCTAGCTTTAAGCGCTTGGAAGTATCCAAATGCCGGGGGATATCGGCCGTTGCCAAGGTTAAATGTTGCTTGTTCAGGTTTGCCTATTATGGTTAGAAAAGACGATTGGCTAGCCTTGGCTGGTGACGATACTAATTTAAGTATAGCTCTTGAACATTTATATGATCAGTTTAGAGATGCGCCTGTATTAGGGAGCTTGATTGATCCAGAAGCTAGTCTGGCCAAAGGTACACTCTTTGAATTCCAGTGGGGCAACGTTGGTGAAATGCTAAGAAAGGCTTTGTCTGGCAAAGAAAGTCTGGAAAAAGATGAGTTAAGTGTAATTGCTACTGGAACTGCAGAGGCGGCGAATATGCTTGTTAATCGATATCACTGGGTAGTGACGAACGTGCCGTATCTAGGCAGGGGTCAACAGAATGATATTTTAGCTAAGCATAGTGAAAGGTATTACCCAGAAGGTAAAAGTGATTTAGCAAATGTTTTCCTAGAACGATGCCTCCATCTTTGTCTTGACAAAGGGAAAGTTGGTATCGTGATGCCACAAAATTGGCTATTTCTCGTAAGCTACAAAAACTTCCGCGAGAAGTTACTAACGGGCGATGTATGGAACTTATTAGCAAGGTTGGGTGCCGGTGCTTTTGAAACTATTAGCGGAGAGGTGGTGAAAGCGATTTTACTCGTCTTGGAGAGGAATCACTCGACCATGCATGACTTGGCTTCAGACGCTACTCTCCTTACTGCAAAAACATTTCGAGGTGTTGAAGTATCAAACTGTAAGAGTGTTCAGGAAAAAGCTAATGGATTGGTTGAAACTAACATTCTGGTATCTAGCCAAAAAGATCAACTAAGTAACCCAAATTGTATTATTAGTTTTGAGCTCTTAGCTGATGTCGATTCTTTAGGGGTGACGCATACTGCATTGTTTGGCAGTGGTGCTGGAGATAGGAATAGATTCACGAGGTTTATGTCGGAGCTTCCCATAAATAGCTATGATACTTGGCAGCTTTTGCAAAGCTCGCCCTCGGAGATATCCTCATTCGATGGAAGAAAAGAAATCATTCTATGGGAAAATGAATCTGGCCAAATGAAAGAGCTGGCTGATAGCGTAAAGCACCTAAATCATAAGGCTCAGCAATGGAGAAGTGGCAAGCCGAACTGGGGCAAGCGTGGCGTTATAGTAAGTTTGATGTCAAATTTACCGGCAACCATATACACCGGCGAAATTTATGAGCAGCAGTGCGCTGCGGTTGTTCCCTCAGTGCAATCTAAGATAAAACTCGCTGCATTGTGGGCATTTTGCTCCTCTAATGATTTTAAAGATACTGTTAGAATCCTCGATCAAAAGTTGAGTATTACGCCAGGAACGCTGTTAAATGTTCCTTTCGATTACGAGCGTTGGCAAAAAGTTGCTGATGAAAAATACCCAAATGGTCTGCCTAGGCCTTACAGCGATGAATCTACGCAGTGGATATTTCACGGTCATCCTTGTGGTTCGGTCGTCTGGGATGAAAACAGTAAATGGACGGCCGAGGGAGAAACCCGCATCGACGACACCGTGCTACAAATTGCGGTTGCACGCTTGCTTGGCTATCGCTGGCCTGCTGAATTGGACGCAGATATGGAGTTGGCCGATGAGCAGCGCTCCTGGGTTGAACGTTGCGACAGTTTATTAGCCTTTGCCGATGATGATGGCATAGCCTGCTTGCCCGCAGTGCGTGGTGAACAAGCCGCTCATGATCGTTTAGAAGCTTTATTGCAAGCCGCCTACGGAAAAGAATGGAACACACAAACCCGCAACAAGCTGTTAGAGGCAGTAGGCTGTAAAAACCAAAGCCTAGAATTTTGGTTGCGAGAGAAGTTCTTTGAACAACACTGCAAACTCTTTCAGCATCGCCCATTTATCTGGCATATTTGGGATGGCCTAAAAGATGGCTTTTCGGCCTTGGTGAATTATCACCAACTCGATAAGAAAAACCTCGAACGCCTCATCTACACCTATTTAGACGATTGGATTCGCCACCAAAAACTCGCTGCTAAAGACGGCGTTGATGGTGCTGATATCCGTGTTAATGCCGCTGAACGTTTAAAAGAGCGCCTAGAGCAAATACTCGAAGGCGAAGCCCCTTACGATATTTTTGTGCGCTGGAAATCATTGGCAGAGCAGCCCATTGGTTGGAACCCTGATTTAAATGACGGCGTGCGCATGAATAGTCGCCCGTTTATGTCCGTCGATGATGTCGGTAAAAAAGGCGCAGGTATCCTCAAAGCAAAACCCAATATCAAATGGGATAAAGACCGCGGCAAAGATGTAGAAAGTGCACCGTGGTTTACAACCTTTGGTGGTGATCGCATCAACGATCATCACTTAAGCCTAGCTGAAAAGCTGGCTGCTAAAAAGTGATAAGCAAGGAATCTATGCATGATTAAGTCAGTTAATGATTACCCAGTTTCAGCATTGCTGAATGGTGACAACAATGTGATCTACCACATCCCTCGTTATCAGCGTGAATACAGTTGGGGGAAATCACAATGGGAAAATCTTTTCGATGATTTGCTTGAAAATGATCGAGGTTATTTTTTAGGTTCGATCATTTGTATCAATCAATCAGACGATTCCTTGGCTGATCAAACGCTTGAATTAGTTGATGGTCAGCAACGAATGACGACCTTATCTTTATTCTTGGCTGCGCTATACGCCTGTTTTCAAATTCACAAGGCTGATTTAGATGAAGATCAACAAGCTGATGTCACCAGCTTGAAATATAGGATGCTATTGAAGAAAACGTTTAACCCGCGCTTAGAGCTTCAGGCGCAAAATAACAATGCGAATGATTATTGTGCCATTTTGTGTCAGGTCGGGTTGTTAGAAGATGTTGAAACCGTAGCTAATGCAGGTAATCGCCGCGTATTTAAAGCCTTTCGCTATTTTCAAAGTCGTATTGCATCCTATTGTGAAGATAACGGTGATGTACTGGGTACTTTATTTGAATTGTTGGAGTCAGTGAACCAAGCGGTATTGGTAAAAATTGAAGTCAGCAGTCATTCGGATGCCTATGTGCTGTTTGAATCTTTGAATAATCGTGGAGCACCATTAACGGCAATTGATCTTGTTAAGAATAAGTTGTTGGCTGAGGTGGGTAGAATAGATCAAAGCAAAATTGACCCTGCCTTTGATAAATGGAAACGCTTATTAGCCTATTTGGGTGATGATTACGGCATCCAGGAGCGGTTTTTTAGACAATACTACAATGCATTTCAAAGTGAATTTAAGGCGATTACAAAAGTACCTTTTGTTACCCGTTCGTCACTGATTCAAGTGTATGAAAAACTCATTTCAAATGATGTCTTTCCGTTTCTAACCAATGTACTTGAAGCAGGGCGATGCTATGCGCAAATTATCGGTGATTTAGATCTAGATGATTTGTTACTTCTCGATAAGCCACTAGAAAACCTTGAGCATATTCAAGGTGCGCCTTCTTACATTCTGCTGTTGTTTTTGTGGTTGAGACGAGATCCGCTGGGTTTAGATGATCGTCTCTTAAAAAGAGTCGTTGATTTATTAGTGGTTTTCTTTGTTCGACGTAATCTAACGGATACACCACCAACTCGCGATTTGGATCGAATGTTTGTCAGTATGATTTCAGCTATTAATGAAAAGCATTTAATGGGTGAAGCGATTTATGAGCTTATTCAAAGTAATTTATTGTCGGTTTCTGCATCTCTTGAGCGCATGCAAGAAAGCTTGAATGGTGATTTGTATTTAGATAACTCAGCCGTTGCTCGGTTTATTTTATGCGCATTAGAAGAATCAACGATGACGCGTGAAACCCAGGTCGATCTGTGGAAATTGGATAAACATAAAAAATACGAATTCACGATTGAACATATTTTTCCTCAAGGTGAGAACATACCTGAGCATTGGGTTGAGATGATTGCTGGTGGTGATAGAGACCAGGCGAATCTGTATCGCGATCAATATGTGCATAAATTAGGCAATCTGACGATTTCAGGCTTTAACAGTGCATTAGGGACAAAAAGCTTTGTTGAGAAACGCGATCGAACCGATAAACAAGGGCGCGCTGTCGGTTATAAAAATGGTTTGAAGCTCAACGCTGAGTTGGCTTTGAAAAATTCCTGGCAGGTCGGCGACATCGAAGAGCGGACGCAACAGCTTATTGATAAGGTGATGGAGTTGTTTTTATTTGAGCAAGAATCCTGCGTGTAATAGTGATTTGCAATGTAATAGTGGTAATGTTACATTTCGATTTAGTATTACATTTTGCGTACTTACTTTATGATAAACATTGAAAAAACAATAGCTTATATTAATAGTGTCCTGGGGGATAACTGTAAAATAGAGCCTTTTTTGCCTCCAGGCCTGCCTTTCTACCTGGAGGATAGCTATCAGTTCTATAAAGCTGATGTGTTGAATGCGCCCTGCTTATTCCTGTGGGCTAATGAGAGCGGTGAGCCCCCGAGCAGTATCGAGAAACATTGCCAGGCAGTAAGAAAAGTATGGGCTGACGGGGAGGTGGTCTACCTTGCCGAGGTGATGAGCCAGCAGCATCGCAACCGTTTAATACACCATAAGGTGCCTTTTATTGTGCCGGGAACTCAACTGTATTTACCGATGCTGGGTATCGATTTACGAGAGCACTTTCGAAAACTCAAGAATAGCCACGCAAAGCCAGAGGGAATGTCACCCACTGCGCAGTTAGTCATTCTATGGCAACTACTTAAAGGCTCAATGGAGGGCGTTAATAGCGCTCAAATGGCGGAACACTTGGGCTGTACACGAGTAGCAGCCGCGAGGGCGTACGATGAAATTGCTGCTTTCGAGTGGGCGCAAATTGAAAAAATAGGTAACCAAAAAATTCTAGCCTTTGACGTGAGAGGCCGTGAGCTTTGGCAGCTGATTCAGGAGCATATGCAAAACCCAATCAGAAAGACCCGATGGGTTATTGGTTCTAACAGTGAGTTCCCTGGTGTGTTAGCAGGTGAATCTGCCTTAGCAAAATATACCTTAATGAGCGAGCCGGAATTTCCGGTTTATGCCGTTGCCGCTAACGAGTGGAAAGGTATTCAGAAAACTTTGCAGTTAGATGAACTTCGGTACCCTGAGCCGGGTTGTTTTGGTTTGCAGACTTGGCGCTATACACCGGAGTTATTAGCAGAACAAGCGTGTGTTGATCGTCTGTCATTGTTTCTGAGTCTCAGGCATGAGGCAGACCCGCGAAAGAGTATGGCGGCAGATGAATTATTGGAGCAGATAAATTGGTAAAAGGATTGGCAGTCTTTAAAGAGCATTTTGCAGCGTTTCAAGACTGCTATGTGTTGATAGGCGGTTCGGCTTGCGATATTCAGATGGAAGAGGCGGGCTTGGATTTTAGAGCGACAAAGGATTTGGATCTTGTTCTGTGTGCAGAGGCATTGAATGAGGGTTTCGTTGCGGCCTTTTGGGATTTTATTGAGAAAGGCGGCTATCAGCAACGAGAAAAAAGTGAAGGTGAAAAAGAGTTTTTCCGCTTTATAAAACCAACTAACAATGAATACCCCGCGCAATTAGAACTGTTTTCTCGAGCCTTAGAAAAGTTACCCATTGCAGAGGGCGTTAAGCTTACGCCGATTCCTGTTGAGGGCGAAGCAGATAGTCTTTCAGCCATTTTATTGGATGATGATTATTATGGATGCTTGCAACAAGGCGCAGATATTGTCGATGGTGTTCGAGTGTTAAAACCTGCTTATTTATTGGTTTTTAAAGCTAAAGCCTATTTGGATTTAACTGCAAGAAAAGACGCCGGTGAGGCCGTGGATTCAAGAGATATTAAAAAGCATAAATTGGATGTGTGTAGATTATTTCAATTATTGCCGACAGATTTACAGCTAACGCTGCCGATAGCGGTAAAAAATGACGTCGAGAATTTTGTGCAAAATGTGCGAGATGATCTTCCCGATTTAAAGTCGATAGGTATCAAAAACCTAAGTGCTGAGGCGTTGCTAGAGAACATCAGTAAAATATACCAATTAGGCGAAGCTTCATGATGACAGTCGTAGAAGAGTTTATACGCAGTGTTCGTAATGCTGCCATCTACAATGCCAATTCTCAATCAAAACCCGTTGTTACGCTGTGGACCGACAAGGCAAGAGAATGGGAGAGTGTATTACCGTTATTGCAAAGCGCAATCCCCGAGCTATTGATTTTGGGTGAATATAAGCCGGATCAAAAGTCCGGCCCGGCGATATGGTTGAAATGTGTTTTAGCACGAGAAATTGACATTGGCTTGCCTGAACATACAGTGCCGATTATTTATTTACCGGATATATCGCGTTCAGAGCTTCGCGCAGTAGCCAATTGCCCTGATGCGATAAAGCCTTTAGCGGAGCTTCAATACCGCGGAGCAGTATGGAGCCAGCTGAATGGTAAAGATTGGACGGTAAACGCGTTTCTAACGTCGGGCAGCTCAGGTTTAGGGCTTGATGTTTCGCAAGATAAGGCAACGCAAGAAGCGATTGGCTCTGCATTAGAACCGTTATTGAATCATGCTGTTGAGAGTTTAGAAGGAAGGCGATTAGAAGCGGAAGACTTCCATCGTTTGGTATCCAGTGACCCGATTCGAGATTTGTTGAGCTGGATGAATCAGCCAGAGAGTGCCGAGGGCCATTTCGGTGCCGCTCGATGGCAGGCGCTGTGTAATATCGCGAAAACTAAACTGAAACTCGATATCGTTCGCGATGGTGTATTTGCTGCTGCTGAAAAACTGTGTGCAAAAGACGGTGAATGGCAACAGGTGTGGAACCGTTTCTGCGAGAGCCCAGGTATTTATCCCGAATTACCAGAACTGTTAGAGCGTGTACCGTTACCTGGCTTGTTTGCAGACCCTGACACTTACCCTCAGGCCAATGCAAACGCAGAGAAGGAATTACAGGCAGAGCTTGAACGCCTTTCGAGTATGTCTTTGACCGAAGCTTCACAAAAGATACTTGTACTCGAAAAAAATCATGGTGCTCGGCGCAAGAGCTTGTGGGCTAGCCTGGGTAAAGCGCCATGGGCGATAGTATTAGAGCCGTTAGTAGAGGTGGTTAACACTACCAGCAAAAGTTTGAATGGATTAAGCGCTGAGGAGTTGGGCGAGCGTTATGCAGAGCATGGTTGGCAAGCCGATGCGGCAGCGATGAAAGCCTTGCGTTTCTGTGAAAACAAACAGCAGCTGTCTGTGATTGAAAATGTTCTATCCGTTATTTATACCCCTTGGCTTGCTGATACCAATGAGCGTTTGCAAAAGCTGATCAAGACTCATGGTTACCCGGGTAAAACCGAGGTGAAAGAGGCGACGGCACGTTATCAAGTGGGTGGTGAAGTGGTGTTTTTTATTGATGGCCTGCGTTTGGATGTGGCTCATCAGCTTATCGAAAAATTAAATCGTGTTGGCGTAAGCTCTCAGTTAACTACCCAGTGGACAGCAGTGCCTTCGGTGACAGCAACCGCGAAGGCAGCCGTTAGCCCTGTGCATGCGTTTATTGAGGGCCTAGAGAGTGATTCTGATTTCGAGCCAAGCGCTAAAGGTGAGGGCAGCCTTACTCATGACCGCTTTAAACGTCTATTGGCTAAGCACGATTGGCAGCACCTAAAAGATGATGACACAGGAGATCCAGCCGGAAATGCCTGGGTGGCTTGTGGTGATATTGATAAAGAAGGCCATAAAATCGAATTAAAATTGGCTAAAGCTATTGAGCCAATATTAGATGGCATTATTGAACGCATCACCGATTTACAAAATGCTGGCTGGAAAAGAATTCGCCTAGTGACCGATCATGGCTGGTTACTGGTGCCTGGTAAAATGCCCAAGACGAATTTGCCTGTTCAGGCTGCTGATAGCCGTTGGGGGCGCTGTGCGCAGCTCAAGAAGAATGTCGATGTTGATGGCTTAACGCTAGGTTGGCATTGGAACCCAAGTGTACCTATCCATTTTCCTTATGGCATACATTCTTTTATTGCCGGTCGTGCTTATGGTCATGGCGGTATCAGCTTGCAAGAATGCCTGGTGCCCGTCATTTCCATCGATTCTAAAGCCGCTTCAGCAACATCAACTGCGGCAATAACCTCAGCTAAATGGTTAGGCTTAACCTGTAAGGTAGAAGTTGAATCTGCCAGCGCGGTGCTGCGGGTTGATTTGAGAACCAAGTTAGCGGATGAAAGTAGTTCATTGGTAAAAGCTAAAGCACTAGAAGACGGTAAGGCCAGTTTACTGGTGGCAGATGATGACCAAGAGGGCATCTCGGCAATTATCGTCGTTCTCGATGAACAAAATAATGTGCTCTGCAAGCAGCTCACAACGATAGGGGGCGATAATTAATGCAATTAGATGAATTAGATAGCAAGGCCACGGAGGTTTTTGAAGGCTATGTGGTACGTAAAGACCTTGTGCGTACTTTTAGCCGTCAGTTTCCTGTGCCTACCTATGTCGTGGAGTTTTTGCTAGGCCGGTATTGTGCAACAGTCGATGAAAAAGAAATTGCTGAAGGTTTAGAAATTGTTCAGCGCCAGCTTTCTTCTCGTACTGTGAAAGCTGGTGAGGAGGAATTGTTTAAAGCGCGCGCTTATAAAGATGGCACCGTTAAGTTAATCGATATGGTGAGCGTACGCTTTAGTGCAAAAGACAATGGTTACCTGGCAACGCTGCCGAGTGTGCGTTTAACGAATGTGCGTATTCCCGATAAAGTCGTTGATGAAAATGAACGACTTCTTACAGGTGGTTTCTATGCGGAAATTACCCTGGAATATGATGCCGTGATAGCCGAAGAAAAGGGCGGCAACCCATTCGGCGTATTCATGTTAAAGCCAATACAGCTTTCTAAGAGAGATGTGCTGGATACCTTAGTTGAAGCCAGGAGGCGGTTTTCTACTGAAGAGTGGGTCGACTTTCTATTGCGTTCCATTGGTTTAGAGCCTGAAAAGCTAGATGCAAATGCAAAGAGTGCAATGTTGTTGCGTATGGTTCCCTTTGTGGAGCGTAATTACAACATGGTGGAACTTGGCCCAAGAGGCACAGGTAAGAGCCATCTGTTTCAGCAGGTTTCGCCATATGCACATTTGATTTCTGGTGGTAAAGCGACCGTTGCAAAAATGTTTGTGAACAACGCTAACGGTCAGCGCGGCCTGGTTTGCCAATACGATGTTGTCTGTTTCGATGAAGTCAGCGGTATTTCGTTTGATTCCAAAGATGGCGTCAACATCATGAAGGGCTATATGGAATCGGGTGAGTTCAGCCGCGGCAAGGAAAGTATTCGTGGCGATGGCTCTTTAGTATTTGTAGGCAATTTCGACGTTGATGTAGAGCACCAGCAAAGGGTGGGTCACTTGTTTGGTCCGTTGCCAGAGGAAATGCGTAACGATACAGCCTGGATGGATCGTATTCATTGTTATCTGCCTGGCTGGAATGTACCCAAGATGAATAAGGAATTACTCACCGATCATTTTGGTTTGGTAAGCGATTTTCTTTCAGAATGCCTAAGTCATTTCAGAAATCAAAGTAGAGTAAGTGCATTGCAGGGTCGTGTACATCTAGGCGGTGCGTTGAGCGGCCGTGACACCAATGCGGTGAATAAAACAGCCTCTGGTCTTTTGAAGCTACTCTACCCGGATGCTTCAGAGTCTGTTTCAGAAGAAGATCTGGAATATGTTGTTAGGTTGTCATTGGAATCTCGTCGCCGTGTTAAAGAACAACAGAAACGCATTGGTGCAGCAGAGTTCAGAAATACTCATTTCAGTTATGTGATGGGTGACGACGGTGTAGAGAAGTTTGTCTCTACACCTGAGTTACGGTCAGATAATGAAATTGGCAGTGACCCTCTGGAGCCAGGGCAAGTATGGGCCATTAGCGAAGGCGGTCATGATGTGGACGATAGCTCAGGCTTGTATCGCATAGAGGTTACTGAAGGCCCAGGAAGTGGCGTAAAGATTCTTAATAACCCAGCGCCACCACCATTCAAAGAATCGGTTAAATATGCTGAGCAAAACCTTTATGCGCGTTCATCGCTATTAGTGGGAGACAGAGACCCCAGGTCGCATGAGTTTAGTATTCAATTAAGAGCTTTCGACGCTGCTAAGAAAGGCGCCAAACTCGGTATACCAACGCTAATAGGGCTTTGCAGCGCGATGCTTAAAAAGCCGGTTAAGGGAGGCTTAATCCTGGTTGGTGAGATAAATCTGGGGGGGTCTATTGAGCCACTTTATAGTGCCGTTAATATTGTTGAGTTAGCAGTGGAGAAGGGAGCACAAGCGATTTTGTTACCGGTAAGTTGCCGCAAGCAACTGTTTGATCTTTCAGATGATATGGCAACCAAAATCGATGTGCAGTTTTATGCGGATGCTAGGGATGCGATGTTGAAGGCGTTGGTTGAATAAAACTCGATGGAATAGTTCCAATAAATTAAAACCATACGTTGGTTCTACAAGTGCCATGAATATTTTAAAACGGCAATTTAATTCTGAGAGTTTTAATCAGCATTAGTCAAGCGATGTTAACTATATGTACATACATACAGCAAGGCTGCTTGTACCTAGCCATCGTCATGGATTTATGCATAAGTGCCAAACCAGCCACACTCTAGCGGTAAATAATGTTTATTCGCTAGCTTTTCTCCCTCGGTTTTGCAATTACTCCGTCAACTAGACGCTGGTGGAAGACTTAAACTACAACCACGACGCGGTGGGCAATATCATGCAGGCTGCGAATAGCCGCACCGTTAATCAGTGCAACCAAAGCGCAACTGTTGAAAGCGGGTTCTTCGTAACTCTTTGAAATGAAAAACTATATTTTTTTGTTGCGCAAATCCATCAGTAGGCCTAAAAACCAGATATCTTTTGCTTAGCTTTGGTTTTACGAATATCGCCTTTCCCCCCCCAGTTATTGATAAGCAGAGCTTCGTATTCTCCATAAGCCGTAGTGCATCGTTTTTATAATCTCGAAGTCTCTCAAGTAGGTTGCGCGTTCATAGGCAATCAATTGGAACATCGACTTATAAAAAGCATTGGTTTTTGCTAGGTGCCCAGCTAGTGAAGCGCCTACTAGGCCTGCGCCAAGAATAATTAGTTTCATGAAGGCAGTCGCACTGTTTAATAAATTAAGCTGGTTGATTTAACCTGAAAATTGGGCGTTATTAATACTGCTGTATTGTAGGCGCTTACAGGCTAAAGACTTTACAGGGGCGCCCTATTTAATCGGTCGTGATATGTGCTCAGGAAATGTTGCCAAGTAGCGGCCGCAAAGAAATAACCCCGGCTTGCCGGGGTTATTCTGAGTGACATACAATCTATCGATCAATTAGCGCCAAAACGATAAGTGACTGATGCACCCCACAGACGGGGTGCATTGTAGATAGCGCTTTGGAAGGGTGAGCTATTGCTTAGTGCCGCCGGTGCAGTAATAGCTTCTTCATCAAATACGTTGCGAACATAGATGCTCATGTCCAGAGCAGAGCCCATTATGCTGTACCAGTTAGCTCTGATTGTTGTCAGGTCATAAGAGTTGAACACATAACCAACCATTTCTACTTTGTCGGAGTAGTAATAATCAGCATTCAGCACCACTTCACCGATACTGTAGTCCAGTGGTAAGAGATAACGGGCACCCACAGTCCAAGATGTTTGTGGCGTGTAAAGCACAGGAATATCGGCACCGGAGTTACTAAACGGTTGGAAAACTGTAGGGACGGTGTATTCGTTAGTTTTTGTATCTTGGTAGGTGCCTGATAACGTCAATGTCAAATCACGCGCTGGCATTACAGTAGCACCAAACTCGACCCCTTGAATTTGAGTCTCACCTACGTTGACGTTGATGACGCTTTGTAGGGGGTCATTTGAAGGATCACAGTCACCGTCGATGAAGGTACTACCTGGAGTCACACAAGACCCTGTCGCTGCGGTGGTGAGGCCAGTGTAGCCCAGTTGCGCATCCTCAGCCGTACTGCGGAATATCGCCACATTGAACTTCCCGGAGATATCACCAGCCTGCCAATCTGCACGGTAGCCAAGCTCAACATCTTTGGTGATTTCAGGCTCGAAGTTTTGGTAAGGCATTAAATCACCTGCCAGTTTAGGGCCGTTAATGCCACCGGCACGATACCCTTTGCGGGTTGTAATATAAGCAAATTGATCATCATCGATCTGCCAGTCAAAACCAATAGTCCAAGTAACAGCATCGGATTTGTAGGATAGTTTATCGCTGCTGGCGAGGCCGCCGCAGCTGTCAATACGGGCTTTGACTGGGCCATCAACAGTAGGTTGTTCGCCGGCGCCGGTACACAGTGATGATTCATCCCATGTTTTACGCGCGCCTACGTTAAACACCAAGCCGTCAGTGATTGTGGACAAGTCATAACCCAAGTTAAAAAATAACGCCTTACTTTCTTCTTCAATAAAAGCATAGGTTTGTTCAACGGGTGCAAAGAAGCCAGTAGCGCTAGCCTCAGGGCCATCGGGTTCATTCTTTAAGTAAAATGCACCCACTAACCAATTCAGTTTATCCTCAAGAATGGTACCCTTGATTTGAAATTCTTCGGTGATTTGACGGCTTTCTTCTTGTCGAGGGCCTTCCAGTACGCGCAGTGGCACTGTTCCCAGAATATTATTGTCGGTCGCCGTCGCGGTCAGTGGAACGCCGCCCATACCGTCGATTTGAGAATCAATGGTGTAGTCGACGGTGCGGTAACCAACAATGTTAGTGATGGAGAAGTTGTCGAAATCCACATCGGTACGGTTAGTAAAGCCAAACAGAGTCGTGGTTTCGTTAGAAGGGGCATTTAAGTTAGTCTTACGAGGACCGCGGGCTGCCTGCTCTTGTGCCGCAAGATCAAAGCGCAACCAGCCAGCTCCTAGATTAAAGGGCACGCCATCAATGAGAATTGCCCCCGAGGTTGATGCGTCGCTTTGGTAATAATCAAGCGTTGTCAGGTTAGTGATTGAATCGGTTGGTTCAAATAAAATACTGGCGCGAAGGCTTTGTGAATCAACTTGATCCTGATCGTTACCGATACCAACATCTTTAGTATAGCCGTCACGTCTTTGTATCTGGCCAGCTAGGCGTACCGCGAGTTTATCGTCAATAATCGGAATATTAATAGCACCTTCGGTATTTCGGGTACTGTAATCACCAACCTCTGCGGAGATATAACCGCCCATTTCATAAGTGGGGCTGGTAGCGTAAGTCAGGATAGCACCACCGGTGGTGTTACGGCCGAAAAGAGTGCCTTGAGGGCCTTTCAGGACCTGAATCGATTTTACGTCGTACTGAGGTACCGAACTGGCGCTGACCGGCATAGGTACATCTTGAAAATAGGTTACAACGCCCGGAGAGCCAGCGCCGGTAACGGGGCGGGCCTGCCCACGAATCGAATACAGGGTGTTAGTGCGTGAACCAGAACCTGTCAAAAAAACACCCGGTACAGATGTCTGTAAATCTTGTGTTGTTTTTATCGATTTTTCTTGCAGTGAATTCTGATCGAAAGCAGAAATGGTAACGGGTACAGAGTCCAGTGACTCTTCTTTGCGGCGTGCAGTAACTACCACCTCTTCGATGATAGAATACTTACGGGTATCGTTGGTCTGTACATCAGCCAGAGCTCCTGAGCTGGCTGCGATTGCCAGGACTAATGTTGAAACCCGGTGATTAATTGACTTTGATTGCATTGATTTCTCCAATTGAGCCATTAGTGTGTACTCAAGTTTTATATTCTTAACCACACGATATTTTTCGCTTATGGTTAGCTCTAAGCTCTATGATCTACAAAACCCTAAGAGGGTTAGATTTAGTTAAAGAGAGTGTCTTACTTCGGTAGTTTTAATGCTCCTATCTTTGGGTTGTAGTATGTTGTTTTTTGCGAATTTACCTTGCGTATTTAAGTCGCTATCGGTCCAGTTTTTTATTGCAAATAGCAACAATAATAGCGTCAAAAAAGTTTGCGGTTATTCAACAAGTGCCGATAATTAAGAGGCGCTCATGGTGCGTAATTTAATAAAAGGTTTATCAGTATGCTTTGGCAATATCCCGTGAAAGAACAAATAAACCCACAAGAAAAAGACCACTTAACTGGTCATTAAAAAAGCTACTACAAGTATGATTCGGCAACTAAGAAACACTCGGCACTGTAGGTAAAGGAGAGAATGAAATTTGTATTTATGCTACGAATTATTGCAAACATGTAGGCTCCCTTATAAATAACTATTCAAGCAATTCACGAGTAACGCCACTACTGATTATCTTAGCATTAGCCTGGTCGGTGATTTACTTATCCATTAAGGCATAATCTCAATGTATCTGTTTTAATTACATATTCAATTTCGTGACCCCCTGAAACTATTAATAGAGTCATAAAAATAAAATCCTCATACAATAAATATTGAGGAGTTATTTGTGAAAAAATTACTCCTTTCTGACAGTAAAGTTATATTAAATGATGCTTGTGCCGCCCCAAGTTGGTGTGGGGAATACAGTATAAGCCGAGTCAGGGAATCCCTGAAGATTTCTAATAGTTGGCATGGTAAGGCTATTATTGATTTCTGGTGTAAAGGCAGTGGCTCATTTTAGTATTACCCACAAATAATTTGGGAAAGCATCTTCTTATGATTTAGCCAGTAGCGAATTAGGTTGGCACTGAGTTTCAGTGTGTAAGTTGTTTGCAACAAGTACTTAAATGAACATTTATTATTGATTGCAAAACAGCTGGTTGTTTAGGGTCATTACGGGGACAGGTGTTCATGTTTTCATTCGAGTAGAAAAAGTAGCAGAAGGCTAGAAAATTATCTGCTTGACTGCTTGACTGCTTGACATGCAAGCGCACCTAAAGGAAGGAGGTTTATTTTCAGTTATAGCGATAGGGTGGAATTCACTCAAGGGGGATGAGGCTTTATGCTGTCGACTGTTTATAGATTTACATATGTTGACGCTTGAGGACGCAATAAAAAATGAACTAATATTTGTGGAAGTGGAGTGTAGAGCTCTTTCACAAAGTCCTTAAACCGGGCTGTTCCGTTGAATAGGCGCAACTGAAAGATGCTGAGGGATAAAAAATATATTACCGTAAAAACTGTTATTGCTTGACTGTTTTGGCGAAGGAACAATGGCACGTGTTATCAGTACATATAACAAAACGGTTTCCCGATAAGTCTCCAAGTGTTGGTGATGTGTTTATTTGGATTGCCAAACTGGGAGGTTACAATTGGCGGTGTATGTTCTGCCCTTTAGGATGGTCGGCTTAGGGGGGGGGCTGGAAACGGTTGATGGTCAATGCGATAGGTTCCCTATGATTGGTAATATGTTCTTAAAACCGGGTATTATTCGGATGAGAGATCCAGTCAGGTCAGCTCAGGGAAGATGCAGGGGTGATGAGCCCCTGCATCGTTTGGCCGCTAGCGGTTTTGCAGGCGTTTTTCTGCCCGTAAGGCCGCGGCCTTAACTTGTGTTGGAGCAGTGCCGCCAATATGATCGCGGGCCGCAACAGAGCCTTGTAGTGTTAGCACGTCAAAGATATCGTCGCCGATGGTGTCACTAAAACCTTGCAACTCCTGCAGCGTCATCTCCGACAAATCTTTGCCCTGCTCAATACCATAGGCCACAGATTTACCCACAATCTCGTGGGCATCGCGGAAGGCAACGCCTTTGCGCACTAAGTAGTCGGCTAGATCAGTTGCAGTTGAAAAACCACGGCGGGCGGCTTCTTCCATCACTTCCTTTTTAGGCTTAATCGCAGGCACCATGTCAGCATAGGCTTTCAGGCAATCCTTGATGGTGTCGATGGTGTCAAACAGTGGTTCTTTGTCTTCTTGATTGTCTTTATTGTAGGCCAGAGGTTGTGATTTCATTAATGTCAGCAGAGACACTAGGTGACCATTCACTCGGCCCACTTTACCCCGCACCAGCTCGGGGACATCAGGGTTTTTCTTCTGTGGCATGATGGATGAGCCAGTACAGAAACGATCGGGTAACTCGATAAAGTTAAACTGCGCTGAGGTCCACAACACCAGCTCTTCGCTGAAGCGCGATAAGTGAGTCATCACTAAGCTGGCAAAGGCTGTAAACTCGATGGCAAAGTCTCGATCACTCACCGAATCCAGCGAGTTTTCAGTGGGGGCGTCAAAGCCTAAAAGTTGTGCGGTCATCGCGCGATCGATGGGGTAGGTGGTGCCCGCTAGTGCCGCAGCACCTAGTGGACATTGGTTCATCCGCACGCGGCAATCCATCAGGCGGCTGTAATCGCGCTCCAGCATCTCGTTCCACGCCAATAAATGGTGGCCGAAAGTAACCGGTTGCGCTGTTTGCAGGTGGGTAAAGCCGGGCATGATGGTATCGGCTTGTCCGCTGGCCAGAGCAATCAGCCCTTGCTGTAGGCGGGTCAGCTCTTTGGCGATAGTGTCGATCTCGTCGCGCAGGTAAAGCCGTATATCGGTGGCGACTTGGTCATTGCGTGAGCGGCCGGTGTGCAGCTTTTTACCGGTGATGCCGATTTTGTCGGTCAAGCGTGCTTCTATATTCATGTGCACGTCTTCCAGGGTAACTGACCACTGAAACTCGCCGGCCTCTACCTCGCTGCGAATTTGCTCCAGTCCTTGCTGAATTTGCTGGTATTCAGCATCAGTTAATACCGCGACCTTGGCTAGCATTTGCGCGTGGGCCAGTGAGCCATTAATGTCGTGATGATACATTCGTTTGTCGAACTCAACCGAGGCGGTAAAGCGCTCAACAAAGGCATCAGTAGGCTCGGAAAAACGCCCACCCCAGGGTTTAATGGCTTGGTCTTTATCGGTCATGGAAGCATCACTTATTGGGTTAACAGTTGAATAAAATAGGGTTTGAAATAATTGGCGCAGATTATACCAGCCCCGATCAAGATTCGCTTGTTCTGCTAACGCTGCTATAGTCTGAGGGTTGATAACGGATTATTAACAGGCTCCCAAAGGGACATTATAAATCACTGCCATTCACCTCAGACCCAGATTCGGACCATGGAAGAAAACGTCAATCAAACCAATAAAAACAGCGCTAAGAGCAAGTCTGGGCCTATGGCCGAGCAGGCGTTTTTTATCCCCGATCTGTGCAATGTGCAGGCTTTGCTGTTTTTAGTGCTGGTTGCAGAGTTGCTGGCTATCGTGTTGGCCTTGGCTGATGGTGGTGTGCAGTATTTTGACTGGTCGGCTTTTGCGTTAACGTCTCTGTTTGTACAGTGGGTGTTTTTATTGAGTGCTGCGCTTTTGTGTCAATTGCGTCCCCATTTGAGCAATTGGCCAGTGCCTTGGTCGGCGGGGCTTTGCTACCTGTTGTTATTGATGGTGGTGGCAGCGACCAATATTGCCAGCCAATATTTATTGAATGGTGCTTTAAGCGGTATCGATAACTGGACGCTGGATCTATGGCAGACCCTCACCCATGTACTAATCTGTGCCGTGCTGGCAGGTATCGCCCTACGTTATTTCTACCTCACCCAGCAGCTGCGGATGCGGCAGCGAGCAGAGTTGATGGCGAGGATTCAGGCGCTACAATCGCGAATCAGGCCACATTTTTTGTTTAATAGTATGAATATCATTGCCAGCCTGATCCCTGTCGATCAGGATGCTGCAGAAACCGCAGTTGAAGATTTGGCCAGCTTGTTTCGTGCCAGTCTGGCAGAGGTAGAGACTGAGGTAAGCCTGGCAGATGAATTGGACGTCTGTCGTCGCTATGCCCGCATTGAACAGCTGCGACTGGGTGATCGTTTACGGCTCGACTGGCAGGTCAATACCGTGCCGCCGACTTTAAAAATCCCCAGCTTGTCGCTACAGCCTCTGTTGGAGAACGCCATTTACCATGGTATTCAACAACTACCTGAAGGTGGTGTGGTGACGATTAAAGCTGAGTATCAGCAGGGGGTGTTAAGGGTAGAGGTGGCCAATCCAGTATTGAATGATAGCGGTGTAAATACCGAGGGTAATAGGTTGGCGCAGAATAATATCAACCACCGTTTGCAGGCTTTATATGGGCCCAAAGCGGGCTTGAGCAGCTACTTATTACAACATCAGTATGTGGCGGTGCTCAGTTATCCAGTTAATGAAAATGCTTAAATTAAAGAGTCGGTTGCGCCAGGGCGGCCAAACCGAGCAATGTTTAGAACGATATTAGGGATGCACTTGGTGAAAGTACTGATTGTGGATGATGAGCCGCTGGCGCGGTCGAGGTTATCCCGCTTATTAGCGCAGCAGGGTGGTTATACCGTGGTGGCCGAGGCCGGTAATGGTGAGCAGGCAATTGCCGCGTGCAATGAATATAACCCCGACGTGGTACTGATGGATATTCGAATGCCGGTGATGGATGGCCTGCAGGCGGCACGGCATTTATCGGTTGCCGATGAGCCGCCAGCGGTAATTTTTTGTACCGCCTACAATGATTATGCCCTCGAAGCCTTTGAGGCTAATGCCGTTGATTATCTGCTAAAACCGGTGAATCGCGAGAAGCTGGAGCAGGCGCTAGCTAAAGCCAGAAAATTAAACCGAGTGCAGCTGTCAGTGCTGATTGAGGGAGAGGGGGATAAACGCGCAGACGCTACTGGTGTTTCTGTGCGCAGCCATATATCGTCTAAGACCAGCCGAGGTATCGAGCTGATTCCCTTGCCAGAGGTGCGTTACTTTCTTGCCGATCAAAAATATACCACCGTTTATTACTTGCTGGATGGAGTATTAAAAGAAGTATTAATTGATGAGCCGCTAAAAGAGCTAGAGAGTGAGTTAGCTGACGACTTTGTGCGTATCCACCGCAATGCACTGGTGGCGATAGCGCATATACAGGGCTTAGAAAAGTGCGAGGAGGGGTTACGGTTGAAATTATCAGGGGTAATGCAGGGCCCTCAAGTGAGCCGCCGACACATAACAGCGATAAAAAAGTTGTTGCAGCAGCTATAAACGGGTTTTGCTGAAAAAAGCCCGCAGAAGTTTTGACCTGTTGCCCCAGTCACTTATCATAGTACTCATAGCCACTATTCCACTCATCAATCACTATAGAAGAGAGTCTATGTCTGAACAACGCGTTCGTATCGCCACCCGTGAAAGCAAATTAGCGCTGTGGCAGGCAGAATTTATCAAAGCAGAGCTAGAGGCGGTGCATCCAGGTATTCAAGTCGAGTTGTTGGGCATGACCACCCGAGGCGATCAAATGCTCGACTCTCCTTTGTCTAAAATTGGTGGCAAGGCCTTATTTGTAAAGGAACTTGAAACAGCATTACTGGACAATCGTGCCGATATTGCCGTGCACTCGATGAAAGATGTGCCGATGGAGTTTCCACAGGGGTTGGAGCTATCCATTATCTGCGAGCGAGAAGACCCGAGTGATGCCTTTGTGTCTAACCACTATAAAAGCGTGGATGAACTCCCTCAGGGTGCGAGGGTTGGGACCTCCAGCTTGCGCCGCCAGTGCCAAATCCGCGCGTTGCGACCAGATTTGGTTATTCTCGATTTGCGTGGCAACGTGCAGACCAGACTGCGCAAATTAGATGCCGGTGAGTACGATGCGATTATCCTCGCCAGTGCAGGGTTGATGCGTTTAAAGCTGTATGACCGTATTACCGCTAAAATGGATGTAACCCAAAGTTTGCCCGCAGGTGGCCAAGGGGCAGTAGGTGTTGAGGTACGCAGTGACGATCAGCGGATGAAGGACTTATTGGCGCCTTTACATCACCTCGCCACAGCACAAACGGTCGGTGCTGAGCGTGCCTTGAACTTACGTTTGAACGGCGGGTGCCAGGTACCTATAGCCTGTTTTGCTGTCGACAATCCCAGTAATCCCGATGAGTTGTGGCTGCGTGGCTTGGTTGGCAGTCCCGATGGTAGTGAGCTGTTGCGCAGCGAGCGCTGTGGCAGTCGGGAGCAGGCTGAGGCTTTGGGTGTCGCCGTAGCAGAAGACCTATTGGCACAGGGTGCCGATAGAATCCTGCAAGCCGTTTATAGTGAACAATGATGTTGTTAGCTGGGTGTAACATTCTGGTAACCAGGCCTGAAGGGCAAGCTGCTGGCTTAATGGATGCAATCGAAGCGGCTGGTGGTAGTGCTTGGCATTATCCGCTGATGGCAATTACCGAGTTGGACTCGGCAGCGCAGCCGCAAATCTGGCAGCAATGCAAGCAACAGGTGTTGGCGCTGGATCAGTTTCAGCATGTCATCTTTGTTAGCACCAATGCGGTTAAATTTGGTATGGAGCTGATTCATCAGTATTGGCCACAGCTTCCAGTGGGTATTCATTGGTATGGTGTGGGCGATAGTACCCTCGCAGCTCTGGCGCAGCAGGGGGTGCCGGTTGACAGGTTTGCCGGAGTAGAGAACCGGCACATGAACAGTGAAGGTTTATTGCGACACTCAGGCTTGCAACAGCTTACTCAAGCGAAGGTTTTGATCGTGCGTGGCATGGGTGGCCGTGGCTATATGCAGCAACAGCTGCAACAGCGTGGCGCACAGGTTAGCTACGCAGAATGTTATCAGCGCTGCGTGGTAGATAGGCCGGCGGGGGAAGTCGTGTCATTTATTCAGCAACATACAATTGACAGCGTTTGTGTAAATAGTGGCGAGAGCTTGCAAAACCTGTGTAGCCTTGCGGGCTCGCAACTGGCGCAATTACAGAAAAAGCGTATTGTAGTTCCTGGGGAACGAGTCGCAGCACAGGCGCAGGCAAGCGGTTTTCAGTCTATTATTACTGCTGAGAATGCGAGCGACCAAGCTGTGTTGGTGGCTTTATCAACAGCTTATAAAAACGCTTAGCTTTATAGCTAACTATCATTACCGTAATACTGGGAAACCAACTGAGATCAAAGTGGAAAATAAAACAGAAAAAGCTGTGGCAAAAGTCATTGAGCAACCAGCAAAAGTAGAAAAGCAATCAAAGCGCGGTAATGGTCTGGCGGTGTTTTTCTCGATACTGGCCTTGCTGATAGCGGTATTGGCAGCAGCAGCCAGCGCTTATTTGTGGCAGCTGGAAACACAGCGCCAACAGCAGAATCAAAATATTGCCAGCGATATCAGCGCTGCTATGCAGCGGGTTGATCAGCAAACCAGTGCGAGCAGTGAGCTGCAGCGTCAAGTAGATCAACAGGGTTCTAATATCGCCTTACAGCAGCGACAGTTGCAACAACAACTGCAACAGTTACAGGGACAGCTTCATAGCCAGCAAAAACAATTACACTCTTTGTCGACCACCGATCGAGATGATTGGCTATTAGCGGAAGCAGAATATTTAATGCGTCTGGCTAACCAGCGTTTATTGATGGGTAAAGAAGTAAAAGGTGCTCTGGAATTATTAAAGGCCGCAGATGATATTGTCAAAGAGTTGGATGATAGCGCTTTGTTTTCCGTACGTGAGGCCTTGGCAGATAATATGGCAGCCTTGGCCGTTGCTAGTAAGCTGGATGTCGAGGGTATTTATCTACAGCTTGGCGCGTTGGCGCAACAGGCGAAAAAGCTACGTTTGATCGAAGTGCCGGTTTATCAACCCGTCGCCACCGAAGCTGCAATAGAGCAAACAATGCCGCAGCGCTTGCAGTCGAGTCTGGTCAATGCATGGCAGCGGCTAGGCAGTTATATTCAAATAAAACGTCACGATGAAATATATAAACCGTTGTTGGCTCCAGAGTATGAGGCCGCGGTGCGACAAAACGTTAATGTTATGTTTGAGCAGGCGCAACTAGCCGCGTTATCAGGCAAGCAAAAAATCTATCAAGACAGCCTGGCAAAAGCCAGGCATTGGCTGACAAATTATTACACTCTGGATAAATCTGTTACTGAGAATATGGTGGCTCGGATTGATGAATTATCCCAGCAAGCTGTGGCGGTAGAGTTGCCGGATATTTCCAGCTCATTGCGCGCATTAAAAAACTATGTGGCAACTATTCATCAAGTGGTATCGATAAGCAGTCTGAAAAAAACGGCTGAACAGGCAAAGCAGCAAGCAGACGATCATCAACAACTACCAGACGATGCGAAAAAATCTGGGCTTGAGGATACAGCCCAATGAAACGTATTTTTATTGTTAGTTTACTGATTTTAATTCTCTCGGTAGCTTTAGTGGCAGCGATCAAGCACGATCCTGGTTATCTGCTACTGAGCTATGGCCATTACACGCTTGAGTCCAGTATCTGGGTGGGTGGTGGTTTTATTGTCGCTGTCGTCATTCTGGTTTATATCTTTTTTAGTTTTTTACGTCGTACTCTTAATAGTGGCAGCGCCATTGGAAAATGGATTTCCGGGCGAGGGTCACGTCGCAGTCAGTTGCAAACTACCAAGGGTTTAATTGCTTTTATTGAAGGTAACTGGCAGCTTTCACGAAATATTTTATCGCGTGCGGCGGTTCATTCAGAGACGCCTCTGCTCAATTATTTAATTGCGGCGCGTGCCAGTCATGCACTTGGCGATCAAGAGAAAATGAAAGAATTTTTAAAGCAAGCTGACGCTAGTACCGAAGGTGCGAGTATCGCTGTTGGTTTAACCCAGGCCGAATTACAAATGAGTAGCGGTCAGTATGAGCGCTGTTTGGCGACGTTAACTCGGGTGCGCCGCAATGCCAGTAAACACCCCCATGTTTTGCATTTGTTACGACAAGCGTACCAAGGCTTGAATGATTGGCAGGAGGTGATTAATTTACTTCCCGATTTAAAAAAATACAAAGTATTATCCGCAGATCAGCTAGACCAGCTTGAGCTGCAGGCCAGTAAAGAATTGATCGTAGAAACGGCTAAAGCGCGAGGCAATATATCGGCGGATAATATATTCGCCGACTTGCAATCCCTGTGGAAAAAGCTGCCTAAATCGGCAACGAGTAATGGCGATGTATTGGCCTGCTATGCAGGCCATATAATGGCAGTGGGTGGTATGCAGCAGGCCGAAAAATTAATTTATCAGCAGCTAAAAAAATCATGGAATAAATCGCTGGTAGAGTTGTATGGAAAGGTCTTGGGTGATGATGTCAGTAGGCAGTTGTTACGCGCTGAAGCATGGCTACAAGAGCGTAATAATGACGCTACTCTATTGATCGCTTTAGGGCGTTTATCGTTACGTAATTCATTATGGGGTAAAGCGAAAGAGTATTTTGAAAACAGTTTAAAGTTTGAAGATAGCGGCGAAGCTTGTGCGGAGCTGGGTCGATTATTGGCCCATATGGGCGAGCATGAAAAAAGCAATGCCTATTTTCAACGTGGTTTGATGCTGGCGACAGATGGGCTGATTGATTTACCTATGCCAAAATAGAATAAAGACTATTTTTAAGCACAAGCCATAAATCAATAAAGGCTGATATTGATCAAAGTAAATAGCGAGGGTTTCGTTATATTTTATATCGTTATTAAAGGTGTAATTGACCCAATAATTTCACACGGCTAAGGAGAGAATGATGTTAGATGATCTTAAAAGTATCCTGGATAAAGCGGGAGACGCCATGGATGATGTTTTAGATGAGATTGAAGATAAAGCGGAAGACTTTTCTGAAGAGACTCAATTACTTTGGCAGCGATCTAAAAAACACCTAAAGGGGATGAGGCATAACTTAAAGGATGCCTCTAAAAAATTGGAAACGGCTACAGATGAAGGTGTGTTGCAGGCTCATTTAGCTGCTATGGATGCCCATGATCAATGGCTGCTGCTAAAAAATAATGTAGCGATGTTTTTTCAGTATGCTGAAAATAAATCTCAACCTGTTATTGATCATGCCAAATTGCAATCACACTTGGCCAGTATGGATGCGCGTGATTTTATGGCTGACTCGGGTAAAGATCTAGCCGATAAGTTTGCAGACTCCAGAGAAAAAGTGGCAAAATCGAGTTTGAAGGCGGCGACAGAAATTAAAAATTATTTTGATGGTTTGATTGCGGGATTACCAAAATAGAGAAGGCCGGTAGTGCCTTTTAACTTTCCTTAATAATCAGCCAGGCTGTTAAAAAGTACTCAAATAAAGCGCTTCTACTTTTGATCTTGCCCATGGTGTTTTGCGCAAAAATTTCAAGCTGGACTTGATCGACGGGTCGCTATTAAAGCAGCGGATGTCGATCAGTCGGCCGAGTTCTTCCCAACCATAGTGTTCAAATAATTGAGTGACCACTTGCTCCAGAGTGATGCCGTGTAACGGGTTGTTGGGTTGGGAGTTATTCATTGTTAAGCCTTGTGATATAACCAGTTGCAATAAAAGGGTTGGTATAAAATCTTCGCTGGCAATGGGCTGGGTTTACTCAAGATCTTTAATAAAGACTTTGGAGTTACGCTGTAGGTTGTAGAGTTGTTGTTTTTTCTCGGGTAGCTGCGCCAGCGATGCTTGTACGAAACCTAATTCTCTAAACCAATGCGCTGTTTGCGTAGTCAGCACAAAAACTTTACTCAGTTTCATTGCTTTGGCTTGTTTTTCTATCGCTGCCAGCAAGCGCTCGCCCCTGTCCTCGCCTCTATAGTCGAGATGTGTTGCCACGCAGGCAATTTCTCCCGATGAGCACTCCTTGTCATTGCTGCCAAAATATGGATATAACGCGGCACAGGCGATGATCATGCCGTCGCGAACAATCACGGTAAATAGATGGATTTCGTTTTCAAGCAGCTCTCGAGAGCGCTTAACCAAAACCCCCTGTTCTTCCAGTGGAGCGATTAATTCCAGTACACCGCCAACGTCGTCAATCGTAGCGGGGCGTAATTGTTCGTAGTGATCTTTGGTAATAAGGGTGCCACCACCATCGCGGGTAAATAATTCTTGTAACAAAGCGCCGTCGTCAATATAACTAATACAATGGCAGCGACCGACAGTGCTTTCTACGCTGGCGCTGATTGCGGTTAGCAGTTTGGTTGTTTCCATATCTTCGCATTGTTGCAGCAACGCTTTTAGCTGGCTGACCGAGCAGTTTGGAATCAGCTCGCCGTCACTGTTTAGTAGGCCGTTGTCCGCGGAAAAAACAATCAATTTGTCCGCATTTAAAGTAATGGCTACTTGGGTGGCTACGTCTTCTTGGGATAAGTTAAATACTTCGCCTGTTGGTGAATAGCCAATAGGTGGTATTAAAACCACTGAGCCGTCGGCCAATTGTTTTTCGATACCGGTTTTATCCACGCGTCTAACAGCGCCAGTATGCTCGTAGTCAACACCGTTACGAATGCCTATGGGTTTGGCGATAACAAAATTACCGGAGCAGACCCTGATTTGAGCGCCGTGCATGGGTGAGTTAGCTAAACCCATGGTGAGCAGTGCTTCGATATCGGCACGCATGGCTCCCGCTGCATCTTTGACACACTGCAGGGTTTGCGTGTCGGTGATGCGAACATCATTTTCAAACCGGCTGTCAACGCCACGCAGTGCCACACGCTCTTCAATTTGCGGGCGTGCTCCGTGGGCGATAATCAGTTTTACCCCCAGGCTGTTGAGCAGGGCGATATCGTGAATGATGGTGGCGAAGTTTGGATGCGCTATCGCTTCGCCGGTCAGCATTAGCACAAAGGTTTTGCCTCGATGTGCATTAATGTAAGGGGCTGAGTTGCGAAACCATTTAACGTAATCTTTTGTAGGCACAGTGTTAATCGTTCGATTGTTTTAAGGTGAGTTATTGTGCGGATAAAAAGCGATGAGGGCAAGGCGCATGTTATATCGGCGGCTATTGCTTACACGCAAAATTTGGCGATCATTTGTTTTAATAGATCTATTGCTGGCTGCACTTGATCCAGCGCCATATATTCATTGGGTTGATGAGCCTGATCGATACTGCCCGGCCCCATGACGATGGTTTGCATGCCGAGTTGCTGCATAAAAGGCCCTTCAGTGGCAAAGGCAACCGCATCAGCGCTATGGCCGGTCAGTTGTTCGGCGACTTTAACCAGTTCGGCGTCTGCCGTTTGTTCAAAGGGTTGAATATGGTTGACCAGTGAGCGCAGACTAATATTGACGCCGAGCTTCAGCGCCAGCGGTTGTAAGCGTTGCCGAATTTCGGTTTGTAGCGCCTCGTTATTCATGCCCGGCAGGGCGCGTAAATCAAAATGAAGCTCACATTGCCCACAAATACGATTAGGATTGTCGCCGCCGTGGATACAACCCAGATTTAATGTCGGTACTGCAACGTTGAACAGGGGGTTTTGATAGCGCTGTTGTAGCTCGGCACGAAAACTGAGCAGGTCGGCCATGACTACATGCATCGCTTCTAGCGCGTTATTACCCAGTTTAGGGTCAGAGGAATGCCCTGCGCGGCCGACAACAGTAATAGCCTCCATCATAATGCCTTTATGCATGCGAATAGGCCGCAAGTTGGTGGGCTCGCCAATAATAGCGTAGCGAGCTTTGGGTGCACCTTGAGCAGCCAGTTGGCGGGCGCCATCCATAGAGCTCTCTTCGTCTGCTGTGGCGAGGATGATTAAAGGTTCTTTAAGCGGTTGGTCGAGAAAGTGTTTCGCGGCTTCGATAGCGATGGGAAAAAAGCCCTTCATATCAGTGGAGCCAAGTCCAAAGAGCTTATTATCACGCTGGGTGAGGGCTAGCGGGTTTATATCCCAGCGCTCCTCGTTGAAGGGGACGGTATCTGTGTGGCCGGACAATATCAAACCACCGGGGCCGGTGCCGAGAGTAGCAATTAAATTGGCTTTATTAGGTTTGCCGTTTATTGGCAGGATCTCGCAGCTAAACCCCAAAGTAGATAACCAGCCCGCCAGCTTATCAATCACATGACGGTTGCCTGTATCCCATTGTGCCGAGGTGGAGCTAACCGAGATCTCCTTGAGTAGCTCGTCCATCATGGTGAGTAGTGGGGGTACGGTAGCTGGCATAATAAAATCGACTCGAGTGCTAGACGCCTTGTATGAATAATGAGGCTATTCTTTACTATCGGCCAACGAACAACAAGCCCCTTGAATAACAAGTCTGAGGCAAAGAGTGTGTAAATATAGATAAGCTCTGGTGCCTGTGATGAATCAAGATCCACCGATTTTGGCACCAGACTCAACGAGTCCTCAGAGCTGGGGGTAGCTGTTAGGCAAAAATACCTTTAAACAGAAAGAAGAAGAGAATTGCCAAGCCGGCGCCGGCTGGCAGGGTGATAATCCAGGACATAAAAATACCACCGATAACGTGCAGGTTAAGCGCGCCGATACCGCGTGCCAGGCCTACACCTAAAACCGCACCGACTAACGTGTGGGTTGTCGAAATCGGCAGGCCGGTGGCAGAGGCAAATACTACGGTTGATGCCGCGGCCAGTTCGGCAGCAAAGCCGCGGCTTGGAGTCAGCTCGGTAATTCTTTTACCAATGGTTGCCATGACCTTAAAGCCGTAGGTGGCCAGCCCGAGCACAATACCCGCACCGCCGACTAATAAAATCCAGCCGGGCATTGCCGATTTGGCTGCAATTGCACCACCGCTGGAGATAACACCGGCAATAGCAGCCAGCGGCCCAACTGCATTGGCAACATCATTGGAGCCGTGAGCAAATGCCATAGCGCAAGCAGTAAATACCATCAGTACCGCAAAGAGATTTTCAACGTTACCAAAGCGATTGCCACTGGTAGGGATTTGTACTTCTTTAACCCTTCGCATCAACAGAATACCGATTGAGGCCACAATAATACCAGCGAGGATAGAAAAGGGGACTGCATTGGCAAAGGTGCTACCTAAACCAAGATCGGTATCGAGGCCGATGTGCTTTAACCCTTTAAGCAATGTCACCATACAAATCATAAAACCGACGGCAAACATATAGATAGGGACGTATTTTTTGGCATTGCGGAAGGGGTTTTCAGTATTAATAATAAGGCGTTGTACGCTCATAAATAAGCCGTAGGCGATAGTGCCAGCGATAACTGGGGAGATAACCCAGCTGGCGATAATAGTGCCGACCTTACCCCAGTTAACCGATTCAGGGCCGATACCAACAGAGGCAAAGCCCACCAGTGCGCCCACAATTGAGTGGGTGGTGGATACTGGCCAGCCCTTCATGCTGGCAATTAGCAACCAGGTGCCAGCGGCGAGTAGTGCGGCCATCATGCCGTATACTAATAACTCCGGGGTATCCTTGATGATGGATGGGTCCAAAATGCCCTGGCGAATAGTTGAGGTTACTTCGCCGCCGGCTAAGTAGGCACCAGCAAACTCAAAAATCATCGCGATGATGATAGCTTGTTTAACCGTGAGAGCTTTGGAGCCCACCGAGGTTCCCATTGCATTCGCTACATCATTGGCGCCTATTCCCCAGGCCATAAAAACTCCAAAGACACAGGCCATAATTAGCAGGGTGTTGCCATGCTCAGCAATAATTGACATAAAGGTACTACCAACAATAAATAATATGAAAAGTAAGGTTTAGCTGGCGATTAAACGCTGCAAGCGCGAACCAACTTTTTGTGAGCGATCAGCGAGCTCGCCGATCCAGTCGATAACTTTATAAAGGAATATGACGTCCACGGGCGGTAGATCTTGCTCTATTTTGAATAATCGAGCGCGGACTTTTACCTGTAATTTGTCGTTTTGGTGCTCAAGCCGATCCAACTCATGAATCAGCTCCTCGACGACTTGCACTTCGCGTCCGCGAAAGCCACTTTCTATCAACTCATCCATCTCCTGGATAGCTTTGAGTGCCTGCGCTGAGGTAGCCACTGCCTCGGTCACATATTCCAGCATGATAGGAGCGAGTGGTTCAGGGATGGCCATTTTGCGGCCAAGCATAATGCCTGCAATATCTTTGGCGGAGTTGGCGATTTTATCTTGCATCCCCACGAGATCTAGAATATCTGTACGGGATACGGGTAAAAACAGGCTTTTAGGGAGGTTTAGACGAACGCCCTTCTTTAGTTTATCTGCTTCGCTTTCCAGCTTGGCGATCTGTTTTTGGATTTTTTTTGCGGTGGTCCAGTCTGACGCGAGTACGGCTTCAAAGTAAGGGAGCAGTTGTTCGGCACAGCGATGTGAGCTGGCCATATGTTCTTGAATTGGCCTGATAGGTGACCGGCCAAACAGATTACTAAAGGGGTTGCCTGCCATTAGGTGTGCTCCTGGCTGTGAACAAAGTGTGTCAATCGCATCGCATTATAAAAGGTTAGCTGGGTCGAGGCTACGTCCCCTTACGGCAAAGATCATTGGATGCAGCAAATTATTGGCCCACATCTATACTTTGGCCGCGACTAAAAACGCGCGCATTGTTACAGAAAAATGGCCATTTGGCGACAGTTAGCCGCTTGAGCTGGCAGAGCGAGCAGAGTAAGTCATAATAGTTAGCGGTTAACTTAGCTATAGCGGTGTTGTCGTAGTGCTAAACTAGAACAAATAAACAGGTGAAGGAGGTCAGGTGGAAAGGCGAACAAACAGCCCACAGCGGGCGGAGCGCGTATTAGACCTGCGTGGGTTGATGGATGATTTGCTGCGTGACCAGCGCGTTAGTGTTGAAGACCACAATCGTGTGCTCAATAGTGCCCGTAGCAAGGAGCAAGCGATTAAACACCCGCTAAGCTACATCGTTGAACAAAATATGGCAGACAACAGCCGTGGCGGTGCCCGGCTGGATATGCCGAACTTGTTGCGTTGGTTGTCCGAACACTGCCAGCAGCCGGTATACCACCTCGATCCACTGAAGATTAACGTCCCCGCCATTACCGAAGTGATGTCCTTTGAATTTGCCCAGCGGCACAAAATTTTAGCAGTGGCGGTAAGCGTCGATGAGGTCACCATCGCTAGCAGTGAGCCCTATGTAGCAGCCTGGCAGAGCAATCTTGAGCACGTATTGCGTCGTCCGATAAAACGGGTGTTGATCGACCCGGCTGATTTAAAGCGTTATACGGTTGAGTTTTATTCGCTATCTAAGTCGGTGCGTGGCGCCTCAGGCAATGCCGGTAGTGGCAATAGCGTGGGTATCGGTAACTTTGAGCAACTGTTAGAGCTGGGGGAGATGAAGGACCCCGACGCCAATGACCAGCATATTGTGAACATCGTTGACTGGATTTTGCAGTACGCCTTTGATCAGCGTGCCAGCGATATCCATATTGAGCCACGCCGAGAGGTAGGCAATGTGCGTTTTCGCATTGATGGTGTGCTGTATAATGTCAGTGAATTTCCCGTGCAAGTGGCGGTGGCGATCACCAGTCGCTTGAAAATACTGGGGCGCTTGAATGTTGCCGAAAAGCGCAAGCCTCAAGATGGTCGTTTAAAAACCAAAAGCCCTGAAGGTAATGAAGTGGAGTTGCGTTTATCTACCATGCCGACCGCCTTTGGCGAAAAGCTGGTGATGCGGATTTTTGATCCCGATGTACTGTTGCGTAGCTTTGAACAGCTGGGACTTGCCAATGAAGATTACGCTCGCTGGCAGGGCATGATTGATAAGCCCAACGGTATTGTTTTGGTAACCGGCCCTACAGGGTCAGGTAAAACTACCACGCTATATTCCAGCTTGAAGCAGCTGGCTACATCTGAGGTCAATGTTTGTACCATCGAAGATCCGATTGAAATGATGGAAGACAGCTTCAATCAAATGCAGGTGCAGCACAATATTGATTTGGATTTCGCTAGTGGCGTGCGGGCTTTAATGCGTCAAGACCCGGATATTATTATGGTTGGCGAGATCCGCGATTTAGAAACGGCGGAGATGGCTATTCAAGCTGCATTAACCGGGCATCTGGTATTATCAACCTTGCATACAAACGATGCTCCCAGTGCCATAACTCGCCTGTTAGAGCTGGGGGTGCCTTCGTATTTAATTAAAGCCACTGTGTTAGGGGTGATGGCGCAGCGACTGGTAAGGACCTTATGCCCGCACTGTAAACAAGCGGATACCGTAAGTGAAGAGGATTGGAGAGCGCTAACAGCACCGTGGAAAGTGGCAGTGCCTAAAGTGATTTTTCAATCTAAGGGTTGTTTGGAGTGCCGCAATACCGGCTTTTTGGGGCGGCAGGGAATCTATGAAATATTACTGATGTCAGAGTCGGTACAGCAGCACATAAATGATCAGGTTAATCTTGATTTAATTCGTCGTCAGTCAATGAAAGAAGGCATGCGTACCCTGCGCTTATCCGGCGCACAAAAAGTGGTTGCTGGTGACACCACCATTGCCGAGGTGTTAAGAGTATCGCCGGCGCCAAGATGATGTAGCGATAACTATCGCCAGGAGATAATTGGCCGACCTCGCTTATGGCTGATCGGACAAAAGCCATGAAAATCTTATCAACTGATAACATACCCGCCGAGTTGGCGGCTGGTTTAGTCGCCAGTAAAAAGCGTTTTTGTGAGCGCAATGATCGATATCGACAGTGGTTTGATCAGTGCATGCAGGATCAACATTTTGCTGCGCAACTCGATCGCGTGTGGTTAGGTAGCGAGTATGCAGTGGATGTCTGCTGTCGTTATCCCGATGTTTTTCAACAATTGGTCACAGAGCGGTGGTTTGAGCAGGATTATAATGACCAGACGATGGCGGATAATTTATCGATGCTATTGGCTGCCGCCGAGACAGTGCCAGAGTTTGACCGCGTCCTGCGGCAAAACCGCACCCGGGAAATGCTGCGAATTATCTGGCGTGATATTAATCGTATCGCTGATATGCAGCACACCACCCGTGATATGTCTTTATTGGCGGCAGCCAGTATTCAGCAAGCCTTGGATTTTCATCATCAACAACTACAGCTTTTATACGGCTCACCGATGATGATGGTTGATGGTCACCCTGTTGAGCAGCAGATGCTGGTTATTGGCATGGGCAAGCTGGGCGCTTGGGAGTTAAATCTTTCTTCAGATATCGATTTAATTTTTGCGTACCCCAAAGGAGGAGTAACCGAAGGTGGTAAAAAATCACTGGATAACAGCGAGTTTTTTACCCGTCTTGCGCGCAAGCTGATTCAGTCATTGGATGCAATGACCGCCGATGGCTTTGTTTTTCGAGTAGATATGCGGCTGCGTCCTTATGGGCAAAGCGGTGCGTTGGTAATGAGCTTTAACGCGATGGAAGATTATTACCAGCGGCAGGGACGTGATTGGGAACGTTACGCCATGATCAAAGCGCGGGTAGTGGCGGGTGATGAGCAGCAAGCTGCGCTGCTAACTGACCTGCTGCGTCCATTTACTTACCGCCGTTACATAGATTTTTCCGCTATCGATGCTCTACGCTCGATGAAAAAAATGATTCAGGAAGAGGTAAAACGTCGGCAGCTCAATAACGATGTAAAGCTGGGCGCCGGAGGTATTCGCGAAATTGAATTTATAGCACAGTGCTTTCAATTAATTCGCGGCGGCAAAGAGGTAGAGTTACAGCAGCGCGGCTTGCAGCCAGTGTTAGCGTTACTGGAGCAGGAAGGTCAGTTACCGTCATCGGTAGTAGCAGAGTTGCAGCAGGCTTATGTATTTTTACGTAATACCGAGCATGCGCTTCAGTGTTATCAAGACAAGCAAACCCAGACGTTGCCAGTAGACGCCGTAGCCCAGTCGACATTAGCGTTTGTTATGGGGTTTGAATCTTGGGATTTGTTTCTATCAGTTCTGCAGCAGCACAGATCAAATGTTAGTCGTCACTTTAATGATATTATTGCTGATGAGCCCGAGCAGCTAAAAGTAAGTCATGTTGATGTTTGTTGGCTTGACCTGTGGCAAGAGGTGATAGGCGACGAGCAGGCGGTGGCGCTGTTGCAACAAGCGGGGCACGAAGCCGCCAGCGAGGTGGTTAGCCGCCTCAGGAGTTTGCGTCAGTCGACAGCAGTAAAGCATATGCAGAGGGTAGGGCGAGAGCGTCTGGATCAATTTATGCCGCTATTGTTGCAAGCGGTATTGCAAGTAGAGCAGCCTTCGGCCAGTTTGCTGCGGGTGTTGTTGTTGGTTGATGCGGTGCTGCGGCGCACCGCTTATCTGGTATTGTTAGTAGAAAACCCCAATGGTTTGGAACGTTTGATTAAGCTCTGCGCCGCCAGCCCCTGGATTGCTGCGCAGCTAGCTCGTCACCCGGTTTTGCTTGACGAACTACTGGATAGCGACACGTTATACCAAGTGTTAGACAAAGCTGCATTGCGCGATGAGTTACAACAGCAAATGTTACGTTTGGCGCCGGATGACTTGGAGGGACAAATGGAGGCGCTGCGCTATTTTAAGTTGGTGCATCACCTGCAAATTGCCGCTGCCGAAGTGACTGGCAAGTTACCATTGATGAAAGTCAGCGATTATCTCACTATGATTGCCGAGGTGGTGCTCGATCGAGTGCTGGATATAGCCTGGGATAATTTGACGGCTAAACACGGCTACCCACAAAAAGCTCCAGATCAGCCCTGTAATAAAGATTTTATTATCGTCGCCTACGGCAAGTTGGGGGGGATAGAGCTGGGGCATGGCTCGGATTTGGACTTGGTGTTTATCCACGGTGCAGCATTGGATTTGCCCACCGATGGCATGCGACCTATCGATAGCAGTCTGTTTTTTGCCAGATTGGGTCAGCGAATTGTCCATATTCTTACCGCGCAGACCTCCTCAGGGATATTATATGAGGTCGACATGCGTCTACGCCCTTCTGGTAACTCTGGTCTGTTAGTCTCGTCGATAAAGGTATTTGATGATTATCAGCAGCAGCGCGCATGGACTTGGGAGCACCAGGCCCTGGTGCGTGCCAGGGTAGTCAGTGGCGATCCCGTGTTGGCGCAGGCCTTTGAAGCCCTGCGGCGGCGGGTATTGTGTAAGCCCCGAGACGAGCAGCAGCTAAGGGTAGAAGTGGTGACAATGCGGCAAAAAATGCGTGATCATTTGTTGCCCAAGGGGCTGGAACAGGGACAAACACCAATATTTCATCTTAAACATGGCCGGGGAGCTATCGTAGACATCGAATTTATGGTGCAATACGCGGTTCTGGTTTGGTCACATCAACACCCGACTCTTTCGATATATACCGATAACATTCGTATACTCGAGGCCCTAAAAAAAGAGGGCCTGTTCAGTATTATCGACGCTGAGGCCCTAACTAAAGCTTATCAAGCTTACCGGACCAGTGCGCATCGCCTGAGTTTGCAGCAGCAGCCCAATCAAGTGCCAATGGCGCAGTTTGAACAGCATCGCCAAGCAGTGCTAGCAATATGGCAGCGCTTGATGGAGGAGTAAGGCCCTGCAAAAGAATAACGGTGGATTTTGATCCGCTAAAGTAACAAAAAGTAAACTCTGTAGGGTGGAACGTGTTTCACCACCCCGCAGTAAAATATATCAGTGAAGTATGAGGAGTTCGTTATGTCCATGGCTGATCGCGATGGTGTTATCTGGTTTGATGGTGAAATGGTTCCCTGGCGCGACGCTAAAGTGCATGTGCTGACCCATACCCTGCATTATGGCCTTGGCGTGTTTGAGGGCGTGCGTGCTTATCACACTCAAAATGATGGTACAAATATTTTCAGGCTGAAGGAGCATACCGACCGCTTATTCCGTTCGGCCCATATTCTGGGTATGAATATGCCCTATAGTAAGGATGTGTTGAACGAGGCACAAAAAGCAGTAGTACGTGAAAACAACTTGGACGAAGCCTATTTGCGTCCCATGTGTTTTTACGGCTCAGAAGGCATGGGTCTGCGTGCGGATAATCTGCAAACCCATGTAATTGTTGCCGCGTGGAATTGGCCTTCCTATATGTCACCAGAGGCCAAAGAAAAAGGCATCAAGGTGCGCACTTCATCCTTTACTCGCCATCACGTTAATATTGCCATGTGTAAAGCCAAAGCTAACGGCAACTACATCAATTCGATGTTGGCCTTAAAAGAGGCTTTGGATAGTGGCTGTGAAGAGGCCTTGCTGTTAGATAACGAAGGCTATGTGGCCGAAGGCAGTGGTGAAAACGTATTTATCGTCCGCGACAATATCATTTACACCCCCGAGCTCACCAGCTGCCTTGAGGGTATTACTCGTGCCACTATTTTCACTTTGGCCGCCGAGCTGGGTTATGAGGTGCGTGAAAAGCGCATCACCCGCGATGAAGTATATATCGCAGATGAGGCATTCTTTACTGGCACAGCAGCAGAAGTATTGCCAATCCGCTCTCTCGATAGCCGCAAGATTGGTGAAGGTCAGCGCGGGCCCATTACCGAAAAATTACAGGCCATGTATTTTGACTCGGTAAAAGGTCGTCGTGAGCAAAATCGTGAGTGGTTGTCACCCGTCATCAAATAATTGAGTTCGATGGCTAAGCCCTTATCGCTTGGATGGATAACCTCCGTCCAGGCGATAATCGCTTATGTTTTATAATGAAGGCTGGTGTAAGATTGTTCGCTAACATAAAGCCATTCATCCTCTTGTATCTTCCTGTTGTTATGACTAAAAAAACAGAACCCCATTGGAAAGACTTTCTGGCACCGCGCTTCTGGGGTGTATGGTTAGTGATTCTCGTGCTGCGTTTATTGGCGCTGCTGCCTTATAAAGCAGGCCTCGCCTTTGGTCGCCTACTGGGGCGAATTCTTTATCGCCTTGCCAGCAATCGGCGACGTATAACCGAAGTTAATATCAGTTTGTGCTTTCGTGAATTATCTGCGATCGAGCAGCAGCAGTTGGTAAAAAAAATATTCGAAGCCAATGCGATAGGGTTTATTGAAACCAGCTGGGCCTATTGGGGTGATATTGATGCTATTAAGCAAAAAACCACAATTATTGGAAGCGAGTTATTAGAGCAAGCGCTGGCGCATAATCGAGGTGTCATATTGCTAGGCGGCCATTTCAGCACGCTAGATTTGGGTGGTTTATTATTCTCTTTTACCGGCAAGCCCTCTAGTTGTATTTATCGGCCGCATAACAACCCGCTGATGGATTATTGGATTACTAAAAAACGTTCGCGCTTTGTTAAGCCCGTTGATCGGAAAAGGTTTCGAGTGATACTGCGGGATTTAAGAAATAACTATGCTATGTGGTACGCTCCGGATCAAGATTTTGGCGCTAAAGGCGCGGTGTTCGTGCCATTTTTTGGTCAAACCGCGGCGACGATTACCGCCACTTCCCAGATGGTCCGTTTAAATGATTCTCCCATTATTATGTTTGCGCATTATCGCAATGCAGATGATAGCGGTTATACCGTGGAATTTAGCGCTATACCTGAGTTTCCCAGTGGTGATGAAACCCGCGATGCCGAGTTGGTCAACGAAGCATTGGAGCGCGCGATAAGAAAAGCCCCGGAGCAATATATGTGGGTACATCAGCGTTTTAAAACCCAGCCGGATGGGCGCCGTAAATTGTATCGAGCGGCGGGCTGCAAGTGATTACCGTATGGTGCGTAACCGACGACAAGCCTGGCCATAAAAGCCAGCTTGTAGGCTTGGTTAAGGCGCTGGCAGCCAAAATGGAGTTGCACTGTGAGTGGCTTTCTCTACAACAAAAGCAGCAGTGGCCGACAACTGCCAAGCCTGATCTTATTCTCGCCGCAGGCAGCCGTACCCATATCCCTGCGCTAGGTTTACGCTGGCGTTATGGTGGTAAACTGGTGATTTTAATGAAGCCCTTTTTGCCGCGCTTCTGTTTCGATCTCTGCTTGTTGCCTGAACATGATGGTATAAAATCCAACGGCAAGCTGGTGACAACCAAGGGCGCTATCAACCCTGTCGATTGCTCTGAACAATCTGATCCTCAACGGGGTTTGATTCTTATTGGTGGGCCATCAAAGCATTATGGTTGGGTTGATCAGCAGATAATCGAGCAGCTAATGGAGTTGCAGCGTCAGCAACCGACAGTTGTTTGGACACTAACCACGTCTCGTCGTACACCTACCACATTTGTTCCTGCGCTGCAGGCTGCGATGCGTGATAGTGCTGGCGCAAACAGTTTAACTATTGTGCCCTTTGAGCAAACCGATTCCGCTTGGTTGCTAGCGCAATATCGTGACTGTGGAGTCATTTGGGTGACGGAAGATAGTGTTTCTATGGTCTATGAAAGCCTGAGCAGTGGTGCGGCCACCGGTATTCTTAGTGTGCCAAGGCTTAATCAAAACCGTGTCAGTAAAGGGCTTGATCAACTTATTGTTGAGCAGCTGGTGATGCAACTGACCGAAGATGTTAGCCGCGTGCGGCTCAAGCATTCACCGCTGCGTGAGGCCGAACGTGCGGCAGAAATAATAATCGCGCGATTATTGTAGTAGCTCGGCTCAAGCCGCGGAGAAAAAATGAAAGTACTGCAAATATTACCAGCCCTGAACAGTGGTGGCGTCGAGCGAGGAACAGTCGACTTTGCCGGTGAGCTGGTTAGACGCGGTCATCAGTCACTGGTGATGTCATCGGGTGGCGCTATGGTGGCGCAATTAGAGACAGCGGGTGCTACCCACATTAACTTTCCCGTCGATAAAAAATCATTAAAGTCCCTATTTAAGGTCAGAGCCTTGCGCCGTTTATTGTTAGAGCTAGATGTCGATATCATTCACGTTCGCTCACGGGTACCCGCGTGGATGACCTGGTTGGCACTCAAAAAAATACCCGCAGCCAAACGACCGGCGTTAGTTTCTACTTTTCACGGTTTATACTCGATTAATGCCTATAGCGCGGTGATGGGTAAAGGCGATCAAGTGATTGCTATCTCACAATGCGTGTATGATTACATCATTGAAAACTACCCTGCCGTCGACTCGAAAAAAATCACTATTATTCATCGCGGTGTTGATACAACACAATTTAATCAGCAGCTCGAAATTGATGCGGACTGGAAGCAGCAGCTGTTCCAGCAGTATCCGCAGCTAGCGAGTAAGCGGCTGTTGCTGATGCCAGGCAGACTGAGTCGCTGGAAGGGCCAAGAGCAATTTATCGAGATGATGGCTGAGCTGATACAAGCGGGTGGCGATTGCCATGGCGTGATAGTCGGCGGGCCCACTCCGGGTAAGGATGAATACCTGCGGGAGCTTATGGCAGCAGTAGATCGTCGTAAGCTGAGCGAGCATATTACATTTTTGGGGCATCGTACTGACATCGCTAATATATACGGTATATCTTCTATTGTGTTTAATTTATCGCAACATGCTGAGCCCTTTGGCCGAACCGTAATAGAGGCGCTAGCGATGGGGGTGCCGGTGGTGAGTTACGATTACGGTGGTCCAGCGGAATCTTTGCGAGCATGCTTTCCACAGGGCTTAGTACCTTTGGGTGATGTTGCGGCATTGACCGAGACAGTAAAAACACTATTGCTTAGGTCGCCGGCGATTGAGTTTCCAGCGAGCTTTACCCTGCAACAGCAATCACAGGCTACGCTGGATGTTTACCACAAGGCGCTGGCAAGTCGAGCTTAAATGTACAGAGTAATACCCTGCGTTAAGATCAATTATTGGGATATTTAGTTTATGCGTATTCTTCATATAGCTCATCAGCAGCTACGAAAATATGGCCATACTCGAGTTAATTGGGCACAAAAACTGTATTACGGTTTGATCAAGAATGATCATCACGTACAAGTTTTTAGCGACAGAGACGTGGCCGCATTTGAGGCGCCGCTGGGTATTCGTGAGTTGGGTAAAGGGCGTGCTAACAGGCGTCTTCTGCAAACTGTAGAGGCGTATCAACCCGATTTAATTATTGTTGGTCACTGCGATATTATTAGCAATAAAACCCTGGAGCAGGCGCGACAATTATGCCCGGGTGCAGTGATTGTAGGCTGCAATAATGACCCTTTATTTGTGCCAGAAAATGCCGCTAAAATTGAGCATCGCTGTGAAGTGATGGATGCATTTTTTGTCTCTACCGGCGAGCGGGAGTTACAGCGGTTTGCTGGTAAACGTGCGCGATTATTACACATGCCCAATCCGGTCGACCCTGCGATAGAAACTTTCGATGTATCAAAGCAGGTGAACTTAAAGCATGACCTGATATTTTGTAGTAAGTCCGAAGCTTATACAGAGCGGGGTAAAATTGTAACAGCGATAAAAGATAATTTATCGACGGAGCTAAAATTTTACACGCCGGGAAGTTTTGGTGAGCCCGGTGTTTGGGGTCGGGATTACGATCTTGCGTTGGCTGATAGCAAGATGGGTTTAAATCTTAACCGGCAGGAGGGTTTGCACTGGTATTCGTCAGCGCGCATAGCGCAAATGGCCGGCAATGGCCTATTGGTGTTTACCGATCAAGCAGCAGGTTTTGATAGTTTATTTCCCGCAGAGACTTTAGTGTACTTTTCGTCGACGGAGGATCTTATTGCCAAGCTGCGTGACTTTAAAGGCGATGACTCAAAGCGCCGATATTGGGCGGCTAATGGTCGTGAATTTATGCACAAAGAAATGAATAACAAATTATATGCGCAATATATCGTTGAGGCTGCCATGCAGCAGCCTTACTCGCATAACTATGTCTGGTTGGAGAACTAATGAGTAACTCCATTAAAGTAGTACAAAGCTTGGCTGGTGCAGAGTTTGGTGGTGCAGAAAATTTCTATACCCGTATGGTTTGTGCGCTGGCAGATCAGCCCGGTATCGAGCAACATGCCTTTACCCGGCCCAATGCGCATAGAGTGCCACAGTTAGCAGCGGCCGGTGTGCCGGTAGAAACTTTTCGTTTTGGTGGCCGTTTTGATTTTTTAGATCACTTCGCTTACAGCCGAGCGTTGAAAAAACTGGAACCTGATATTGTACTGACCTATATGAACCGAGCCAGTCAGGTAACCGGTAAAGGTAATTATCAGCATGTTTCACGGCTTGGCCATTACTACGATTTAAAATACCACCGCCATGCAGACTATTGGATTGGTATTAGCCTGGGGATATGTGATCACTTAATTGCGGGTGGCATGCCAGCGGAGCGGGTTTTTCATATTCCCAATTTTGCTGATGAAACTAAAGTTCAAGCGTTGCCAAAAGACAGTTTTAATACTCCAGCTGACAAGCCACTGCTACTTGCAGCTGGCCGCTTACACGTCAACAAAGGCTTTGACGTGTTATTGCATGCACTGGCGCAAATTGATGATGCCATCTTATGGCTTGCGGGCGATGGACCAGAAGAGGCAGCACTAAAAACTTTGTGTAAGGTGTTGGGTTTGTCCGAGCGGGTACGCTTTTTAGGTTGGCGCAATGATGTGGCTGCACTGATGGAAACAGCAGATATATTTATTTGTCCGTCGCGTCACGAAGGCTTAGGTAGCATTGTGGCCGAGTCGTGGTTTCATCACTGCCCAATTGTAGCCACTGCATCGCAGGGCCCAGGTGAATTAATCGATCATAATGATACTGGTTTATTAACTCCCATAGATGATATAGCCGCTTTAAGCGATGCCATTAAACAACTCATTATTCAACCGGAAGCAGCCGAAAAACTTGCTGATAATGCCCATCAGCATTACTTAAAAAACTATCGTAAATCGGTGATTGTTAAGCAATACACGGAAACATTGCTTAACGTGGCAGGGAAAAAATAAGTGTCCATCGTGAGGGTATTGCTATGACATCTATAGTGCATTTTGATTCTGAGCTGGATGCCTTTGCCCGAGGTGGTAATCGGCTCTGTTTTGTTGACCCTCGCGATAGTAACAATTGTATTAAAGTTGCCAGGCCTGACCGCGCGCCGGCAATTAAAAAAAACGAAAAAAGCTTTCCGGCTTCGTTAAAACCTCTTAGCGCCTTTGATGACAATGCTGAAGAATTTCGGGTGTATACCCACATCAAACGTCAAATTGGTGATGCTGCATTCGAGTTAATACCCCGGTGTACAGGTTTTGTTGAAACTAATTTCGGTCGTGGTCTGGGAAGCGAGATTATCAAAGATGATGACGGTAAAATATCGTTGACACTAAAACAATATCTTTGGCTATTTGGTGAAACCGATGATTTAAAAGAGGCGCTAACTGTATTTAAACAGCGTTGGCAGTTATTAGGAATGCCATCAAGAAATTTATTGCTGCACAATATTGTAGTGCAGCAAGCTAAAGGTAAGATCCAGCGATTAGTGGTTATCGATGGCTTGGGTTGGCCGGATGTGTTGCCGATAGCCTATTATTGTCGGGCTGTGGCCCAACGCAAAGCAAAGAGAAAAGCGGCTAGGTTGGCAGATGCTATAGCTGCTTTGCTTGCAAAAAAACAGCAGGGCGGAGATTGGGGTTATCACGGATGGATGGATGATAACAAAAGAAAAACAGGTAGCTGACCTTAATCATAAAAAGGGAGGGGGGGTGTTTTTAATACGTATTTTCCCCGGTTTTTGTTTGGGTTTTTTTGCTGGGAAAAACTCATTGCTATGTGTTAGCAAATAAGCATATCGATTTAGGCTCCGCCTTTTTTTGGCGACAAAAGACTTTAAGTCAGGTAGTTTTTTTACCGATGATGATGTATTTTTTTTAGCTACGCTAGAGCTGCTTGCCTCTTCCCAGATAATGTGAGGTTCAATACTGTAAGTTCGTAGATCCATCTTCCAAAAGTGGTCATATAATTTATCGATGGGTTCGCTAATGGTCTTGCCAAATTCTAACACCTTGATCATGCCGCACCTGTTGATGATATACCCTTGAGTTCCACATAGGCCTTTTAGTGGTCGGGTTAAAGCGTAGTTATCGTTGACGGGCTGTAATAGCTTGCGACGATGAACCTTAAGTCCCATCAGTCGAATAAACTCGATAGTATTGGGTAGTTCAAAGGCTGCGGCTAATACTTCCGCAAAATGGGGTTCGAGGCGAACGTCATCTTCGAGTAGGCAAAGCTTTTCTATCCCGTTTTCATAGGCGTTGCGTATGGCTCTTAAATGTGACAGGTAGCAGCCTATTTCGGAGCTGGTTAAAGCGCTGCGGCGGTATTTTAGTGTTGCTTTAAGATCAAGAACCTCGTCGCCTACAAATGCTGGGGTGGCATGGCGACCATCCACGGCAGAAAATATTTCTGTCGTTAAGCCTTGTTGATTGAGTTCGTTTAAGAGCCGCCGGCAATCTGCTGATGCCGGGTTAAGAGAAATAATTTGAATGTTAGTTTTGGTCATAAAGCCCAAATGGTACGCTTAATAAGCGGGCAATATTATACTAAGCGGCGGGAAGAGAAAACATAAAATAGTATTTTGGTGGGTGATTTTTTCACGGGTGGTTAGCTTGTTTTAGTATCGGTGGGAACTTTTTCCATATCTAGGCCTCAGTAAAAACTACGTCTGAAAGGGAAGATTAATAGCCGGCTGTGCTTAAATAAAGCAGCTTTGGGTCGCGGCAGCTCTCTGGTGTAGAGTTTTGTTGATGGGTTATTTGTAAAAGGGTTTGTTTTTGGTGTGAGAGGGCTGTATTTGTTGGCGAGTTAGTGCGATCTAACCAGTAGGCGGTGGTAGGGAGTGCGTTGGCCAGGCCGGTAATATCTCTGCAGCTTTATAGAGGTATGGCAGGAAATAGAGTAAAATTAGCTTTTGACTTAGTAATAGAGCCCAATGGATACCACAAACAAAGATAATGACCGGTTTAAAATCTACATCAGGTTATTAAAATACCTAAAACCCCTTAAGTTTCAGTTTGCAGCCAGCACATTTGGTTTTCTTGTGTTTGCCGCATCGCAGCCGATGCTGGCTAAATTCTTTGAAATGGTGATTGCCGCACTGGAAGCAAAAAATCCAGACTCGCGCGTGTTGTTACCCGCTATGGCTATCGGCATATTCATCATTAGGGGGATAGGATCATTCCTCGGTAATTACTACAACGACTTTGTCGGTGCGAGTGTTGTTCGAGAATTAAAACTTTCTGTATTCAAACAACTAGTCGTATTGCCAGCAGAGTACTACGACAACAACAGCCAGGGACAAGTGCTACACCAACTAAATAGCGCGACAGGGCAAGTTAAGCAGGCAATTACAGATGCATTAAAAACAACTGTTAGGGAAGGTCTAACAGTTGTTTTTTTGTTGGCGTATGTTTTTTACCTAAACTGGAAGCTGTCTTTGGTTTTTATCATGTTAGCTCCTATCTTGGCGCTGACCGTCGTTTATACCTCAAGAAAATTTAAAAATATATCCAGAAAAATTGAAAAATCTTTGGGAGTAGTGATGCAGCTATCCAAAGAAATGATCTCGAATTATCCCGTGGTAAGAGCTTTTGGCGCGCAAAAATATGAAACCAGGCGCTTTAGTGATGCGCTGGATAAAACCTTCAAAAGCCAAATGAAAATCAGACGAGTTTCGTCGATCTTTGCTCCGCTGACGCAATTAATTGTGGCTACAGCCTTGGCATGTATTGTTTTTATACTGCTGTCTCCGGCAACCTTGGCGGAATATACCACCGCAGAGCTTATCGGTTATCTAACGGCGATTGCTTTGCTGCCTAAACCTTTTCGTCAATTAAGTGGGGTCAACGCTATTATCCAGCGTGGTTTGGTGGGGGCGGAGATCGTTTTTGGGTTGATGGATACCCCTGCAGAGAAAGACGAAGGGGAGTACGAGAGCGAAACTATTCAAGGCAATATTGAAGTTAAAAATCTCAACTTCAAATATCCGAATACCGATAAACAAACACTCAAAAATATTAGCTTTTCTATTAAACAGGGTGAAATGATAGCCTTGGTAGGGGAGTCCGGTGGGGGGAAATCTACCCTGGCCAGTTTGTTTAACCGTTCATACCAATGCGCTGATGGATCGATATTAATTGATGGTGTCGATATCAATGAATATAAATTAGACAACTTAAGGAAGCATGTCTCTGTCGTCGACCAAAATATCTTTCTGTTTAATAATAGCATCCGCAGCAATATCGCTTACGGCGATACTGAATACACTGATGAAGAGATAACTGAGGCAATGAAGCTATCTCACTCTTATGATTTTATTCAGGGGCAAGAGAAGGGTATAGATACAATAATTGGAGATAACGGGTTGATGCTTTCTGGAGGGCAGAGGCAGCGTCTTTCAATTGCCAGAGCTTTTTTGAAAAAATCACCCATCCTGATTTTAGATGAAGCCACGTCTTCATTAGATAATGAATCCGAGCGTATCATCAAACAGGCGATACAGGAGTTAGCAAAAGAGCGAACGACTATTATTATTGCTCATCGCTTATCGACTATTGAGCAGGCCGATAGGCTATTAGTGCTTCATCAAGGTGAGATCATAGAGACAGGCAGTCATAAAGAATTGCTTCAAAAAGGTGGATATTACTCGAATTTATTTAATGCTGAATTTGCACAGTTATCAGGAAGATAACGATATGAAGACACTTGAAGTTATAAGTTTGTACGTTTATGAGAATGATAGTTATTTATGAGAAGCCGCGTCGAGAGTTTTTTTTCGTACTGGATGTTAGCCGGTACGCTATTATTTTTATTAAGCTTCTTTCTGGTGCCAGAGCGTTTCATGCAAAAGAAGGTGTTTTATGCGGTAATAGTTGCCCCATTCTTTCTTTCGCTATTCTTTTTTAATTACCGCTCGTTGCTTAAAGATAAGATGTTGATCTTAGCCTCGATAATTATTATTTATCTTGGTGCGAGTGTTTTATGGTCACCTTTTTTTAGTGCGGAGGTGGCAAAAAGTGTATTTCGGGATGCATCATATTTGTTGGCTTTGGTTTTAGTTACTGCTTATGTTTTTCGTGAATACCCTCAATACCACCAGCCGTTTTTATACATCCTCTGTACAGTGGCCACTGTTGTTGGTCTTGTTCTTATTTATCACTTGTATGCGCCTCTTAATTGGGATTTTGATCGTGTAATGATAGTGGATTGGAAATTTCGCAATCAAAATAGGCTGTCAAAAACTTATGGGTTGATTGGCTTGCTGGGTATTTCATTGGCGATTTTGTCACAAAGGAAAGCGATTATTTGGGGTGGGTGTATTACCGGGTTGGTATCAATAATAATAGTCCTATTAACAAAGTCAAAAGGAGGGGCTTATGCTGTATTGCTGACATTGCCTTTATTGATATTTCTGAGGAAGGATATTGCTAAAGAAATATTAAAAAACTGGCGGTTTATAACTATCGCTTTCGTCATGGTGTTGATTGTGTTGATTGTCGTTTGGCAGTTAGATGTTATCGGAGATTTTACCCGTGATGGCTGGTCAAAGCGCAACTATATTTGGCCGGCAGTAATTGAACAGGCACAAGGGCAGTGGCTGCTTGGTACGGGGTATCTTCCTAAAGCATTTATCGTGGGTACTGATGGTCATCGTTATTATCATGAGCACAACCTGTTTCTCGCACTGCTTCGGCAGGGTGGTCTTATAGTATTGTTTTTAATGGCTACTTTTTTGCTGGTGCTTATTTTACGTGGAATAAAAAGCTCTAATCAATATCATAGGCTCTGGGCAATTCTTTTGTTTTATGGGGTTATGGCTTCACAGTCAGGTGGGCGTTATCCTCTGAATAAGCCAGATGATGATTGGATGTGGCTGTGGATACCCATTGCTTATATATTAGCTATGAATCAAATTGATATGCTTAGAAAGCATAATGATATAAAGCCATCAGCAACAACTAATAAGATCTAAAACATGCATACCATTAATATTTGTATACTGACATTTCAGCGCGAACGTTTATTAGAAACTTGTCTGGCAAGCTTGGCGGTTTTGAAAAATCCGGATAATTGTAAACTCATTATCACTGTTATTGATAATGATGCCGCTGAGGCTTCAAGGCATGTTGTTGAAACTTTTCGAGACCAATCTGCTATTGAGGTGATTTATCTCTGCGAACCTAGCAGGGGTATTCCGGTAGCCAGAAATGCAGCGATTGTTAAGTCCCAAGAACTGAATGCAGATTATATTGCTTTTATTGATGACGATGAATGGGTGCAAAGTGATTGGCTGGTACAGCTATATAGTTATTGCCAAAAAATGGGTGGGGATATCGTTGTATCTGGCAATGTGATTTCTGAGTTTCCCAAGGATACGCCTTCACATATTAAGTCGTCATTACAACGTAAGCATAGGGCGACGGGCAAGGAATTAAATTCTTGCGCTACTAATAATGTTTTGTTTCCTATCTCATTAACTACAGAGATGGGGCTAAGGTTTGATGTCAGCAATCCACTAGCGGGGGGTACTGATACAATATTTTTCGCTCAGGCTAAATCGCGAGGAGTTAGCATTTATAAGTGCTCGGAGGCCATTGTATTCGAATTGGTGCCAGCTTCGAGAGCTAATATAAAATGGATTTCAAAAAGAAAGTTTCGTGCAGGTATAACCGAATCCTGGAGAAAGCAGCATAACGGTGAGTCAAAGGTGAATATTTTTGTTGCGAGTCTTTTTCATATTACGAAAAACTTTTTAAAGGCGGTGGTTATGATATTGGTTAATAATAAATCGCAGCGTAATAGAGCCTGGTTTAAATGTAGTAAGTCGGCAGGGGTTTTATACGGTTTGTTTGGTGGTCAGGTTTCCAGTTACAGTGTCATTGATAGTTAGATAATCATGGCTATTAAAAATATTATTATTTATTCTCCACGACTACCGCCTGAAAGTGTTGGTGGTATGGAGACGAATGGATATTTTCTCATTCGATACTTAATGAAGTTGAATAAATATAATATTAGAGTGATTACTGTGAGTAATAACTCTTTCTTTTTCAATAGAGAAAAAATAGTTAAATTTTCAGAAGTTGAAGTAAAGTTAGACCTGTTGAAAAAAAAGCATACCAAAATGCTTACGCCATTATTAAGAGTGTTTAAGAATACTGGATTTAATCCCGCTGAAACTTTAATTTACCACAACACCCTGGATTTACATGCGTTTTTTTATGATTTTAAAAAAGCGGGATTTTTACAGGTGGCAAGGTCTGGTGGTAACGACATTTTTTATAAAAGTAAAAATAAAGAAAATGATTTTTTGGTTGGTCTTAATCATTTAGATAGACTGATACTGAACAGTGAATATAGCGCAAAACGAAGTGCCTCTATTGGTTTGAAGTCATGCTTGTTGGAAGTTATAAAGGGTGGCTGTGAGATAAACGGAAAAGAATTATCTTCCCAGGAAAGTCTGGTTGATCTACCTGAAAATACGCCAATTATTTTAGCTTGTGGACGGCTTGTAGATTTTAAAGGAATAGAAGATGCGCTAGATGCGCTGGCAATAGTTCATGCGAAAAAAATTAATTTTTCTTATGTGGTTGTTGGTGATGGTGTATTGAAAAAGCAGCTACAAAATAAAGCCAAGCAGCTAGGTTTACAGGCTAATTGCTATTTTTTGGGAAAGTTAAATCCTGAGTTTTTACCACAAGTATATAGTAGGGCGCTAATTTATCTGTCGAGTTCAAAAGATATTATCCGTAGATCACAAGGATATAGCTATGTGCATACGGAGACGATGGGAAGAAGTATCTGCGAAGCTCAGGCGCATGGCGTTCCTGTTGTTTCTACCGATGCAGGTGGTGCGCCAGAGATGATTGTTGATGGTAGGACGGGGATGATTGTTGAACAGGGAAATATAACTGCAATGGCTAAGGCCGTCGAGTTTTTATTAACGAATGAATCAGTTCGACAGCAATTCTCTAGAGAGGCGCGGTTGTTAGCTGAGGATAAGTTCAGCTGGAATGTTGTTTTTGAGAAAACGATAGATTTAGTAGAGCAAATAGACCTCCTCCGTCGGCCGTAATTATTTACGAGGAAGGGCGGTAAGCTTGTATTGAGAATTAATGGATGATCTATTAATTTCGTGTAATGGGGCGCTTGATAAATCGTTTAATTATATCTATAGAAATGTAATAACGATTAGCTTGAGTGGTTTGGGGAAGTTGTTTTTAGAGCTGTAGTGGTGGTGTTTATGAGCGTGGCGCTTGAGGGGGAGAATTGAGTTTGAAGATCGCTATGGCAGTAACAGGTTTCCCTGTCCTGTCTCAAACATTTATATCTTTACAAATATCGAGCTTGATAGACGAAGGGTTTGATGTGACAGTTATAAATTTCGGTCCCACGGGTGATTTTGGGCAATTTGCCGACGACGTAAAACTAAACTTAGAGAGCACGGAAGTTATTCAGCTAAGATCAGGTAATGGCAGAAACCTGCCAGGTTCTTTGATGAAGGTTTTACCGCAGCTGCTCTATTTTTCGTTATTTAGGCCGAGATTTTTATTTTTGGCAATTAAGAAAGTTTTTTTAAAGAAAGGTAGTAAGCGCTTTTCGCAATTGATAGCTTTAGCTTATTCGTTAAGATTCAAATGTTTTGATGTTGTACATATCCAGTTTTTGGTTCTTGCAGAACACTTTGCCTTGTTGAAAATGCTAGGTTTTTTTAGCCCGGCTACAAATTTGGCTTGTTCTGTTCGTGGCTTTGATATATCAAAGAAGAAAAATATTCAAAGATTTGACCGGGCGCTTATATTTGGTCAAATTAAGTACTTTCTGCCAGTCTGTGATTTTTTTAAGCGACGCCTAATAAATATGGGGTGTGAATCAGCTATCAGAATTATACATTCGCCAATTAACTTGGCAAAAATAAAACGAGCTAAAAATCACAATGATAGAGTTAAAAATCAAACGATAGAATTTGTTTCTGTGGGAAGGTTGGTCGAGAAAAAAGGATTTGATGATGCATTGAAAGCATTTTCTGAACTAAAGAAAATTAATCATAAATTCAGGTACACGATTATTGGTGAGGGCAAGCTGAAGAACGAGTTAATGCAGGATATATCTCGTTATGGCTTGTCTGACTGTGTGGTCTTGGCCGGTGCAATGCGTCCTGAAGATGTTATTGAGTACATGAATAATTCTGACGTCTTGCTGGCCCCAAGTAAAACCGCAAGTGATGGTGACAGCGAGGGCATTCCAAATGTTATAAAGGAAGCGATGGCTCTTGGCTTGCCGGTTGTTGCTACGAGGCATTCAGGAATACCTGAGCTTGTTGATCATGGGGTTGATGGGCTTTTATGTGCCGAGGGATCACCAGATGAGCTGTATGATATATTAATACAGATGACAGAAAATCTTCATAAATATGAAAAGCTATCTAAATCAGGTAAAGAAAAAATCACTAGACTTTTTTCGCCCGCGGCTACCACTAAAGAATTAGTCGATGTGTATAAAGCCATTCTATGATTAAGCTGGAGTGGGTGAGCCTTCAGAAATAGAAACTCATATCACAGGCCTCATTGCAGTAGCACAATTGGCATTGTAAATCATTTATAAAAATGAGTGAGGGGTGATGTAGAATAGATTGCTTTGCCTCGTGCCTGGTTTATGTCGGGGTAAAATTCAATCAACGTATGGCTTAAATAGGCAGAAAAGAGGAAGTGGCGGGTGAAAATTTTAGTAACAGGCGGCGCAGGATTTATCGGTAGTGCAGTGGTGCGTCATATTATTGCCGATACCACTTGTGAGGTTTTAAATGTTGATAAATTAACTTATGCAGGAAATTTATCGTCTATTGCTGACGCTGCAGAGTCCAGCCGCTATCAATTTGCTCAAATAGATATATGCGACCGCCCGGCGCTTGAGCAGGTGTTATTTGATTTTCAGCCCAATATTGTTATGCATCTAGCGGCGGAATCACATGTGGATCGCTCTATTGACAGCCCTGATGATTTTATTCAAACCAATTTAATCGGCACCTATAATCTGCTTGAGGTTGCCCGAGCTTATTGGCAGGGGCTGAGCGAGCCGAATAAAGCCCATTTTCGTTTTCACCATATATCCACCGATGAAGTTTATGGTGACCTTGAAGGTGATACTGACTTGTTTGTTGAAACAACCCCTTATGCCCCTAGCTCACCATATTCTGCTTCTAAAGCAGGCTCTGATCATTTAGTGCGAGCTTGGCATCGCACCTATGGATTTCCAGTGGTGGTAACTAATTGTTCCAATAATTACGGCCCCTATCATTTTCCCGAGAAGCTAGTCCCTCATATTATCCTCAATGCCATTCACGGCAAACCGTTACCGGTCTATGGTGATGGCGCGCAAATTCGTGATTGGCTATATGTCGAAGATCATGCAAGGGCGCTATATAAAGTGGCTACAGAGGGTAAGGTGGGAGAAACCTATAACATTGGCGGTCATAATGAAAAGCAAAATATCGACGTAGTTAAAATCATTTGCAGTATTTTAGAGGAGCTTGCTCCCGGGAATAATTATTCCCGAGCAGGTGACAACCCTGCAGGTTTTGAAGGCCTAATCACCTTCGTCAAAGATCGGCCAGGACATGACCGTCGTTACGCAATTGATGCGAGTAAAATCCAGCGCGAGCTGGGCTGGGTGCCAGAAGAGACTTTTGAAAGCGGCATCAAAAAAACGGTAGAATGGTATTTAAATAATCAATCATGGTGGCAGCAAGTATTAGATGGCAGCTACCGACTACAACGGCTCGGGGATGGAAGTTAAATGGCTAAGGCTCGCAAAGGTATAGTATTAGCCGGTGGTTCAGGTACCCGCCTGCACCCATTAACATTGGGGGTCAGTAAGCAGTTGATGCCGGTGTATGACAAGCCGATGATTTATTATCCAATTGCTACATTAATGTCGGCTGGGATAAAAGATATTTTGATTATCACTACGCCTGAAGACCAAGTTCAGTTTCAGCGCGTGCTAGGTGATGGTTATGCTTGGGGTGTACATTTTGAATATGTGGTGCAGCCATCCCCAGATGGTTTGGCTCAGGCCTTTTTACTCGCTGAAGATTTTTTAGATGGCGCGCCTTCCTGCTTAATTCTTGGCGATAATATTTTTTACGGCCATGGCATGGTCCAGCTTTTAAAGCGCGCGAGTGACCAAACTGATGGAGCAACAGTATTCGGCTATTGGGTCGATGATCCTGAGCGCTACGGTGTAGCAGAAATTGACGATACGGGTAATGTTCTGTCTATTGAGGAAAAACCTGAGCAACCTAAATCTAATTATGCCGTAACAGGTTTATATTTTTATGATGAGCATGTAGTTGATTATGCCAAAAAACTAAAGCCGTCTCATCGTGGTGAGTTAGAAATAACAGATCTAAATAAAATATACTTAAAGGCGGGCTCATTACGATTAGAAGATTTAGGCCGAGGTAGTGCTTGGCTGGATACCGGTACTCATGATTCATTATTAGAGGCTTCAAACTATATTGAAACCATTAATAAGCGGCAGGGTTTAATGGTTTTATGTCCCGAAGAGATTGCTTATCAGCAAAAGTGGATTAGCACCGAGCACTTAATGAAAATAGCCGATAAGTATAAAAAAACTCATTATGGGAAATATCTTCAACGTTTACCTAAAATTTATAAACGCCAGTAAAGTAAAAACTAATGAATGTTATTGAAACAAAAATACCCGGTTTAAAAATCATCGAACCAAAGGTCTTTGGTGATGAGAGAGGTTTTTTTTTAGAAACCTACAACGCTCAGCGCTATAAAGAGGCAGGCATTAAAGAAAATTTTGTGCAAGATAATGTATCTTTCTCAAGCAAAGGTATTTTGCGTGGGTTGCATTACCAAAAGCCAATGGAGCAGGGCAAGTTAGTACAAGTACTGCAGGGTGAGGTTTATGATGTGGCGGTAGATGTACGTCATGGTTCACCTACCTTTGGGGATTGGGAGGCGGTAATATTATCTGACCAAAACAAACGGCAGTTTTATGTGCCCCCAGGTTTTGCTCATGGCTTTGTCGTTACCTCAGAGGTGGCACTGTTTGTGTATAAATGCACAGACCTTTACAACCCGGCTGGTGAAATATCTATAGCATGGAATGATCCCGATTTAGATATCCCATGGCCAATAGATACCCCGCAATTATCCGATAAAGATAAAGCTGGTATACGATTAAAACATTTGAGTGAAGCACAGCTGCCTAGCTATGAATAATATAAATAAAAAACGAGTGCTGGTGACAGGCGTGCACGGCCAGGTTGGAAGGGCCTTAAAAAAGGCGCTGGGCCAACAGTGCGAGCTAGTGACTGCGGCAAGAGCGGGAGCGGATGTTAACTTCGATTTATCCGATGCTGCACAAATTAAGAAAGCTATCGAGGTAGTAAAACCCGATATTGTAATAAATCCTGCTGCTTATACCCAAGTTGATAATGCTGAAGACGAGGTTGAATTGGCGCGGCTGATTAACGCAACTGCTCCAGGTGTGATGGCTGAGTTGTGTAAAAAACAAAATGCTTTGCTAGTACATTATTCAACGGACTATGTATTTAACGGCAGGGGCAGCCGACCTTATACGGAAGACGACGCAGTCGATCCTATCAATGTGTATGGAAAAACTAAGTTGGCGGGTGAGCAGGCTATCCAGGCCGTTAATTGTAACCATCTTATCTTTCGAACCTGTTGGGTTTATGATGCTCGCAGTAAAAATTTCCCCAATGCCATCTTAGCTCGCGCAAAAACAATGGAAACATTAAAAGTTGTTAATGATCAGCTAGGTACGCCAACATGGGCAGGTTTTATTGCTGATACAACAATCAAGACCATTAATAAAGTGCTTGATATTGAGCCGTGTCCACTTAATTCAAATCGGATCTACAATCTTATGCCGGATGGCCAAGCAAGCTGGTATGATTTTGCAGATGCATTGATTAAGCAGGAGCTGGCTGCCAAGGACGGAGCGCAGTTGATGGTTAAAGAAATAATTCCCGTCTCGACTGCAGAGTTTCCTACAAAAGCTAATAGGCCAGCTTGGTCCGTGTTAGATAACCAAAAGCTAAAAAAAGATTTTGGTGTGGAGATAGATCATTGGCAGGCTTATATGAAAATGGCATTTTCTATACCTCGCAGCAGCTAATTTGGATTTGAGTACGGCTTTTTCAAGTTGTCGAATTTGAAGAGTTGGGCATCCCAAGTTTGTTAGTTGATCGATCATTAACTAATGAAGTTTGATTTTTTATGCAAGCTAAAATCTATAATAATGGATGGGGGGCTGGGAGTGATGAAGAGAGTTTTATTAACAGGCTCTACAGGTTTTCTGGGAGGATTTTTATTTAAGGCTCTTTTGAATTGCAGGTATGAAGTTACTAATACAATTCGTATTAGCTCAGATGAAGAGCGACAGGATACTTATACCATAGGTGAAATAAACGCATCAACAAATTGGCTGCCCGCAGTATTAGGGAGTGACGTTGTCATTCATTGCGCCGCACGTGCCCATATTATGATTGATAAACTATCTACGCCTTTAGATGCCTATCGCGAGGTTAATACAGCCGGTACGTTAAACCTCGCCCGCCAAGCCGCGGCATCGGGGGTAAAGCGTTTTATCTTTATTAGTTCTATTAAGGTAAATGGTGAGTCTACTACAGGGCTATCGGTATTTTCTGAAACCAATAAGCCTGCCCCTCAAGACCCTTATGGTGTTTCTAAAATGGAAGCAGAGGTTGGGCTACGAGATATAGCTGAAGAGTCTGGTATGGAGGTGGTGATTATTCGTCCTCCCTTGGTGTATGGCCCAGGCGTTAAAGCTAACTTTTTCAATTTGATGAAATTGGCTCGAATGAGATTGCCTTTACCCTTTGCCGCAATTCACAATACACGCAGTATGGTCTATGTTGGTAATTTAGTGGATTTTATCATCCAATGTATTGATCACCCTGCCGCTGCTAATGAAACCTTTCTGGTTTCTGATCGTCGAGATCTATCCCTTGCTGAGTTGTTGACATTGATGCGTAGAGCGATGGGAAAATCGCCGTGCTTGTTACCTGTACCTGCTGCTATTTTTAAATTAGCAGGGGCTATTACTGGTAAAAGCGCTGTGATAGATCGGTTGGTGGGCTCATTGCAAGTGGATTCAACAAAAGCGAAGGACTTATTAAATTGGCACCCTTCGTATACGGTTGAGCAAGGTATCGAGGCGACGGTTAATTCATTTTTACAGGGTAATAAATAACGTGCTGCGTTTGTTCGATATTGTATTTTCTCTATTCGGATTGGTGTTTGGCTTTCCTGTGCTGTTGGCTATTTATATTATTGGTTTATTTGATACCGGCTCTCCATTGTTTTTGCAAGAAAGAGTGGGGCGTAATATCAGGCCTTTCACCTTGGTTAAATTTCGCACGATGAAAATTGATACCGCTTCGGTTGCTAGTCATTTGGCTTCATCAGCGTCGATTACTAAAATAGGTAGTTTTTTGCGTAAAACCAAGCTGGATGAATTGCCGCAATTATGGAATGTGTTGAGAGGTGAAATGAGTCTGGTTGGCCCTCGGCCGAATTTATTTAATCAACACGACTTAATAGCTGAACGTGATGCATTGAGTGTTTATGCTGTTCGTCCAGGTATTACTGGGCTGGCACAGGTGAGTGACATTGATATGTCAACGCCTGCTTTATTAGCAAAAACCGATGCGCAAATGATTGCTGAAATGTCAGTGCGTCATTATTTTAAATATATTTTTAAAACGGTAATAGGTAAAGGGGTGGGTGATCGGATTAAAAATTAGGTTTACCGATCACATAGGTGTTACATGTTAATGATGGATGTTTAATAAAAAGGATTTTTATGTCTATTTCAATTCTTCACCATGGAGCCGTGCAAGGCGTCACTGGGTCTTGCCACGAGTTACTGGTAGATGACCTGGGGTTGCTGATTGATTGTGGCTTGTTTCAAGGGGATGAGGCACACGATAGTGCATCGTCTAGCCAGTTAGCGATTAATTTCCCAGTAGAGCATATTAAAGCATTGGTTGTGACGCATGTTCATATTGATCATGTGGGGCGCATTCCGTATTTATTAGCGGCAGGTTTTAAGGGGCCAATTATTTGCTCTGAACCCTCGGCGTTGCTGTTACCAGAGGTGCTGGCCGATGCTTTAAAGGTCGGCGTTACTCGCGATAAGCAATTAATTGATCAGGTGTTGGGGTTGATTCGTAGTCGGTTGGTTGCGCTGCCTTATCAGCAATGGCATCAGGTTTGGGGTGACGCTGCAACGGGTGTGCAGGTGAGGTTGCAGCGAGCTGGACATATTTTAGGCTCGGCTTATGTAGAGTGTGCGGCGACCAGCGCTGGCTTGACTGAGCGTATCGTGTTCAGTGGTGATCTGGGCGCTCCTGATGCGCCGCTATTAACTGCACCTGAGTCTCCAGAGTTTTGTGACCGGCTGGTGCTGGAGAGCACTTATGGAGATAAAAATCATGAAGATCGTAGCCATCGTCGTTATCGGCTTAAGGCAGTATTGGAGCACGCTTTAGCGGATGGTGGTACGGTGTTGATTCCGGCTTTCAGCATCGGACGTACTCAGGAGCTGCTCTATGAGATAGAGAGCCTGATTGATGAATTTAGCCAGCAAGAGGTGGTAGAGGGGTTGCCGTGGCATCGCCTTGATATTGTGGTTGATTCACCCTTGGCGGCTAATTTTACCAGTCTTTATCGGCAACTTGCAGATTATTGGGATGAAGAGGCAAGGGCGCGAGTAGACGGTGGTCGTCATCCATTGGCCTTTGAGCAATTAACGTTGATTGATAACCATCAGGAGCACCTTGCTGCAGTTGATTATCTGGCGCGATCGGGGCGGCCTTGTATCGTGCTGGCTGCTTCAGGTATGTGTGCCGGTGGGCGGATTGTTAACTACCTAAAAGCGATGTTGGATGATGAGCGCAATGATGTGGTCTTTGTCGGTTATCAAGCTGCGGGCACACCTGGGCGGGACATTTTGCGTTATGGCCCGAGGGGTGGCTGGGTGAATTTAGACGGGGAGAAAATACCGATACGCGCCAAGGTGCATGAACTTGGCGGTTATTCAGCCCATGCTGGGCAAATTGACTTGGTGCGGTTTGTTACAGGTATAGTCAGTCCTGTGAGGGAGGTGCGTATTGTTCATGGTGATAAACAGGCGAAGCTTGCTTTGCGTGAGAGGTTGCAGCCGCTATTACCCACGGGTGAGGTGATCATTGCTTGATGTGGTTCGTAGAGGGTGGGTGAGGTTTGTTTTACTGGAACTTGTCGGGAGAGTATCGGTCCATTTAGTTTAGGTGTCGCTGACATAGGGGTGGTGGATGGTGCGCGAGTATGATATCGATCCTATGGGCTAGGGAAATGGTTTATAATAGCCTCAATACATGATCACCGCGTTTACTGATGCTTTATATGCATGCATAGTAAATCACTCTTAAGGAGCAGTTGCTTTCAAGATGAATCGGATCAGCAAAATATATTATCTGCCCCGCCGCATTAAGCAATTATTTTTTGCAGGCATCGATCTTGTGTTTATCCCACTATCTGTGTGGTTTGCGTTAAATTTACGTTATGGCGACCGAGGCGTTAAATTTAATGAGGTAGATTATTATGTTTTAGCGGTGTTCACGGTTATCAGTATAGTCATCTTTGCTACCAGCGGCCTGTACCGTGCTATTGTCCGCTATATGGGACAGCAGGCTATGCTGACTATTATCCGTGCCATTTCTTTATCCGCTTTGGTGCTGGCACTGACTATGCTGCTCGCTCGTTCTAGTATGCCCCGCTCGACACCTTTTTTATATTGGGGTATCGCGTTAATGCTGATAGGCGGTTCACGATTAGCTGTTCGCTCCCTGTACCATTACATGCAACGCCAGGAATCCGCCAAAGTTGTTATTTATGGTGCGGGTGACTCTGGACGACAGCTGCATAATGCTTTGCACCATGGTGGCCAGTTCACGCCGGTAGCGTTTATCGATGATGACCCTGCTTTGCAGGGGCGGGTGATTAATGGTATTCGAGTTCATGCCTTCGCCGATTTATCTAGGCTGGTTAAGCGCTGGGATGTCAGTGATGTTCTATTAGCGCTGCCAACTATTGGGCGCGCACGTCGTGCTGAGATCGTTAATAGTTTGGAACCTTTGGCCGTTTGTGTAAAAACAATTCCCAGCTTCGAGCGCTTAGTACTGGGGACAGCACGGGTTGATGAAATTCTTGATATCGATATAGAAGATTTGTTAGGGCGTAATATTGTATCACCCAGCCCAGGTTTACTACGTCATTGTATTGAGAATAAAGTGGTAATGGTCACGGGGGGCGGTGGCTCGATTGGCTCTGAATTGTGCCGACAGATTATCCGCAACCAGCCCTGCGAATTGATCTTGATGGACTCATCCGAATACGGTTTGTACCAAATTAATCGTGAGTTAACCCAGTTGATTAAAGAGATGGGTGTAAATATAACGTTGGTGCCATTATTAGGGTCGGTGCAAAATGGAGCACATTTAAAATCTATTTTTTTGAATTTTGGCGTCCAGACTATTTACCATGCGGCAGCTTATAAACATGTGCCTCTGGTTGAATTTAATATATCAGAAGGTGTTAGGAATAATGTGTTTGGTACTTTAGCGGCGGCGCGGGCGGCGGCAGCGGCGAAAGTTGAAACCTTTGTATTGATTTCGACAGATAAAGCGGTACGGCCCACTAATGTGATGGGTGCCTCTAAGCGGATGGCCGAGTTGGTTTTACAGGCTTTTGCTAATAAATATGCGAACACTCAGTTTTGTATGGTGCGTTTTGGTAATGTTTTAGGCTCATCTGGCTCGGTTGTACCGTTGTTTAGGGAACAAATAAAAAGTGGTGGGCCAGTAACGGTAACTCACCCTGATGTCGTGCGCTATTTTATGACTATCCCAGAGGCCGCACAGCTAGTGTTACAGGCCAGTGCGATGTGTGAGGGCGGGGATGTTTTTGTGCTCGATATGGGAGAGCCGGTCAAAATTATTGATTTGGCTAAACGCATGGTGCGCTTGATGGGGCATGAAGTGAAAGATGCAGCTCACCCCGATGGTGATATGGAGATAGCTTATTCTGGATTGCGACCGGGCGAGAAATTAAACGAAGAGCTGTTAGTCGGTAATAATGTCACTGGTACTGGGCACCCTATGATTATGCGTGCTCAAGAAGAGTATTTATCGGAAGAGGTGATAGATGCTTATCTCAAAGAATTAGCTGAGGCTTGTGAGCGCCATGACTGTGGCAAGATTCAGAAAATTTTACTAGCTGCAGTGACAGGCTTTGATGCCAAAGATGGCATATCTGATGCGTTGTGGCTGCGCTGTATAGATAATAAGCGCGCAACTGATAATATTATTACCGGCAGCTTTCCCAAAATTGGTTGAGCGGTGCTACCCATAATCGATGTCCATACACTCTAGTGCAGGCGATGATTACCATCCCCTCGAATTTCCCTTCTTCTCTGCTGTGCGCTAGTTAGTTTTTATGTGTCGAGTTTAATAATCACGGCAGATATTGATTCAGCACAGCCATTAGTCGCGCCAAAGCACCTCTGTTAGCGGCAACGGCGTTAACCGCAGCGGTGCCCATAGTTTGGCGCTGTGTGGCTGAGTGGCTCAATGTGTTGAGTGCTGCGAATAAGCTATCAGCGTCTGTGGTTTTTATTAAGGCGTTTTGCTGCTGTAATAGCGCGCTGGCTGCAGCAAAGTTGAAGTCACTCTCACCGGTAATAATAGCCAACCCCCAAGCGGCGGGTTCCAGCATGTTGTGGCCACCACTGGGGATAAAGCTACCGCCGACGATGGCGATATTCGCGCAGCCATAAAGTAATAATAATTCGCCCATGGTATCGCCTAAATAAACCTGAGTACTGGCTGATGGCGTATCGCTGATAGAGCGCCGTTGGCAGGAGAGGCCTGATTGCTGGATTAGCCCTGCTACTTTATCGAAGCGTTCTGGGTGTCTGGGTACTAGTGTTAATAATGTATTGGGTGCATGGGCGAGTAATTGTTTAAACGCGTTTAGGATGATTTCATCTTCGCCTTCGTGAGTGCTGGAGGCTAATATAATTAAACGCGTATCTTGTTGGCTCCATTGCTGTTTGAGTTGAGCTGCGTGGTTTTGTAGCTCGGCAGAGATTTCTACATCAAATTTAATACTGCCGCTGATGATTAGTTGTGTGGGAGGCAAGCCTAAAGATAAAAACCGGTCGGCGTCAGCCTGGCTTTGCGCCACGATGGTCGACACCTTGGTTAGCATTGGTTGTATCAGTGCAGCAAAGCGTTGATAGCCCGCTGCAGATTTAGCCGAGAGCCGAGCATTGGCAACGACCACAGGGATCGCGTTTTTGTGGCAGTAATGGATGGTGTTAGGCCATAGCTCGGTTTCCATAATTACCAATAGTTTGGGGCGCAGTCGTTGTAAAAAGCGCTTGATTGGGCCGGGTAGATCGTAGGGGGCGTAGACATGAAATACCTCGTCGCCAAATAAAGCACGAACCCGCTCTGAGCCGGTGGGGGTCATGGTGGTGACGACTATGGGGGTTGTGGGGTACTGTTGTTGTAGCTTTTTTACCATTGGCGCGGCGGCAATGGTTTCACCAACCGATACGGCATGTACCCAGATACAATCCTTTAGTGGCTGTTTAAAACCCTCAGTAGAAAATAGGCCAAAGCGCTCGGCAAGGCGCTGGCGATATGCAGGTGCTTTACTGGCGCGATAGGCCAGCCGCAATAAAATCAGTGGTGTGATTAAGTAGAACAATAAGGTGTAAAGCCAACGAGCCATTAGCGCAGCGTACCATTGATTGTAAAACAATAAGAATAGCGGCTTGAGTCAGCGTAGGCTATAGCAATGAGGGCTATGACGGCATTGCATTTAGTATTAGTGCAGACAATAAAAAGGAGTGTCCATCACGGAGCACTCCTTTGAATTAGCGCTAAGTATTAGCGGTCGAGAAATTCTTTATATTGATTGGCTGAAGCAGCTCCCGGCGCAACCATCCACTTGTTGATATCGTACATATCCTGTGGGCTTAATGTGCCAGCGGCTCTTTTTAGCTTGAGCATATTTAGTACATAGTCGTAACGTGAGTTAGCGTAGTCGCGAATCGAAGAGTACAGATTGCGCTGGGCTTGAAGTACGTCGACGATATTACGTGTGCCTACTTCGTAGCCTGCTTCGGTGGCGTCCAGCGCGCTGCTGGTGGAGATAATTGCTTGGTTGCGGGCTTTTACCCGTTGCACGTCAGTTGCTACAGTAATGTGCGAGGCGCGGGCGTTGCGGATGACGGTGCGCTGGGCATCAATTTGATTTTGCAGCGCAACATTGTACTGCTCGTAAGCTTGGCGACGGCTAGCACTTACGCCACCACCAGAATAAAGCGGCACGGTCAGTTTTACGCCCCAAGTATAGCCGTCGGTTTCAGTTTCAAAGGGTTTGACAGCATTGTTGATATTGCTGATGTTGTCACCATCCTCACTGTAATCGGTATAAATAATTGAGCCAGTTAGTGTGGGGGCGTGGCCCATTTTTTTAGCACTGGCGTTTTGCTTGGCTGCTTCCATAGCGTATAGAGCGGCTTTTAGCGCGTTATTATTTTTCAGTGCAAATTGTACCCATTCATCCCGGTTCATCGGAGTGGGGTCAACCACGGGGAAATCTTTATTGAGCAGCCAGAGATTGCTAGGCATTTGCCCGGTGAGTACGGTTAATGATTCATAACTAGTGCCTAAGTTTCCTTCATCAGTGAGTCGCTGTACCACTGTTGTATCGTAAACTGCGCGGGCTTCATGAACATCGGTAATTGCAATTAGACCGACATCAAAGCGCTGCTGGGTCTGTTCTAGCTGGCGCTTGGTGGCGCGCTCTTCGGCTTTTGAGGCTTCCAGGTTATCCAGCGCACGCAAAACATCAAAGTAGGCCTCGGCAACGCGAACAATCAAATCTTGTTGGTCGGCGGCAAGTTGTGCTTCGGCTTGTTTGGTGATTTCTTTACCGCGTTTAAATGTGAACCAGGTAGACAAGTCAAACAGGGTTTGTTGCAGGCTAACGGTGATGGTGGTGCTGTCAGAGTCAATGTCGTCATCGGACCGGCTGGGTATTAAGTCGTTATCAAGCTCAAAAAAGCGAGCGCTGGAGCTGCTGGAGTCAGTTTCACTGTACTCGCCGGTAGCATTGATCTGCGGCAGCAAGGCTGAAAACGCCTGGTTCTCAGTTTCAATATTCGCTCGGTAAGTTGCTTCAGCCGATTTTAGTTTCGCGTCATTTTTAAGAGCTAGTTCATAGACATCGACAAGAGTGTCAGCTTGGCTACTTATGCTGCCTAGGCAAAGTGCAATGGCCACAGAGAGTGGTCGAAATAAATAATTCATGAGGTTGTCCTGTGGGTATCAGTCGTGGTCGAATCCGTGTATAAAAACTGAAATGGTCTAAAAACAGCATTTGATTGTAGCAAAATGACTGGCAAACCCCTACTACTACAGCTTAATAGTCGCTAATTTTTATGGCGATTAATGGCATCTGTATTGATTAAAGCTGCTAGACTTTGCCAGCATGGCTACTAAGGCCAATAACGTGAGAGTAATAGCTTCAGTTTGTGAGCGTAACAGGCCGATTTTACGAAAGTGTAGAAATGTGATTAAGAAAAAATACAGTGTAGATTTGGCGGGGCAATTAGCGGAATGTGAGGCTAATTACGCCCGCATTATGAAATTGCTGCCTGATATGGACTCAGTTGATCAGCGTGATTTTGGTGTGGAGTTGACGGGGGCAGGGCTGGTGCAGATTCGTATTGAGGTGAAAGAACGCTGCAAATACACCACGATGATAGATATCAGCCAGCAGGTGCAAAGTGACGTATCGCTTTGGGCTAGCACGCCCTGCTTTTCATTACGTGTGTATCACGATGCGCGGATGGCGGAGGTTATTGCCTTTGATCAGCATCAGCGGCTGCGGCCGAGCTATGATTACCCCAACGCCAACATGTATCACCGCGATGAGAAGATCCAGCTTAATATTTATCTAGGCGAGTGGCTGAGCCACTGCTTGGAATTTGGCCGTATCTTGGGAAATCCAGTGGCTAAAAATGTTTGCTTTTTGGCTGATTTTGACTAATTCATCAAGTAACTGGCTTGGGCTTTATTGTTATATTTAACAGGTTGCATCCAAGGCTCCGGTTTAAGGCGTGATGCTAAGATTTATCCTTAAAATATCGACTACTATGGTGCCAATTTGCACATTGAAATAAGCTCAACTCAAAGCCCAATAAGCTTGGTGCAAATTACCGATACTCATTTGGGTGAGCTACCCGGTTCTGTCTTATTGGGTATGGATACCGATGTGAGCTTGGGGCATGTGCTGGACTTGGTTAGGGCTGAGCGCGATCAGGCGGACTTACTGTTGGCCACTGGTGACATTTCAAGCAACGGTTCACTGGCTTCTTACCAGCGTTTTTATCAGCTCTCTCAAGGTCTTGCCCGCCATGCCTGTTGGCTGCCGGGTAATCACGATGATTGGTTAGTAATGCAGCAGGCGCTGGCCAATAAACCTGAGTTAAAGCGCAGCGTGAGAGCGGGTAACTGGCAGATCATCATGCTGGATTCCACTACTCCCGGTCAACCTGGCGGTAATTTATCCAACGCTGAACTGGCTTTCTTACGTCAGACATTGGAGTCGTCGACCGCTAAGCATGTATTACTCTGCTTACACCATCACACAGTACCGACCGGTTGTGACTGGCTTGATCGGCAACAGGTGATAAACAGTGCGGCGTTTTTTCAGCTTATTAGCCGTTTTGATTTGGTGCGTGGGGTATTGTGTGGCCATGTGCATCAATCGCTAGATCACTGGCACCAAGGGATTAAGCTGATGGCGACACCCTCTAGTTGCATCCAGTTTGCCGCCAATAGTACAGATTTTAAACTGGACCGGCTTAATCCTGGTTATCGTTGGCTCGAATTATACGATGATGGTGAGATTGGTACGGGCGTCTCGCGCGTGACGGGAGTTGATTTTGATGTCGACTATGACCAGAGTAGTGGTTATTAGATTTGCGGGGTGAGATAGGGCATTAGAATTAGCATGCATCGGTTTAAGCAGGTATCCTTCACGGCTTTCTAATTTTTGTAATCGTTTAGATACGTTGCGTGCGAGCAGGCGCAGGTAGAATGGCGATTTTTTAAGCTGGTAATTGTCTTTATGCGTCCTCTGTTAATTTATATCCATGGTTTTTTAAGCTCTTCCCAATCACAAAAAGCTCAACAAGTCCGCGATTACATCGAGGCTGAGAAATTACCGATAGATTTTATCGCCCCCACATTATCTAATTACCCGCTGGCAAGTTACCAGCAGCTCCAGCAGTTGGTGGAGCAGCATCAGCCTTGCCCTGTAGCTGTTATTGGTAGCTCCATGGGTGGCTTCATGGCGACGGCGCTAGTACAGCAATACGGTGTACGTGCTGTCGTTATTAACCCGGCGATAAAGCCTTACCATCTAATTGGTGCGGTATTGGGGCAGCATACCAACCCTTATACCGGCGTGGATTTTTGTTTAACCACAGAACACACTGACGAATTGCGGCAATTAGAAGTTACGACAATTAACGAGCCAGAAAAAATCATGGTTCTATTGCAAACAGGCGATGAAACTCTCGATTATCGGCATGCGGTTGAGTACTATCGGGGCTGCCTACAACAGGTAGAAGAGGGTGGTGATCACCGTTTTCAACACTTCGATAAGCATCTGCCGAATATCATGAAATTTTTAAACGTAGTGTAAATATAGCTACGTAAGGTGGATCTTGATCCACCAGACAATCGTCAAAATAAAAGAAGGAAAGGCGGATCAAGATCCACCTTACGAGAATGGTACACAAGCATGTCTGAATATAACGCTCAATCAATAGAGGTTTTAACCGGCCTTGACCCAGTGCGCAAACGCCCTGGTATGTACACCGATACCACTCGTCCCAACCACCTTGCGCAAGAGGTGATTGACAATAGTGTCGATGAGGCTCTGGCAAAGCACGCCAGTCAAATAGATGTGATCCTTCATAAGGATGGCTCTTTGACCTGTACTGATGACGGCCGTGGTATGCCGGTGGATATGCACCCTGAGCAGAAAAAACCCGGTGTAGAAGTTATCCTCACCACTTTGCATGCGGGCGGTAAATTTAACAACGACAACTACCAGTTCTCTGGTGGCTTGCACGGCGTTGGTGTGTCAGTGGTTAACGCTTTATCTAAAGTGTTAGAGGTGACTATTCGTCGCAATGGTGAAGTGCATCGTATCGATTTTGCCAACGGAGATAAATCCGTCGACTTAAAAGTGATCGACACTTGCGGCAAACGTAACACCGGCACCAGTATTCGTTTTTTACCCGATCCAAAATATTTTGATTCGGCCAAGTTTTCCGTTTCAAGGTTAAAGCATGTTCTGCGCGCCAAAGCGGTACTTTGCCCTGGTTTGCGGATGACCTTCAAAGATGAAATCAACGACAGCAAAGAAGAATGGTATTACGAAGATGGCTTGAAGGATTATATCAAAGCCAGCACTAACGGCTGGGAAACCTTGCCAGCCGAACCATTTATTGGCAGTTTTTCCGGTACTACTGAAGGTGTTGATTGGGCAGTACAGTGGTTGCCGGAGGGTGGAGAGTTAATCACCGAGTCTTACGTGAACCTGATTCCTACCGCGCAGGGCGGGACCCATGTTAATGGTTTGCGTACCGGTTTGTTGGATGCCATGCGTGAATTTTGTGAGTTTCGCAATTTATTACCACGGGGAATTAAATTATCTCCCGATGATATTTGGGATAAGTGCTGTTATGTGTTGTCATCAAAAATTGCTGATCCACAATTTTCTGGCCAGACCAAAGAGCGGTTAAGTTCGCGCGAAGCTGCGGCTTTTGTTTCTGGTGTGGCTAAAGATACTTTCAGCTTATGGTTAAATCAACATACAGAAGAAGCTGAAAAGCTGGCTGACTTGTGTATTAATAATGCACAAACCCGATTAAAAAAATCGAAAAAAGTCGCCCGTAAAAAAGTGACCTCTGGGCCTGCCTTGCCGGGTAAATTAGCCGACTGCTCTGGTGATGATGCCGAGCGCGGCGAATTGTTTTTGGTTGAGGGTGATTCGGCTGGCGGTTCCGCTAAGCAAGGTCGTGACCGCCAGTACCAGGCGATCTTGCCATTGCGAGGTAAAATCCTCAATACATGGGAAGTTGATTCGCAGGAAATACTCGCCTCCGAAGAGGTTCACAATATTGCGGTAGCGATAGGTGTCGATCCCGCTTCGGATGATTTATCCGGTTTACGTTACCACAAGGTTTGCATACTCGCTGATGCCGACTCCGACGGTTTGCATATCGCTACATTAATTTGTGCATTATTCCTGCGTCACTTTAGGCCACTGGTGCAAGCTGGGCATGTATATGTGGCGATGCCACCGCTGTATCGTATTGATATTGGTAAAGAGGTTTATTACGCATTGGATGATGGTGAAAAGCAGGGCATCCTTGATCGTATCGTTGCCGAAAATAAAAAAGGTAAAGTAGGTGTGCAGCGCTTTAAAGGCTTGGGTGAAATGAACCCACTGCAACTACGTGAAACTGTTATGAGTGGCGACACTCGCCGCTTGGTTCGCCTTACTCTTGATGATGGTGACGCAACTAACTCCTTGATGGATATGTTGCTAGCAAAAAAACGCGCACCCGATCGTAAAGTTTGGCTGGAATCTAAAGGCGATGAGGCAGAGGTTTAATCGCC
>Ga0172382_10000077_pt1 | contig 153319 bp, 145 predicted proteins | sample Leawel138RmetaG_FD_122245 | JGI IMG/M metagenome (GOLD analysis project Ga0172382, IMG submission 122245) | Leachate microbial communities from a municipal landfill in Southern Ontario, Canada - Leachate well 138R metaG | ecosystem: Engineered > Solid waste > Landfill > Unclassified | place... | reverse complement strand
CCCGGATGGTAAAGCCGTCGATCCTGGCCCCCTGGTTGTCCGGGAGGTCAAAGCTTTTCGGGTCGGGATCGGTGGGCGGATCACTCAGGGGCGGAGGCGCCTTGGCCACCACCAGCACGCCCGCTCCTTCTTCCGAGGAGAAGGGTTCGGCCATGACGCCGGGAACGAAACCGGCCTGCTGACCGGGAAGCAGGTCAAAATCGCCGTTGTTGAGGAGCTGCTCCAGGCGAAGGCGGTAGGTGGCCAGCTTGTCGGGCGGCGCCTTGACCGCGTTGATCAGCGTCCCTTCGCCCGCGCCCTGGAGTTGGACCGGCTTCCACATGATGATGAATTCATTGTACTCACCCTCGCCGACCAGGATCAGGTCGTTGGGATTTGTTGTCGCCGCATCGATGGCCGCCTGGATGGTGGGATAATCACCGGGAACAGTCACCACACTGGCCCCTGGCCGCAGGCCGATCTGGACGGTGACCCCGTTGACCGACGACCTGGTGTTGTCCCCGCGGGTCACGACCAGCGTGCCGGTCGGCGTCCCGCCGGTTACAGTGGCGGTGATTGCGGTCGGACTCCAGGTGTCAATGGTCAGGGGCACGCCGCCGATGGTTACCGTTCCTGTTCCCGTGTCCGGGCCGAAGCCGAAGTCACGCGGTATGGTCCTCGGCGGCCCATTCTCGACGTTTATCCCTTCATAGGCCGGGTTGGGGACCTGGACCATGCCGAGGGCGGTGATGGTTACCGTGCCGCTGTCGGTGGTCAGGTACGGCCCGACATCTGAATCGGAGGTGGTGACGGAACGGATCCGCGGGGTCCCGTCCGGCAGGGCGCAGTCGAGCGGGAACTGGTCCGGCCCGGCAAACGCCGCCACCGGCACCACCGGGGTGTCGAGGTAGGTGGTGGTGCCCGGCATGTACTGGAAGGTGTAGCAGAAGGTCGAATACTGCGGGTTGAAAAATCCCCGCGGTAATGACGTCAGTGGATCGATATCCGCCTCGGGATCGTTCATGCAGGCGGTCAGCATGTTGGGCGACATGCCGCTGGGCTGCGGCAGGCTGTTGGTATAGGTCGAGGGAACCAGGACATTGTAGGTCCCGTATTCATCGGAATAGGTGGAGCCGATCATCCTCCCCGTCCAGTCCCGGATGGCGACAGGCAGCCAGGGCGGGGCGAACTTCTCCCCGAACTGCGGCGAGGCCGGGTCGAATTCATTGGCGGTGTCATCGAGGATGAAGCCCTTGATATGCCCGGCAATGGGGGTCTGGGTAAAGAGGAAGAAATCAGCCGCCGCGTTGGCGCGGTCGCTGAGCACCACCTGCTTGCGGTCGCAGCTTTTCAGCCACTGGTCGGCCAGGGGGGCTTCAACCCCCGGAAACAGGCTCAGCTCCGGCGGGACCAGGTACTCCTCCCCCACGCACTTGGGCGGCAGCAGGAGGAGGCTCGGGGTATACTCATCGCCGAAATCGACGTTTTTGTCCTGGGACCTGACGATCTCGTAACCGGGGGGCGGAACGACCTCGACCACGTACTGGCCGGGGGGAATGGGGCTGATCTCCTCGCCCGTTGCCGGGTCGATGATCGCGTCAAAGGCGTAGCCGCCGTCAAAGACCGCCGGCCGCACCTGGTTCCAGTTGCGCATGCCGTCGTAGCAGTCCAGCGCTTTGCCGTGGAAGACAAAAGGATCATCCGTGGCGCTGCCGGCATTGCTGCCCGGCGGGCAGCCGGTGGGCAGGGAGTCGTCCCAGCTGTCGGTGGTGGTGTTCAGCAGGGTGGTGCCGGCGGCGTCATAGAGGTTGACGGTGACCCGGGGGATGCCGGGCTCCCAGGGTTCGGGAAAGCCCAGTTCCGGATCGTCCTCGGCCCGGGTGACCGAGTAGAAGACCATGCCGGAAATGCCGCCGTTTTCTCCGGGAGCGTATTCCTTCTTGCCCCATTCGATGACGCTGGTCTGGCCGAGAAAGCCCTGGAAGCCCTGGGTCAGGACCGGACCGCGTTCGGTCCGGAACTTGGTGGTGGCCAGCATGGGGGTCAGGGTCGGCACCCGCTGGTTCTGGGGATTCAACTGCCCTTCCCAGGTCCAGGGGTCGGCGGGATCTATTGCCCCGCCGTCATCGACGGTGACAGTTAAGCCGGTGGCCTTGAAGCGGGCGTAATCGACTTCGGCCACCAGCCAGGCGAAGAAGGGAAAAACCTCGTCGAAGGGCACGAATCCCTCACCGTCGGTGGGCATGGACTGGTACACCGAGCCGTCCCGCCAGCGCAGGTTGACGGCCTGCTCGGCAATGCCGGGCTCGCCGTCGTCGCGGAAGCCGTTCTCGTTATAATCGTGGAACACCCAGTTTTCCAGGCGGGTGAACCATTGAAAAACCGGGACCTCGCCGAGGGCAATGTTGGCCGTGCCGACGGTGAGGTCATGGAAGGCGAAAATGAGGTCCAGGTTGTCGTCCCACACCACCAACTGGTAGTCACCGGGCGGCACATTGGGGATGGCAAAGGTCCCGTCTTCATTGACCCGGGCCGCGTACACTCCACGGCCCACTCCGGCGGCGCCCTGGTTCAGGCCGACCCATGGCCTGGTATGCGGGAAGGGTGCGCCGTTGTGGAAGGCGGTCTGCGGCGGCCGGGAAAGGTGAAGGTTGACGATCTGTCCGGAAATGGTGGCCCCTCCGCTGAGCGCCGTGGTGTCGACATAGGGGCTGTTGGGTCCGGCCGGCACGAAGCCGAACGAGGTATGGGGGCCGGCCGGGCCGAACTCGGCGAAGAAGGGCGGCTCATTGGCCTTGACCCAGGCGTCGATGAGGATGGTGCCCTCTATGGTGGAGGTCTGCACCCAGCTATCACTGACAAAGATGCCGGAACCCGGCGGGCTCTCGATGGCATTGGGCGGGACGATAATGATGCCGTATTTGCCGGGAGCCAGATTCTTGATGGTCAGCGAACCGTCAGGTCCGGTCAGCAGCAGACCGGTGCCGGCGACGTCGACAATGAGGCTGCCAAATTCATCCAGACAGAAAAAGGTCCCTGTGCCGGGGTTTGCGCCGTCCGCGTCACACGTCTGTAAATAGGTAGTCCCCAGTGGATTGCCGAAGGCATCCTGGGACTGCACGCCGGCCGAGATGCCGTAGCGGCCGCCGGCGTCCTCCAGGATGATCCTGAACCCTGCCAGGCCGGGCTCACCCTCATCCCAGACGTTGTTGATGGGGTTCATGTCCTCGTGGACGAAAATGGTGATCTGGGCGGTGGGCAGGGGCAGCTGATTGAGATAGACGGTGACGGACGCGTCGCTGCCCTTGAAGCCGGCGCCGCCGATGCTGTAGGTGCCCGGCTCTTTCGGGATGACCGAGACATAATACTGTTTATCCGGATCAAGAGTGACCGCTGCCAGGTCGTTGAGGTTGTCGCCCTGGGCCGCCACCGGCATGTAGCTCTTATGAAAGTCGACCGCCAGGATGTCGGGCGTCGGAACGCCCGGTTCGATCCGGAAGGTGACGTCCTCCTCCAGCACCCAGCGATACTCGGTCAGAGGGGTCTCGCTGTTGTCCTTGTTGACGCCGAACACGTTCAGGGCTGTCGCCGCGGCACTGCCGGCAGCGGCCATGAGGAAAGCAAGAATCATTACGGCGGCCGCCAGACAGTATCCCGGCCTCACATCGGATGCAATCCAGTCAATCGACTTGTTCCGGTTTCCACTCATCGTCGAACTCCAATTGGTTTCCTCATTTTTTCCCATGCGCCGGTGAACGATTTCTTCACCGTTATCTTTCGCTGCTTCGAAACATATGTTCAATACGCGGCGGCTCGGCCAGGATGCTTTTTATGCCCAGGAGGGCCGCGAACAGTTTTGAGTTCAGGTGGCCGTCCAGGTCCTCCCTGGACCGCCACTGCTGGACATAATAGAATACATCCCTGTCGTTGATGTCCTGGTAGCAGTGCACCCCGACACACCCTTCACAGCGCCGCACCTGGTCGGCTATGCCGCTGATGGTCTGCATTATTTCCCTGCGCTTATCCTGCCTGCCTTTGAGGGTTACCGCGGTAATAATCACATCCTGTCCAGAGAGCATCACTATTGTTGCAACAATCGTACCTGATGACGATTTCCCGGGACCAAGAAAAAAGATCCATCATCTAAACAGGTTATGCTCGCCACCGGCAACAGCCACACTTGGCCGCCCCATCTCTTTGTCCTGTTGCAATGGACATTTTCCAGTACCACAGGACAAGGGGACGGCCTTCACCAGGCGCGACAATTTGCCGCACCGTCTTATGGATCAAATACAAAAATTATGCCGTATCAAAAAAATAATAAAAATTACTCTCAGCTCGACGGAAAAAAGGGGGATGACGAGGAAAGGAGGAAGAAAAAGGGAACGGCTGGAACCCCTATTTATGGTCAAATATAACCGAAAGGTCAAACTTGACCAAAACACAAGCCAGCCGCTGGTACTGGTCGTTTCATTCATGGATGGCGCGGTATCGGGCGCCGGCGCCCGGGAGACAGGGTCGGAAGCCAACCGTGAGCGGGGTATTCCGGCCCCGGTTCCGTGGAGCGAAAAACAGGTGGTTATATGTAACCGGACAAAGCCGGGGAGCAGCTCACGGTTTCCGAATGTTCAGCTTTTTCATCCGGGCCCGCAGCGTACTCCTGTCCATGCCGAGGATTTCCGCCGCGCTGTTGGCGCCGCTGACCTTCCACCCGGTTTTGTCGAGAACCTTGAGAATATATTCCCGCTCCATGTCGCGCAGGGTTTTGAATTCGTTGTTCATGCCGTTGCGGACCTCCCTTAACCCTTCCGGGAGGCGGAGGCTGGTTCCGGTGGTGTTGATCACCGCCCGTTCAATGACGTTTTCCAGTTCCCTGATATTGCCCGGCCAGGGGTATTTCCGCAGGGCCTCCATCACCGGCCTGGGGACCGTATTGATCTTCTTGCCCTGTTTGTGCGCGAACCGGTTGACAAAATGGTTGACCAGCAGGGGAATGTCCTCGCCCCGGTCCCGCAGCGACGGTACGGTCAGGGGATAGACATTGAGCCGGTACCAGAGGTCCATCCTGAATTTTCCCTGGCGGACATCCTCCTCCAGGTTGCGGTTGGTGGCGGCGATGACCCGGACGTCAACCCTGATGGTCCGGTTGCCGCCCACCCGCTCGAACTCCCCGTCCTGAATGACCCGCAGGAGTTTGGCCTGCAGTTCCAGGGGCAGTTCGCCGATTTCATCAAGAAAAATGCTGGTCCCGTCCGCCAGCTCGAAGCGCCCGATATGACGGGCATGGGCGCCGGTAAACGCGCCCTTTTCATGGCCGAACAATTCGCTTTCTATAAGATCGGCCGGCAGGGACGCGCAGTCGACCTTCACCAGGGAGCGGCCGCCGCGCGCGCTGCGGCTGTGAATGGCCCGGGCTATCAGTTCCTTGCCCGTTCCCGTCTCGCCCAGAATGAGAACGGTGGTGTCGGAAGCGGCGATCTGTTCGACCTTGAACAGCACGTACTGCAGGGCGTTGCTGTTGCCGATGATGTTGGTATAGTCATGCTCCAGGGCGATTTCTTCCTTCAGGTAGAGGCTCTCCGCCTCCAGGTGCTCCTTCAGGGACTGGACCGCCTCCAGGGCCTGGCGCAGCTCGTTCTCAATGGTCTTGCGCCGGGTGACGTCCCGGTTGCTGACCCGGAAGCCGAGGACCTTGCCGCTGTCGGCGACCACCGGCTGGCAGGCATGCTCAATCCAGCGGACTTCCCCGTCCCGGCGCACGATGCGGAACTGCACCTCGCGCCGTTTCATCTCTTCCATGGAATCCCGGCAATGACCCTCCCATATCTCCCGGTCGGCCGGCAGGACTATTTCATGGACCAGGGCCGGGCGCTCCACAAAGGCGGCCGGCGGGTAGCCGGTGATGCGCTCGCAGGAGGGGGAAACATACCGGAAGGACCCGTTCGCATCCCGCCAGTATTCCCAGTCGGAGGTATAATCAGCGATCAGGCGGTAGCGCATCTGCGCCTCGAGCAGTTCTTTCTCCCTCTCCCGCTGTCCGGAGAGGTCCCGGAACAGGTGGACAAATCCGCGGACATCCCCCTGGTCATCCCTGATGCGGATGACGGCGACTTCCGCGGGAAAAACGGAACCGTCTCCGCGGCGGCAGCTCGACCGCCCCCAATCCGCCCCGGAGCAGGCATTACCATTGTCCTGCCATTTCCCCGGTTCTTCCCCGCCGGCCCCACCTTGCAGTCTCCCGGCCTGCTGTCCGACAAGCTCGTCCGCGGTGAAGCCGAAAATATTTTCCAGGGCCGGGTTGACCTGGAGTATCCGGCCATGGGCGTCACAAAGGGCGGCCGCGTCGGGCAGGGAAAAGAACAGGTCCCGGAACGAAGCCGGCAGCTCCCAGCCGCCCCGCTCATCACGGTCCGCCTCTTTTCCTTGTTTGCCGCTCACCCTGGCCGGATTTTTTTTCATCATAACGAATGGCCCCTTTGAATGTACCAGCACAGCATTCCTCCCTGACCCCGGAGCCGCGATATCCGGCGCCGGCACGGCCCCAGGACGGAAACGGCCTGGCCTCTACCATGATAGAATAATCAGGAAAGAACGGTCGGTAAACAGGAATAATTCCCGAAAACCGCCACGATCCCACCCTGAAGACGTTTCCCACGGAAAAATATCTCGGGAGGACGAAACGAGGCGGCCGCCCCTGGAAGTCAAATCCACCCCCGTATGGGCCCGCCGACGGATTTTTTTTGATCAAAGGCCGGATTTATGGCAGGATAGACAAAAGTGAACGAGCCCCCGGAGCCGGAGAGAGGAAAACCCCCTCCACCCCCGGGCCGAAGCCAAAGAACCATCAGACATGAGAACTTCGTCTCTTCTTCTCCTCATCATCATCCTTCTCCTGCCGGGGGGCTGCACCACCTCTTCCCCCCCGGCCTCGCGGACAACCATCGACCAGTGCCGGGAGGCCGTCTCCCTGAGCAATCCGCCCCTGGTGAGAAAAAAACTCCTCGATCACTATCTTGCCTGGAAGGGGACCCGCTACAGGGCAGGCGGCCTGAGCAGAAACGGCGTTGACTGCTCCGGGTTCGTCCATCTCACCTACCGTTCGCAACTGTGCCTCGATGTGCCCCGCAACACCAGTGAACTGGCGGCCCTGGGCAGAAACGTCGGCATCAACAACCTGCTGCCGGGTGATCTGGTCTTTTTCAAAACGGGTTTGCGGTCAAGGCATGTGGGCATTTACGTGGACGGCGGGAGGTTCATGCACGTCTCCTCCCGGAAGGGCGTCACCCTGTCCCGGCTGGACGACCAGTACTGGTCCAGGAGATACTGGAAGGCGAAACGGCTCTGATCACTCCCGGCACGGCCGCGGCGGCTCCCCGCCGCCCTTTTCCCCTATCTCCCGGGCAACGGCTCCATAATCGGAAATGTCGCCCAGCAGAATGCAGCCGACCAGCCTGCCGTCATCGTCGTAGACCCGCTTCTTGTAGACCGTGTCCGTCTCCTCGATCTCTGCGCGGTACCGGTTTTCCGGATCGATCTCCCCCACCGAGGCAAGATCGATGCCGGCGACCTTGAGCCGGTTGGCCACGGTCGTGCCCCGGTACTCCAGGCGCCCCCCGGTCATGTTGGTCCCCGCCGCCCTGCCCTGCTCCATCGCCGCGGGCCAGATGCCGTACACCACCCCGTTGTGCTCGGCGGCGTCGCCGGCGGCGAAAATTTCCGGCCGGCTGCTTCTGAGCAGGGAATCCACGACTATTCCCTGTTCGCATTGCAGGCCGAGCCGGCGGGCCAACTCCAGATTCGGCCGGATCCCCGCCGCCATGATCACCACATCGGCGGGGATCTGTTCCCCGCTCTGCAGAACCACCCCCTCGACGTTCTCCTCCCCCCGTATTTCCCGCACCGATGTACCGATGTGAAAGGCAAAGCCCATGTCCTCCATGATCCGGGTAAGCTTCGCGGCCCCCCTGGCATCGAGCTGCCGGGGCAGGAGGCGGGGAAGGAACTCGACCACCGTGACGTTCATGCCCCGCCTTCGCAGGGCGTTGCCTGCTTCCAGCCCCAGCAGGCCCCCGCCGATCATGACCAGGTCGCCGCCCCGCAGGCAGCAGGACACGATTTCCCTGGCGTCCCTGATATTGCGCAGGGTGAAGGTTCCCCGGGTGCCGGCCCCGGTGATGGGGGGCACGAAAGAATGCCCTCCGGTGGCCAGCAGCAGCCGGTCGTAGCCGAATTCGCCCCCGTCCCCGGTAAGAACGGTGCGCCGGGCCGGATCGCCGTCGATGGCCCTGACCCCGGTGATCAGCTCGATTCCCCGCTCGCCGTACCAGTCCCTGCTCCTGATTATCAGCCGCTCTTCTTCGACGTCGCCGCCCAGGTAATCGATCAGGCGGATCCGGGAATAGAAGGGCAGGTCCTCCTCGCTGAGGATGGTGATTTTCCCGGCCGGATCATTTTTCCTGATGTACTCGGCCGCCGTGGTGCCGGCCACACCGTTGCCTATGACGAGATAGTTTGTCATGCTCCTTGCCCATCCCCCCGGCAAAACGCCGTCTGCCGGCCGGGAACGGGGTCTGCTCCTTCTGCTGTTGCCGCCGTCCGCCGGAGGATCAAGGGATGTATGGCCCGGCGGCGCGGAGTTCCGGAGTTGTCCGGCTGTCAAACTGCCGGAAATTCTCGGCAAACATCCGCGCCAGCTTGCCGGCCTGGGCGTCGTAGGCGCCGGGATCGGCCCAGCTGCCGCGCTGATCCAGCACTCCGTCGGGCACATCGGGACAGTGCAGCGGCACATGCAGACCGAAAAAGGGCTCCTGTTCGGTGGGCACGTCATCCAGGCGGCCGTTCAGGGCGGCGTCGACCATGGCCCTGGTGTACTTGATCTCCATCCGACTGCCGATGCCACAGGGACCTCCGGTCCAGCCGGTATTGATCAGCCATACCTGGGAATCATGACGATCGAGCTTCCGGCCCAGCAGTTCGGCATAGGTCATTGGATGCATGGGCATGAACGGCGCGCCGTAGCAGGCGCTGAAAACCGGCGTGGGCTCGGTGACGCCGCGCTCGGTCCCCGCCACCCGGGCCGTATAGCCGGAAATAAAATGGTACATGGCCTGCTCCCTGGTCAGTTTGGCGATGGGCGGCAGCACTCCGAAGGCGTCCGCCGACAGGAAGATAATCGTCCGCGGATGACTGGCCAGGCCGCTCCGGCTGGCGTTGGGAATAGCGGAAATATGGTATGAGCCCCGGGTATTTTCGGTGAAGGAGTCGTCATAGAGGTCGATCTGCCTGGAAGCGGAATCAAGGGCCACGTTTTCCAGGATGGTGCCGAACCGTCTGGTGGTCGAATAGATTTCCGGCTCCGCTTCGGGGGACAGCCTGATCAGCTTGGCATAGCATCCCCCCTCGAAATTGAATATGCCCTCATCGCTCCAGCCGTGCTCGTCGTCCCCGATCAGGGTGCGGCCAGCCACCGCGGACAGGGTCGTCTTGCCCGTGCCGCTGAGCCCGAAAAAGAGGGCGGTATCCTCATCGTTGCCCGTATTGGCGGAGCAGTGCATGGACAGCACCCCCCTCCTGGGCATGAGATAATTCATCACCGAAAAAATCGATTTCTTCGTTTCTCCCGCGTAGCTGGTGCCGCCGATGAGAACCAGCTTTTTCTTGAAATTGATGATGATGAAGGTTTCCGAGTTGGTGCCGTCGAGCTTCGGCGAGGCGTGAAATCCCGGGACATTGATCACCGTGAACTCCGGTACATGGCTGTGCAGTTCCTGGGCGGTCGCCTGGATGAACATGTTGCGGGCAAAGAGACTGTGCCAGGCGTACTGGGTGATGATGCGGACCGGAAGCCGGTATTCGGGATCGGCGCCGACAAAGCAATCCTGCACGTAAACGTCCTGGGTCTGGAGGTGCATGGCCATCCGTTTATGCAGGTGATCAAAGCGTTCCTCCGAAATGGGGGGGTTGATGGGTCCCCACAGAATGTCGTGCTCCGTCCCCGGCTCCCGGACAATGAACTTGTCGTCCGCCGATCGGCCGGTGTGATGGCCGGTGCGGACGACTATCGGGCCGAGATGGGAAAGCCGCCCCTCCCCCCGGATCAGAATTTTTTCACACAGACTGGGGGTCGGTAAATTCCAGAATACTTCATTCAGATTGGACAGGCCGTGATTTTTCAGGCCATAGGAGCTGTGCCGGCGGGGATTTTGTTCTCTTTTCATACGTTCCTTTTTTTGTTTTCTTTTTCAAATCAGGGCAGCGGCATGTCCGCGCATCGGGCCCTCCTACCAGTGGGGCTGATTGCCGATGCGCGGATTTATCACTTCCTGGGTATTGCTGATCACCACAAAGGCATCGGGGTCGATGCGCCGGATCAGGACTTTCATCTGGCCGATCTCCATGGTGGGGATCACCGCATAGAGGATGTGTTCCTCTTTATGCGAATATCCCCCCCTGCCCTCGATGATGGTCACTCCCTTGCGGATATCCTTCAGGATTTCCCGGGCAATGACTTCCCAATGGGGGGAAATGATGAAGACCGCCTTCCGCTGACTCAAGCCCGTCACCACGATGTTCATGACCTTGGAGCTGACGTAAATGACGATCAGCGTGTAGAGCACGGCATCCAGCGAGTAAAAGACCGCCACCATGAGCAGGACCAGGGTGTTTATCGTCAGCACCGTATTGCCGAGACTGACGGAAAACCGCATCAGCAGCATGACCGACAGGATGTCCAGCCCCCCCTGGGATCCGGAAGAGCGCAGGGAGAGTCCCGCGCCGATGCCGAGAATTATTCCCGCCAGCAGCGCGTTGAGCAGCCTGTCGTCCAGATCGATGGGCACCTGGACGAACGTCAGGCTCACGGCCAGGGAGACCATGCCGATCACACTGTAGAAAAAGAAACGCCGGCCCACCGCCATCCAGGCCAGGACGAACAGGGGGACATTGATCAGCAGATATATCCACCCCAGGTTCAAGGCCGGAAAAAATTTCTGAATGATCAGCGCCAGCCCCGCGATGCCGCCGGTGGCAAAATGCATTGGCATGAGAATGGAATTTATGCCCAGCGCAAAGATCACACTGCCGCCGACAAGCAGAAGCAGATCGAGGACGAACTGCTGCGGCGTGGTATAAAGCGGCCGGGGTCCGGGAAGGAATGTCCTGCCTTGCTCATTCTGTGCTGGTTCCACGGGAACGCTCCGTAAGCTGTCGATTTCCGTCGGCGATGGAGGGCTGCGTCCCTTTGCCGGCGGATGCGGCTGGCGTTACGCCCTCCGAATCATTTCGTGCACAGTTCGGTCCAGCCGGCGGGCAAAAAAGACGGATGAAGGGACAGTTCGCCGCAATACCTTTCCAGTTCGCCGGCGCTGCAGTTAACGGAAGAGGTCTTCCGACCCTCTCCGACATCGCGGATCTCCGCCTCCAGGAAGGTGATCAGTGCTCCGGCCACCCTCTTGTTGAACCCGGGACAACAGCGTTGTATCCTGGCGCAGAAGTCCTGCAGCCGCCGCCAGTTGGCCATGGACCTGGCCGGTCCCCTGAATATGGGAAGAGTGCGGTTGCGCGGCTCGAGATCGCGCAGCACTATTTCCCGGGCCCGTTCAAGAGCGGCGCTGTACAGGGCCTCACGCTCTTCGTCCCCCAGGACCAGTTTCGGACCGTCTTCATCCCCGGTCAGGTAGTACAGGCTTGCGTGCAGGGCAATTTCGGGAATTTCCCCCGAATTGCGCACCAGGAGGAGTTCGTCTTCAAGGATGCTTTGCCTGTCAGGGGTTTCCTTCTGTTTCTTTTCCGCCGTTTTCATTGAGATGGAATATTTCCCGTACCGTGTTGATCCGTCCGTGACGATGGATGCTGTGGTCGGCATTGTCCGCTTTCAGGTACTGCACGGGATTATGCAGCATCTTGGACACAATGGCCGAGGCCATTTTTTCCAGGGATTTCTGTTCCTTGGGGGTGAAATGCTTCAACTTGCCCAATGTTTTCTCCACTTCGACCCGGCAGATTTCATCCGCCATCCTGCGCAGATCGACAATGGTTGGGGTAACCTCCATGCTGTCCAGCCAGGTGCTGAATTTCAGCGTTTCCTCCTCGACGATCCGTTCAGCCTTGACGGCCTCCCGGTCGCGTTCCGCCCTGTTCATCTCCACGACATTCTGGAGGTCATCTATGTCGTAGAGGTAGACGTTGTCCAGTTCATTGATATCCTGGTCCAGATCCCTGGGAACCGCGATGTCGATGAAAAACAACGGCCGGTTGCGGCGCTCGCGCATGACGGGCTTGAGATCTTTCTTGCTCAGGATGGTGCCTGTCGCCCCCGTCGAACTGATGATGATGTCAACATGCTGGAGCTGGTCAACCAGTTCCTCCAGTGATGCCGCCCGACCGTTGAAGCGGCGGGCGAGGTTGACCGCCCGCTCCAGGGTCCGGTTGACCACGACGACGCTGGTCACGCCGTTGCCGACAAGATGCTCGGCGGCCAGTTCGGCCATTTCACCGGCGCCGACCAGCATCACCGTCTTGTTGTCGAGCTGGCCGAAGATCTTGCGGGCCAGTTCCACCGCCGCGTAGCTGATGGACACGGCACTGGCCCCGATGCGGGTTTCGGTGCGCACCCTTTTGGCGACAAAAAACGCCTTGTGCAGCAGCTTGTTGAGGATCAGGCCGCTGGTGTTTTTGTCGGCGGCGTGCCGGTACGCCTCCTTGAGCTGTCCGAGAATCTGCGCTTCGCCGACTATCATGGAGTCAAGACTGGAGGCCACCATGAACAGATGCTGAATCGCATCCTCGTTTTCGTACTGGTAGACATACCTGTCAAGCTCTTTGGGCGGCACCGCCCTGCCGAACAGGAGCTCGAGCACCTCCTTCCTGGTCTCGGCCGGCCGGTCCGTGGTATACAGCACTTCAACCCGGTTGCAGGTTGACAACAGATAGTACTCCTTCAATCCGCCGATGGCGGCAAGATCCTTCAGAGGCTGCTCGTACCCTCCGGAAAGGGCCATCTTCTCACGGACCTCAAGGGGTGTTGTCTTGTGGTTGACCCCAAGCAGAACTATCACATCACGAGGCATAGGTATGAATTCCGCCCAGGAAATAATTGACCCCCCACAGGGTGAAGAGCACGGCCAGAAAAGCGATGATGGTCATGATCGCCGCCGGTCTGCCCCGCCAGCCGACCGTGAACCGCTGGTGCACCAGGGCCGCGTACAGAAACCAGGTTATCAGTGACCAGGTTTCCTTGGGGTCCCAGTGCCAGTAGGCTCCCCAGGCCTGCTTGGCCCAGATCGAGCCGGATATGATGCCCAGGGTCAGGAGGGGGAAGCCTATGGAAAGACAGTGATGATTCAGCTTGTCAAGGGCATCCAGCGACGGCAGGCGTGAGTAAAACAGGCCGAACCGTTTTTTCTTTATTTCGCGTTCCTGCAGCAGGTACATGATGCCGCCGATGCAGGCAAGGGCCAGGAAGCCGTTGGCGATGATGGAAATCGAGGCATGGACGGGAAGCCACCAACTCTGCAGGGCCGGAACCAGCGGAAGAATCTCGCGGGAGGCCAGGGCGGCGACGAACATCAGCGCCACCGTCATGACGCTGACAAAGGTGCCGAAATTCTTGACAGTATAGCGCCAGCGAAAGGACAGGTATCCCCAGACTATGGCCCAGGCGAAAAACGATACCGTTTCATGCTGCGAGGTGATCGGGGTGTGCCCTGCTTCATAATAGCGGACCGCGATATTCAGAGTGTGGAGGATCCCGGCGGCAAGAATGATGTTGCGGGCAATGAGGCGGACATGGCTTTTCTGCGAAACGAAAAACACGATGTAGGCCGACATGGCCAGAAAATAGCCGAGAAAACTGATCTGAAACAACAGGTAGCTCATTCGATTTCCTGTCCGATATTACCCAGGTCCGGCGTCATCGCGGCGCCGAGGATGTCTTCCAGGTGGGCGCGCACTTTGTCCATCCGTCCTCTTTGTATCCAGGCAAGTATATCCCCATGCAGAATTTTTTTATAGATTTTTTTCCGCTCATCCTGGGTATTTCCGCCGACGCTCAGCCGCTGCCGCACCAGGGCCATTATTTCGAGCAGCACCGCGTATTCCGGACCGTAGCCGTGTTCCAGCTCCTTCCTGATCAGGGCCGCCACCGCCGGACTTTTGCCGCTGGTGGAAACGGCAATGGTCAGGCCGCCCCGCCGGAACAGGGAGGGCACATGGAAATCGCTGCGGCCGGGATCATCGGCGATATTGACAAACTGGCGGTGCGCCTCCGCATGGCGGCGGATCAGTTCCTGGGTGCGGCGGTCATCGGTGGCGGCGAAAACGAGGAAGGCTTTGTCCAGGTCGCCTTCGGCATATGCCCTGGACACCCATTCTATCATCCCTTCCCCGGCAAGAGCAGCCAAGTGGGTGCCCACCTCCGGACTGATCACCCGCACCGCCGCCCCGGCGGCCAGCAGCCCCTCCACCTTGCGCCGGGCCACCCTGCCGCCGCCGACAACGACGCACAATTTGCCCCTGATGTCCAGAAAAACGGGATACACAACACACCGGCTATTTTTTGGGCGTCAATCTGTTGAGCAGAATAACCTTGTCGTCATCATGAATTTTCAGGGTCCGCCTGGATGCGGCCACGGTATACTCGGCTTCGGCCATTTGCAGGAACGGCTTGAGGCTCTGCCTCCGTATGTCATGGGCGAGGTAGACGACCCCGTCCGGTTTCAGGGCGCTGCGGATCACCTTGAGCAGCGGTTCGAAAAATTCCTCCCTGAACAGTATTTCCGCCCCGACGATGATATCATAGCGGTCCATCTCCGGAGGATTCTTCCAGTCAAGGATCGCGAAACGGACATTTTCCAGCTTGCTTGCCGCGGCGCTGACCCGCTCGAAATCCAGAATCCGTTCCTCATAATCCGTCAGGGTGACATCGCAGCCCGCCGCCGCCGCGGCCAGGCCCGGCGCGCCCATGCCCGCGCCCAGTTCCAGCAGTCTCGTTCCCGCGTCGAACTGCTGCCCGGCCAGATAGTCGGCGAGCACCACGGCGGCTTCCCACAACCTCACCCAGAAGGGGAATTCCGACGGGTTGCTCAACGGATCCTTCCCCTCCAGCAGGGGCTCCAGGTCGGTTATCGTCGCCAGATTCAGCCGGATCGATCCCAGTTGCAAGGGCTCGAAGGCCGTCTTGTACTGTTGCCTTATTCTGTGATATATGGCCTGCTCAGCCGCAGGCAGGGTTTGCGGATCCATTGTCACTCCCCTTTTGTGTTGCGCCGGAAACGGGTCTCGGCAAAGCCCCCGCGGAGCCCGGGCGGAAATGACCGCCCCTCATGCTCCCGCCCCGCCTTCTCGGGGCGTTCCGGTCAACCCGCCCCGAAATAATGCCAGGTAAGGCCGAGACCGGAAACAAGCAGGCAATAATAGCCGAACCAATACAATTTACCCCGGCGGACAATTCTCAGCAACAGGACAATGGCCCCGTATCCTGATACGAGGGCGGCGGCAGTGCCCGCGCCGATATTGACAAACTGCTCGGCGGGAGGCGGCGACGCCAGCAGTTCGCCCGTCTTGAGGACGACGGCGCCGAGAATGGCCGGGATGGACATGATGAACGAAAAGCGGGCCGCCGTTTCCCGGTTGATGCCGACCAGCATGCCGGTGAAGATGGTGCTGCCGCTGCGCGAGAGGCCGGGCAGGATGGCCAGGGCCTGCGCCACGCCGATAATCAGGGCCCGCGGCCAGGTGACGGCGGCCCCCCGGTCGCGGATAAACTTTGTCAGTACCATTATTATCCCGGTGACTGCCAGCATGAAAAAGGTGATGAGGATGGTGTCAAAAATCCGGTCGATGGAATTGCGCAGAAACAATCCGGCGACCACCGCCGGCAGGGTAGCCACGACGACCTGAACGCTCCAGTTGAAATAATGGCCGAGTTCGGGATCGGACCGGCGGACGGCGGAAGAAACGACGAGAGATCGGAGCATCTTCAGCAGTTCCTCCCTGAACACGAGGATAACGGCAAAGAGCGTACCGCAGTGCAGGAACACCTCAAAGACGATGCCTGGCTCCTGAAAATTGAGAAGCCTGGAGCCGATTACCAGATGTCCCGAACTCGAGATGGGGAGAAACTCCGTCAACCCCTGGATTATTCCAAGAACTATGGCCTTGACCAGTTCCATGCCGCGGCTCCCTGAAAACAAAAAAGAGCCGGTCGATGGGCCACATCAACCGGCTCTTGCAATTGGGAAGAAAACTGTGAGGCTTAGCAGCCTTCCACCGCTCCTTTTTTCTTTCCTCGTACCTGTACTTCATCGCCTGCTTTCAGCTTATCGGCGCCCTTGCAGGTCATGGTTACCGTGTCGCCCTCAACAGCGTCCACAGTGCAGGTAAGTTTCTGGGCCATGACGATTCCGGCGGAGCTCAGAGCAAAGGCCACTACCATAATTGCGGTTACAAGCTTTTTCATAGTTTTCTCCTGTTGCTGAAATTATGAACTGTTTCCCCTAACCTCATCACTATACGATGAAAAAATATATAGAGTCGAGGAGAGCTTGTCAAGGAAAACCCTGGAAATTTGCCCCCACAGTGTTCCCTTCGCAGGTCCTGACTACAGAATCTCCCTGATATCCTTTTCCAGCATGGCATGGGGTACGTAACCGGGATACTTCCTGACCACCCTGCCCTCCCTGTTGATCAGAAAGGACGTCGGGACGCTGAAAACCCCGCCGAAATCCCTCGCCACCCCGGCGTCGGCCATCAGGACCGGATAGTTGATCCCTTCCTTCTCGATGAGCCGCCGGACGACGGCCGGTCCTTTTTCGTCCATGGACATGCCGACAACCGAGAAGCCGCTGGAGGCGAATGTTTTCTGCAATTCGATCAGGGCCGGAATCTCCTGGCGGCACGGCGGGCACCAGGTGGCAAAAAAGGTGATGAGCAGGGTTTTCCCCTTGAAATCTCCGCTGCTGACTTTTTTGCCGTTGACCGCCGAGGGCAGGGAAAATTCCGGGAGTTCGTCCAGGGCCATGGCCGGGTGCGCCGGCAGGAGCAGGATGCTCAAGCCCAGCACCAACAGGCCGACTTTGCGGAGAATGGCAGGTGTTGTCAAGTTCATTACCTTCCTTGAAACGCCTTGAACCGGGACCGGCCTCATACAAGTCCTTCACCCGGGATCGGCAATCAGATTGATCTTTTCATCCATTCAGCGCGTTGGCCGTCTTTGCCCGCCAGGTCCGGCAACGGCACAAGCCCGCGCTGCATGGTCAATGTATTCCTTTCTTGCCCATTCGACAACAATTATCAATCTCCCGCAGCTCTTCCGGGGTGTTGATGTTGCGCCACGCCCCCCGCAGGGCCGGGGGAGGCTGCGGAGTGACGACCCCGGGCCGGCCGACCAGCTCGCTGAGCCGGAGCGAACCGCGGGCAGCCAGTTCCTCGAGGAGCTCCCCGCAGAGGCAGTCGTAATAGGCCAGCAGCGGCTCAACCTGACCGTTGCCGCGGAGATCCGGCAGAACGGCCCGTATTCCCGGATGACGAAAGGAAAGAAGCCAGTCCAGTGCACCGCCATCGAGCTCCGGAAGATCGCAGGCGCTGACCAGCCAGGACACCCCCGGCCGCCAGCGGAACACGGCCACCAGGCCGGCGAGGGGCCCCTGGAGGCCGGGGGCATCGGGCACAACCGGCAGGGCAGCCAGCGTACCGGGAATTTCCCCGCTGCCGGACAGCACCACCCCGTCAACCCGGGTCATCAGCTTTTGCACGGTCAGTTCCAGCCAGGTCCGGCCCGCCCGCCTGAGCAGATGCTTGGGCCTTCCCATTCGCGAACTTCTGCCGCCGATGAGCACGCAGCCCCAGACAGGCGCATGAATAGGGCAATCCCCTGACATCGACGCCATCAGGACTGGAGCCCGACAGTCCCGGCCGCCGGCGGAAAAATCCCGGCCGCCCTGCCCCGCCGGAGCAGTTCGGTCACCGCCGCCCGGCCCTCCTCGCCGATATCCAGGGTGAAATCATTGACGTAGAGACCGATGTGACTCCGCAGTACGCCTTCATCCATTTCCTGGGCATACTGCCGGATATAATCCATGCACCGTTCCGGATTGGCCCTGGCCCATTGCACGCTGGCCCGCAGGGCCCGGTCGATCTCCCGCACCACTCCTTGGCCCAGCGTCCGCCTGGCGGCGATGCAGCCGAGCGGAACCGGCAGGCCCGTCGTCTCCTCCCACCACTGGCCCAGGTCCCGCAGGCATGCGAGACCATGTTCCGCATAGGTAAACCGGCTCTCATGGATGATGACGCCGTAATCCACTTCCGCGCGCTCGACGGCCCCGACGATCTGTTCAAAGCGCATTACCCGCAGGTGCCCGGCCTCCGGAAGGAACAACCTCAGGAGCAGGGCGGCCGTGGTGTATTCCCCCGGGATGGCGATCGCTGCCCGGGAAACGTCGCGCCCGGCTCCGGGGCGGGCAACCAGCAGGGGGCCGCACCCGCGCCCCAGGGCGGCACCGGCCGACAGCATCTCGTAGCGGTCCAGGACGTGACCAAGGGCATGGAAAGACAGCTTGGTTACATCCAGTATACCCCGCAGCGCCCGGCGGTTGAGGGTTTCGACATCATCCAGGACAGGCGGCGCGAAGCTGATCCGCTCCAGGGGGACGCGATCGTGCATCAGGGCGTAAAACAGAAAGGTGTCGTTGGGGCAGGGCGAATAGCCGATGGTCAACCGGTTGTTCATTGTGCCTCCACTCCTTGAACGTGTCCCCTGACCAGAATATGGGCAACAACCAGGGCCGCGGCCTCCGCCGCCATCGCGCAGGCGTCGCGCAGCCGCCAACGGCTCCGGTCCCTGTCCTCGACCAGGTTGCTGACGCAGCGCAATTCCAGGCAGGGAAGTCCGAATTCCCGGCACACCCTTGCCACCGCAGCTCCTTCCATGTTTTCGCACAGGCCCCGGTACAGGCCGGCAAGCATCCTGCCCCGGCGGGTCGTGCCGCTGGCGCAGCCGACCGTGACAAAGTTGCCGCGGAAACAGGAAATACTGGCGGCCGTCAGGGCCTGTTCAGCCTGGGCCAGCAGCCCGGCATCCATGGGAAAGGAGAGCGGGGTTGACAGTCCCGGCCCGGCGATCCGTTCGATCCGGTCTTCGAGGCAGATCCCCAGGTCGCCGAAAATTTCCTTTTCCGCCAGGCAGATGTCGAGAATCTGCGGGCCTTTGTTTCCGCCCTCCTGGATATAGGCCCCGGCCACCCCGAAATTGATCACCGCGCTGACGCCCCCGTCCCTGCCGCTCAGCCGGGAGAAAAGATTGACCGCTGTTTCAACCGGGCCGATGCCGGTGACAAGCCGGCTGACACCGTCGAGGCGGCAGGCGGAGGTAAAGGGCTGCATTTCAAAATCGGTGGCGGCGGTCACCAGAACCATTGGCTTTCTTTCACTGTATGGTTACTGTAGGGACGGAGCGACCGCCCGGTGGGCATGCGGCCGGAACCGGCTGGAGCCATGCCGTACTGTAAATGAGGTTGCGCCGGTTTGCAAGGACTCTGATGCCGCCCGGCAAGGGCCGGTCGGCGAAACATCCCGCCATCCTCCGATACCGATATCATGGAAGAACATTTTCAGCTCTCGGCCTACGATTATCATCTGCCCGAGGAAAACATCGCCCAGCGTCCCGCCGGCAGGCGCGACCTTTCCCGACTCCTTGTCCTCGACTGCGCCGACGGCCGGACCGTTCACAGGCAGTTCGCCGACCTCATTGATTATCTTCTGCCCGGCGACCTCCTGGTGATCAATAATACCAGGGTTTTCCCGGCCCGCCTCACCGGGCGCAAGGAGTCGGGGGGCAAAGCGGAAATCCTGCTGCTGGCCTTTCCCAAACTCCTCCAGGTCCGGCAAAAGGAAAAAGGCTGGTACGGGGTCGAGGCGGAGGCCCTGCTCAAAAGCTCCAGACGCCCCCGCCTGGGGAGCCGCCTGGTTTTCGGCGAGCGGCTTTCGGCAACGGTGCTGGAGCTTTCCGACTTCGGGCGGGTGCGGCTTGAGCTCCTCTATTGCCCGGAGGACGGCCGCGACCTGGAGGACCTGCTGGTTCGGTACGGCCAGGTCCCCCTGCCACCCTATATCAAGCGCCCGGAGGGATCGACGGAGGAGGACGCCGCACGGTACCAGACCGAATACGCGGAAAAAACCGGGTCTGTCGCCGCCCCGACCGCCGGTCTGCATTTTTCGGACCCCCTGCTCGCGCGAATCCGGCAAAAAGGGGTGATCGTCGTCGACATCACCCTGCACGTCGGCTACGGGACGTTCGCCCCGGTCCGGACGGACGATATCCGTGACCATCGAATCCATTCGGAGTACATCCTCATCTCACCCGAGGCAGCGGCAACAATCAACCGACACAGGCGGCGCGGCGGCCGGGTGTGGGCCGTCGGCACAACGACGGCGCGGGCGCTTGAATTCGCCGCCGGGCCGGACGGCGCCGTCGAACCATTCTCCGGAATGTGCGACATGTATATCTATCCCGGCTACCGGTATCGGATCGTTGACAATCTGATCACGAATTTTCACCTGCCGCAGTCCTCCCTGCTCTTTCTCGTCTCCGCCCTGGCCGGACGGGAACGGCTGCTGCGCTGCTACGAAGAAGCTGTCGCGCTGGGGTACCGGTTCTACAGCTACGGCGACGCCATGGCGGTCATCACCCGGCCAAATCAGATGACAGAGGACAGGTGACAGATTGGATAGTTGTCAGTCATCAGTCGGCAGTTTGCAGGTTGGTGGTGAGCCTCGCGAACCCAACAATTCCCATCGTTTACATTGAGCTTCGCGAGCTCGGCTCAATCTACGCTACTTCGCTTCGCCAACTCAGTCCCAATTTGCGCAACTATTTTCCGTCATCGGAACCGGAAACCGGCAGATGAGAACGCAGAAATTTGAACCTGATAGCGATTTGGATCAGCGGCAATAAACCGACAGCGAAGCTGCAAGCTCCTTTCTTCCTCTGTCCGTTGACACCCGGCTCCGCCGGGCAAGTATCTCATCCAAATCGAAATCGAATCCTGGTTGCAAACATCACCCTGTTGCGTTCCGCCGGGAGGAAAGATATTACAACCTCCTTCTCCCTGGGGAGAAGGTGCACCGAAGGGGCGGATGAGGGGGGTTCCCCTGACAGCCTGCAGGCGAATCACCGGAACCACTCACCTGTATGGCGGAGAGCTTGTTCGATTTCGATACCGATTGCGATTTCGATTTCGATGGGAGCTTGCTGCGCTGCGCGCAGTGGGGAAAGGGAGGAACCAGGTAGAGGGTTTTGATTCAATCAACAGCGAAGCTGCACACTCCTTCTGTCCTCTGTCCTCCGTTCTCTGCCTTCTGGCATCCTTCAGCCTTCCTGCTTGAGGGCCTGGATGAACAGTTCGGCCTCGCGGATCGATTTCTCCATTTCGGTGACCAGGGCGGCGACGTTGTCCTCGATGGTTACCAGTTCGTTCCTGAGGGATGAAATCGCCTGGGCATTGAGATTATGCTTGAGGTAGAGCACCTGGTCATGAAAAGCCCGCAGGACCGGCTGAATTTTCTTTTCGGCCTTTTTCATGGCCTGGATGAGGCGTTCATAGTCGCGCCGGGTCTGCTGCAATTTCCTGCGGCTGTCCTCCCTGAGAGAAGCGCTTGCGTACTGACCGAGTTCGTCCTCCCATTCATCGAACAGCGCCCTGGACACACTCTCTACGCTCTCGATGCGTTTGCTGACCAGATCGGCCTTGGCCTTGCTCTCCTGGTACGCACCATTGAGGATGTTGTATTTCTTTTCCAGGTCGCCGCCCTTGACTTCCACGACGGAGGTGAACTGCTCAAGGGCCGACTGGAACTGCTCTTTGGCTTCATCCTGGGCGTCCCTGGCATCCTGCACCCGAGTCACCATCAGGTCCCGCTTATGGATGCCCGCCTTTTCCAGGGTTCCGTAATAAACGGTCTGGCAGCCGGTCAGCGCCAGCAGTCCCATCATCACGCTCACCAACAGAACGTTTCGCTTCCCCATATTCTCATCCTCGAGTGGTCTTTGATACGGCACCCACCAACAAAAAACCCGGCCGGGGCCGGGTCAGCAATCGGTATTGCCCGCAATGTCAGGCTGTCGCGGCAGGGCAGCCGGCACATTTCTCCTTGCCCGCTTTACAGGCCGGGGCCGGAGAGGTGTCTTTTTTGACCTCGGAGCCGCCGTTTTTGCCGTTGCCGTTGGACGGACCGCTGTACCCGTCGGCGTACCAGCCGCCTCCCTTGAGCAGAAACGAACTCGCCGAAACAAGTTTTTTCACTTTTCCCATGCACTCAGGGCAGTTCTGTAGCGGATCATCACTGATGCGCTGCCGTACTTCGAAAACCTTGTTGCAGGAGGAACATTCGTATTCGTAAATAGGCATCGTTGCACCTCTTCCGAAAATTGGGATTATAATTGCAGGAGAGCACCCATATTTTTTTTGCCTACAATAATCCCGGGCGGACCGCCTGTCAACCTTCCGTTCCTCAAGAGAGCATTCCCGCCCCCGACCGGACGTCCGCTTCATTTGCCGTCGGACTTCGCCGCGAAAAAAACCGGCGGAACGGAATCCACTCCATCCCGGCTCCCATCCCCGGACGGATGGCCGACATCTGCATAAACAGTGTTCATCAACGCATCCCACACTGTAATACAGTATCTCGCTTCTGAAAATGCATCAATCAAACAAAAACGTCGCCGGTTTTTTTCTATGTTCATCGTCTGATTATGAACATATCTGCACAATGATTCGGTCCTGTCTCATTGGCGTGACCATGGCACATATACTCTGAATATTACCGACTCTGATAAAAATTGCCGCCTTATCGTGCTGCTGACGGGAAGCTCCTGAAAAAAAAATAAAAGCGGAATTATGCAACAAATTATTTGCATTATTGCTCATATCCATATAATTATGGCGACAATGTTTTGCTAATTATTATTTGTTTGAGCTATCAACTTGCTTCAGGAGGAGAAGATGAGCAAATCTCTTGTTGAAATGACGGCAGAAATCGTCCAGGCACAGATCAACACCAAAGACATGAGCGGTGAAGAAATCAAGACTGCCCTGAACGATACCTTTCAGGTCCTGAAAAGCCTCCAGGAGGCCGAGGTTTCCGGCCAGCCTTTTGAACAGGGGGAAAGCAGGCCCGCCCTGGCCCCGGAAAAATCAATCCAGCGAAACCAGGTTGTCTGCCTTGAGTGCGGCCAGGCCTTCAAGATGCTTTCTCCGAAACATCTGAAGAGCCATGATCTGACCCCGAAAGAATACAGGAAAAAATACGGCTTTTCCATGCGCCAGCCCCTGTGCGCCAAATCACTCTCGGAACGGCGCTCCAAATCGGGCAAGAAAAGAGGCCTGCCCGAAAATCTGAAAAAAGCCATCGAAGCGAGAACCAAGAAGAAAAAATAACCCGAACCGCGCGGTCTCCGAACCAGCGCCGGGGCAAGGTATCCCACCAGATGATTGGCGTCTTTGATTCCGGTGTCGGCGGCATGACCGTGGCCCGGGCTATTGAGCAGTTGTGCCCCGGTCTGCCGCTGATTTATTTCGGCGACATCGCCCGAACGCCCTATGGGTCCAAGAGTCCCGACACCATTATCAGGTACTCGCGGAACAACACCGATTTCCTGCTGGAGCAGGGAGCCGAGGTCATCGTCATCGCCTGCAACTCGGCGTCCAGCACGGCGGCCGATGCCCTGCGGGCCCATTACCAGGTGCCCATCCTTGACGTCATCACGCCGGCGACCCGGAAGGCGGCGCAGATCAGCGAGTCCGGCAGAATCGGGGTCATCGGGACCCGGGCGACGGTGAAAAGCGGCATGTACCCCAGGCGTATCCGGGAATCCCGGCCCGACGCCGAGGTGATCAGTCAGGCCTGCCCGCTCCTGGTACCCCTGGTCGAGGAGGGCTGGCTGTCGCAGCGCGAGACCAAGATGATCCTGCGGCGCTACCTGCAGCCCCTGCGGCACCGACAGATCGACACCCTGGTGCTGGGCTGCACGCATTATCCGCTCCTGAAACACCTCATTGCGCCGCGGATAGGAAAGCAGGTCCGGCTCATCGATTCGTCCATCGAAATGGCCTCCTTTGTCTGCGATTTTCTTGACCGCGATCCGGCCATGAAGGAACGTCTTTGCAACAGCGGCAAAAGCAGCCGGTTTTACGTGTCGGATACCACGGAAGCCATAGAACAGATGGCCGCCAGAATATTCGGCCGGCCCGTAAAACTTCACACCGTGTGATCATGTCGAACTTTCTGCACAAATCAACAGTCCTGATTCCCTTCGCGGCCCTGGCCGCCCTGGCGTTTCTCCTCATCTGCGCTCCCCTGCGGGCTGCAGCAGCCTCTTCCGCCGGGTCCTCTCCGGAAGCCCGGGCCGCGGCCCTGCAGGATTTCTACCGCGGCCTGACCAGCCTGACCTTCGACTTCAGCCAGATGACCTTCAGCGGCGGCCGGGAGCGGACCGGAAAGGGCAACGCCGTCTTTTACAAAGGCCCGGCCCCGGCCGCGAAGACCGGGCAGGACCACGGCCGAGGCAAGTGGATCGGCATTATGCGCTGGAACTACACCGAGCCCGACAATCAGGTCATCATCAATGACGGGGAGACCCTTTCCATTTACACAGCCAAAGACAAGCAGTTGATCAGGACCCCCGCCGGGGAACTCGAGTCCGATATCACGTATGCCTTCTTTGCGGGGGCCAGGGCGCTGCTGGACGACTTTGAAGCGGGTGAAGCGAGCGGCGATCCGCTGCACCCCGCCGCCGGCGATCTGCGAACGCTGCTGCTGGTCCCCCGCCAACCGCATAACCAGATCAAAACCATCCAGGTCTGGTTCGATGCCGCCAGCATCATCCGCCACTTCCGCATTGAGGATCATTTCGGCGCGACCACGGACCTGCGTTTCGACAACATCGAATACAACTCCCTTCCTCCGTACGACCCGAAACAGGTGGAAATGATCATTTCCCTGCAGGTCCCGCCGGATACGGAAATCATCACGCAGTAGTTCCGTGCGGATTGCTCTCGTTTCCATGCCCTGGGCGATTTTCAACCGTCCTTCCATCCAGTTGGGGACCCTGAAGGCCTTTCTGCGGGAGGGGGAGGAAAACGTCGCGGTCAGAACCCTCCACCCCTATCTGGATGCGGCCCTGAGCATCGGCCCCGACTCCTATCGTACTGTGTGCGCCAACGGCTGGGCCGGCGAAGCCCTGTTTGCCGGCCTGCTTTTCCCCGAACGATACGACCGGGCCGCGGAAGTGTTCCACCGCAGCCTGGGGAAAAAAGTCTCCCGCAGCCTCCCGCCCTTCGATATGCTCACCGCCCGTCTCGACCGGCAGCTTGACGACTGGCTGGCACGGCATGACTTTTCGGACTGCGCCCTGGCCGGCTTTTCGGTCTGTTTCAACCAACTGGCCGCCAGCCTGCTGGCCGCCGCCCGCCTGAAAAAAATCAACCCCGGCCTGCCCGTTGTTTTCGGCGGCTCTTCCTGCGCCCCGGATCTTGCCCCCGCCCTGCTGGAGGTTTTTCCCCAGATTGACTATGTCATTGCCGGCGAGGGGGAAACCCCCCTGTCCGGTCTCTGCCGGTTTCTTGCCGGCCGGGCCGGCAGTCCGGGAAACGGGGTGTTCCGGCGGACAGGCAAGACTGTTGAACTGCCGGCCGCTTACCGGCCCGGCTGCTGCCAGATCGCCGATCCGGACCAACTGCCCCTGCCCGATTACGACGACTATTTCAACGAACTGCGCTCATCTGGGCTCAATGTCATTCCCGGCCTGCCCGTTGAATTTTCGCGGGGCTGCTGGTGGAACAAATGCGCCTTCTGCAATCTCAACCTGCAGTGGCGCGGCTATCGGTCCAAAAGCAGCCGGCGCATGCTCGACGAGGTGGAACATCTGCGCAACCGGCACCGGTGCCTCGATTTCTTTTTCACCGACAATTGCCTCCCGCCGGCCGAGGCGCGCCGCTTTTTTTCCACCCTCGCCCGCAGCGATATGGATCTGCACTTTTTCGGAGAAATCCGTCCCCTGCGCAAACCAGATGATTACGCCCTGTACAGGCGGGGCGGCCTCAATTCCGTCCAGGTGGGCATCGAAGCCTTTTCCGATTCCCTGCTGCAAAAAATGAACAAAGGGGTCACGGCCATGGACAATATCGCCGCCTTGAAATACTGCGCCGAGAACAACATCCGCCTGGACGGCAACCTGATCCTTGAGTTCCCGGCCAGCTCCGAACAGGAGGTCGAGGAAACCCTGCACTGCCTGGATTTCGTCCTCCCCTTTCAACCCCTGAAGGCCGCCGCTTTCTTTCTCGGCCACTCCAGTCCGATCTGGTGCCGTCCCGCCGAGTATGAAATCAGGGCCATCCATCCCCATCCCTTCAACCGCATGCTCTATCCGGAAAATATTCTTGCCCGGCTGCGGATGCTTGTTGAATACGGCATCGGCGAACGGCGGCATCAGAAAGCACTATGGCGGCCGGTGCGAAAAAAAATGAAGGCCTGGGAAGCGTTTCACCGGGGGAGAAGGAGCAGCCCCCCGCCCCTCACCTACCGCGAGGGCGGCGACTTTATCATCATCAGGCAGGAGCGGCCCGGCGGCCAGCCGGTGCTGCACCATCGTCTCAATGGTCCCTCGCGGGCCGTCTACCTTGCCTGCCGCCGGCCGATCCCGAAAAAAGACCTGCTCCGCCATTGTCCTTCGGTCACCGACAAGCAGCTCGATGCCTTCCTCGACGACCTGGAGAGCAAACGCCTTCTTTTCCGAAGCAGCGACCGGGTTCTTGCCCTTGCGGTGAGACAGCCCCATACGCTATAATCCCGCCCATCACCCGGGTGCCTTTTTCCGGCCCGGACACTGTACCGTCATTATTTTTCCGGGGAACGACAAGCCATGAGCGAAGAACGATTCGAGGATTTATTCAACGACAGGAAAATCAGCGCCGCCAGACTGAAGCCGGGCGACCGCATCGATGCGGTGGTCGCCGGCATCAGCGGTGAAAACATATTCCTGGACATCGGCGGCAAAAGCGAGGGAGTGATGGCGGCCGCCGAGGTGCGGAATGAGCAGGGGGAGATCGAGGTCAGACCCGGAGACACCGTCTCCGTGTTTCTGCTGGCCACCCGGCGCGGAGAAATGATTTTCACGACCCGGCTCGGCTCGGGCCAGGCTTCCCTGGAGGAGCTTGAACAGGCCTTTCACTCCGGCATCCCGGTGGAGGGCCGTGTTACCGAGGAAATAAAGGGCGGTTTTGCCGTCATCGTCGCCGGCCAGCGGGGATTCTGTCCCTACTCGCAAATGGACATCCGGCGGATCGAGCAGCCGGAGACCTATCTGAACAACACCTATCGCTTTAAAATCATTGAATTCAGCGGTCAGGGCCGGAATATGATCCTCTCGGCCAGGGCCGTCCTCGAAGAGGAGCGCCAACTGCAGCGGGAGCAGCTCATGCAGACCATGTCGGAGGGCGACCGGGTTCGCGGCACCGTCACTTCGCTTCGGGAGTTCGGGGCTTTTGTCGATCTCGGAGGGGTGGACGGCCTGATTCCGGCCTCCGAGTTGTCCTGGGGACGGGTGGAGCGCGTCGAGGACGTGCTGACCACCGGCCAGGAGGTTGAGGTGATTGTCAACAAAATCGACTGGGAGAACGACCGCATCACCCTCAGCCTCAAGGAAACGGTGGAAAGTCCCTGGAGCAGGGCCGCGGAAAAGTTTCCGCCCGGCTCAATCCACCGGGGCCGGGTATCCCGTCTCACCCCGTTCGGTGCCTTTGTCACCCTCGCTGCCGGGGTTGACGGCCTGCTGCACATTTCCAAGCTCGGCGCCGGCCGCCGGATAAACCACCCGCGGGAAGTCCTCGATGCCGGTCAGGAAATCACCGTCCGGGTCGAATCCATCGATCCCGAACAGCAGAGGATAGCGCTGGCGCCCGAAGACGACGCCTCCGGCGGGGAGGAGGAGGCCATGGCCCGCAAGCGCCTGTCCCGTGAACGGCCGCAATCCCTCGGCACCCTGGGCGACCTGCTGAGCGCCGGCATGAAGAAGAAGAAATAGGAAGCGGGAAGCGAGGAGCAGAGAGCGCACGACTGCAAACTGCCGACTGCTGGCTGCCAGCTTTCCGGCGCAGCCGGTTGAAATTGTTGGGGTTCCCAGGCTCATCCCTACCTACGACCCCATGAACAACACCGATATATCAGGCAGATAGGTCGCAGTCCCGTAGGTTGGAGTGAGCTCGCGAACTCCAACAATTCTCGCGGTTTTGTGTCGGGGTTCGCAAGCTCACCCCGACCTACGGCGGATTGGAAGCAAAACCTCGCACTTCAACCCTCTCACCCCCGGCGCCAGCCGGGCAGCTCCAGACTGCAAACTGCCGACTGCTGGCTGCCAACTTTCCTCATCCCGTCCGCCCCTGCTGCCGAACCACTTCAAACATGACGATTCCGGCGGCGACGGAGACGTTGAGGGAATCAAACTCTCCCTCCATGGGGATGGTAATGAGCTGATCGCACTGTTTGCGAACCAGGGGACGAATCCCTTTGCCCTCGCTGCCGATGACCAGACAGACCGGGACGCGCAGATCCGCCGCGTAAACCGGCAAGGCCGATTGATCCGGCACCGCGCCGAAAATCCAGAACCCCTTCCGGCGCACCTCTTTCAACGATTCGGCCAGATTGGCCACCTGGCTGATTTGAAGCTGACTGACGGCTCCGGCCGATGTCCCGGCCACCGTGCCGGAAAGGGGCGCGCTCCGTTCCCTGGTCATGACCGCCGCCATGAACCCGGCGGCCACGGCGGAACGAAAAATCGCTCCCAGGTTGCGGGGGTCCTGAATGGAGTCCAGGGCGAGAAGGCGCGGGAAAGCTCCGCTTGCCGAAGCCATGGCGTTGTCCAGCAGGTCGTCGAGGGACATGAGACGGGCCTCGGTCTGGCGGGCGGCGACACCCTGGTGCCTTTGCCGGGCGGAAACACCGAGCCTGCCCGGGTCGACAAAGCGGAGACGGATCTGGTTGGCGCGGGCCAGTTCAATGATTTCCTGGTACTTCGGCCCGGCCTTGCCCCGTTGCACAAGCACTTCACTGATACCCCGGGGATTGCGGGCAAGGGCCTCCCGCACCGGGTTCAGCCCCCAGATTATTCCGGCTGCCTCGAGCCCGCTTTCCCGGTCCGGCGCAGTTCGCTGCGCCGGCTGGTGCCTCGCGTACTTCTTCATTGCGCCATCACTTCCCGGCCGGACGGGGGGGTCCATGGGCGGCCCGGCAAAACAGCCGGACGAGGGCGGGCGGTCCGGACAACCGATTCGGCGGCGTTCGCAGCCACCATTGTCAGAACTCCGTCCGCACAGGCAGACCGGAGAGCGAACGGCGCCGGCGGCAGCGTTCGGCCACGACAATGGCCCGCAGGCAATCCACCGCATCGGTCAAACGGTCATTGATGATCAGGTAATCGTATTGATCCATGAACTGCATCTCCCGGCGGGCGTTTTCCAGGCGCAGGCCAATGGCCGACCCGGACTCGGTCCCCCGCTTGCGCAGCCTGGCCTCGAGTTCGGCGGGAGAGGGGGGAGCGATAAAGATCAGAACCGGGGCCGATGTCTTTCGCACCTGCATGGCCCCCTGCACGTCGATGTCAAGTACGACGTCCTTGCCGGCGCCCAGCAGGCGCTCCACCTGCTCCCTGCCGGTGCCGTAGAGATTGCCATGGACTTCGGCCCATTCAAGGAAGCCGGAGGGGTGCCGGGAACGGATCTCCGCAAAGGCCTCCCGGCTGATGAAATGGTAGTCGCGCCCGTCCCGTTCCCCCGGCCGGGGCGCTCTGGTGGTGCAGGACACCGAAAAGACCAGGCCGGGCAGCTCGGCCATCACCTTTTTCAGAATGGTTGTCTTGCCGCCGCCCGACGGAGCCGAAACGACGAACAGTATGCCCCCGCCCAACCCGCTCTCCCGCTCTACTCCTTGCCGCTCCCGGCAGGCATCCTGCCCGGGTTGCTCTGTTCCTCGGCCAGCAGGGCAAATCGCTGGCTGATCGTTTCCGGCTGGACCGAGGAGAGGATCAGGTGGCCGGTATCGAGGAGGATAATGGCCCTGGTCCGCCGTCCTTCGGTCACATCGATGAGTTTTTTTTCCTTGCGGGCCTCCTCTTTTAATTTTCTGATGGGAGAGGAACCCGGATTGACAACCGCCAGTATTCGATTGATCTTCACCGCGTTGCCGAAACCTACATTAATGAGCCTGCTGTCCATCTTTCCCCCGACTCCCGAACAACTCCTCAGAGTCATTCAATATTCTGAACCTGTTCACGCATTTTCTCAATTTCGTTTTTCAGCTCCACCGCCAGGTGGGCCGTTTCCGCGCTGGAAACCTTTGAGGCAATCGTGTTGACCTCCCGCAGAAATTCCTGCAGCAGAAAATCCAGGCGCCGACCGATTGGTTCGGTACTGTCCAGGAAGGCGGCGAACTGGGAAATATGGCTCCGCAGCCGGACCAGTTCCTCCGTCACGTCGGCCTTGTCCGCCATGATGGCCGCTTCCTGGGTCAGGCGGACAGGATCGATGTCCAGGCCCGCCAACAGGTTGTCGAACCGCTCCCACAATTCCTTCTGCCGTGCCTTGACGATTTCCGGCAGCCTGGCGGCAAGTCTGTCAAGGCAGCCGGAAAAATCCTCGAGGCGGTCCAGCAGCTCCTCCTTGAGGGCTTTTCCCTCCTGTTCCCTCATCAGGCAGCACTCATTGATGGCGATGTCCAGAGCTCCGCAGAGGACCTTCCACTCCCGGTCAAAATCAGGATTCTGCTCCTCCCGGTCAATGATGTCGCCGAAAGTGAGCATATGGTCCAGTTCTATCTGCGAGGCAATGTTCAGCTCGGATCTCAACTTCATCAGGCAGGAGTGATATTGACGGGCAAGGTCGGTATTCAGGGACAACAGAGGGACTGTGCCGGTATTGCCCGCCGGCTGAAGGGTGACGTCCACCCTGCCGCGGGCATGATTGGAGGCGATGATCTTCCGCACCCGGTCCTCGAGAGCGCCAAACGCCCTGGGCAGGGTGATCCGCTGGTCCAGGTAGCGGTGATTGACGGTCCGCACCTCGGCGATCCATGTCCGATCACCGAAGGTCATTTCTCCCCGGCCGAAACCGGTCATGCTTCTTGGCCGCATCTATTTCCCCCTTGTCCTGACTCCCGACTGCAAAGCCTCGCGCAGTTCAGCGCGGCTGACCGAGGCGGTGCCCACTTTGCCGACAACGATTCCGGCAGCGTGATTCGCCAGGACAGCCGCATCCCGCATGGAACAGCCCGAGGCCAGACCCAGGGCCAGTGTCGCCGCAACGGTATCCCCGGCCCCGGTCACGTCAAAAACCTCCTTGGCGGTGGTGGGGATGGTCACCAGCCGGTCGTCTCCCTCCAGCAGGGTCATGCCCGCCTCACCGCGGGTAATCAACACCGCCTCGCAATCTATTTCTTCCCGGATATGCCGTGACGCCGCCAGGAGCTGCTGTTCATCGCGGATTTCCATGCCGCTCATCATGCTTGCCTCAAGGTTGTTGGGCGTGATGACCGTGGCCCCGACAAACCGGTGCAGATTCACCGGCTTGGGATCGACGATGAGCGGTAATTTTCGTCCCCCGCCGGTATCTCTCTCACGCCGGAGCTGATGCAGTCGAATCATCAGTGATTCGTTCACCACCCCCTTGGAGTAATCGGAAACGATGACCGCGTCAAATTCATGGAGATGCTGCTCCAGGTAGGCAATCATCGCCTCCAGTGTCTTCCTGGACGGGATGCCCCTTTCCTCCCGGTCAAACCTGACCACCTGCTGCCCCTGGGCCACAACCCGGCTCTTGACGGTGGTCGGCCGCTCCCCCCGCACCAGACCCTGAACCGGGGCAGGCAGGTCCCGCACCAGCTCCACGAGCTTGTCACCCATGAGATCTGAGCCGATGACCCCGCACAACGCCCCCCGCCCCCCGAGGGAATAGATGTTTTTGAGGACGTTGGCGCTGCCCCCGAGAAGCAGCTCTTCCCGGTTGACGTTCACCACCGGTACCGGAGCTTCGGGAGAAATACGGGTCACCGTGCCCCAGATGAACTGATCGACGATGACATCGCCGATCACCAGAATGTTGGTCTGCTCAAACCGGCCGACGGCCTCCAGGAGATTGTCAATGGCGGTCACGCGTCAAGCTCCATCAACCGCTCGGCCATCCGCTCGGCGGCGAATACCAGCGATTCCAGATCAAGGAAATCAAGGACCCGCTCATCGACAAGGACTTTGACCCTGCTGTCAAAACCCTCTTCCGGCGCTTCGTCCCAGAACAGAAGGCAGAGCGGGACATGCGGCAAAACCGGGATAACGGCCCCGAAATCGGCGGAAGCATCTTCCGGCGCCGGCCGCGGGCCCAGCCGGCCGCACACATCGGCCAGCCGGTTGCCACACCCCTTGAATCGCCGAGCCAGCGGCTGCTCGCAATAGGCGGCAAGGGTGCGGACCTTGGAAATGGAATTGGGCAGGCTTTCCAGGCCGACCCAGGTGCACCGCGGCGCCGGTCCGCCCCGGGACGACAGGTAATTATACAACAGAATAAGGTCCCGGGGATCAACCGGTTCCAGACCGTCCATCCGCAGGGTGTCGCGGCTGATTTCCACGCGGCGGCCCAGATACTGGAAATGCAGGCAATCGGGTTGTTCAGGCGCCGGATCAGCCCCGATCCGGACAGCCAGGGCGGCGAAATCCAGGTCACGGATTTTGGACCGGAGATGGGTTGCCAGGGCCATGTCCCGTTCACGCTGACTTCCGGCCACCGTAGCCAGACCTTGACCGCGCGGCTGATCACCCGACCCTTCCAGGGCGGCAGGGTCGATATAAGGGCAGCGGGAGGGATCAGCCCCTCCCTTGGTTACCGCAACGGCAAAAGCAAGGCAGGACGGGTGGCCGCATTCGCCGCAATTGGTTCCGGGAAGATATCGAAGAAAATCAAGGGGATTCAACAGGACTCCAACCCGGCTGAAAAACAATCGCCTCTCCGTCCGCTCCAGACCGGCTGAAACGGCCGTTTCCCTGCACAAGGAACCGGAACAGTTATTTTCCGGCAGCGTTGAGGGCCTTGGTCACCTCGTCGGTAATATCGACGGCGTCGGAGGAATACATCACAACCTCGCTGGGCAGGATGATGTCCAGTCCCTTATCCTTGGCCAGTTTCTCGATCACCTGTTCAAGCTCCTTGCGGATGGGGCTGAGCTGCTGGTCCTCCAGCTTCTTGAGTTCGAGATTGGCATCCTCCTGCTTGACCCGCAGGTCACGCCGCATTTTCTGGAATTCGATGGCCTTTTCCTGCTTTTTTTCCTCGTTCCAGACCGAGCTTTTCTTTTCAATCTCATCCTGCAGGGCGACCAGGGCATCTTCTTCCTGTTTGAATTTCTCCTGCAGCTCCTTGACTTTCTTGTCCATTTCCACCTGCGCCTTCTTGCCGACTTCAGAAGCGGCGAAGACCTTCCGCAGATTCAGCACGGCAATGGTCTCGTCGGCAGCCAGGACTGTCCCCAGGGGCCAGAAAGCCAGAAAAAGAAAAACAATGGCCGTTGCCAGAGCAACACCTTTTGTCGTCATGCCCACAACTGTCACCTCCAATGCCGGCCGATGCGTTCTCCGCAGGGCCGTGTTTTGCAAACAAAAACGGGAGAAGACGCGCGTCTTCTCCCGAGATAAAAAACTCTCCCTGCTCCCCCTACTGTATAATCACAAAATCGTCCCGGCGGTTCTGGGCCCAGGAAATCTCGTCATGCCCGTGCAGCAGGAGCTTCTCCTCGCCCCAGCTGATGGTATCCATCCTCGATTCATCGATGCCGAGGTTGACAAGATACCGCTTGGCGCTCTGGGCCCTGCGCTCTCCAAGGGCCAGGTTGTACTCTTTTGTGCCGCGCGGGTCGCAGTTGCCCTCTATCCTGATCCGGATTGCGGGATTTTCCTTGAGGAAATCACCGTTGAATTCAATCCGCTCAACCTGATCGGGACGGATTGATGAGGAGTCAAAATCAAAATACACAGGCAGCATGGGTGCCGATGTCCGGCCTTCCATAATGGCCGACGCTTCCGTTTCCAGGGATTCGGTCGGTCCCATGGCAGCCTGATCACTGGGCGCAGCCGCCGGGGTTTCCACCGCCTTTTTTGCGCAGCCGCCCATCATGATCCCAAAAAACAGAACAAGAACAGTGACCAGAAAAATTGATCCACGACTCCGCATAATCCTGCCTCCTTATTAAGGTGTGTAATCAAAAAAAAAGGGTTGTTCATACCTTACAAACTCCCATGAAAAATTCAATATTTTTTACTCTCGGGTACAAATTTTTTTTCCTGGAGGCAAGAAAATTCCTTGCAAAAGTTTTATCTGAAATCTACACTCAACTTTTGTTTATGAATGACAATTCATTGTCTGAAGCCCCTTATTGTACTTAACTCGCGTGGATACAAAAAAAAACACCATTGAGACGACCGACGATCTTGTCTGCCGGAACGATTTCGGCACCTTTTTCGGAGTGACCCAGCCGACGTTCGACAGGGTATGGAACCGGTTGTCCGAAGCTGAAGGCAATTCCGCAGTCTATGTTTCCATGGAAATCGGCGCCGATCCGGATGTCTACCACCCGGTGCGTGATTTCCTTCTCTCCAGGAACCTGACCGAATCCCCCGATCCCCTGGTACAGAAATTCATCGACAAATACCTTGCCGGTCCGCGAAAAATCCCGAACTACAGCGGCGGACTCGGAGTGCTTGCCGGCGACACTCTCAAGAGCTTTGCCGACACCCACATTCCCGTGTGCGCCGTCAGCCTCCTGTACCGGGAAGGCTATTTTTCCCAGATGGTCGATTACAAGGTCGGCCAGATCGATCACGCCACCCGCTGGATCCCCGGCGAAACACCCGCCCTTTTTCAACTGCGGGAGCCGGGAGCTCCGGGCACCCCGCTGACTGTACCTGTTCCGTTTTTCTGGGCCGGCGGCGAAATGGTCGAGGTCAAGGCCCAGGTCTGGATGAAAATGGAGATCAACGAGCGGCTCGATTACTTTGTCCCCGAATTTCTCCTGGATTATGGGGACCCTTCCGCCCCGCCCTGGATCCACGAAGCCTCGAGACAGCTCTACAGCGCCAAAACGCCCCTGATCAAGGCCAACCAGCGCCGCATGCTCGGTTCGGGCATTCTGCCGCTCATGGAAAAGCTCGGCTTCACCGCCCGTACCATTCACCTGAACGAACAGCACGGAATCACCGTCACCCTCCATCTCATGATGCGGGAGCTTGAAGCCCTTCTCGGACCTGACTTCGAGGAACGGATGACCGACAGGGATATCCTGGCCGCAGCCGACAGGGTGGGCGACCGACTGGTCTACACCATCCACACCCCGGTCAAGGCAGGACATGACCGCTTCGCGCGTTCTCTCTATGCCCAGATCACCCGCAAGGGCTGCACGAAAATTCTCGACCTGCTGGCCCAGGACAGCGATTTTCCCAACGACTACAATTTCACCTCGATGGCCATGCGGATCAACAGGGCCGTCAACAGCGTCAGCCGCCTGCACCGCGACGTCACCCGGCGCCAGTTTCCCGCCTTCGCCGAGAAAATCGGCGCCATCACCAACGGTGTCCATCCCGGGACCTGGGTCAGCGAAAACCGCTGCCGGGTCTTCGACGCCTTTACCCAGCTCAACGACTGGCGCAATGATCCGGGCAGCTTTTCCCGCTCCGATCTGGCCGGCGACCCTCTTTTCCGCCGGCAGCTCCGCGAGGCGTGGGAGCGCGACAATGCCCTGCTGATCGAATACATCAACCGGATGCTGATTCTGCATCGAACCCAGATGGCGGAAACCTGGATCGAACCGCCCAACTATCTCTCCAGCATTGACGACGGGTTCCTTCACCCCGGGGTGTACACCATCGGTTTCGCCCGCCGCTTTTCCACCTATAAACGGGCTGATCTCATCTTCGATGATATGGCCGCCCTGGCGGACATCCTCCTGGAGAAGAACCGGAAGGTCAACTTTATCTTCGCCGGCAAGGCCCATCCCCAGGATGAGCCGGGCAAATCCGTTCTCAAGCTGATCGTCGACAACCAGGAAGAGCTGTATGAACGGAGCAAGGGCCTGGCCAAACTGGTCTTTATCCCCGGCTACGACATGGCCATCGCCAAAATGATGGTTTCCGGCACCCATGCCTGGCTGAACAGTCCCAAGCGACCGCTGGAAGCGAGCGGCACCAGCGGAATGAAAGCCGCCATGAACGGGGTGCCCAACATCAGCGTGATGGACGGCTGGTGGGTGGAGGGATACCACGACGGCCTGACCGGGTGGAAATTCGGCTACGAAGGGCCGGTGGAAGATGCGGACATGAGCGAATCGGCCGACACCCTCCTCTACGAGGAGGATTCGGACTCCTTTTACTCCCTGCTGCCCGAAATTCTCCATACCTTCTATGAAGAGCCCGAACAGTATCTCGACAAGGCGGTCAACAACCTGACGTTGAACGTTCCCATTTTCAACACGCACAGGATGATCGCCGAATATGTTTCCAAGTACTGCCTGCGGCTTGAGCCCGACGTTGAGCGCCAGATGGAGGAGTACAGGCGGCTGTATCAGAGCGAGTTCAAAAATAACCGGCCCTGAACTTCATTTCATTGAATTTCAGGCCATTTCCTGATACATATATAAATTTCGGGCCGACCGGGCGCGCCAAAATCGAGTACAGGAGAAGAGAATGTCTCGTTCCCATATCAGTCCCAACAATGCGACCAATAAAACAATCAATGCCATTGACCGCAAACGGGAAAAGGAACGGCGGTACATGCTTGTCAAGGCACAGGACAACGCCGCCGAACTATCCACCACCCTGGTGCAGCGTCTCATCGACGAACATATCATCGAGACCAATTCGGATCGGGCCATCCGGGAAACCATCGAAAACCAGCTGAAAAAAATGATCGACATGGATGAATTCGACATGCAGTTCAAGGTCGCGCCCATACGGTCGATCTCCCAGGATCCCAATATCCTCAGCCTCTATATCACCCAGTTCATCGTCGAGGACCTGATCAACCATCCCAAAATCCAGGATGTGTTCGGTGACGACCTCGACGTGTACAAGGCGGTGGATTCCGTTTTGTCGAAAATCCGACCCAGCTAGGTACCGCTCCCCGCCCGCATGCCTCCCCGCCGTCCCGTCCGGCCCCCTTCCCTCGTTTTCGCCAACAGCCGTGGAGAAATTCTCGACTTGCCGGATCTGTACATGGCCGGCAGCAGTTGCGGCCGTTTTGCCCTGCCCGAGAGCGACGATCTCATCGAACTGCCTGCGGGGAGTGAGCTTTTCGTCCTGCCCGGCAGGCTGCCGGCAGGGATAAACCCGGCAACGGGGGAGGCCGAAGTCCTCTCCGCCAATCCCCATGACGGGAGCACCCCGCAGGCCGTGGCGGCCTTCATGGCCCCGGCGCACACCCTGGTGTACACGGCGGCCTACCGGACCACCGCCGGGGCGCCGGTCCTCCCTCTTTTCGCCTACGCGGCCGTAGGCTGGCACGCCGGAAAATTCTGGGTCGCCGGATTTCGCTCCGATCCCGATCCCCGGCAGGACGCAGACCGATTCAACCAGAAAACCATCAACCGCCGCACGGCCGGCATGATGAAGCGGCTGCCGGCCAACCGCCTGGTCCAGCACCTTGGCAGATGCTGCCTCAGCTACGGCTGTCCGGCAGCGCGTAATTTCTTTTTGGGCAGATGGGAAGCCCCCCTGCCCACTTCGCCGGTCTGCAATGCCTCCTGCGCCGGATGCATATCCCTGCAGCCGTCCGGCTGCTGTCCCGCAGCCCAGGAACGCATCAACTTCGTCCCTTCCCCGCGGGAAATCGTCGAAATCGCCGTTCCTCACCTGACCGCCGCCAAAAGAGCCATTGTCAGCTTCGGCCAGGGCTGTGAGGGAGAACCCCTGCTGCAGGCTCCGACCCTGGAGAAAGCCATCCGCCTCATGCGCGGGCGCACTTCCAGGGGAACCATCAACCTGAACTCCAACGCCGGCCTTCCCGCGGCCGTTGAGCGGCTGATTGACGCCGGACTCGATTCCATCCGCGTTTCCCTGAACAGCGCCCGTCCCGCATTGCACGAACTCTATTACCGGCCCCGGGGTTTTTCCCTGCTCGATGTCAGACGATCGATCATTCTGATGAAAAAAGCCGGCCGGCACGTGTCGCTGAACTATTTCATCCTGCCCGGCTTCACCGACGACCCGGACGAGTACAACGCGCTCTGCGAACTGATCGAAACCTGCGGGCCCGACTACATTCAGCTGCGCAATCTCAACATGGATCCCGAGTGGTACATGCGGGTTGTCCACCATCGGCCGTCGGGAAAACCCCTCGGTATACGTCCCTGGCTTGACAGCCTGAAGACCCGTTTCCCCCGTCTCCGCTTCGGCTATTTCAATCCCCCGCTGCGCTGATTCAGGATTTTTCCTCTCCCTCTCCCCCCCGGCCTCCTGTTACGGCCAACCTTTCACGCAGACCCCCGCAACCCCTCTCACCCAGCCGGGCGGACGGAATCGGCATCGACCGGCCGACATGGTGCCGAAGGTGAGACCACGAAAAAAATCGGTTGTCGAACATGTAAATACTTAATCTGCACAGAAAAATGAATCATCATTCAGGAAAGAGCATTAAAGCCCTTGTTTTTCCTTGACAAAACTCTATTTATTTTGAATACTGTAAAAGTAGGAATAGTTATTTTTAATTTCCTGAAGCAAATCCGACCATTAGCGAGTCATGAATATGAACACAACGGAAAGTATGATGCGACTCACCACTCAGCGCCAGATTATCCTTGAGGAATTGTCCAAGGTCAAAACGCATCCGACGGCCAGCGAACTGTACGACATGGTCCGCAAGCGTCTTCCCCGGATAGGGCTGGGGACCGTTTACCGCAATCTGGAGCTGATGGCGGAGAACGGCATGATTCTGAAACTGGAGGTGGGAGGGACGCAGAAACGCTTCGACGCTTCGACCCACACCCACTACCACATCCGCTGTTCGAACTGCGGCAGGGTGGATGATATCGATACCCCGGTGCTGGAGAATCTTGTCAAGGAGGCGGCGGCAAGCTCCTCATACAAGGTTCTGGGGCATCATGTGGAATTCACCGGAATCTGTCCGGCCTGTCAAAAGGGCAAGAAGGCCGGCAAGTCCTTTCATTGAAATTGAACAGGCCGCCCGGCACCCGGGGTGAAGGACGGCCTGGCTGTCGGACCCGGCCGACGGAAAGCTACGCGAAAACAACCCTGCAGAATCTCCGCTTGCCCACCCTGACCAGAATCGATCCCCTGGCCTCGATGTCGGCATCGCTGTCCGTCACCTTCTCTCCGTCGATGGAAACGGCATGCTGACGGATCATCCTGCGGCCGTCGGAGGTTGACGACACCAGTCCGGCCTCCAGCAGCAATCTGGGCAGCCAGATCCGCTCCTCCCCGACCGCGCACTCATATTCCGGAATCTCCTCCGGCACCTCATGCCTGGCAAAGACCTGCTCGAAATGACGCTTCGCCTTGTCAGCCGCCTCCACCCCGTGGAAACGGCCCGTCAATTCCTGCGCCAGCCTGACCTTGACATCCTTCGGATGGGCCCGGCCCCCGGCCAGGTCTTTCTTCAGTTGCCCGATTTCCCCGATGGAAAGATCCGAGAGCAATTCATAATATCTGAACATCAGGTCGTCGGACACCGACATCACCTTGCCGAAAATTTCCTCCGCGGGCTCGGTTATGCCGATGTAATTGCCGAGTGACTTGCTCATCTTGTTCACCCCGTCCAGTCCTTCCAGCAGGGGCATGGTGAGAACGACCTGGGGTTCCTGGCCATGGCTGCGCTGCAGATCACGGCCCATGAGCAGGTTGAACAGCTGGTCGGTGCCGCCGAGTTCGACATCGGCCTCGAGGGCGACGGAATCGTATCCCTGGATCAGCGGGTAGAGAAATTCATGGATGGAAATCGGCCGGCTGTTCTCGAAACGGACCTTGAAATCCTCGCGCTCCAGCATGCGGGCCACGGTGAGCTCCGAGGCCAGCCTGATCATGTCGTAGGAGCTCAGCTCTCCCAGCCAGGTAGAGTTGAAAACCACCCTGGTTTTGTCCGGGTCGAGGATCTTGAAGACCTGTTCCTTGTAGGTTTCGGCATTGCGCAGCACATCCTCGCGGGTGAGGCGGGGCCGGGTGTCCGACTTGCCGGTGGGGTCGCCGATCAGGCCGGTGAAATCACCGATGAGAAAATAAATTTCATGCCCCAGCAGTTGGAAATGGCGCAGCTTCTGCAGCAGGACCGTGTGGCCCAGGTGCAGATCAGGGGCCGTCGGGTCAAAGCCGGCCTTGACCCGCAGGGGCCTGCCGGTCTCCAGGGAACGGGCAAGCTTTGCCCGCAGATCCTCCCTGGAGATCAGATCCACCGTGCCGCGCTCAATCAGCTCGATCTGTTCCGCCACAGACTTCATGTTTCGACTCCCTATTTGGCGTACTCCACGGCCCGCGTCTCCCGTATGACCGTTACCCTGATCTGACCGGGATACGTAAGCTGTTCCTCGATTTTCCTGGCAATATCCTGGCTCATCAGCAGGGCTTCCTCCTCCCTGACCTTCTGGCTGTCAACGATGATCCGCAAATCCCTTCCGGCCTGAATGGCATAGGATTTATCCACGCCGCTGAATGAATTGGCTATTTTTTCAAGATCCTCCAACCGCTTGACGTAACTCTGCAGCATCTCCTTGCGCGCCCCCGGACGGGCCCCCGACAGGGCGTCGGCCGACTGGACCAGGATATCCAGCACGCTTTTGGGCGGTTGATCCTCATGATGGGCGCCGATGGCGTAGACAATATCTTCGCCTTCCCCATACTTGCGGGCCAGATCGCGGCCGATGATGGCATGCGAGCCTTCGATCTCGTGATCAACGGCCTTGCCGATATCGTGCAGCAGCCCGGCCCGCTTGGCCTTTTTCACGTCAAGGCCGAGTTCCGCGGCCATCACCCCGCAGAGAAAGGCTACTTCCAGGGAATGCTGGAGGATGTTCTGGCCGTAGCTGGTCCTGTACTTCAAACGGCCGATCAAATTGATCAGCTCGACATGCATCCCGTGGGCGCCAACGTCGAAAGTAGCCTGTTCGCCGGCTTCGCGGATTTCCACCTCCACTTCCTTGGTTACCTTCTCCACCACCTCCTCGACCCGGGCAGGATGGATCCTGCCGTCGGAGATCAGGTGCTCCAGCGCCAGGCGGGCAATTTCCCGCCGGATTGGATTGAAACCGGAAAGAATGACCGCCTCGGGGGTGTCGTCAATGATGATGTCAATGCCGGTGGCCGCCTCGATGGCCCTGATATTCCTGCCCTCGCGGCCGATGATCCTGCCTTTCATTTCCTCGTTCGGCAGGGGGACCATGGAAACGGTCTTGTCGGCGACGTAATCGCCGGCATAACGGGCAATGGCCAGGGCCAGTATATTCTTGCCCTTACGGTCGGCGGCCAGTTTCATTTCATTTTCGATGCGGGCCAGCCGTTTGGCCGACTCCATCCGGGCCTCGCTCTCGATGGATTCCATGAGAAATTTCTTGGCCTCATCGCGGCTGATTCCCGCTATGGCCTCCAGCTTGTCCTTCTGCTTTTCGATGAGAAGATCTATTTCCTTCTCTCTCGCCGCGGCGGCCTGCTCCCTGAGCAGACACTTGTTTTCCCGCGCCGTCAGCTTGCCTTCCCGCTTTTCCAGGTTGGCAAGCTCATTCTGCACCTCGTCGAGCTTCCTGTCCAGCCGCCTCTGCTCGTCCTTCAGTTCCTTGCGGCTGTTCTGTATTTCCTTTTCGGCCTCCTGCTTGATCTGGTACGCTTCCTCCTTGCTCTGCAGCAGGGCCTCTTTCTTTATCTGCTCGGCCTCCAGGATCGCGTTTTCAATGATCTGGCGTCTCTGCGCTTCAATATTCGCCTGGTTGCCTTCCACCAGCTTTTTGCGCAGGTAAAAACCGGCAACGATGCCCGCGACAAGAAACAGCGCGGACAACAGAAGTGTCAAAATATTCACGCTCATAGGTTCACCCATTATGTTGTACAGCCTGCCTGCCGCAAGAATGCCGAAGATGGGGCTGGTATGAAATGGAAACGAGAAGTGGGGCGGGTGATCCGGAGAGTGATGCGGTTGGAGCATATGGCGGCCGGAAAGGCTCCATATGCCATCAGGCAAATGCCGTTAAACCTGATCCGAGACTCGGTCTGCAGGCGAAGAAATGGGCCTCGTTCAAAAAATTTCGGCGCAGCCGGGCTGTGTCTTTTCCCGGAAGCGCCGATCGAACGGGTCACTCTTATATGGTAAACCTGATGCCATCAGAATTGTCAAGCGTCTCCGGACCGGACCCATTTCGCCGGCCCTTCTCTTCTGCCTTCTCTGCTCTTTTGCAGAGACTCTATATATCAAACGGCAGATCAAACCTGCCGGGACCATCAAAAATCCCCACCCTGCCGTGTCAGCGAAATGATTAAACCTAATAAAAATTAGGTGGGCAGGTCTTGCTACCCGCAGGGAATCAATGAAGATTCCTATTAAATAGCATTAGAGCCGCCCTTTGTATGAGTGTTTGGCTCAATACTTCGCTGATCACCAACAGCGCAGGGAAGATAAAACCAATTAATTCCTTAAACATATATTACAGCAGAACGGCGACAAAAGCAAAATTATTTCATCGGCTGCCTGATCATTCCGCACCGTCCGAAAACTTGCTGATCAACTTGTCAATCGATGCTTCCTGCTTTGACCGGAAGCGTTCAAACCGCTTTTCCAGTTCCACATACCGCGCCGCGATTCTGAGGCAGACCAGCACCAGCATTTTATTGGAAGGCAGGGAGGTGCGGATCGACTGGCTTTCTTCCTCCAGTTCCCGGCGGACCATGCTGATGATTTCTTCGACTTCTTCCTCGGGGGCATCGGTATAAAAGGAGAATTCCTGGCCGAAAAGATGAAGATCAACCCGCCGTTCCATGGATAGCCCTGAAATGATTTCAACCGGCCTGCCGGCGACGCGTTTTCATCATTTCATCACTTGGCGCCGGCGCGTTCTTTGTGGAAAAGCTTGCCCTGTGAATCATCCGGTTTATCGGGTTGGCCGGTATCGGCCGTTTTCTGCTCCGTTTCCCACTGCTCGATCCGGCCAAGGAGGCCCGAGACCCTGGACCCGACTTCGGAGCGTTCGGTGCGTAATTCGGCAATGGTGTCTTTCAGCTTCTCACATTCAGCGCTCTTCTCCGCATACCTCGACTCAAGGGCCCGATAGGAGTCCCGGAGCTCTTTATGTTTGGTCAGCAGGTTATCGACAAACTGTTCCAGACGAACAAGTTCCGTATTGTTCTCCATGACGTAATCCTCCATGCAAACGCCTTCCGTTCGCATGCAACTATTTGAAATTAAAAGAGACTTGAACCGTTCCCACTAATATAATTGGCCGCCGCCGCCAGCGCAAGGTTTTTCAGTGCGGCTCACATTCTCCTGTACGTCCAGTCCACTGGCCTGCCGTTCCTGTACGGCAGGTATCCGTAAAATATCCTCGGATCGTCATCAAAAACCAGGGGAAGAAAAAAACGGTCTCCTTCCCACATCTCCAGCGTATCGAGAGTGCCCAGGCGGTGCCAGCCCAGTACACCCTCCTCATTGACGGTGAACGGCTCGCCGGCAAACCGGGTGATCAGGAAAATAAAGCCCAGCCAGCTTTTGTTGTCGGGGCCGAAATCCTTCCAGTTGATCGTCCCCCTCAACGCCACATCCAGACAATCAATGCCGGCCTCTTCGCGGAGTTCCCTGGTGAGGCCGGAGAGGACATCCTCATCGGCCCTGACCTTGCCGCCGAGCCCGTTATACTTGCCGAGATGGTGATCGTTCGGCCGGGCGTCCCGCCTGACCAGCAGCACCCTGGTTCGGTCGGGCGACAGGACGTAGCCCAGCGTTCCTATGACCGGTTCATACATGGGGGAATCTTTCCTTCCAAAGTTCTTTTCTCCTCATTTTTTCCATTGGATTATGATATATTATGCTATAATAACTCCATCCACTTCTGCCTGCAAGACGAGCCATGGGTAATCGGAACAGACAGCAGTCCTCTCCCGCCAGCCGCACGCCACTCCGGAGCCCATCCGGTTCCCCCCGCCTTCCACGGCCCGGGGGGATGCTGGCCTGGGTCATCTTTCTGGCCGTCCTCTTCGCGTCTATCCCCCAGGCACGGACTGAAGAGCTCTTCCCGCTCTATCCGAGCATTCGGCCCAATGTGCGTTTCTGGGAGGACATTTACGCCCGCTACTCCACCCGGCAGGGGGTGCTGCATGACCAGGAAAACCTGGACATCATCTATGGAGTTGTCGACCTGGTCGATTGGAACGAGCCCGGCTCCGCCCATATCAACCAGCAACTCATCAAACTGGCCCGCCAGCATTACAAATCGATCCTTTCCGGCCTGGCCGCAGGCAAAACTCCGGAAACTGATGACGAAAAGCGCATTGCGGCAATGTTCCCCGGCAAAAGCGCCTACCCCTACACCCACGCCCTGGACAACATCCGCCTGCAGATCGGCCAGAAGGACCGCTTCCTCGAGGGCGTAATCCGCTCCGGCGCCTATCTGCCGTACATCAGGCAGGTACTGATCAGCCACAACCTGCCGCCCGAACTGGCCTACCTGCCCCATGTCGAATCCTCGTTCAATCCCGGGGCGAAAAGCAAGGCCGGTGCCGTGGGTCTGTGGCAGTTCACCAGAGGGACGGGAAGTCAATACATGACCGTCAACGACATCGTCGATGAACGCTGCGATCCGTTTTTTTCCACCCGGGCGGCCGCCGTTTTTCTGAAGGAGAATTACGCCGCCCTCAAAACCTGGCCCCTGGCGATAACCGCCTACAATTACGGCCGTGGAGGAATGATACGGGCGGTGAAGGAAAAAGGCGGCTACGAGAACATCTTCAACAATCACCGGACAGGGATCTTCAAATTTGCGGCCCGGAATTTTTATCCCGAATTTCTGGCCGCGATGAACGTGGCGAAAAGACTGGAAAATGATCCCCGGCCCATTGCCGACCGGCCGGAAGCCACGGTCATGCTGCGGCTTGAAGGCTATGCCAGGGCGGCGGACATCATGTCCCATTTCCGGGTTGCCGAAGAAGACTTCACCCGCCTCAATCCCTCCCTTCTGCGGCCCGTCCTGTCCGGCCGGAAATTTATTCCCAGGGGTTTCTCCGTCCGTCTTCCCGCCATCGCCGCGGTGCGCGAACGCGTCGCCAGCCTGCCGGGGAGCATCTACCAGCCGCATCAGGTCCGGGACAATGAATATATTGTCCGCCGGGGCGACACGGCCGGATCCATTGCCCGCAAACACAAGATTTCCGTCAATGCGCTGATCCTGGCGAACGGCCTTGACAAGCGGGCGACCATCCGGATCGGCCAGAAGCTGAAAATCCCCGGCAACACCGTACCGGCCGGCACCATCAAAGTCGTTGAGCTGCAGAAAAAATCCAAAACCAGACCGAACTGACCGGCCCCATCCATGGCCCATTGTCACTGCCTGGAGACAATGGCCCGGGCCCGCCCCGCCGCGCACCGTGTTTGACTGCCGGGCCGCAGCGCGGTAATATGTATTTGTCATGATTATTTAACCAGCCGAACGACTGTTGATGTCTGATTTGAGAGAAAAAAACCGCGCAGCGGCAACCGGCTCCCCCGCGGCCGAAGACCTGGATACCCGGCAGGGCTGGACAGGCTCCCTGCAGCGATGGTCCTTTAAAACCAGGGAGGCGGAGAGGGGGCTGGCGGCCATGGTGCGCAGCCTGCTGCGGGTTGCTTTTATCGTGACCCACGAATTCTCCGAAACGGGAATATCTCTCCGGGCCTCAGCCCTTACCTACTCCATTGTCCTGTCCATGGTTCCTCTGCTGGCCCTGAGCACCGCGCTCCTCAAGGGGATGGGCGGCGGAGACCAGTTGAAAACAGCGGCCTACCGCTTCATCGACCAACTGGAGCCCCAATATCCGGGCGGAGCGCCTCCCGTCGATCCCGCCGCTTCCCCAGGCGATACGCTTCCCGGCGGACCGCCGGCCGCCGGGGACATCCCTCCGGAGCCGGAATCATTGACCAGGCATTTGCGCAACGCCGTCGACACCATCTTCGACTACGTCGAGAGAACCAATTTCGCCGCCATTGGCGCCTTCGGCATCATCGGCCTTCTGTGGGCCGTAATTCTCCTGATGAGCACCATCGAGGCGGCCATGAACGCCATCTGGCATTCCAGACGCGGCCGGCCGATGTTCAGGAAAATCATGGATTACCTGGCTCTGCTGATTCTCCTGCCCGTCTCCATCAACATCGCCATCGCCGGCGACGCCGTTCTCGCGTCTCCGGAGATCATGGCCCGTCTGCGGATATTTATCCCGTCGGCCTGGGCCGTGACCATGCTGCTGAAGCTGCTTCCCTTTCTTTTCGTCATCCTGACCCTCATGGTCATGTACATGTTTTTCCCGGCCGAACGGGTCAAAACATCCGCGGCCTTTATCGGCGCCCTGTTCGGCGGCATTTGCTGGTTTGTCGTGCAGAAGGGATACATTCTCCTGCAGATCGGGGTCTCCAAGTACAATGCCATTTACGGCTCCTTTGCCTCGCTGCCTCTTTTTCTTATCTGGGTGCACCTCGGCTGGATCTTTATCCTGCTCGGCGCCGTCCTCGCCTACGCCATCCAGAACCGCAACCTCTATTATCTCCCCGGCTCCCGGGTTTCACCGCAGCGTACCCTGCAGCTTGCCCTTGACATTCTCAACACCGTCTATGTCAATTTTTCCAGGAAAACGCCGACCACCTTCGACGACCTCCTCCGGGCCAACCCGGGAGAACAGCCCGGCGGCATCATGGACATCATCAATGATCTGATCCGGGGCGGCCTGCTGCACAGGACCGATGACGGCGGCAGCGCCTATGTGCCCGCGGCGCCGGCCGAAACCATCGAGGCGCGCCAGGTTGTCCAGCTTGTCCTCGGCCATGAAAAGATACCGACCACGGGGGGCCGCTTCGCCGACCGGATCCTCGCTGCGGCCGAATCCGCCATACCCCCCGCCGATTTTCCGCTCATCACCCCGGCTTCCGCGGCCGGGCAGGAGACAGCACCCGACAAGGAGAACAATGAAAAAACATTATAAATTTTCCATCTGGTATTTCATCATCGGCATCTGGATTGTGCTCATCGTGCAGAACTACCTGGCCGGCTCCTTTGCGGTCAAAACGCTCCCGTACAGCGAATTTCTCCAGTACCTGGAGCAGGGAAAAGTCGCAGAGGTCGCCATCACCGCCAACGAAATCCAGGGAAGGCTCAAGGCGGAGAGTGAAAACGGCAAAGAACAGTACTTCAAGACCGTCAAGGTCGACCCGGAGATCTCCGAACTGCTCAGCGCCCACCATGTCAAATATTCCGGCACCATTGAATCGACCTTTCTGCGGGACATTATTTCGTGGCTCCTGCCGGTGTTCATCTTCCTCGGAGTCTGGTTTTTCCTGATGAAGAAAATGATGCCGCAGCAGCCGGGGTTCATGTCGCTCGGCAAAAGCAAGGCCAAAATCTACAAGCAGGAGGCCACCGGCATCACCTTCGATGATGTGGCCGGCGTGGACGAGGCCAAGGTCGAGCTGGAAGAGATCATTGAATTCCTGAAAAATCCCGACAAGTTCACCGACTTCGGCGGCCAGATGCCCAAGGGCCTGCTGCTGGTCGGCCCGCCCGGCACCGGCAAGACCATGCTGGCCAAGGCGGTTGCCGGTGAAAGCAATGTGCCGTTCTTCAGCATAAGCGGTTCAGAATTCGTCGAAATGTTCGTCGGCCTCGGCGCCGCCAGGGTCCGCGACATGTTCGAGGAGGCCAAGAAAAATGCTCCCTGCATCATTTTCATCGACGAGCTCGACGCCCTGGGCAAGGCCAGGGGAATCGGGGGCTACGGCGGCCATGACGAACGGGAGCAGACGCTGAACCAGCTCCTGGTTGAACTGGACGGCTTTGACTCCAACATCGGCGTCATCCTCATGGCCGCCACCAATCGGCCGGAAGTGCTTGATCCCGCGCTCCTGCGGCCGGGCCGGTTCGACCGCCAGGTCCTTGTCGACCGTCCCGACAAGGAAGGGCGGAAAAAAATCCTTGAAGTCCATCTCCGGAAGGTAAAGCGGATAGGGGACCTCGATATCGACCGGCTGGCGGCGATGACCGCGGGCATGGTCGGCGCCGACCTGGCCAACCTGGTGAACGAGGCCACCCTGCTCGCCGTCCGCAGCAGGAAGGAGCGGGTGGAGATGGCCCAGTTCGAAGAGGCGGTTGAACGGGTGGTGGCCGGCCTGGAGAAGAAAAACCGTCTCATCAACAAGAAGGAGCGGAATATAGTCGCCTATCATGAACTCGGCCATGCCATCGTCTCCATGTCCCTGCCGGATACGGACCCGGTGCAGAAAATCACCATCGTGCCCCGGGGTATAGCCGCCCTCGGCTATACCATGCAGCTCCCGACCGAGGACCGATACCTGATGAGCAAAACCGAGCTGCTGAACAAAATCGCCACCCTGCTGGGCGGCAGGGCCGCGGAACAGACCGTGTTCAACGAGATCTCCACGGGGGCGCACAACGATCTGGCCAAGGCTGCCGACATCGCCCGGTCGATGGTGATCGAATACGGCATGAGCGAACAGATGGGGCAGGTCTACCTGAAGGGGGAGTCCAAGGGGCAGTTTCTGATGCCGGGCCTTTCCCAGCGGGGCGAGTACAGCGAGGCGACCGCCCGCAAGATCGATGAGGAAGTGAAAAAAATCATCGATGAACAGTACCAGGTGGCGCTCAACATCCTCGCCGGGCAGCGCGACACCATTGAAAAAGCGGTGCAGGTCCTGCTGGAGAAGGAAAAAATCAGCGGTGAGGAACTGAAGCAGATCATGCAGGGGACGGAGTTGCCGGGCCGGGAAGAAGAGCCGGCGGCCTGACCTGTTTCGGCATGGAAGCGACCACAGAAACAATGGTGCCGCCCGCTGAACCGGAAAATTATCCCCCCCCGGGGCTGATCTCCGGATGGAGGGCCTGTCGCGGTCCGACCGGTTGCCCCTCCCTTCTCCTCTGCGGTCCGGCAGGGAAAATGTTTCCGCTGCCATGACAGACCTGTCCGGACAATCGCCGCTCAACGAACTGCGCCTTTCGACCCTGCTCAGGCTGCACGAGGAGAAGGAACTGTCGAAACAGGAGATCTGCGATCTTGTCCTCGACACCGGCCTGCAACTGACTGCCAGCCCCATCGGCTTCCTCGGATTCATCAGTGACGACGACCCCGTCATGCGCGTCCAATCCTGGTCCAGGAATGTACTGACCCAATGCGCGACCCGCCTGAAGCCCATCGAATTTTATTCTGCCGATGCCGGCATCATCGGAGAACCGGTACGCAACGGGCAGCCCTTGCTGCTCAACGACTATTCCGCCCCGCTGCCCTTGAAAAAAGGAATTCCGGAGGGACACCTGGCCATCCGCAGGCTGCTGGCCGTTCCCCATCGGCATAACGGCAGGGTGGCCGCCTTACTGACGGTCGGCAACAAGGCCGCTCCCTATGACGATCTTGATCTTGAGCAGCTGCGCCTCCTGCTGGACGGAATGTGGCGGATCTTCCTGCACAGGGAAGCTGAAGAGAAACTGGTCAGCAATTCCTGGAAAATAAAGCGGTTCGCCAATACCATCGCCCATGACCTCAAGAGCCCGGCTGTTTCGGCATGCGGGATGGCCCGGCTGCTCAGGGAACGGTACCGGGATGTCCTGGACGAAAAGGGGGAGCGGTTCTGCGAGCTGATCATGCGGGATGCCGAACAGATAGCCCTGCTCGCGGCCGACATCAACATCTACCTCTCCTCGCAGGATCGCAAGTGGGATCTCGAGGCCCTGCAGCTCGAGGAGCTGTGGGAAACCATCCGTCTGGAATTTGCCTCCCGGTTCGAAAACCAGCGGGTGCGCTGGTTTGAGCCCGACATCGTACCCCCCCGGATTCTCGGCCATAAAACAGGACTGCTCAGGGCGTTGCGCAACCTGGTGGACAACGCGCTCAAATACGGCGGCGACACCCTGAGCCGGATCGCCATGGGATACCAGGCAACGGGACAGCACCATATCCTGACAGTGGAAAATGACGGCCGGCCTATCCGGCGGGAAAATGAACAGGTCATTTTCGAGGAATTCATCCGCCGCCCGGATCTGCCCCAGGTTTACGGGACCGGGCTCGGCCTGGCCATCGTCAGGGAGATCGCCAGGCGGCACCGGGGAGAAGCCTGGCTCTCAACCACAGCCGAGGGCAAAACGGTGTTCTTCATCTCCATTGCCCGTCGTTTCTGACGATGCCCGCCTGGCCAGGCTGTCCGCGAGTTTGGTCATGGTCGGCAGCCTGTACCTCCCATGCATGTTCGCCACAACAGCGGCCGCGGTCTCCAGGTCCGTCCCCATCGCCGAAACATACAGCGGCCGCCTGCTCCGGCCCCTGAGGACCGGCACGAAGTCCCGGGCCATTGCCAGGGGGCTTTTGGCCACGCCGATGACAACCGCCCTGCCGGCAAGGTATTCGTACAGATACCGCCCCAATCCCTTGACACGGGGACGGCGCAGATGAACATAGCCGTCGATCAGCACGTGGGAATAATCGGGCGGGATCGATTCCAGAGCCCGGATCAGGCAGGGCAGCTCCCTTCTGTAGAATTCTCCCGGAACATAGGGCCCCGGAGCCGGACAGACGATTGTCCTGCCCGAAACCGGCCGGTCGGCATCCCATTCCCTGAAGCGGACCAGGCCGGCCACGGCATGGCGATGATGGTAGGCGACATCAAGGGCGATCTTCATGGACACCTCCGGCACGGCGGCGGTCAGAGGAATTCCCTCCCCGTCCAGTTCGCCAGCAGGGGATAGACCGGCAATGCCGAGGCCAGCCACCAGACAGCCTGCAGACCGTGGTGCCGTCGGGTGGTAAGAATATATTCCGGATGCCGGTAAAGTGTGAGCAGGGAGGCGGCGGCCAGGGGAAGGAAGGACAGGATGGAAAACACTCCGCCCCGCTGCAAGAACAGCGCCACCACCAGCCAGACCGTCGCCGCGGCCAGAAGCAGGTACAGCAGCACAAGGCCGGGCGAAAACACCGGGCCGGTCCGCACCGCGCTGCCGGGCCGCGGCGGGCGGACGAAACAGTAGAGCCCGTGCCCGAGCAGTGCCCCGCTCAGGCCGGCCAGGCCGTTGACAAGAATGTCGCGCCAGCCGTAATAGCGCAGGGCATGGAGCCCCTGCAGCATTTCGTCATGGATGCCCAGCAGTATGGTGACCAGGGCCGTGAACAGGGTGAGGTCCGCGCCCCGGAGGCGACGGCTTAAAGTGTAGCGGACCAGAAAGGAAAGGATTATATATTCGGCGACATGGATTCGTTTGACCGGCACGGAGGAATCCGGAACCGCCAGGGCGAGAAACGCCCCGACCATGCCGAGGCCGATGAAAATCAGGTTGATGGTGTATCCCCGGTTGACCCGGTGGGCGAAAAAAAAGCCGATGACCAGCAGAACGGCCAGGGTGACCGCCACGGGAAGGAAGGAGGCAACCACACCCTGACCCAGCCTGGCAACCAGCCAGGCCCAGGCCTGGAACAGGTTGACGTACAGGACGACCAGCAGGAAACACCCGGCATGGAGAAGAAAAAGAAGCGCTCCCGGGAGTTCTTTCCCGACGGCGGGCGGATCCTTGGGGGGCGTTTGACTCTGACCGGGCACCGTTCCTCCTTGGCCCAAACAGTACGATGGCTTTCTTCCTGCCTGCAATGAAAAGAAATATACCAGGTTTTCCGGGTTCTGTAAGGTGCCTTCCGATATTTTTCTGTATCCTCCTGCTTGTCCCCCAGGCCCTGGAATGCGGTCAGGACAGGATTATCGACGAATTCCACCGGGAAGTCAGACTGCTGGCCGAAGCCGGGGATGCCGAGGCCCAGTACTCGCTGGCCATGATGTACGATCTCGGCAACAACCTCTCCCGCGACGAGGAAAAGGCCGTTTACTGGCTCAGAAAGGCGGCGGAGCAGGATCTGGCCGCCGCCTGCCACGCCCTGGGCATCAAGTACGAATTCGGCAGCGCCGTCGGCCAAAGCTCGATTGAGGCCGCCTACTGGTACCGGCGGGCCGCCGTCCAGGACCTGCCCATGGCCCAGTTTCATCTCGGCCTCCTCCACCTGGAAAGTTCTGATCCCGGACCCGATCCGGTCCAGGCCTACGCCTGGCTCACCCTGGCGGCGGAGCACGGTTATCCGGAGGCTCTGGCCAACAGGGACGCCGCCGCCCGCCTGCTTGACGCCGCGGGCAGGGCCCGGGCCGAAGAGTTGGGGGAGCTGCTGCGCCGGGAGATCCGGCAACGGCGGAAAAATCCGTAGCCGGACGGGAAGCCGGAGTGCCGCACCGCCCGGCATGGCATGGGCTTCGGCCGGCATCCCCCCCCCAATCCGGCGTTTTCAAGCCCGATTCTGCCGAAGCACCGGCAGATCATGCTCCTGCGGGCGGGCCGGGGAACCGGGCCGCATCACTTACGTCCGGTTGAACCACCGGGCTATTTCCCGGCGGGAAAATCGCCGGAAAACCGGACGGCCGTGGGGGCAATGGGAAAAAACGTCCGTTTCCCGCATCCGGGCAAGCAGTTCGAGCAACTCGCGCGGGGCAAGCCGGCTGCCGCCCTTGACCGCGGCCTTGCAGGCCATGGTCGCCATCAGCTGTTCCACCCGCTCCGGGACCGCGCCGCCCTCCGTGCCGCCGGATCCGGCGGCCAGCAGTTCCACGGCCTCGACGAGGAGTTCCCGGGGGTCCGCCGTGCCCAGCGGAGCAGGGACGGATTTGATCACCCAGGTCTCGTCTCCGAAATGCTCGATGCCGAACCCCAGCCGTTCGAGGTCGGGAACGTGGGCCGCAGCCGCCTCGCTCAAGTTCGGGGCGAGTTCCAGGGTCAGGGGGAACACCAGGTTCTGGCCGGCCGCTTGCCGCCGCACGTATCCTGCCCGCAGCTGCTGGTAGAGGATGCGTTCGTGGGCGGCATGCTGATCGATAATCACCAGCTCCCCATCCTTTTCACAGATGAGGTAGAGATCGGCGAGAGTGCCTATCAGGGTGAGACCGGCGAACACCGCCCCCCTCTCCCCTTCCCGCAGGCCCCGGACGGCGGAACCGCCTGTCCCCGCCTCCCTCCCCGGCCGGAGGCCGGCACCGGGTTCAGCGGTCACCGTGCCCCCCTGCAAACCGCGGAAAAGCTCCGGTCCAGGTTCCGGGGCGGCGGGCGGCGCGGCTGCACTTGCGGCCGACGAAGTCCTCCCGGCATCCACGGACGGCGGCACGGCAAAAAGATCGGACCGGACCGCATCCTGGTATTGTCCCAGGGCGGCGGCCACGGCCTGGACGATGAAGCGGTGGATATCGGCGGAACGCCGGAAGCGGATCTCCAGCTTGGCGGGGTGGACATTGACGTCAATCTGCTCCGGGGGGGCCGTCAGCAGCAGGACCCCGGCCGGTGCCCGTCCCTTCATGAGAAATCCGTGCAGCCCTTCCATGACCGCGTGACGGATCATGCGGTCCTGGACAGGCCTGGAGTTGACCAGGATGCGGAGCCGGTCACCACTCCCCGCGGAACCTGACCCGGGATGAAACAGGAATCCCTGCAGGCGGAACCCGCCCGCGCCGCCCATCGGCCCGAGGCGCAGCCAGAACTCCCTTTCGGGATACAGGTCCAGAATACGGGCCTCAAGATCATCTCTGCCGGCCAGATTGACAACCGGGCGGCCCTCCGATTCCAGGGAAAACGCCGTCCCCGCGTGCCCCAGGGCCTGGCCGCGCAGGACTTCCGCAATGTGGTGCAGTTCGGTCCGGGCGCTCTTGAGGAATTTCCTGCGGGCCGGGACATTGCCGAACAGGTGGCGCACCTCGACCACTGTGCCCCTGGCGCACCCCGCTTCCTGCACATCCCGCAGGACCCCGTACCTGATCTCCGCCCTGGTGCCGGTGGGCCGGCCCGAGGGCCTCGACCAGAGCGTCAGCCAGGCAACGGAACCGATGCTGGGCAGGGCCTCCCCACGGAAACCGAGGGTTGAAATTTTTGCCAGGCCGCCCTCGGGGCCCAGCTTACTGGTCGCGTGGCGCTCCAGGGAAAGCAGGACATCGTCCGCGTTCATCCCTTCACCGTCGTCAATCACCCTGATCAGGCGGGTGCCGCTGCCCTCGACCTGGACGGCTATCCGCCCCGCTCCGGCATCGAGGCTGTTCTCCACGAGCTCCTTGACCACCGAGGCAGGCCGCTCGACCACTTCCCCGGCCGCTATCTGGTTGGCAAGGTGTTCAGAAAGAATACGGATTTTAGACACAGCTTGTCCCGAAGCGCAAAACGTAATATAGAATAGCGAGCAGAATACCGGCCCCGCATGGATCCTTACCATACACCATGTACCCCCCGGTCGCATCCGTAAACCGCAACCGGCAACCGTTAGAGACCTTTTCGTGGCTGCAAGAAAAAAACCGCCGGGCAAACCCCCGAAACAAAGCCGCGGCCGCCGATCACGGCCGCGCAACCACAACGACATCATCACCTTGCTCCTGATTGCCGGCGGCATCGCCACCCTGCTCATCGGCAGCGGCCTGGGCTGGTTCCTCTCCCTGAACGTTCCCGACATCAGAAGCTTTGACGACTACCGGCCGCCGGTCGCCACCACGCTCCTTGACCACCGCGGCAATATGATCGGGGCGATTTACGAACAGAACCGCGTCGTCCTGCGCTACGAAGAGATGCAGCCGCTCATTCCCCAGGCCTTTGTGGCCGCCGAAGACGGGCGCTACTGGGAGCATGGCGGCCTGGACGTCTGGTCCATCTTCCGGGCCCTGATCCGCAACCTGCAATCCGGCCACCGCGCCCAGGGGGGCAGCACGATAACCCAGCAGGTAACCCGCTCCCTGATGCTGAACCGGGAAAAGAGCTACTCCCGCAAGATTAAGGAGGCCCTCCTGGCTTACCGCCTGGACAAAATGCTGAGCAAGGAGGACATCCTCGCCATTTACCTGAGCGAAATATACCTCGGTGAAGGGGCCTACGGCGTCGAGGCCGCGGCCAGGACCTATTTCAACAAACGGTCGGACCAGCTGGAACTGGCCGAGGTGGCTCTGCTGGCCGGCCTTCCCCAGTCGCCCTCACGCTATTCCCCCCTGACCCATTTTGAGGAAGCCAGGGCCCGGCAGCGGTATGTGCTCAACCGGATGGCCGATGAAGGATATATCTCCCCCGATGAGGCCCGGCAGGCATTTCAGCGCAAGCTGCGTTTCCATGATCCCGGCAGGCAGCACAACCTGTACGGGTATTTTACCCAGTATGTGCGGCAGGAGCTGGAAAAGAAATTCGGGGCCGGGCCACTGCTGTACGAAGGACTGACGGTCACGACCACCATTGACCCCTTTCTGCAGGAACAGGCGGTCAAGACCGTCAGGGAAGGTTCGGCATCCATCCGGCAGCGGCTCGGCGATCCATCCGGGCCGCAGGCGGCCCTGGTGGCCATTGAACCCAAAACCGGGCGCATCAGGGCCATGACCGGGGGAACGGACTTCAACGCCAGTCCATTCAACCGGGCTGTCCAGGCAAAAAGACAGCCCGGTTCGGTTTTCAAGCCCCTGATCTACACCGCCGCTTTTGAAAAAGGGCTGCAACCCGAACTGCTCATTGACGACTCACCGCTGACCATCAGCAATCCCGACGGTTCTTCCTGGACCCCCCGGAACTGGAGCCGACGCCATTACGGGCCGACCACCCTGCGCGACGGCCTGGTTTTCTCCCGCAACATCGTCACCGTCAAGCTGCTCCGGCAAACCGGAGTCCGCGGGGTGGTGAGACTGGCCGAAAATCTCGGCATCACCTCCCGGCTGGAACCGGAACTGACCCTCGCCCTCGGCACCTCCCCGGTTTCCGTGCTGGAAATGACCGGCGCCTATACCGTCTTCGCCAACGGCGGAAAATTCATGCCCCCGGTCTGCATCACCGCAATGCGGGACCGGTATGGCGATCCCCTTCCCTGGACAAATCCCCAGCCGAAACAGGTCATCAGCAGCTCCACCGCCCGGCTGGTTGCCGACCTGCTGGAAGAGGTCATCAGCAGGGGAACCGGGCAAAAGGCCCGGGGAGTGCCGGACAGCGCCGGCAAAACGGGCACCACCGACGACAACCGGGACGGATGGTTCATCGGCTTCACCCCCGGACTGCTCGCCGGCGTCTGGGTCGGCCATGACCAGGGCAGATCCCTTGGCCGGGGGGAAACCGGGGGCGAGTCCGCCGCCCCAATCTGGCTTAACTTCATGCGGGCCGCAACAAGGAGAAACTGAACCATGATCACGGTGAACATCTACTCGAGCTCCATCGACACATCTCTCGGCCGGGTAACCCTTTTTGCCGACGCCCGGGGCCTGACCGGAATCGTCCTTCCCGGGACCGATCGCCGGGAACTGTCCTCCTGGTACCCGGATGCGGGCAGGAATCAGATTCTTAACGAGGCCGCCCGGCAGATCATGGAATACCTGGACGGCTCCCGGACCGTGTTTTCCCTGCCCCTGTCCATGACAGGCACCTCCTTCCGCCTCCGGGTCTGGGAGGAGATCGGCAAAATCCCCTACGGCCGGACCGCGAGCTACAGAGACATAGCCCTGCGGCTCGGCCACCGCAACAAGGCCAGGGCCGTCGGCGGCGCCGCCAACGCCAACCCCCTGCCGCTCATCATTCCCTGCCACCGGGTTATCGGCGCCGACGGAAACCTGACCGGCTTTGCCGGCGGCCTGGAAATGAAGAAAAAGCTGCTGCGCCTGGAGGGAGCAACCGTCATGAGGCCCTGCCCATGAAAATAGCCCTGGTGCAGACCAATCCCGTGATCGGCGATTTCGCCGCCAACTGCGCGAAAATCGGCCGTTTTGTCGGACAGGCCCGGAACAGTGGCTGCCGGCTGGCGATTTTTCCGGAACTGAGCCTCTGCGGGTACCCCCCCCAGGACCTGCTCGAACGGGGAGACTTCATCGCCGCCCATGACGCCGCCCTGCGCGATCTGCTGCCCCGGCTGCGGGGAATCGGCGTCATCCTCGGCGTGCTGGAACAACGATCCGGCAGCGGCAAACCCCTGTACAATTCAGCCATCATGGTTGACGATGCGGCCGTAACGGCCAGGGCGAGAAAACAGCTGCTGCCCGCCTACGACGTGTTCGATGAAACCAGGTACTTCGAGCCCGGCCCGGATTCGACCGTCGCGGAGCTGCAGGGCCTGCGCCTCGGCCTGACAGTCTGCGAGGACATCTGGCACCTGGACAGGGGCTACGCCCGGGACCCGGTGAGCAGGATGTTCGCTCCCCAGGGAGCCGGGCCCGATCTGCTGATCAACATTTCCGCCTCCCCCTACCACCACGGCAAACTGGGCGAACGAAAAAAAATCCTGACAACGCTTGCCCGCCGCCACCGCCGGCCGCTTCTGTACGTCAACCAGGTCGGCGGCCAGGATTCGCTCATCTTTGACGGCCACTCCATGGCCGTCACCGCGGCGGGCGGACATTGCGGCTGCGCCGCCGGGTTTGTCGAGGACATGCTGGTGGTCGACACGGACAACCTGGAGTCCGGCGGGGACCGGCCTCCACCGGCCGATTCCATTGACGCGGTTCTCAGTGCCCTGGTCCTCGGGGTCCGCGACTACCTGCACAAGTCAGGATTCCGGTCGGCGGTGCTGGGCCTGTCCGGCGGCATCGATTCCGCGGTGACCGCCGCCATCGCCTGCCTGGCGCTGGGCCCGGAAAATGTGCTGACCGTCGCCCTGCCCTCCCCCTACACCTCGCAGGCCAGCACCGACGACGCCCGCCGGCTGGCCGCCAATCTTGGCTGCGGATTTGAAAACATCCCCATAACCCGGGCCATGGAGGCCTACCGGGAAACCCTTGCCCCCCTCTTCACCGGGCTCGGGGAGGATGTGACCGGACAGAACATCCAGGCCCGCATCCGCGGCAACCTGCTGATGGCCCTGTCCAACAAATTCGGCCATCTGCTGCTGTCCACCGGCAACAAATCCGAGATGGCCGTCGGCTACTGCACCCTGTACGGGGACATGAGCGGCGGCCTGGCGGTGCTGGCCGACGTGCCGAAACAGATGGTCTACGCCCTGGCCCGGGCCGTCAACAGGGACAGGGAACTCATCCCGGAGCGGATCATCAGCCGGCCGCCGACCGCCGAACTCAAGCCCGGCCAGCTTGACCAGGACGACCTGCCGCCTTATGATATACTTGACGCAATCCTGCAGGCCTATCTCGAGGAACAGCTCTCCGCCGGGGAGATCGAGGCCAGAGGCTTTGCCCGCCCCGTCGTCGATGACATCATCAGACGGATCAAACTGAATGAATACAAGCGGAGGCAGGCGGCCGTCGGCCTCAGAGTGACGACCAAGGCATTCGGCCCGGGCCGCAGGTATCCGATTGTCCAGAACTTCAAGGGCTGATACATGTCCAGACCCCCAGCCAGGCTTCTCTCCTCCCTGATCTTTCTGCCGGTCATCATCGGCCTGACCGGATACCTGGTGCTGCGCGAACAGACAACCGAGCGGCCGGCCGAACCGGCGGTGACCGTCTCCGGCTTCGTGGACATGTGCCTGTCCTGCCATACGGAGGAGAAACTCGACCCGGCCCATGACGCCAAGCTGATCGGCTGCTCCCCCTGCCATCTCGGGGACGCCATGAGCATCGACAAGGAAACGGCCCACAAGGGCATGGCCCTCAATCCCGGCGACCTGCGGATTGTGGAGCAGACCTGCGGCATGGAGGGCTGCCACCCGGCGGACCCCCACAAGGTGAAGAACTCCCTGATGGCCACCAACCGCGGTATTCTGGCCACCCTCCTCTACTACTGGGGCGAGGCCGAAACCCAGGACGGCGACTATTCCGTCGACCAGCTCCTGGCCAGCGGCGAAACCTCCCTGGCCATCGACTACTTCAGGAAGCTGTGCGCCACCTGCCACCTGTGGAAGCAGAAAAACGACATCCCCGGCGCCCCGCTGTTCTTCACGGAAAAGGGCGGCGGCTGCACCGCCTGCCATTTTGCCCTGCCCGAGGGAGCCTCCCTGACCACGGTCACTTCGTTTGACCGATCCGACTACGTGGCTGACGCGGACGGCAAAAAGCCCCACCCGCTGATCACCAAGAAAATCTCCGAGGACAACTGCATCCGCTGTCATAACCGCAGCGGCCGGATCGGCCTGTCCTATGTCGGCAAGTACGAGTCCGAAGGCTACGGCACTCCCTACGAAAACGGAACCCACTCTTCCAGGCGGCTGGCCGGAGACCGTTTTTACCTGGAAATCGCCGAGGACGTCCATCACCAAAAGGGCATGAGCTGCATCGACTGCCATACCAGGGACGAGATCATGGGCGACGGCACCAGGTACGCCCATTACGAGGAACAGCTTGAAATCAGCTGTGAAATGTGCCATTCCGCCGACCCCGGCACCACCCGCAAAAACATGCAGGCAAACAATATTGTCCAAAAGGGAGACCGGTACGTGCTGATGGGCAAGAATGACGGCAAGGAACGGCCCCTGAACCTGCCCAGGGAGGATGCCTGCCTGTACCCGGGCCACAAGCGGTTGACCTGCGAATCCTGCCATTCAACCTGGGTGCCGCAATGCTACGGCTGTCACGTCAAGCGGGATGCGGGAGAAACCCACCTGGACAAGCTGACCCTGGAAGAAACCCCCGGCTGGTGGGAGGAAGGCCGTTCCTACCTCCGCTACGAGAAGCCCATGCTGGCGGTATGGAATGACGAGGTGGTCATCGTCACCCCGGGCTGCCAGGACGTGGTGACGCTCATCGACGAAGAGGGGAACATCAAAGGCGGATTCAACCGTTTCACCATGGCCGCCATCAATCCGCACACCACCCAGACCAAGGGGCGGACCTGCCGGGACTGTCACGCCTCGCCCAAAACCGTCGGCCTCGGGGAAGGAACCGTGTCCAGGGAAAACGGCGAGTGGAAGTTTTACCCGGTCGACCGGGGGATCGACACCCTGCCCGGCGGGACGGTGGGGCTCGACACCTTCGTCACCATCGACGGCACGCCGCTGCAGCACGGTTCACGGGACAGCCTGCGGCCCTTCAACGGCGAGGAACTCCGACGCATCCTGCGGGTCGGGCTGTGCCTCCCCTGTCATGAGGATATCCGGGACCCGATCTACCGCAACTATGACCCGGCGCGTCCCTGCCCGGTATACAGGGAGCAGTGACGCCCGGCTGCGCCGGGAGTCGGCAGTCGGCAGTTTGCAGTCTGAGGCTTGAAGCCTGACGGCTCGCCGTCAGAGTTTTTTCTGCATCCAGACCGTATCGAAGTCCCGCCCCAGTTTGTATCCCACGCCGATGAACCGGCCGCAATGGACGAAGCCGTTTCGGGCGTGAAAGGCGATGCTTCCCGGATTGAGCGACGAGATGGAGGCGAGGAGATTGGTTATGCCCCCCTCCCGGGCCCCCTTTTCAAGAAAGGCAAGGACCGCCTTCCCCACCCCTTTCCCCGTCCAGTCCGGGCGGAGGAAAGATGTTACCTCCGCGGTCCGGGCAAAAGCCGGACACGGATTGTGCGTCCGCAGCATGCCGAAGCCGACAACCCCTCCATCCCGAGCCCGTACCGACGCCGCCGGCAGCCCTTTCGACATCTGCCGCAGCAGGTCGAAGGCCTCGCCGGGGAGTCGTTCTTCCGGATACGCCGCAAAGGAATTCTCGACGTAATAATTGAATATGTTCATGACCGGTTCACGATCCTCGTCCGTTATCGGGACGATTGAATAGGAATACTCCATGGCCACATCCTCCTGTTTGCAAAGGTATGCTTCCGGACAGCGGCAATCGCGCCTCCGTCACCGTCGGCGGGTTGACCCCGGCGTTACTTTGATATTGCCAAATCCTCCCGAACCATGTACAGCAGAAACGGTACTGCGGCAAACAACTTTCATGCATTCTGCCAACTCAAAAAGGAAACACCATGCCTGACGTCATCGCCCTTGCCAGCCGGGTAACCCAGATCGCCCCGTCACCGACCCTTGCCGTCAACGCCAAGGCCAAGGCCCTGAAGGCCGCCGGCGCCGACATTCTCAACTTCAGCGTCGGAGAACCGGACTTCGACACGCCGCTGCATATCTGCGAGGCGGGCAAAAAGGCGATCGACGACGGCCACACGAGATATACCGCCGTTCCCGGCATCCCTGAACTGCGCAAGGCGATAGCCGCCCGGTTCCAGGCGGACCATGGCTGGGACTACTCCCCCGAGCAGATCCAGGTCTGCTGCGGCGGCAAGCACGGCCTGTACAATATTTTCCAGGCGGTGATCAACCCCGGCGACGAAGTACTGATTCCGGCGCCCTACTGGGTGTCCTACCCACCGATGGTGCAGCTGGCCGGCGGGGTCCCGGTCAGCGTGCCGCTGCGCGAGGAGGACGACTTCGACCTCGATCCGGACATCCTCGACCGCTACGCCACCGCCCGGACCAGGATGATCGTCATCAACAGCCCTTCCAACCCCGCCGGTTGCCTGTTCTCCGGGCGCTCCCTGGAGGCGGTCGGGCGGATGGCCCTGGAAAGGGGCTGGCTGGTCGTCACCGATGATATCTACGAAACCATCACCTATCTGGATTCCCGGCTTCCCCACATCCTCGATGTCGACCCCCGGCTCGCGGAGCAGACAGTGGTTCTGAACGGGGTCTCCAAGTCCTTCGCCATGACCGGGTGGCGCATCGGCTACTGCGCCGGACCCGGGCATGTCATCAAGGCGATGAACAAGATCCAGAGCCAGTCCACCTCCAACCCCTGCGCTCCGGCCCAATACGCAGCTCTCGCCGCCCTGACCGGCCCCCAGGACTTCCCCCTGACCATGCGGCAGGCCTTTCTCCCCCGCCGGGACTTCTTTGTCGAGGACCTGCGGTCCATCCCCGGGGTCACCTGCGTCAACCCCAGGGGGGCTTTTTACGTTTTTCCCAACTTCTCCGCCTATTACGGCCGATCGTTCCAGGGCAAGGTCATCGGTGATTCCGTTGCCCTCGCCGACTATTTCCTCGACGAAGCAAAAGTCGCCAGCGTGCCGGGGGCCGCGTTCGGCGCCGATGCATTCATCCGTTTTTCCTTCGCCACCTCCCTGGAAATCATCCAGGAGGGAATGCAGCGGATCAAGGACGCCCTGGGGCGGTTAAGCTGAGCGAGGCCGGACGCTACCTTCCTCCACGACCCGATCGCCGACGATCAGGCCCGCGGGCGTCCCCTGCAGTCGCCCCCCGGACCTCTACGTTGTGGTTATTCCAATGGAAAAAATGAATGAAGCTTCATTTCCGGTTGACAAAGAGGTTTTAATTTCATTAATGTACTGTCAATTTTGACGGCCAGTGCCGTCACCTCCTTTCACATTGGAGAAGCAACATGGATCAGCAGACCCTGACGAATATCATCTACGTTGCAATCTTTCTCGTCGGAGCCCTCTCGTTCGGTATAGGTCCCATCATCATCGCCAAGCTTCTTGCTCCCACCTCCCACACCCGCAATGTCGCCGGCAAAACAGGACAGTTCATCGAATGCGGCATGGTGCCCATCGGTGACGCCTGGATTCGCTTCGGTATTGTCTATTACCTCTATGCTCTTATTTTTCTGGCTTTCGACGTAGATGTTCTGTTTTTGTTTCCGGTGGCTGTTGCCTACAACAGCCCCGAGTTTGGGGTCCGCGATCTGATCGAGGTGCTGATTTTCGTCGGCATCCTGTCTCTGGCCGTGATCTATGCATGGGTGAAAGGAGTGTTCATGTGGGAACGGAAAAAATACCGACATCAATAGTCCAGTTCGCATCACTGGACAAACTGCTGGGGCTCGGCCGGGCAAATTCGCTCTGGCCCATGACGTTCGGTCTCGCCTGCTGCGCCATTGAAATGATGGCCGCCGGAGCTGGTCGCTTCGACCTGGCCCGGTTCGGCGCCGAAGTCTTCCGCCCCTCCCCCCGCCAGTCGGATATCATGATCGTGGCCGGGACCATCACCAAAAAAATGGCCCCGGCGGTCAAGACCCTGTATGACCAGATGTCCGAACCCAAGTGGGTCATCGCCATGGGCAACTGCGCCATCTCCGGCGGTCCCTTCAAGGTCGAATGCAATTACAACGTTGTCGAGGGCGCAGACCAGATCATTCCCGTGGATGTCTACATCCCCGGCTGCCCGCCCCGGCCCGAAGCCCTCATCGAGGGGATCCTCGTTCTCGAGGAAAAAATAACCGGCAAGCGACGGTGGCCGCGGGTCGAGCCAACCTGAACAGGGTGGATCCATGAGCATTATACGTGAAACCAAATGGGCTCTTCTTGAGCTGTTCCCCGAACAGAAAGCGACCGAGGCCGAGGCCGAGGTTGCCGCCTGGAACAAAATCCTAGCCGACGCCAGGGCCAAAGCCGAGGCGGAAGCAGCAGCCAAGGCCAAGGCGGCTGCCAAGGCCGCGGAGAAAGCGGGAGAGAAAACCGAAGCCGGGGAGAAGGCCCCCGAAGAGGCGCTGCCCCCCGAATCTCCCCCCGCCGAAGAGACGGCCGAGGCCGAGGAGGAGCCGGTCCCGGAAATGGACCCCGAGGGTGATCCGCCCGTCTCCATCGAGCCGGAAGGCCAGCGCTCCCCGGGGATCCTGGTCAGGGACTACAGGGCCCGCGGGGTGCACCTCGACGTGCTCTGCTCTCCGGACCAGGTGGTGGAAACGGCGCAGCTGCTCACCGATGCCGGTTTTTTCCTGGAATCCGTCACCGGAGTGGACTGGATCAAGGAAGAGCAGATGGAGGTCGACTACGACTTCACCCGCACCGACGGCCCGCTCTGCCGGGTGGTCGTCCGGGTCCGGCTGCCCCGGTCCGCACCTGAAATTCCCACTGTTTCGGATATCTGCCCCGGCGCCAACTGGCACGAGCGTGAAACCCACGATTTTTTCGGCATCAAGTTCATCGGCCACCCCTACCTGGTTCCTATCCTGCTGCCTGAAGACGCCGATTATCATCCACTCTTGAAGGATTTTACTCCATGACCGAACCGATACTCTGCACCCCGGACGAAACCTTCGTCCTCAATCTCGGCCCCCAGCATCCGGCCACCCACGGTGTTCTCCGGGTCAAGCTGACCATGGACGGCGAGTATATCGTCGAGGCTGAACCGGTGCTGGGCTATATTCATCGAATGCATGAAAAAATGGCCGAGAACGGCACCTTCGCCCAGTTCATGCCCAACACGCCGCGCATGGACTACCTGTCCGCCCTGTCCTTCAACCAGGGGTACTGCATGGCCGTGGAGCGGGCCGCCGGTATCGAGGTCCCCGAGAGGGCGGAATACATCAGGACCATAACCGTTGAGCTCAACCGCATATCCAGCCACCTCCTGTGGTGGGGCGCCTTTCTTCTCGACCTCGGCGGCTTCACCCCCCTGCTGTACGCCTTCGACGACCGCGAAAAGATTCTCGATCTGCTCGAACATGTCACCGGTTCCCGCCTGACCTACTGCTACTACCGGTTCGGCGGCGTGTACAATGACATCGATGATGAATTCACCACCGGGACCCGCGAGTTCATCAAGCGGCTGCGCTCCCGGATGCCCTCTCTGTATCATGACCTGGTCACCGGCAACATCATTCTGATCAAGCGGCTCAGGGACATCGGCCACATCAGTCCGGAAGTCTGCCGCAAATACGGCGCCACCGGTCCGGTGCTCAGGGGATCCGGCATCGAGTACGACGTGCGCAAGAACGAGCCCTATTCAATCTACCCGGAACTCGATTTTGACATTCCCCATTATCCGGAAGGGGACAGCATGGCCCGCTACATGGTCAGAATGGATGAAATCGAACAGTCCCTGCGCATCATCGAACAGTGCCTGGACAAACTGCCCGGGGGCCCCGTGCAGGCCAAGGTGCCGAAAACGTTGAAACCGCCTGCCGGAGACTGCTACGCGGCCGTCGAGGCCGCCAAGGGGACCTTCAGCTGCCGTTTGATCTGCGACGGAGACAAGAAACCCTACCGCCTTAAGCTGCGATCGCCCTGCTTCTCCAATCTGAGCCTCTTCGGCGAAATCGCGGAGGGCATGCTGCTGGCCGATGCCCTGGCGGTGATGGGCAGCCTGGACCTGGTCATTCCCGAAATCGATCGATAAGGAAAAACTCATGGATACAAGCATCTGGCGCCCGATTCTCTATCTGATTGGCGTAATGGCGTTTGCCGGTGTCAACGCCGCCTGGCTCGGCTGGTGCGAGCGGAAAGGAGCGGGGCATATCCAGCGGCGGATCGGCCCCAAGGAAGTGGGTCCCTTCGGCCTGCTGCAGCCCCTGGCCGACGGCATCAAACTGATGACCAAGCAGTTGCTGGTGCCGCAGGGGGTGGACGGCATTCTTTTCCGTGTCGCCCCTGTCCTGGCCATGATCCCGGCCATCACCTCGATGGTCGCCATTCCCTTTTCCGCCACCGTGCATGCCCGCCCCATCGAACTTTCGGTGCTGCTGATCTTCGCCCTGGCCTCCATCGGCATGATGGCCATCCTGCTCGGCGGCTGGGCCTCCAATAACAAGTACTCCCTGATTTCCGCCGCCCGCTCGGTCTCCCAGAACGTCGCCTATGAAATCCCGATGCTGGTCACCGTGATTACCATCGTCATGCTCAGCGGCTCGATGAACCTTGAAGAGATCGCCCTCCAGCAGCAGGGCGGCTTCTGGAACTGGTATATTTTTCCCATCGCCGGCCAGTCCATAGCCCAGGCGGTCATCATGCCGATTTCCTTCCTCATCTTTTTTACCTGTTCGGTCGCCGAGACCAACCGGGCGCCCTTTGACATGGCCGAAGCGGAAAGCGAACTCGTCGCCGGCCACATGACCGAGTACGGCTCCATGGGGTTCGGCCTCTTCATGATGGGGGAGTACCTGAACATCGTTGTCGGCGCCTGCCTGACGGCGGTTCTTTTCTTCGGCGGCTGGGATTCACCGCTGCCCTTCATTCCCTCCGGGGTCCTCTGGTTCGTGCTGAAAATCTACCTGCTGATTTTTATCTTTATCTGGATCCGGTGGACCTATCCCAGGACCCAGATCTACAAGCTCCTCAACCTGTCCTGGAAAATCCTGATCCCCTTCTCGCTGGCCATACTCCTGTTGACGGCCGTTTTCATCAAGATTGAAGGTATTCTGATATGAACGAATATTGGCGCGATATACTGTACGGCACCAAGAGCCTCTTCATCGGCCTCAAGGTCACGGGGCCGGAATTTTTCAAACCGGTGATCACCGAGCAGTACCCCCATTTCGTTCCGGTCATGAAGGAACGGTTCCGCGGGCACATCGAGCTGACCAGGAACGAAGAGACCGGCGGGAGCAACTGCGTGGTCTGCGGCATGTGTCAGCGCGCCTGCCCCTCCTCGTGCATAACGGTTGAAGGTGAAAAGCCGGAAGGCTCCAAAAAAAAGGTCCTGACCAAGTATATTCTCGATTTTACCAAGTGCAGTCTCTGCGGCTCCTGCGTGGAAAGCTGCAACTTCAACGCCATTCAGTTTTCCAAGGAATACAACCTGGCAAGCACCAACAAGAGCGACTATATATTTGACCTTGTCAAACGACTGGAGGAAAAACGCTGATGCAGACCCTATTCTGTCAGCCGGCAGCCAGCCCTTCTCTTTTCTCGGCCGAGGGATTTGTCGGCCTCATTTTTCTGTTGACCATCACCATTGTCATTTTCGGCGCGGCCGTTGCCACAACCTCCAAACGTCTCGTTCGCTGCGTCGCCGGGCTCGCCGTGGCCTTTACCGGGGTGGCCGGGGTCTACTACTTTCTGCTGAGTCCCTTTGTCGCCATGATGCAGATGCTCATCTACGTCGGCGCGGTCAGCATCCTGATCGCCTTTGCGGTGATGATGGCCAGCCCGGAAAGCCATAAAGGCACCTACCGGGGGGGCGTCCTGGCCGGGCCCATCGGCTTCAGCACCGGCGTCATCTTCTTCGCCGCTCTCTCCATCCTGGGCCTCAAAACCGAATGGCACGCTTTTCCCCGCCAGGAAACGGGAAGCATCGAGCATGTGGGCATGGCATTTCTGACAACCTATTCCCTGGTCTTTGAACTGATTTCCATCGTCCTCCTTCTTGCCATTATCGGAGCCCTGGTGCTGGCACGAAGGGGAAGGAGCAGAGTATGACAATCCTCAACCTCTACAACTGCCTCGGAACGTACCTGGTCCTCGGCGCCCTGCTGTTCGGATTCGGAATCTACGGCCTTGTGGCCCGCAGAACCCTGATCGGCATGTTGATTGCCTCGGAACTGGTTCTGGCCGGTTCATCCGTCAACTTCATGGCCTTCAACAGGTTTCTGGCTCCCGACCCGGCGGTCGGACAGATTTTCACCCTGTTCATCATGGCCATCGCCGCGGCGGAAGCAGCCATCGCCGTCAGTATTGTCGTTGCCGTGTACCGAAACTATAAAAGCATCGATACGGAAGATCTGGTCGATCTCCAAGGGTAACCCGAGAGGAAGAATATGGACCCAGTTTCCAGCACAGCCAATATCGTAACGAACTCCAACCTGCTCCTGGCGGTCATCATCCCGCTGTTCGGCAGCGTGGTTGTGATGACCCTGAAAAACCATCCCAACCTCAGGGAATTCGTCTCGTTTTCCTCCTCGGCCCTGCTCTTCCTGCTGGTGCTGTCGTTTACGCCGGCGATCACCTCCGGCACAACATTCGTCTATACGCTCTTTCAGCTTCTGCCCGGCTTGTCCATCACCCTGCGGGCCGACGGCTTTTCGATGATCTTCGCCCTCGTCGCCTCCTCGCTGTGGGTGATCGCCGTGTTCTATTCCATGGGCTACATGCGGGGGCTGCAGGAACACGCCCAGACCCGCTTCAACGCCTGTTTCGCCCTGGCCATCTTCGGGGCCATCGGCGTGGCCCTGTCGGACAACCTCTTCACCATGTACCTGTTCTACGAAATCGTCTCGGTCTGCACCTACCCCCTGGTTGCACACCATCAGGATGAAGAGGGCTACGAAGGCGGCAAAAAGTACATCGTCTATCTGACCACCACCGCCAAGCTTTTCCTGCTGCCCGCCATGATTCTCATTTACGTCCTGGCCGGCACCCTCGACTTCCCCCACAATATCTTCACCGGCATGATCCCCGGGGACGTCAAGGCGTGGATCGTCATCATGCTCTATGTCTTCTGTATTTTCGGCTTCGCCAAAAACGGCGTCATGCCGTTCCATCACTGGCTTCCCGGCGCCATGGTCGCCCCGACCCCGGTCTCCGCCCTGCTCCATGCCGTGGCCGTGGTCAAGGTCGGAGTATTCTGCACAACCAGGACCATGCTCTACGTCTTCGGGGTCGATACGATGACCGCGCTCAACCTCGGCATACCCACCGCCTATTTCGTCGGCTTCACCATCATCATGGCCTCGGTCATCGCCCTGAGCAAGGACAACCTGAAAGCGCGGCTGGCCTATTCCACGGTCAGCCAGCTGTCGTACATCATCCTCGGGGTCGCCCTGCTGACGCCCCATGCCATTGACGGCGGCCTGATTCACATCGTCAACCACGCCTTCTCCAAAATCACCCTGTTCTTCTGCGCCGGCGCCATTTACGTTGCGGCGCACAAGAAAAATATCTCCGAGATGAGCGGCCTGGGCCGGACCATGCCCTTTACCTTCGGCGCCTTTGCCGTCGCCTCGCTGTCGATGATCGGCGCCCCGCCGGTGGCCGGGTTCGTCAGCAAATGGTACCTGCTGGTCGGCTCCATGGAGGCCCACCAGATCGGCATACTGCTGATTCTCATTGCCTCGACGGTACTGAATGTCGGATATTTCGCCCCGGTCACTTTCAAGGCCTTTTTCGGCAGAAGGCCGGAAGGCGCCGCCGCGGGCATTCGGGAAGCCCCGCTCTCCATGCTGATACCGATTCTGATCGCGGTGACCGTCTCGGTCATCATCGGGATCTACCCCAACTTTATGATGCAATTTGTCAAGGCGGTGACAGGATGAACAAGTTGATCGAGTACCTGAGCGAACGAATCAAAACGGTCGTCTGGACCTGCTACGGTATTCTTGCCCTGGTGATGGCGCACAGCCTGTACGTGGACAAGAGCCACGCCCACTCCTGGGCGGAGCAGTACATACCGTTCTTCTGGTCGATCTTCGGCTTTGCCGCGGCCGCCGCCATCATCGGCTTTGCCCGCTGGTACGGTCATTCCGGCATCATGACCCGCGAGGATTACTATGATTCACCTGCGGAAGACGAGGAGTCGGGCTCTCCCAAGACAACCTCTCCTGAACACGCATAGACGGGGGGATAACCATGACTAACTGCTTTACCCATCCCGCCCTGATCCTGATCATCGGCGCCCTTATCCTGCCCTTTGTGCGGGGACCGCTGCGCAAGCCGTATCTTTTCCTGGTGCCCCTGCTGTCCCTGGCCGCTGTCGTCGGCAACAGCTCCATGAGCGGTCAGTTCGGCATCTACCAGTTCATGGACTGGCAACTGGTCTTCGGCCGGGTGGACAGGCTGTCCACTATTTTTGCCCTGATCATGGCCCTGATGGCCGTGGTCGGCACCCTCTACTCCCTGCATGTTGACAACGCCAAGGAACACATCGCCGCCTGGTTCTACGTCGCCGGCTCCCTGGGCACCATCTACAGCGGCGATTACCTGAGCCTCTTTCTATTCTGGGAAATGATGGCCTTTTCCTCCACCTTTCTCATCTGGTTCCGGCGGGGCGAAAAATCCCTGGCCGCCGGGTACCGCTACCTGCTCATCCATACCATCGGCGGCATCATTCTCCTCGCCGGCATCATGCTCCGCTACCAGGCGGTGGGCGATATCGCCTTCACCCTGATGGATGTCAAGAACCCTGAACTGTACACCTGGCTGATCATGCTGGGCTTCGGCCTGAACGCGGCTGTCGTCCCGCTCCACTCCTGGCTGCCGGACGCCTACTCCGAGGCCTCGTTCAACGGTTCCGTCTTCATGTGCGCCTTCACCACCAAGACCGCCGTCTATACCCTCGCCCGGGGTTTCGCCGGCTTTGACATCCTGATCCTGCTCGGGGTGGTCATGGCCCTGTACGGCGTGATCTATGCGGTGATGGAAAACGACATCCGCAAGCTGCTGGCCTGGTCCATCGTCAGCCAGGTCGGCTACATGGTCGCCGCCATCGGCATCGGCACCGAACTGGCCATCAACGGCGCCTCCGCGCACGCCGTGGCCCACATCCTCTACAAAGGCCTGCTCTTCATGGGCGCCGGCTCGGTCCTGTACATGACGGGCAGGACCAAGTTCACCGAACTGGGAGGGCTGTACCGGAAAATGCCGGCCACCATGATTTTCACGATCATCGGCTGCCTGTCCATTTCCGCGGCGCCGTTCTTTGCCGCCTTTGCCAGTAAGGGAATGATCATCAGCGCCGGCTATGAAGCGCATGTGAACTGGGCCTCCTGGCTCCTTATGTTCGGCGCCACCGGCACCTTCATGTATAACGGTCTGAAGCTGCCCTATTACCTGTTCTTCGGCAAGAACAACTGCGCCGCCGAAACCTGGGAAAAGGCGGGGGACCCCCCCTGGAACATGCAGATGGCCATGGCGACCAGCGCCTTTCTCTGCATAGCCGTCGGCAGCGCGCCCGTCGTGCTGTACGGACTCCTGCCCCATCCGGTCAGCTACAATCCCTACAACGGCTATCTGATTTCCGAGACGCTGCAGCTGCTGGGTTTCGCCTCCGTGGCCTTTTTCCTGCTGCGCCGCTACCTGGAGCCGGAAGACAGGATCTGCCTGGACATGGACTGGTTCTACCGTAAGGGCGGCTCCCTTTTCCTGTGGATTGCCAAACATCCCCTGCAATGGTTTGACACGGCCTGGGGGGAAGCCTACCGGGTTGTCGGCCTGGGTCCGTTGATGGTCATCTCCCGCTTCTGGAGCTGGTTCGACTGGCACGGCATCGACGGTGTCGTCGACGGGATCGCAAAGTGTGTCAGGGCCATCGGCGGCCGGGTCCGGGCGGTGCAGTTCGGACAGATTCAGTACACCATTTATTTTTCCGCCACCTTCGCCGCTCTGATACTGATAGCGTATGTACTCTTTCAACTCTCATAAAGGGATCATAGGGAATGGATAACCTGATCATCAACGAGGGATTTCCCCTGCTCAGTTTCCTGATTTTCTTCCCACTGGCCGGAGCAGTGGTCATGCTCTTTTTTTCCGGCGACTCTTTTGCCCGGTACTGGACGCTGGCCGTCACCTCCATCACGGCCCTCTTCTCCATACCGCTGGTGAGCGGCTTTGACTCCTCCACCGCCAAGTTTCAGTTTGTCGAGGCCCACAACTGGATTCCCCGCTTCAATATCAGCTACATCCTCGGCGTTGACGGTATCTCGATCCTGCTGGTGATGCTGACGACGCTTATCATGCCGTTCTGCGTGCTGGCTTCCTGGCGATACATCCAGAAAAGGGTGACCCCCTTCATGATCTGCCTCCTGATCATGGAAACGTCCATGATCGGTGTCTTTGTCGCCCTCGATTTTGTCCTCTTCTACATTCTCTGGGAGTTCATGCTCATCCCCATGTACCTGCTGATCGCCATCTGGGGCGGGCCGCGCAAGATCTACGCATCCATCAAGTTCTTCCTCTACACCCTGGTCGGCTCCCTGCTGCTGCTGGTCGCCATCATCGCGCTGTACCTGGAAAACGGCACCTTCTTCATCCCGGCGATGATGTGGCAGAACTATACGATCACCTTCCAGGTGCTTGCTTTCCTTGCCTTCTTCCTCGCCTTTGCCATCAAGGTGCCCATGTTTCCGTTCCATACATGGCTGCCGGCCGCCCATGTTGAAGCGCCGACCGCCGGTTCGGTCATCCTGGCCAGCATCCTGCTGAAAATGGGGACCTACGGTTTTCTCCGCTTCTGCCTGCCCATCACCCCGGACGCCACCTTTCTCCTCGCGCCCTATATTCTGTGGCTGTCCATCGCCGGCATCCTGTACGGCGGCTTTACCGCCCTGGCTCAGAACGACATGAAAAAGCTCATCGCCTACTCCAGTGTCGGCCACATGGGTTTCGTCACCCTGGGAATCTTTATTCTCAATCCCCAGGGACTGCAGGGCGCCATCATGCAGATGATCAACCACGGCGTCACCACCGGCGCCCTGTTCCTCTGCGTGGGCATGATCTACGAGCGGACCCACTCCCGGGAACTGGCCGTCGCGGCAGGCGTCGGCAAATACATGCCCTGGTATGTCACCTTCCTCGCCTTTTTCTCCCTGTCATCTTTCGGCTTCCCGGGCACCAATTCATTCATCGGCGAGTTTCTCGTTCTGGCGGGGACATTCAGGGACAACATCCCCCTTGCCCTGGCGGCAATACCCGGAGCGGTCCTGGCGGCCGCCTATATGCTGCGCCTGCTGCAGCGGGTCGTCTGGGGGGGAACCAACAATCCCGACCAGTCCTACCTGGTGGACCTGAATTTTCGGGAAATTATCACCCTGGCACCGTTTCTGCTGTTCGTTTTCTGGATCGGTCTCAAGCCGCAACCATTTATAGATTTAATGAACATCTCGGTCGTCTCCCTGCTTGACCAGCTGCACAGCTGGCAGCAGCAGGGCGTGGCTATGACGCTGCGGTAAACGACTGAACAAGCGAGAAGAAATCAAGGAAAGGAATACCACATGGCTATTCTCCCGGAACTGACCCTGTTGACCGGTGCGCTGGCTTTTTTTGTCCTCAGTCTGTACCGGCAGCTGGAGAGCAACCAGCTCAAAAATACCGCCGTCTTTTTTGGTTTTCTCACCTTCATTGCCACGCTTATCGCCGTAAACGATCAGGCAACGATCTTTTTCGAAAGCTACCGGATCGACCTCTACTCGCAGCTGTTCAAGCTGATGATCGGCCTCGGCCTGGCCATCTCCCTTGTTTTCGGTCAGCACCTCAAGGATATCGAGGAATCGGTCCGCCCCGAATACTACCTGTTCCTCTTTTTGTGCGCCCTGGGCCTGATGATGCTGGTCAGCTCCGTGGAACTGATCACCATCTTCGTTTCCCTGGAACTTTCCTCCTTTGCCCTCTACCTGCTCGTCCCCATGCGCAGCGATCATAAAGGACTGCGGGTCCAGATGGAAGCCGGCATCAAGTACATCCTCTTCGGCGTCATGGCCACCGGGTTCATGCTGTTCGGCATGAGCTATATTTTCGGCCTGACGGGCAGCACCTATCTCCATGAAATAGTTGCCGGCCTGCAGAGTGCGCCCCAGCCAGCCGCCCTGTTTGCCCTCCTGATGGTCATGGCCGGCTTCTTCTTCAAGCTGGCCGTATTCCCCATGCATTTCTGGGTGCCGGACATCTATCAGGGCGCCGCCAACGAAACCACCGGTTTCATTGCCACCGTCCCCAAGCTCGGGGCCGTGGCTCTCCTGATCCGGATCGTGTCCCTGAGCTCCGGGGAGGGCATGTTCCTGATCTACATGCTCATGATCCTTGCTCTCAGCTCCATGTTCTACGGCAACCTCAGCGCCCTGGTCCAGACCGATCTCAAGCGGCTGCTCGGCTATTCCGGCATCGCCCATGCCGGTTTCATCCTGCTCGGCCTCCTGACCCTGGATCCCGGGGGATACGCCATAGCCATGTACTACATAGCCGGTTATGTCATCATGAACCTGGCCTGTTTCCTGGTGCTGTGCAATGTCTCGCAGCAAGGGGAAAACCTTGCCATTGAAGACCTCCGGGGCCTGCACCAGCGCCAGCCCGTCCTGGCCTTTGTCCTGGCCGTCGGTCTCTTTGCCCTGGCGGGCATTCCGCCCTTCGTGGGCTTCATGGGCAAGTTCATGCTGCTGACCGGGGCCCTGGAAGCCGGGGGGACGCAAAACCTGATCTACCTGGCCGTGGTCACCCTGGCCGCCATAAATACCGGCATTGCGATCTACTACTATCTTTCCGTGGTGCGGACCGCCTACACCGTTGATCCCGGGGACAGCCCGGCGGTTACCGTGGACGGTCTGAACAAGGCGGCCGGCATCGTGCTGGTGGTGCTGATCATCCTCATGGGCGCCCTGCCGGCCAAAATAGTGGCCATTGCCGACACGGCGGTCAAAAGCATCATGTAATCATCGAGCCCGGGCGGTCCGATCCGCCCGGCGGCCGGTGAAACGGGAATCCCCGTTATGCCTGCTGCTCCGTGCGCTTCCCCCGAAGCCGAACGGTTCCCGCCGCCCCGGCTCGCCCGCTCCCTCAGCGAGATGACCTGCATCCATGCCAAAAACCGTTTTTTTATCCGTACCGCGGGGCATGCTGTTTCATTATTCAATGAAATAATTCAATAGCCCCATGCGCCGCCCACTCAATCCCTTCAGCCTCCTTTGCGGCATCCTCTTTCTGCTTGCCGCCCCCCCCGACCTTTTTCCGGCCGGGCCTGCGGAGGAGCTCCCCAGTCAATGGACCCCGCAAAGCGCAGTGCGGTTCGCCCTTGCCAACAACCCGGAAACAGCGATAATCAGGGAACGAATCGCCGCGGCCCGGGCGGCCGTCATGGAAGCGGACAGTGCCTTTTACCCCAGGCTTGATCTCAGTGCGTCCTACAGCCGCACCGACAATCCCATGTATTCCTTCGGCAATATCCTCAACCAGGGGGAGTTTGATGAATCCATTGATTTCAATGCCCCCGGCACGACCGACAACCTGAACATGGCCGCAACCGCCAGCTACAGGTTGTACAACGGCGGCAGCGACCAGGCCGGACTCAGGGTCGCGGAAGCATCGGAAACCGCCTCGCGGCACGAAATGGAGAGTGTCCGGGCCCGGCTGGCCTTTGAAGTGATCAAAACCTTTTTCACCATCCTCCAGGCCGAGGACACCGTCCAGGCCAGGCAGTCCGCCGTGGGCGCCGCCGCCGCCCTGGTCAGCGTGGCCCAGGCCCGCTGCCGGGCCGGAGACCTTCTGCAGGCCGACCTTCTCAACCTCGAGGTCCACCACGCCGAAGAGCAGGAAAATCTCATCCAGGCACGCCACGGGCTGCAGCTGGCCCGCCGGGCGTTTCTCAACCTGCTCGGCCTTGAGGAGGGAACCGTCCTCGTCGACCGCGGCTCCCCGGTCGAACTCCAGGTGCCGGCGGCCCCGGACATCGCCCTTCGTCCGGAACTCATGGCCATGGAGGCAGCCGTCCAGGCCGCCGAAGCCAGGGTCCGCCAGGAACAGGGCGGGTACTATCCGACCGCCGACGCTTTTGCCGGCTACCAGGTTGACCAGGGATATGAACTGGACGGCTCCGGCAACTCCTGGCTGGCCGGCGTCAAAGTCAACTTCAACCTGTTTTCGGGCCGGAACACCGCCGCCCGGATCGCCGGCGCAAGAGCCGTGCTGGCGGAAAAAAAAGAACAGCTGCGCAAGATTTCCCTGGCGATCCGCCTGGAGGTGGAACAGGCCTCACTCGCCGTGGAGCAGACCGAGCAGCGCATGGAGGTCACGGAGAAAATGGTTGCCCAGGCGCAGGAAAGCGCCCGTCTCAGCCGGGAGCGCTTCAAGGAAGGGGTGATTCTCTCTTCCGAACTCATTGACGTTGAAAACAGGCTGACAGGCGCCGTGGTCCGCAGGACTGCCGCCCGGACCGCGCACCGGATCGCCGTGGCCGATTTCCGCAGGGCCTGCGGTCTGCCGCAGTTTGACCAGCCCTCCGAAGACCCTGCAAACCCGGCGGACTCCTGATCCATGGATTTTGTACGCAAAGGGAGGCGGAATATGAAAATTGCGCCATACTGTCTTGTTCTTGCCGCCGCCATGGTCCTCATCGGCTGCCGGGAGGAACACCCCGCGGCTCCATCGGCCGTTGACCCCGCACCCATGGAGGTCCGGACCGCTGCGGTTGCCTCCCTGGAAAGCCGCCTGCAGACAGAAGTTACGGGCACGGTCCGGTCCGTCAATCAGGCCGTCATCGCCGCCAAGGTAACGGGCATCATCGAGAAGATGCCTGTTGTCCTCGGGACGCAGGTACAGCGGGGCGACCTGCTCGTCCAGGTCGCCGCCGGGGAAATCAACGCCAGGGCCTCCCAGGCGCGGACGCGGCTGGAGCAGGCCGAAAGAAACCTGGCCCGGGAAAGAAAACTCCTCGACAAAAATGCGGCAACCGCGGAAAACGTCAAATCACTGGAGGAAACATTCCGGATCGCCGAGGCCGCCTACCGGGAGGTCAATACCATGCAAGGGTACACAACGATCACCGCGCCCTTTGACGGCGTGGTGACCAGGAAAAACGCCAATGTCGGCGACCTGGCCGTGCCCGGATCCCCTCTGCTCCACATCGAGGACCTAGGCAGGCTGCAGGTCGTGGCCGCCGTGCCGGAGACTCTGGCCTTGCAGATCACAGTGGGCGGGTCCCTGCCGATTCACCTGCCCGCCGCCGGTCTCAGCCTGGACGGAACCGTCGCCGAGATAGCTCCGGCGGTCGACCCCCTCTCCCGTTCGGCAACGGTAAAAATCGACATAGAACAAAGCCCGCGGCTGCAGCCCGGCCAATTTGCCCGAGTCGCCATTCCGGGAGCACAACTGCACACCTTCTCTGTTCCCCGGGCGGCCGTGCGGCGCTTCGGCCAGATGGAAATAGTTTTTGTTATCGCCGAAAACAGGGCCCGTCTACGCCTGGTGCGGACCGGGGCCGAGGCGGACGGCCGGGTGGAAATCCTCGCCGGCCTCGAGCCGGGCGAAATCGTCGCTTTGCCCGCGGGCCCCGAACTCGTTGACGGCCGTCCGGTCCGCATCATCCAATGAAGAGCCCGGCCGATTCCGCCAATCATCCCGGCTTTGCCGGGCGCATGGCCGCTGCTTTTGTCGACTCGAAGCTGACGCCGGTCATTATCCTCGCCTCGCTGCTGCTCGGCACCCTTGCCGTTCTGATGCTGCCGCGTGAGGAGGAGCCGCAGATCAAGGTGCCCATGATCGACGTCATGGTTTCCATGCCCGGCGCCACCGCCGGGGAAATAGAGGAGCGGGTGTCCATCCCCATGGAGAAGCTGCTCTATGAACTGCCCGGGGTCGAATATATCTATTCCACCTCCATGCCGGAGGAGAGTCTGCTCATTGCCCGCTTCTACGTGGGAGAAAACCTCGAGGACGCCATCGTCAACCTGAACCGCAAGCTGGAGACCAATTTCGACCGCATCCCCCATGGTGTATCCACGCCCCTGATCAAGCCCCACACCATCGATGACGTGCCGATTCTGGCCCTGACGTTCCACAGCAGCAGATACGATCATTTTTTCCTGCGCCGGCTGGCGGCCCAGGTGGACGACGCCCTGAAAAACATTCCGGAAGTAGCGGAGACCAGGCTTATCGGCGGCACCCGCCGGGAAGTGCGCGTCCAGTTTGACCCGCTCCAGCTGGCCGCCCGCAACCTGACCGCCGCCGACCTTGCCGCCCGGCTGCGGCAGGCCAATCGCCAGACCTATTCCGGCACCCTGCAGTCCATGAACCATGAGGTTATCCTGCAGAGCGGGACCTTTCTCGCCGCCGCCGGAGAAATCCGCCGGATCGTGGTCGGGGTATATGACTCCAGGCCCGTTTACCTGGAAGAGGTGGCGTCCGTTTCCGACGGACCGGAGGAGCCGGCCAACTATGTCCTCTTCGGCCGGCAGGGCGCGCAGGAGGAGGCGGCGGTCACCCTCTCCCTGGCCAAGAGGCCCGGGGCCAATGCGGTACAGGTCGTCGACACCGTGCTGGCCAAGGTCAACTCCCTGCATGGGCGGCTGATTCCCGCGGATGTCCAGGTCACCGTCACCAGGGATTACGGCCGGACCGCCGCGGAAAAATCCAATGAACTGCTTCTGCACATGGGCATTGCCGTGTTCGGAGTGGCGCTGCTGATCCTTTTCTTCCTCGGCTGGCGGGAATCCTTCGTCGTCATGCTCGCCATCCCCTCGACCCTGGCCCTCACCCTGCTGGTCTTTTACCTGTACGGCTACACCCTGAACAGGATAACCCTCTTTGCCCTCATCTTTTCCATCGGCATCCTGGTTGATGACGCCATCGTGGTGGTGGAAAACATCGTCCGCCACCTCCGCCTTCCCTCCGGCAGAGACCGGCCGGTTGTCGACGTGGCGGTGGAAGCTGTCTCCGAGGTCGGCAATCCGACCATCCTGGCGACCTGGGCGGTTATTGCCGCCATTCTCCCCATGGCCTTTGTCGGCGGCCTCATGGGTCCGTACATGCGGCCCATCCCGGTCGGCTCCTCCGCCGCCATGCTTTTTTCGCTGATCATTGCCTTCACCGTTACCCCGTGGGCGGCGGTCCGCCTCCTGAAATCGCACCGCGCTCCCCCGGCAGCGGCGGGCAACGAGTCAGATCACCTCGACCAGGCGCCCGACGACCTTTTCACCCGGCTCTACCACCGGGTCATGGATCCGCTGCTGGCCCACGGGTCGATGCGCTTCATGTTTTTCCTGATCATCACCGCCCTGCTGCTCGGGTCCTTCTCCCTGGTCTATTTCGGACTGGTCAAGGTGAAAATGCTGCCCTTTGACAACAAATCGGAATTCCAGATCATCCTCGACATGCCGGAAGGCTCCACGCTGGAGCATACCACCCGGGTCGCGCGGGAAATGGCGGCCGTCGTGGCCGACGAGCCCGAAGTGGTCGACTACCAGATCTATGCCGGAACCGCGTCGCCCTTCAACTTTAACGGCCTGGTCCGTCACTATTTTCTGCGCTCGGGGCCGAACGTGGCCGACATCCAGGTCAACCTGCTGCCCAAGCACGAACGCAGCCTGCAAAGCCATGACGTGGCCAAACGGATCAGGCCCGAGGTTGCGGCCATTGCGGAGAAATACGAAGCGACCCTGGCCGTGGCCGAAGTCCCTCCCGGACCGCCTGTCCTCCAGACCCTGGTGGCGGAAATATACGGACCGACCGACCGCGACCGGGTGGCCCTGGCCGCCGAGGTGAAACGGATATTCTCCTCCACTCCGGGCGTGGTCGATATTGACTGGTACCGGGAGGAAGACCGGACCAAGACCGTCATTACCGTGGACAAGGAAAAAGCGGCCCTCAACCACATCTCCGAGGAGGAAGTGACGGAGGCCGTCCGCATGGCCGTCCACGGCATGTCCATCGACCTGTTCCACCAGCCCCGGGACAAGGAGGAGATCAACATCATCCTGGCGCTCCCGCGGGAGCAGCGCGCCCATCTCGAAAAGGTGCTGAACGTCGCCCTCCGCTCATCGCTGGGGCAGGCGGGGCCCATGGTGCCGCTGCGGGAGCTGGTCCGGGTGCGGGAGGTTCCCGTGGACCAGCCGATCTACCGGAAAAACCTCAAGCCGGTTATCTATGTCACCGGCGACGTGGCCGGTGAAGCCGAAAGCCCGGTGTACGCCATTCTCGAAATGAACGAAAAAATTGGGCGGCTGGACGGACAAAGCTTCAATTCCACGATCCCGGCCATCGGGGTGTACAACCTGAAGCAGCCCTTCAACGACCTGGAGCCGGCCATCAAGTGGGACGGCGAATGGCACATCACCCTCGAGGTGTTCCGTGACCTGGGGCTGGCCTTCTGCGTGGTGATGGTCCTCATTTATATGCTGATGATCGGATGGTTCAAGGATTATCTCACCCCGCTGGTCGTCATGGCCGCCATCCCCTTTTCCCTCATCGGCATCCTGCCCGCTCACTGGGGCTTCAACGCCTTTTTCACCGCCACCTCGATGATCGGCTTCATGGCCGGCGCCGGCATTGTCGTCCGCAACTCCATCATCCTTGTCGATTTCATCGAACTCCGCCTCAGCCACGGTCTTCCCCTGGACAAGGCTGTTGTCGAGGCCGGGGCGATACGGTTCCGGCCCATGCTGCTCACCGCCCTGGCGGTGGTGGTCGGCGCCTCAGTCATCCTCGCCGACCCCATTTTCCAGGGGCTGGCCATCGCGCTGATGTTCGGCGAAATCGCTTCCCTGCTTATCAGCCGGATGGCCGTTCCCGTCCTCTATTTCATGATCAAGCGGCACAGCCATCCGCATCCGGCCAGCCCCTGAGCATTCCCGGATCCCCCGGCGGTAAAACCCGGACGGGTTGAGTGGAAACCACATCATCATTGTGGAAATCCCTCCAAGGGACTATGATAGCCGACTGAAAAGAATATTTTCATCCATTCCGGACAGGACCATTGATAACCCCCGTCAGACCGAAACGGAAAAAAAAGCCCCCTCTTTCCTTTGTCGCCACCTGCGGCGCCGGCCTTGAACAGCTGGTGGCCGGGGAGATCGAAGCGCAGGGCGGCCGGAACAGTGCTGTCAATCCCGGGGCCGTCTCCTGGGAAGGGAACCTGGAGTCCGGCTACCGGATGTGCCTGTGGTCCCGGTTCGCCTCGCGGGTGCTGCTGCAGATAACCGGCTTCGATGCCCCCGATGCGGACACCCTGTACCGGCAGGCGGGAAAAATAGACTGGGACGAGCACCTTACCTGCGATACCCCCTTTGCGGTGTTCAGCACCGTGACCGACTCCCCCATCAGCCACAGCAAGTACGCGGCCCTCCGGATCAAGGATGCCATAGCCGATCAGTTCCGCTCCCGGTCCGGCCGCCGGCCTTCCGTCGACACCAGCCGGCCGGGGATGCGGATCAGCCTCCATCTCCAGGGCAGCCGGGCGACCCTGGCCGTCGACCTGTCAGGGGACAGCCTGCACCGCCGCGGTTATCGGCGGGCCGCCGTCGAAGCCCCGCTGAAGGAAACCCTGGCCGCGGCCATAGTCTATCTCTCCGGCCTGCGCCGCTCCTTTCCGCCTGACCGGGTTGTGCTGGACCCCATGTGCGGCGGCGGGACCCTGCTGATTGAAGCGGCGATGATACTGGGGGACAGTGCGCCCGGACTGCAGCGGAAATCGTTCGGCTTCCTGTTCTGGAACCGGCACGATGAGCGGCTGTGGGAGAAACTGGTCAACGAGGCCGTGCGGCGCGAGGAGGACGGTCACCGGCAGCCCTGGCCGCGGATCATCGGCTACGATGCCGATCCCCATGCCGTCACGGCGGCCCGGGAGAATATCGCCGCCGCGGGGCTGGACGACAAAATCACCGTCGGTCAGCGGCAGCTCGCCGCACTGGAGCGGCCGGCCGACGAGGGCCTGCTGGTGGTCAACCCCCCATACGGCGAGCGGCTGGCGGACAGGGAGGAAATAAAATATCTGTACCGTTTCCTTGACCGGCAACTGGGCCGGGAACTGGCGGGCTGGCGGATCGGCTTTTTCTCGAGCAACCCGGACCTTGCCGGCGGCTTCAGCCTGAATTGGTCAGACAGCTACAAATTGTTCAACGGCCCCATCAGATGCAGGCTGCACTGCGGCACCATCGCCAGGACCACCGAACATGCCCCCGGCCTGCCCTCCCTGCACGAGCCGGAGACCGGCGGCGAAGGGGCGGATTTTGCCGCCCGGCTCCAGGCAAACTGCCGGCGGCTCTTTCCCTGGGCTGAGAGGGAGGATATCTCCTGCTTCCGCCTCTACGGCAGCGACCTTCCCGGTTATGACCTCGCCCTCGATCTTTATGAGCGCTGGATCCTGGCCACCGGTCATGCCGCAGCCGCCGGTGGCGACCCCCGCGCGGCGGACCATCGTTTCAATGTCGCCCTCCGCGCGGTCCGCGAGATCCTGGCCATTCCTCCCGGCCGGATATTTCTCCGCAAGGCTGGAGGCGGGAAGAAAAAAGGGAAAGCCGGCCCCAAGCCCTCCCGGACCAAGATATTCGAGGTGGACGAGCAGCGCTGCCGTTTCCTGGTCAATCTGACCGATGATCGGGGCACCGGCCTTCCCCTGGCCCGGCGATCGCTTCGCCTGCTCATCGGCAGGTCCGCTGAAGGCCGGACGTTCCTCAACCTCAACGGCGGCACCGGGACCGCGACCGTGCACGCCCTGGTCAACGGGGCGCTGGCCACCACCACCGTCGACCCCGCCGCCGGCCAACTGCATCTGGCCCGATCCAACTTCTTCCTCAACGGCTTCGGCGGGCCGCAGCACAGGACCATCCAGGAGGACTCCCTGAAATGGCTTGCCGGGTGCCGGTCCCGCTTCGGCCTGATCCTGGTCAATGCCCCCTGCTGCCCCGACGGCCGGGACAGCGCCGCCCCTTCCCGCTTCCGGCTGGAACATGAACAACTGCTCCGGGCCGCCATGAAAGTGCTGACCCGGGAAGGCCTGCTCCTGCTCGCCGTCGATGATCCCTGCTTCACCCCCGCCCCTTCCCTGGCCGCCGACTTTATCCTGGAGGATATCAGCAGTCGGCTCACGGCCCCCGACTTCGCCGGACAGCCGAATCGCAGCCCTTGCTTTGCGTTCCGCCATCGGCCGCTCGAGCCGGAAGGATAACAGACCGATGCCCCGCCCCCGTCCACGGATACTGTCCTTTCCGGACCCGGAAACCCTTGCCGGAGCGCTGGCCGCCGCCGTGGCCGAACGGCTGCGCAACGCCCTGGCCGCGGAAAATACGGTCAGCCTGGTCGTTTCCGGAGGGACAACCCCGAAGCCTTTTTTCCGCCGCCTGAGCGAATACGATCTCGCCTGGAATCGCGTCCTGATCACTCTGGCCGATGAACGGTGGGTCGATGCCGCCGACGGGGCCAGCAACGAATTTCTTGTCCGGTCCCAGCTTCTGCGGGGCCGGGCCCGGGCGGCAACTTTTGTCCCTCTGAAAAACAGCGCTCCCACGGCCCGCCAGGGAGAGGATGAGTGTCACCTGGCCCTTTCCCTCCTCCCCCGGCCTTTTGCGGCGGTCATTCTCGGCATGGGCGGCGACGGGCACACCGCCTCGCTCTTTCCCGGCGCGGCGGGGCTGGCCGAAGCCCTGGACATGCATTCCGACCGCAACTGTGCGGCTGTCTCTCCGGCCCATGCCCCCCACGAACGCCTGACACTGACCCTGCCGCTCCTGCTCGATGCCGGGCTGATAATCCTGCACGTCACCGGCGCGGCAAAACGCCGGGTGCTGGCCGAGGCCCTGGAGGGCGGCCCGGCGATGCGCATGCCGGTTCGCGCCGTTCTCGACCAGGACAAGACCCCGGTCCACATCTACTGGGCGCCCTGATGGCTGCGGCAGTTTCCCAGGAATCCGTCGTGATCGTCGACGAAAACAACGTGGAAATCGCCGCGGTATCACGCCAGATCATGCGCAGCCAGCAGCTGATTCACCGGGCTTCCTATGTCCTGGTATTCAACCGCACCGGGGAGCTCCTTGTCCAGCAGCGGACCATGACCAAGGATATTTACCCCGGATATTACGACATCGCCGCCGGCGGGATCGTCCTGGCGGGCGAAAGCTACGAGGAATGCGCCGAGCGGGAACTGGCCGAGGAACTGGGCGTCCGGGATGTCGCCCTGCTGACCTGTTTCGACCACTACTACGCCGACGACGGCAACAGGGTGTGGGGCAGGGTGTTCCGCTGCCGCCATGACGGCCCTTTCACCCTGCAGAAGGAGGAAGTGCTGGGGGCGGAGTTCGTGCCCTTGGAACGGCTCGCGGTGCGGCTTGGTCACCGGGTGTTCACCCCGGACGGACTCCTGATTCTGCGCAGATTCCTTGCCGGCGGCGGATGAGGGGCGTCCCGGCTCAGCTCTCCCTGTCCCGGGGACAGGCAAGCAGTTCCCGGATTCCCGCCGCCGCCAGCGCCTGCATGCGGGTAAACAGTTCCGGTTGAAACGGCCTGCCCTCCGCCGTGCACTGCATTTCAATCCATCTGCCGTCCCCGGCCATGACAAAATTGGCATCAACCTCGGCGGCCGAATCTTCCTCGTAGGTCAGATCCAGCAGCGCCGAACCGTCGACAAGTCCGGCACTGACCGCCGCCACCGGCAGGATGGCCGGCAGCTCGGGCAGCCTGCCTTCATCGGCCATCCGCTGCAGCGCCTGGCGAACCGCCAGGGACGAGCCGGTGATTGACGCGCAGCGGGTGCCGCCGTCGGCGTTGATCACATCGCAATCGACCCGCAGGGTGACCTCCCCGAGCCGGCGCAAATCGACCATCATCCGCAATGACCGGCCGATCAGCCGCTGGATTTCATAGGTCCTTCCTGATCTGCCCGCCACCGCCTCCCGCCGCCCCCGGGTGTGAGTCGCGCAGGGCAGCATGCCGTATTCGGCCGTCAGCCAGCCCTGACCCGAACCGGCCAGAAAAGGGGGAACCTTGTCTTCAACCGTTACCGCGCAGATGACATGGGTGCCGCCCATGCGGAACAACACCGAGCCATCCGCATGGGGCTGCACCCCATACTCCACCTTTACAGGCCGCAGCTGATCATCTCTTCTGCCGTCTTCCCGCATACTCCGCCTCCGAATTATCTCTCCCTCCACCCCGCAAATCATCCTGCCGATCACAGAATACGAAATGGAGTGAATGGACCGGAAAGAAAAAAGATTCTGCCAGGATAATCCTTGTCCAAAAGATACAATCTTCCCCTTGCGAATGAATGGCTATTCAGGTAAAAGACTATGACACTATGTCAAAATTGTTCATACAGCAAGGAAAGAATGCGCGGCTGCCGTCGGCATCAGTCCGTCACGGATTTCCCGAGGCCTATTTCAGCCCGGTGATGAAAGCTGCATTCTATACCGGCCGGAAGGACCCGGCACAATGAAAAAAAACGGACGGCGGTTCCGGCCGGGAGCGGCGGCCCGCCAGATCCACCATCACTCAAGCTACAGGGGGGAAAAAGAAACATGAAACGAATGATCATCTGCACCATGGCGACCATACTGAACATCGGCGCGCTGCTCTTCTGGGCGGACGCCCGGAATGCCGAAGCGGCGGATCCCGTGCTCAAGAACGACGACTGCGTCAAATGTCACGCTGCCATAGTCCACCAGGTTGACCAGGCCGGCAACAAGCACAAGACCGAGGTCGAGTGCATGGAATGCCATGCCGGCACCCATCCCCCCGGGGTGGAAAAAGGATCCCTCATTCCCGGTTGTGCGACCTGCCATGAAGGCGAACCCCACTTTCAACTGGAAAACTGCCTGGGATGCCATCGCAATCCGCACGAGCCCCTGAACATTGTCTTCGGCGACAATGTCAAGGCGGCCTGCGACACCTGCCACTCCGCCGTGGTAGCGGAAATCAACACCCACCAAAGCGCCCACGCCGAAGTGGACTGTTCCTTCTGCCATGACCGGCATGGATTCAAGCCTGACTGCATGGACTGTCATGACCCCCATATGAGCGGACAGCAATATGCGGCCTGCGTCTCCTGCCATCAGGTGCACCGGCCCCTGGAGCTGGCCTACGGGGCAGAAATCCCCAACAGCGACTGCGGCGCCTGCCACTCCGACATCCGCTCGGCGCTGGAGGCGGGAGCGACGAAACATGCCGCCATGCAGTGCGTCTACTGCCATGCCGACAAGCACGGCAATGTTCCCCAGTGCCAGAGCTGCCACGGCACGCCCCACAACGAACAGATGCTGAGCAAATTCCCCTCCTGCAATGAATGCCATCAAAGCGCCCACAGTCTGCTGAAATAAGAAGGGGGGCATTATGAAAAAGTATCTTGTTCTCTCCGCCTTCTCCCTGTTTGCGGCGGCGGCCGTGTTCGTGCTGGTCGCCGCCTGCGGACCGACAGGCCGCACCGGGCCGGCCGGCGACCCCGGAACCGCTGTGCGGGAGGAAGCCGCCGGTTCAGGAGCGGACCTCTACAAAAAGGATATCAAGCCTATGGCGCCCGAGGAGTGCGGCCGCTGCCATGCCTATCAGTTCAACTGGCTGAAGGACAAAGGAGGAAAACACCGCCAGGACTGCGTTTTTTGCCATGAGCAGTTCCATGCCTACAACCCCAGGCTGGACAATTGGGATGCGTTGATGCCCAAGTGTGCCGACTGCCATGGCATGCCGCATGAAAACGGTTTTTCTGACTGCATGGAGTGCCACCGCCAACCCCATGCCCCCCTGGTCATTGACTTCGCCATCCTCGAACAGCCGATAAGCGGGGAAGGCGGGCGGACCGAACTGGCCTGCGCCAAATGCCACGCCGGGGAAGGGACGGAGTTCGCCGACTTCCCGAGCAAGCACAACAGCGAGGTCAACTGCAACGGCTGCCACGCAGCGGAGCACGGAGCCATTCCCAGCTGCCTGGACTGCCACAGTCCCCATCTGCCGACCCAGGAATACGGGGACTGTCTCGAGTGCCACGCCCCGCACAGCGCCGCAGCCATCAGGCAATATTCGGAAAATGTCCCCAATGTCGCCTGCAGTGCCTGCCATAAAGAGGTGTATGCCCTGTTGCAGGGAAATGTGACCAGGCACTCGGCCATGCAATGCGCCACCTGCCATCCGACCCACGGTCAGATCCAGGGATGCCGGGACTGCCACGGCGAGCCCCATGGCGATGTGCTGCACCAGCGGTTTATCGACTGCCTGGAGTGCCACATAGACCCGCACAATCTTCCCATAAACCTGAGAAAATAGTATACTGTCCTTGATGAGAAGCGGCCCGGCCTTCAACGTCCGGGCCGCTTCCCCCGTCAATCAAACCTAAGGACAGCTGAAAGGCAGATCTCTTCGCACCTGGGGGCAAACAATCAATATCAATGGGTGATGGCCATGCGCATGAATATTCTCTCACTGTTCCTGTCATTGATCTTCACGGTGTCTCTTCTGTCCGGTGCCCTTGCTGAAGACGGTCGAAAGCCGCCGGGAAAAAAATGGACGGAGCAGGGCGCCGGAAAATCCATCAACGGAGGAAAGGGCAAAAGGGAGCGGCATACTCTCCCCCCCTGGCTGGACGAGAAGGACCGAAAGGCCTGGAAAGACGGCAGGCCGCCGGGCTGGGACAGGGGCACGAAAACGGGCTGGCAGGGCGGCAATCTGCCTCCCGGCCAGGCCAGGAAAAGGGCGGAAGACCGTGATTACGCTCCCGGATCACGGTACCGTTGGACGGAACAGGAGCGGAACAGACATGAGGAGCGGATAAAAGATGCCGAGGAGCGAATCAGGGAACTTCTTGAAAAAAAGGGCGTCACCACAGGGCCGATGCTGGACAGCGCAATCCTTTCCCTCCACTCCGCCGTCCGCCGGGGAGTGCCGGTATCCACCGCCTCCGCCGTCATTGAACAGGGCCTCGAAGGGAGTCTGAGCCCGGAGGGGATAGAGCAGGTAACCAGGGCCCTGTCCTATGGAGCGGAGCGGCAGAGGGATTTCACCGACCTGGAAAAAATCATCCGGGATGCCATGAACAGGGGGTTGACCGAAGAAGATCTGACCATGGAGGTCTATCGGGCCTTGTCAAACTAACAGGCATCGCCCCTGCAACGGGGCGTGATTTGTCCTGCTCTGCCGCGGACGATTGAGGGCGGTCCCCAATTCCCGGCCCCAGGCCGCAACGCCTTCCTGACCCACGGAAGGACGCCTTGCAGACAGGCTCAACCACCCATGGGTGCGGGGTTCCGGTATTTCACTCCGAATTACGCTCCCTGGCCAACTCCTCCGGGGTCATGGTCCAGAAAGGCTTGCCGTCCTTGGTCAGCCGGACCTTCAGTTCGGCAAAGTCACCTTTTTTGATCTTGGCGGCCATGAAGACCTCCTGACCCTCAATCTCCGCCCAGGCGCCCCTGATCTTGACCTCGTCTCCCCGCTTGAAGCCGATGGAGTCGCCAAGGAACCACTTGGGACCGACGTGGACCGTGATCTTTTCCCCGTCCGCATCCTTGACCAGCAGGGCGATGCCGGGAGCCATCCCCGCCATCGGCTCGACCTCGATCACCTTGTCGATGGTGCACTTCAGCCGATCAAGCTCCGAGGCAGCGTAGAGGCGGTTGTACTCGCCCCCCTCCTCCCAGCCCCCCATATCGGCGGGCTGACTGTACCCGGCCGCGGCTGTCAGCACCAATGCCAGGAACAGAACCGCCGCCGTGGAGATTGCCTGTTTTACCATTTTCATGGATGTTCCTCCAGCTACAGTTTGCGGTTGTCAACAACCCGTTTACTCTTGCCCTCGGTGCGCTCGAGGGTTTTTTCCTCAACCAGCTTGACGTCCACTGAAATGCCCAGTTCGGAGGCAAGCCGCGTCTTGATATGTTCGATGAACTGGCGCTGTTTTTTCATGACGTCGAAAAATATCGCTTCCTGCACTTCCACCAGCACCGTCACCTTGTCGCTGTGGTTCTCCCTGTCGACGACAATCTGGTAGTGGGGCTCGATGCCATCGATTTCAAAGAGCACTTTTTCGATCTGCAGAGGAAAGACATTGACCCCCTTGATGATCAGCATATCGTCGGAGCGCCCGGTGATCCGCTCCATGCGGGTAAGCGTCCGGCCGCAGGGACAGGGTTCCGGCAGCAGCCGGGTGAGGTCGCGGGTGCGGTACCTGATCATGGGAAAGGCTTCCTTGGTCAGGGTGGTGATCACCAGTTCGCCGGTTTCACCCGGCTCCACCGGCTCCAGGGTCACCGGGTCGATCACTTCGACAAGGAAGTGGTCCTCGTTGATGTGCAGGCCGTTGCATTCCCGGCATTCCCCCGCCACCCCCGGCCCCATGACCTCGGACAGGCCGTAATTGTCCGTGGCCACGATGGAGAGTTTTTCGTTGATCTCCCGGCGCATGGCCTCGGACCACGGTTCCGCTCCGAACAAACCGACCCGCAGGGAAAGGCCGCTCGGGTTGATCCCCATCTCCATCAGGGTGTCGGCGATAATCAGGGCATAGCTGGGGGTGCAGACCAGAGCCGTGGTTTTAAAATCCTGCATGATCTGGATCTGCCGCTTGGTGTTGCCCGATGAAATGGGGATCACCGAGGCCCCGATGCGCTCCGCGCCGTAGTGGAGACCGAAGCCCCCGGTAAACAGCCCGTAGCCGAAGGCGATCTGGATCACGTCATCGGCGGTGACACCCGCCGCCGTCAGGACCCTGGCCACCAGGTTGGACCAGTTCTTGATGTCATTTCTGGTGTAGCCGACCACCGTGGCCACTCCGGTGGTGCCCGAGGAGGAATGAACCCGGACCACATCCCGCAGGGGCACGGCAAAGAGGCCGTAGGGATAGTTGTCCCGCAGGTCCTGTTTGGTGGTAAACGGCAGTTTGCGCAGGTCCCGCAGGTCGCGGAAATTGTCGTAATCGAGCTGCAGTTCCTCAAATTTCCTGCGATAGAACGGCACATGCGTCCCGACCCGGTAGAGGGTGGACTGCAGCCGCTCAAGCTGCAGCTGTTCCAGCGCTTCCCTGGCCATGCGTTCTTTTTCCGCTTCCCAGTACATAATACCCTTCCGTTGGCGTTGGGGGGCAGAAGCCCGGGATGTGCATTGTACCATCCCAAGCCCTGCCCCGAAAGCTATTCTATTTTTTCCCGTCCCAGGTAGGCCCGCTGTACGTCCCTGTTGGCCAGCAGGTCTTCAGCCGGTCCCTGCAGGATTATTTTCCCGGTTTCCAGAACATAGCCCCGGTCGGCAATCGCCAGGGCGGCTTTGGCGTTCTGTTCAATCAGGAGTACGGTGTTGCCCTCCTCGCGCAGGCGGACGATCACCTGAAATATATTTCTGACAATGAGGGGCGCAAGCCCGGTGGAAGGCTCGTCCATCATGACCAGCCGGGGCCGCGACATCAGCGCCCTGGCCATGGCCAGCATCTGCTGTTCGCCGCCGGAAAGAGTCCCGGCCAGCTGGGAACGGCGCTCCCGCAGAACGGGGAACAGGTCGTACTGGCGGTCGAGCTCCCTTGCCATTGCCGGCCGGCCTTCTTTTTTCTGCAGCACATACCCGCCCAGGATCAGGTTCTCCTCGACCGACAGAGGGGCGAAAACCTGACGCCCCTCCGGGACCAGGACACAACCGCTGGCCACGATGTCCTGTGCCGCCATCCGTCTGCAGTTCCGGCCGTTGAATTCGATCACCCCTTCCGTGGACCGCACCAGGCCGATGATGGTATGGAGCAGGGTCGTCTTGCCGGCCCCGTTGGCGCCGATCATGGCAACGATCTCCCCGCCGTCGACATGGAGGGAGATGTTTTTCAGCACCCGCAGTTTTCCGTAGCCGGAGTTGAGATTCCTGACCTTCAGCATGGCTGTGTACCGCCCCCGGCCCGGGCGTCAACCTCTTCCTCCCCGCCCAGATATATTTTAATGACCTCGGGATGGCGCTGAATCGCTTCCGGCCTGTCTTCGGCGATCTTTTCGCCGAAACTGAGAACAATGATTTCGTCGGAAATATCCATGACCAGCGACATGTCATGCTCCACCAGCAGAACCGTGATCCCCTTGTCGCGAATTCTGCTGATCAACCTGGCGATCTCCGCGGTCTCATAAATATTCAGGCCCGCCGCCGGTTCGTCCAGCAGCAGCAGGTCCGGCTCCGCCGCCAGCGCCCGGGCCATCTCGACGGCCCGCTGCTGGCCGAAGGCAAGACTGGTGGCCTCCACCCCGGCGTACGCTGCGATGTCAAGCTCCTCCATGAGCTGCATGGCCCTGTGGCGGATACTCCTCTCCTCCGTCCAGGTCCACGGCAGGTTACACATCCCTGCCAGGAAACCGGCCCTGCTGCGGATATGCCGGCCGACCATGACATTCTCCAGGGCGCTCATGCCGTGGAAAAGCTTGACATTCTGAAAGGTGCGCGACATGCCGAGCGCGGCGATGCGGTGGGGCTTCAGCCCCTGAATTTCACTGCCCTTGAAGGTAATGGCGCCCGAGGTCGGGGCCAGGACCCCGGCGATAAGGTTGAACAGGGTGGTCTTGCCGGCGCCGTTGGGCCCGATGATCGCCTTGATTGTGCCCGGAAGGACGCGGAAACTGACATCGTTCACCGCGTGCAGCCCGCCGAAATGCTTATGCACCCCTTGCAGTTCCAGCATGGATCCCTCACTCTCCGGGAGTTTTGGCCCTGGCCCGGAAGACATTTGTCATGCGCAGGCTCAGTATGCCCCGGGGGGCGAACAGCATGATCAGGATCAGAATAATGCCGAATACGGCGTCATCATAGGTGCCGAACATGCCGCGCAGGGACATGAAATTCAGCAGGACGCCCATGAGCAGGGCGCCCCACAGATTCGCCATGCCGCCGACCGCGACAATCGCCACGTAGCGGACCGATTTCATGACCCCGGCCTCGGACGGCCCGATGCCGCCGTTGTAATGGGCCAGAAACGAACCGGCGGCGGCGGCAAAGGCCGCGCTGATCACAAAGATGTAGAGCTTGTAGCGGGAGGTGTCGACCCCCATCGCCTCGGCCGCCTCCTCGGAGCCATGAATGGACCGCAGGGCGCGGCCGACCCGGGAATGGATGAGGTTCAGCAGCAGGACCAGACCGAGGAGCAGCAGTCCCCAGGCGATGTAGTAGTTTGTGACCCGGAAGGCAAAATCGCCGTTGACCGAAAGGCCGGGCAGCAGATTGAACGCCGGCACCTCGGAAATACCGTCCGCCTCACCGAAAAATTCGCTGGCCAGCACCACCCGGTAGATGATGATCCCGAAGCCGAGGGTGGCCATGGCCAGATAATGCCCCTTGAGTCTGAGGACGGGAACCCCGAGAACCAGGGCGACGAGGACGGCCATCCCTATGGCGATGAAACAGGCCGGCCAGGGGTGGACATTGAGCAGCGGCTCCCCGTACAGGCTCTGCCGGTGCATCAGCATTCCCGTTTTTTCCATGAGCCCCAGGAGGAGCGTGTCGCCATGGGCCGAGAAATCATGGGTGGTGAGAGCGGCGGAAATATAGCCGCCGATGGCGAAAAAACCCGCGTGGCCCAGGGAGAGCTGGCCGGTATAGCCCATCAGGAGGCAGAGGCCGATGATCAGCAGGGAATAGTAGGCCGCCATGGTCAGCTGGGTCAGGTAATAGGCGGTCCCGGTCAGGGCGGTCAACTGCTGGATGCCGACGACCATGGCCAGGAGGCCGGCGACGGCCAGGTATCTTTTCGGGAAGGTCATCAGAACTCCTTCAGCCTCGCCGCCTCACTGCTGCCGAACAGGCCGTGCGGCCGGAGAAAGAGGATGATCAGCAGAATGGTGATGGCCACCGCGTCCTGAAAGGCGAGGGGCAGAAAGGAAACACTGAAAGCCTCGATGATCCCGAGGATCAAGCCGGCGGCAACCGCGGCCAGGGAATTGCCGAGACCGCCGAGGATGGCGACGGTGAACCCCTTGATGGCCAGGCCCGTGCCGTTGTCGTACTGGGTGTAGGTAATGGGGCTCATAACCGCCCCGGCCAGGGCGCCGATGCCGGCCGACAGCATGAAGGAAAGCGTCACCTTGTTCTTGACATTGATGCCGCAGAGGGTTGCCGCTCTCCGGTTCGCCGAACATGCGCGCATCTCCCGGCCCAGGGACGTGTACCTGAAAAAAAGACTCAGCCCCAGCACCATGATGGAACAGGCGCCGATCACGATCAGGACCTGGGGGGAGATCCTGGTGCCGAAAACGGCGATGGAGGTTACCGCGCTGCCGATGAAATAGGGGAGCGCCCGAACGCTTTCCCCCCAGACATGCAGGGCAGCCTCACGGATGAGGATGGAAATGCCGATGGTGATGACCACCATGCGCAGAACGGAGGGATTGTTTATCCAGCGGATGAAAACCATTTCGATCAGCGCGCCGATCAGCATCGTTACAAGAACCGCCACGGCGATGGCAAGGGGCAGCGGCATGAACTGCAGCATGGAAATGGAGATCATCCCCCCCAGCATGAGGAATTCCCCCTGGGCGAAGTTGATAATGCCGGTGGTGTTGTAGATGATGTTGAAGCCTATGGCCACGATGGCATAAATGATGCCATAGGTGATGCCGGCAAAAAGATACTGGAGAAAAAGCGAAGAATCCATTGGCCACCGTGGAGCGCCAGCCGTCGCGGGCAGTCATAAAAAGGGGCGGGAAACATATCTCCCGCCCCTTCACCTCCGTGCTGCTGCGAACAGCGTGCAATCAATTCATGTACAGGGCGAATTTGCCGTCCTTGACCGTTATCAGTTCAAAACCGTCAAGACCAAGGCCGGTGTGATCTTCCGGCGAAAAATTGAAAATGCCGCCGGTGCCGACAAATCCCTTCATGTTTTCGATGGCGTCCCGGACCTTGGCTTTGTCGGGGCCGGCCTCGGCGATGGCCTGGACGAGGATCATGAAGGCGTCGTAGGCATGGCCGCCGAAGGTCGAAACATCTTCCTTGAACCTGCTTTCATAGTCGTTCTTGTACTTCACCAGAACTTCCTTCTGGGGATGGTCGTCGGGCAGGACATCGGCGACCAGCAGGCGGCCCGCCGGAAAAATCGTTCCATCGGCGGCATCGCCGGCGGCCTGGACGAACTTGATGTTGCCGAAACCGTGGCTCTGGAAGATCGGCACATCCCAGCCGGCCTGGCGGATGTTCTTGATGATGATGGACTGGGCCGGGACGATGGACCAGTTGACCACCGCCTGAATATCCTTGTTGGCCATCAGCTTGGCAACAACGGCGGAAAGATCGGTGGCATCCTTGTCATACACCTCGCTGATCACCACTTCTATGCCGAATTCGGGAGCAATCTGCAGCAGCTGGTCCTTGCCGGCCTTGCCGAACCCGGTATTCCCGGCGACCACTGCTATTTTGGCAATGTTCTGCCGGTTCATCTCCATGTAGATTTTCTTGACGGCGTCGCTGTCCATCTGCGGCGTCTTGAACACCCATTTGGCCACCGGGTTGACGATCACTTCCGCGGCCGCGCACGAAATCAGGATGGTCTCCGTCTGCTCGGCAATATTTTTGATTTTCATGGTTTCGCCGCTGGTCGAGGGGCCGATGATGGCAAACACCTTGTTCTCCTCGATCAGCTGCTTGGCAAAGGAAATGGCTTTTTCGGGATTGCCCCCGGAATCCTTGACGATCAACTCGATGGTGTTGCCGTTGATCCCTCCCCTGGCATTCAATTCCTCGGTCAGCATGCGCAGGGTGTTGGCCTCGGGCACACCGAGAAACGACGGACCGGTTTCAGCCAGAATCGCCCCGACCGTGATGGTGTCGGCCACCGCCGCCTGCAGGGCCGGCAATGCAAGCATACCGGCGGCAGCGACGGCCACGATTGCTTTTTTGAACATGTTTTTCACCGCTTTTCCTCCTTATTTAAGATAACGCCTGAGCAGGGAGAAACCGTTCCCCCCCCGTATCACTCACCGGCAGGGACTACAGCGCGCAGACCTGCTCCCCGCTCAGTATGATGAACCTGTCCTTCTGCAGGGCCGCAATGGCCCTGTCCATATCGTCAAAACGGAAAATGAGCACCGCGTTCTCCCCGCTTTTATTGACGAAGGCATACATGTACTCCACGTTGATCCCCGCCGCCTCGATGGTCTTGAGCACTCCGGCCAGTCCGCCGCAGCGGTCCGGCACCTCAACGGCGATCACATTGGTCTTGCCGACGGTAAAGCCGTTTTCCTTCAGGACCTTTTTGGCCTCGTCGACCTTGTCGACAATGAGCCGCAGGATGCCGAAGTCGGCGGTGTCGGCAACCGACAGGGCCCTGATGTTGATGTTGTTTTGCGCCAGGACGTTGGTAATTTCCGCCAGGCGGCCGGACTTGTTTTCGAGAAAGACGGCTATCTGTTCAACTTTCATGGCTCTACTCCTGTACTTGATCGTTGCAGCTCTTACAGCCTGCGGTTGTCGATGACCCTGCGGGCCTTGCCTTCGCTGCGCTGGATTGTCCGCGGCTCCACAAGTTTAACGTTGCAGGTGACGCCGAGCAGATCCTTGATTTCTGCCTGAATTCTCCGGCTCAACCCTACCAGGACCTTGACCTCGTCGTGGAATATTTTCTCGCTGACCTCGACCAGGATATCCATGGTGTCAAGGTTGCCTTCCCGGTTCACTTCAATCTGGTAATGGGGTTCGACACCCTCGATGCCCATGAGAACATGCTCCACCTGGGACGGGAAGACATTCACCCCGCGGATGATGAGCATGTCGTCGGTCCGGCCCGTCACTTTCGCCATCCGCACCAGGGTGCGGCCGCAGCGGCACTGCTCGACAAACAGCCGGGAAAGGTCCTTGGTCCGGTAGCGGATGATCGGGAAGGCCTCCTTGGTCAGGGTGGTGAACACCAGTTCACCCTGTTCGCCCGGCGGAAGCGGCGCAAAGGTTTCGGGGTCGACAATCTCCGGCAGAAAATGGTCCTCGAGCACATGCATCCCCTGTTCGCTCTCCGGACACTCCATGGCCACTCCGGGGCCGATGACTTCGCTGAGACCGTAGATATCCAGCGCCCGAATCCCGAGTTTGCGCTCAACCTCCTCCCGCATGTTCAGGCTCCAGGGCTCGGCGCCGTGGATGCCCACCCGCAGCTTCAGCTGATCGAGGGTGATGCCGACATCGGTCATGGCATCGGCAAGGTTCAGGGCGTAGGAGGGGGTGGAAAGGAGAACCGTCGAGCCGAAGTCGCGCATGATGGTGATCTGCCGCTTGGTGTTGCCCCCGGAAACCGGAATGACCGTGGCCCCGAGCCGCTCGGCGCCGTAATGGGCCCCGAGCCCGCCGGTGAACAGGCCGTAGCCGTAGGCATTCTGCACCATGTCGCCCGTGGTCACTCCTCCCATCGCCAGGCACCTGGCCATGACATCCGCCCAGACCCCGATGTCGGCGGCGGTATAGCCGACCACCGTCGGTTTGCCCGTGGTCCCGGAGGAAGCGTGGACGCGGACCACATCGTCCAGCGGCGCCGCGAACAGGCCGAAGGGATAATTGTCCCGCAGGTCATCCTTGGTGGTGAACGGCAGGCGGCGCAGGTCGTCCAGGGAGCGGATGTCGTCCGGCTTGACCCCGGCCCGGTCCATCTTCTCCCGGTACGGGCGGACCCGCTCGTACACTCTGGCCACCAGTTTCTGCAGCCGCCGCAACTGAATGGATTCTATGCCCTGGCGGGGCAGCTTCTCCAGTTCGTCGATCCCCATCATGTTCATCCTGTCACCTTTTTGCATCATGGCGCCGCGAGGCATAGACCAGGTCGCGGCCGGCGGTAAACGCCTTCTTGTTCACTTCCCGAAACCCTTTCTTGATCCGCTCATCGATAACATCGAGAAAAATCCCGGGGCTGACCGCCAGAAAATTGGACATGGCGCCGACCAGGACCACGTTGGCCGTTCTGATTTCCCCTATCTCCCGGGCGACCGCGAACGCATCGACAGCCACCACGTGAATATGGCGGGTGCGCAATTCCTCCAGGATGTTGTCCGGATAGGAGGCCCTGCCGGTGGCCACGGCCGGCGGCAGTATCCTCTGGGTGTTGACGACCACGGCGCTGTCCCGGTGCAGAAAGGGCAGATAGCGCACCGCCTCCAGCTCTTCGAAGGCCACCTGGATATCGGCGGTGCCCGGTTCAATCAGGGGGGAATAAACCCGCTCCCCGTACTTGAGGTGCGCGACCACCGACCCGCCCCGCTGCGCCATGCCGTGCACCTCGCTTTTCTTGACGTCATAGCCCGCCGCCAGCTGGGCATAGGCGGTCAACTCGCTGGCCAGCAGAATTCCCTGGCCGCCCACCCCGGTGAAGAGGATATTGCCGCTTTGCTTCATCCCTCATCCTCCACGGCGGTGATGGCGTCGAACTTGCAGAGGGCCGCGCACTGGCCGCACCCGTTGCACAGGACCCCGGAAATCATGGAGAAGCCTTTCTGCTTGGCACGGTATCCCCTTTCCACTGCTTCCCCGGGGGTCAGCGGGTGCCAGCTTATGGCCGGACAGCCGATCCTGATGCAGGCCATGCAGCCCGTGCAGTTTTCCGTTACGGTCCGATAAACCGGTTTTTTCCGTTTCACCTCCGAGGGGAGGAGGACGCACGGCGCCCGGCTGATGACCACGGAGGTTTTTCCTCTGGCGATTTCCTTTTTCAGCACCTTTCCGGTTGCCTCTATGTCATGGGGATTAACCACCGTGACCCGTTTGACGCCGATGGCCCGGCACAGTTTTTCCAGGTTGACGGCCTGGGCCGGCTCGCCCTTGATATTGGCCCCTGAGGCCGGGTTGTGCTGATGGCCGGTCATGGCGGTGATCCGGTTGTCGAGAATGATGACCAGGGAATAGCTGTCGTTGTACACCGAGTTGATCAGGCCGGTGATGCCGGAGTGGATGAACGTCGAATCGCCGATGACGGCGACGATCCTCCCTTTCCCCTTTTCACCCAGGGCCTTGGCCATGCCGTGGGCCATGCCGATGGAGGCGCCCATGCAGACGCATGCATCCATGGCCGAAAGCGGCGGCAGGGCAGCCAGGGTGTAGCAGCCGATGTCGCCCGAGACGAAAACATCCTTCATCCGCGACAGGGAGTAAAAAAGCCCGCGGTGGGGGCAGCCGGCACACATATTGGGCGGCCGCATCGGCAGTTCAATGGGATCGAAAAGTTCGCCGACCTTTTCAGGCTCAATGGATTTGCGGACAATGAAGGAACTGAGTTCGCCCCGGGAGGGAATCAGGTCCTTGCCCCGGCAGCGGACCCCCATGGCCTTGATGTGGGTCTCCAGAAAGGGATCGAGCTCCTCGACCACGATCAGTTCATCGACCCCGGCGGCAAAATCGCGGATCTTCTCCCCCGGCAGGGGCCAGACCATGCCCAGCTTGAGGACGGCCGCTTCCGGGAACGCCTCCTTGACATAATTGTATGAGGTCCCGGCCGTGATGAACCCCCTGGTCGTGGATCCCGGCTCGATCCTGTTTTCCCCCAGGGTTTCCGCCAGGTCCCGCAAATCGGTCATCCGTTCCTCAATGGCGGCCCGGCGGGTCCGGGCCGGACCGGGCAGCATGACGAATTTGCCCGGGACCTTTTCAATGGACGCCTCGGCGGGCCCGATTCGTTTGCCCGTCTCCACCACGCCCTTGACGTGGGCGATTCTGGTCGTGATCCGGAAGAGCACCGGGGTGTCGTATTGTTCGCTCACCTCAAAGGCCCGGGCCAGCATTTCCTTGGCCTCGGCCGGGTCCGAGGGCTCGAACATGGGCAGTTTGGCGGCAAAGGCGTAATTGCGGTTGTCCTGCTCGTTCTGGGAGCTGTGCATCTCCGGGTCATCGGCGGTGATCACCACCAGCCCGCCCCGCACTCCGGTATAGGAGGCGGTGAACAGCGGATCCGAGGCAACGTTCAACCCCACATGCTTCATGGTCGCCAGGGCCCGGACCCCGGCAAAGCAGGCCCCGAGGGCCACTTCCAGGGCCACCTTTTCATTGGGCGCCCATTCGGTGTACACACCCTCGTAGGAGCAGAGATTCTCAAGGATTTCCGTCGACGGCGTCCCCGGATAACCGGAGGCCACCCGCACCCCGGCTTCCCAGGCGCCCAGGGCGATGGCCTCGTTGCCGGAAAGCCAGAGACTGCCGGTTTTTGGTCTCACCTTCAATTCCCCCGTCTTACCTGGATTCCGGCTCTTCAAATTCGAACGGATAGATGACCACTGTGGACTGGCTCCCGGTCAGGGATTCCAGGGTCCCGGTATTGAGGACCACGCCGATGAAGAGTTCGTCCATGTCATCCGCGGCCGGCTTCGCGGCCGCCAGTGATTTGACCTGATAATCAACCACGTAGCCGTCGATCTTTCTGGTCCGCCACATCTCCTCCAGCCCCAGGCCGTTCCATCGCAGGCCGACCATGGTGCCGCTGGTGTACTGCACCATCCTGGGGACGACGGCCGTCAGGGTCTCCGGATTGCGGTTGACGATGATATCATCGATCCCGTCGCGATCGACATCGGCGACCAGGATGCGGGACGGGACATATGTCTGCTTGTACAGCTCGCCGATCCCGTCGACGATATCGGCCCGTGAAAAGTTCGTCCCGGGCCGGATATTGGGGTCGCCGCCGATGTAGCGCTTGGTGCCGCCGAACCGTTCCTGGCTCTTCCATATGACCGAGCCGTTTTTGATCAACTGCAGTTTAAACGAATTATCCAGGACCACAAGATCCTGCTGCCCGTCGCCGTCCGCATCGGCATAGGCGAAATTGAACACATTGACCTCGGCGGGGATGGGCAGCTGCTCCTGCATGGAGAGTTTCCCGTCCCGCAACGACAGCTGATAGATGCCGGGAACAATGGGCACCTGGCCGGCCGCCTGTCCGACGAGCACCGGTCCGGTGCCCGGAATATCGATGGGCCTGATGTACCAGCGGGCTTCGGTGAAAAGGTCGACAAACTGTTTGCCGTCCCATTCAACCCCCCTGGATCCCGGCAGGGAAGGATCCGAGGCGCTGATATAGATCTCGGCCCTGCCGTTGCCGTCCAGATCGGCGGCATTGACACTGTGGACATGATACCTGTTCCCCATCGCGATTGTGCCGATAAGGTTCAGGCGGGTGCCGTCCCTGTTGAAAACATGCACCGCGGTCTTCTCGGCAATGATGACTTCCGGCTGGCCGTCCCCGTCAATGTCCCCCAGGTCGATGCCCCGGATCTCCATGTCGAAATTCCTGGTCTTGGTGAAATTCCGCCGGGAGCTGAGTCCGTACCCGCCGCCGGTTGTCATGAAGGTCTTGTCCGGGTGGACCGTGGTGAATTCCGAAGCGCCCTGGGCAGGAGACGCCGCCTGCGCCGGCATCATGGCGGCGGGACGCTTCCGGTCGAACAGCCGTTCAATGATGTCCCAGGCCAGGGTATCGACGGACTGCATGATCTGGTCGTTTGTCAGGGCGGAACCGTAGAATTGCTGCTCGGCCCCCTCGGGAGGAGCAGCCGCGGAGAATACCCGGGCATCAATGGAAATGCCGCCGCCCAGGGCGGTGATGGAGCCGTGGATCAGGTAATCGGCAGCGAGGCGGCGGGCAACCTCACGCACGGTGGCGGCATCCATCCTGCCCCCGGCCGCCCTCAGGGCCTCGTCCGCCTTGCTGTTGGCAATCATGGCCGCGCCGGCCTCAACCCGCAGACGGCTGGCGAGAATGTCCCGCAGGCCCTCCCGCAGGTACTGCATCTCCGGCGGGGCGTTGAGGGAAAAAGGCAGGATGGCGACGGTTTTTCCGGGCTGTTCCGCCGTTGCGGCGGCCGCCGGCAAAACACCGCATAACATAACAAGCAGGGTCAGAACCCATGTCTTTGTCAGGAAGTTCATATTCTCTCCGATGTTCATACAGAATGGATGCATTTTCAGTTCATTGGCATGATGATCGGCACAGTAGCATAAATGCCGAATAGAAAATATGTATTACTACTCCAGAAAACCCCCGGCAAGCAAGTTTTTTCCGCCCTTATTCGTTCTCCGGGGTTTCCATGGCTTCAATCTGCTCCTGGGCCTCCTCCCACTGGGCCAGGTGCCTTTCGAGACGGCGCTGGACACTGGTATACTCCCTGCTCAGTTCCGACCATTTCAGCTGATCCCCATAAAGGTCCGGATCGGCCATCATCTGTTCGAGCTCCTTCTTTCGTTTTTCCAGGGATTCAATCTGCCGCTCCTCCTGGCGGACCTTCTCCTTCAGGGGGTTCATCTTGCGGGCACGCTTTTCCCGCAGCAGGGCGCGCTGCCGCCTGACCGCCTTCCTGTCCTTCGCCGGCATGGAAGCCGCATCATTGTCCCCGTTCGAGGCAGGGGCCTGCGCGGCCGCATCCTCCTTCTCCCGCCGCCGCTCCAGGTAGTCGTCCACATTGCCCAGGTAGAGGGCCGCCTTCCCGTTCCTGATTTCCAGCACCTTGTTGACAAACGAATTGACGAAATACCGGTTGTGGGAAACCACGATGATGGTCCCTTCGTACTGGGCCATGGCCTCCTGCAGGACCTCCTGGGAGCTGATGTCCAGATGGTTGGTCGGCTCATCGAGCAGCATGAGGTTGGCCGGCCTGACAAGCATCCGGGCCAGTGCGACCCGGCTCTTTTCCCCGCCGGACAGCACCTGCACTTTTTTCTCCACTTCGTCGCCGCTGAACAGAAAGGCGCCGAGCAGGGAGCGGACCTGGGTCATGGTTTTTTCCTCGGCGGCATGATAGACGGTATCGAGAACGGTCAGCTCGGTCGCCAGTTCCTGGGCCTGGTGCTGGCCGAAGTAGGACAGGACCACATTATGGCCCAGCAGCACCCGCCCCGCGGCCGGGATCTGGCCGGCAATGATCTTCAGCAGCGTCGTCTTGCCTGCTCCGTTGACTCCGACCACCGCCAGCTTGTCGCCCCGGTGCAGGGTCAGGCTGACATTGTCGAACACCACCCGGCCGTCGAATTCCTTGCGCAGGTTGTCGAGTTCAAGGACCTGTTTGCCGGAGGGCACTGCCGGGGGGAAGGCGAAACGGATGGTCCGTTCCGTCTCCGACAGCTCGATCCGCTCCATTTTTTCCAGTTGTTTGACCCGGCTCTGCACCTGTTTCGCCTTGGTCGATTTGGCCCGGAACCGCTCGATGAACCGCTCGGTCTGTTTGATCATGGCCTGCTGGTTGGCATAGGCCGCCCGTTCTATGGCCAGCCGCTCCTCCTTGTCGACCAGATAGCGGGAATAATTGCCCCGGTAGACCGTCAGACGCCCTAAGCTCAACTCCCAGGTGGTCTCGGTCAGCCGGTCGAGAAAGGAACGGTCATGGGAAATGACGATGATCGCCCCCTGGTACTGGCGGAGGAACTCCTCCAGCCAGGTGAGGGAGTCCAGGTCGAGGTGGTTGGTCGGTTCGTCCAGCAGCAGCAGGGACGGCTTGCGCAGCAGCAGCTTGGCCAGCAGCAGGCGCATGATCCAGCCGCCGGAAAAACTGCCCACCTCTTTGTTCAGATCCTCCCGGGCAAAGCCCAGGCCGAAGAGGACCCGCTCTATCTGGGGACGGATGGTGAACACATCCCGCCCCTCGACAAGATGCTGCAGTTCCCCCTGGCGCGCCAGCAGCCTGTCCAGCCCCGGATCGTCCGACGTCATGACCGCCAGCTGCTCGGTGACCTCGCGCAGTTCCTCCTGCTGGCTGAGCACCTCGCTGAAGGCGGTTTCCGCTTCCTTGTACACGGTCAGGCCGCCAAGGGAAGCGGTCACCTCCTGGGGCAGGTAGGCGACGGTGAACCACGAGGCCCGGTTGACGACGCCCGGGTCAGTTTCCTGCAGGCCGCACATGATCCGGAGCAGGGTCGATTTGCCGGCCCCGTTGACTCCGACCAGGCCGATGCGGTCGTTGGGATGGACCTGGGCGGACACCTCGCGAAAGAGATGGCGGCCGCCGTACTGCAGGTTCAGATTGTTGATCGTCAGCATGGATTATTCAATACAGGCAGGTTCAGAATCATTCATTACCCGGACGGTATGACGCGGCTGGTCCGCATCGGTGACCAGCGAGAACCGGTCCAGGAGGCCGAGATCCCGCAGCCTGGCGATGTTCGCCGACCGGACTCCGCAAAAAGTTGAGCGGTCCCGTGCCGAGATGGACAGCCGCACCGGTTCTCCCTCCCGCACGTCCCGTAAAATCCGTCTGGTTCTGTTCAGCATGATGCGGGCATTGACCATTTCGCCGAAGGCGGGATGGTACGGCCCGGCCACGAGCCATTTTTCCAGTTCCGGTCCGGCCTGCAGCCCCATCCGCACCACCCTGATGCCGCGGGCGGCAAAATATTCTTTCATCCGGGCTGCCCGGACCACTCCCCCGCCCAGCGACAGCGGCCGGTATTTCCCCCGGGCAAGCATGTCCGCCAGCTCGCTCCCCCGCAGCACCAGGACCGGATAGATCCTGATGAAATCAGGCTGCAGGCGCGCGGCTTCGCGGACAGTCCGCAGGAAGGAAGCGGTGGTTTCCCGGGGAAGGCCGACCATCAACTGGAGACCGACCTGCATGCCCCCGCGCCGGAGCAGCCTGACCGCTTCAACGGCCTGTCCGGGAGTGTGGCCGCGGCCGCAGGCGTCGAGGACCACCTGGTCCATCGACTGCACGCCCAGCTCGACAATGGTCACCCCCCGCTGCCGCAAAAAATCGACCGTCGGCCCGTCGATATAATCGGGCCTGGTTGACAGACGTATTTCCCGCACCCGGCCCGCCTCCAGGAAGGGCGCCACACCATCGAGCAATTCCCCCTGGCGGGACCGCGGCAAGCCGGTGAAGCTGCCGCCGTAAAACGCCACCTGGGCGCCGCCGGCAATCCTGCCGGGACTCCTGGCCAGCCATTGTTCAATGACGGCCCGCACCCCATCCGGCGTCACGGGAGCGGGACCGGCCAACCCGGTGATGGTGTGCTGGTTGCAGAATACACAGGTATGGGGGCAGCCCTGGTGGGGAATGAAAACCGGAATGACAAAAGCCATGGGAAATAAACCGCCCGCTACGCCGGGGTTTCGCTCCTGTCCGCCGCCTGTTCGCCGCGCTCCCTCCGGGAATGCAGAAAGCGGAGGGCGCGGCGCGCGGCGGTCTGCTCCGCCTCTTTTTTGCTGGAGGCTCGGCCGCAACCGAGCGTTTCGCCCCTGAACCGGACCGACACCGTGAAAATCCGGGCATGGGCCGGACCCTCCTCGGCGTCCAGCACGTAAACCGGTCCTTCGGTAAATCGTTCCTGCAGAAATTCCTGCAAGGTGCTCTTTGCATCCCCGGCCAGAAGTTCTTCGCTGCGCCGCTCAATCAACGGTTCAAACCAGCGGCGGACAAACGAAAGGGCCTCCTCGTACCCGCCGTCAAGAAACAGGGCGCCGATCAGGGCCTCGTAGGCGCAGGAAAGAATGGACGACTTCTCCCGGCCTCCCGATGCTTCCTCGCCATGGCCCAGGACCAGAAATTCGCCCAGCCCGATCTGCCGGGCCATCTCGGCCAGGCCGGATTCGTTGACCAGGGCCGCTCGGATGCGGGTCAACTGTCCCTCCCGTTTTTCCGGAAAACGGGTAAAAAGGATATAGCCCAGGGTAAGATCCAGGACTGCGTCGCCGAGAAATTCCTGGGTCTCGTTGTGGCGGGCGCTCCTTTTCATCCGCTCGAAGGCGAACGAGCTGTGCACCAGCGCCAGCTGCAGGAGGCGAAGGTCCTTGAACCGGTACCCGATCCTGGCCTGCAGCTCCTCGAGTCTTTTCCTGTTGTCCTGCACCAGGGTGTCAAGCGTCGCGGTCATCTTGTCTTTTCATCCCCTCTGTCGTTGCTGCTTTGTTGCCGCCGTCTCCTCGGTCTCGGCCATCCGCCCCGGCAGGATTCTTTTCCGGCGGTTTCCCCTTGTCAAATCTGCAAACCTTGGTATAAAGTGCCCTCACTGTCAGTCAGGGCGACGTAGCCAAGTGGTAAGGCAGAGGTCTGCAAAACCTTTATTCACCGGTTCGAATCCGGTCGTCGCCTCCAAAAGATAAGGGTTTACAGGATTCGGTCACATCCAGTAAACCCTTTTTTTGTCGACCATCTCCGTGCGGAAAGCAATTTGCGGGCAGTTCCGCAGGCAAACGCATCGTTTTTCGCTTTACAGCCTTTTTCTCAGCGTAGGGAAAAAATGACCCTCACTCCTCGCCGGCGGCCTTATCCGAATCATCTTTCTGCTCCGCGGTCCGCTTGTCGAGCCGGCGCTGCATCTTTTCCTCCTTTTTCTTTTTCTTGGTCAACTCTCTCTGCCTTTTTTCATACTGATAATTTGATTTTGCCAATGTGCCGTCCTTGTTGTTGAGGAAAATGCGCCGCCCCGGAGGAAGACTTTTTCCGTTTGTAAACCGTCACGGGAAACATTGCCTGCCCGCCGTTGCGCACGATACCGTTCAGGAGATTCTCCAGGCGCCGTCCGCAGAACTTTCCTTTTCCCGCAGTGTATTATTTATTGATTGCGCGCGCTGTTGTCCAACCGTTTGAGGATCTGTTCAAAATGCAGGCCGTAAATGGCAAGTTCCACGGCGGTGGGAATCGCCTTGCGCTTGAACAGCAGGGTTTTGGTGATCAGTTTCCAGTAGCGGAAGCGCGCTCCTGATTTGACCCCGAGCTGCCAGACGCTCCGCAGCAGCGCCTTGATATCCTCTCCGGTTATCCGGCCACGGACCGTCGGCCTGTAACTCTTCAGAAAGGTATTGATCCGCTGATAATAATACTTCTGCGAATAGATCCTCTCCAGCAGCCTCCTGTAGCCGTTGAGCAGCAGTTCCCGGTCCATGAGGGGCTGGAAGTTCAGGAAGCCGTCCGTGTTTTCGCCGCTGGCGTCGCCGAGCAGCCTTCCTTCCGCTTTCAGACGGTGCCAGAGGCGGGTCTGGGGAAGGGCGGTCAGCAGACCGACCATTGCCGTGACAATACCTACTTCCTGGATGAATTTCATCTGCATGTCAAAGATATTTTCCGGGTCATGGTCGAAACCGACGATGAACCCCCCCATCACCTGCATGCCGTTGCGGTGAATGACGTCAACCGCCGCGGAGAGATCGCCCGAGGTGTTCTGGTGTTTGCCGCATTCCTGCAGACTTTCCGTGTTGGGAGATTCGAGCCCGACAAATACCTTGAAGAAATTGGCCTTGCTCATCATCTGCATCAGCTCTCCATCCTTCGCCAGGTCGATGCTGGCCTCGGTGAGCAGGGCGAACGGGTATTTATGCTTTTTCTGCCACTCGGCCAGCAGGGGCAGGACCTGCTTGACCTTCCCCTTGTTGCCGATGAAGTTGTCGTCAACAATAAAAACGGACTTGCGCCACCCGGCGTCGAACAGGGCCTGGAACTCCCTGACCATCTGCCCGGGGGTCTTGGTCCGGGGAATTCTGCCGTTCATGATGACTATATCGCAGAATTCGCAGTTGTAGGGGCATCCCCGCGAATACTGAACCGGCATGGTCGCGTAATTCTTCATATTGATCAGCGACCAGAGCGGCACGGGGGTGGCGCTGATGTCCGGTTTCAATTCGGAGGCATACACCCGGCCGGGAGAGCCCTTGGCCAGATCGGCAAGGAAGGAGGGCAGGGTGGTTTCCGCTTCGTTGAGGACAAAGTGATCGATTTCCGTGAATTTCCGGTATTGCGTGGTAAAAAGGGGTCCGCCGGCGACGATTTTTTTGCCGGCCGCGCCGCACCGCCTGACAACCTCCCGGGCACTGTCGGCCTGGACGATCATGGCGCCGAGAAACACCAGGTCCGCCCAGTCGATATGCTCATCCGACAGTTTTTCGACGTTCATGTCGACGAGTTTTTTCTCCCAGTGGTCAGGGAGCAGGGCGGCAACGGTCAGCAGACCGAGGGGCGGGAAGGCGGCTTTTTTGGCAATGAACTTGAGCGCGTATTTAAAGCTCCAGAACGTATCCGGATATTCAGGGTAGACAAGCAGTATTTTCATAGACATGGGGATTCCTTCGACAGCAGAACCTGTCGGGGCTGGAAGTGGACAATGCTTTGGACGGCCTGTCCCCGGGTCTGACAGGAAAGAGAGGATCCAGCCGCGCCACTGTGCAGCAAAACAGCCCGGCCGTTCCAAAGGACATCGGCTTTCCGTCCCTGTCTTGCGCAGGTTCGGCTTTCTTTCAATTAACCCGTATAGGATAGATCACAATCGGGCCGGCGTCAAGCAAACTGTTCAAATGCCCCGATAGGCCCTGAACGGTCGGGCATCGCCACCCCCCGGCAGTTCTTCATCCGCGGCGTCGTTCATGACCTGAGCAGAAAACAGGAGCAGGAAACCCTGCGTTCGGCCAGTGCCCGGAGTTCCTCCTCCGAAAACAGCTCTCTTTTGTTCCGGAGCAGATAGACAATACATTCCCTGCAGATGCCGGCTGCCCAGGGGTGGCCGCCGGCCTCAACCCCTTTTTCCCAGCACTTGCCGGCGGAGCGGTTCCGGACAGGGCATCCTTCGCCTTCCTTGCACACCATTATTTCCCAACATGCCCCGCCACGGGGTAAAGACATCGTCGATCTCCTCACTGTTCAATGAAACCGGTCACCGAAACCACCCTGCCGCAGGGAGGCGGAACGGCCGCTGCCGACCGATGCACCGCCGGCTCCCGTTTCTCCTTTCCCGTTTGCGGAGGGAAAAAAAGGGACAAGGACGACAATCCCGGCTTTCCCGGGGTCCCCCTTGGGCCGGTATCACTAAGAATTATTCTCATTGCATTATACGCGCACCCGCCGGCAAAAGTCAACGGCAGCCGGCCGGGAATCAGCGGCGGCGAGGATGCCGCATCTTACTGGTCGAGGGGATATTCCTGCTCGATGTAGTGCCTGGCCCCTCTGTTGTTGAGCACACTGGAATACAGATTGAATTCCCGGACCGTAAACTCTTCGGTCCGGAAAAGACCGTTATGGGCGAGGTAGGCGCCGATCCGGGAGCCGGGAGTGTTGTTCAGCCTGGCCAGGGTTATATGGGGCGAGTACTTGCGGCCTTCCGGCTCCAGCCCGGAGCGGACCAGGATCGACTCGATCCGTTTGCGCAGCCGGACAAGCTCGTCGCTCCTGCGGATGCCCACCCACACCACTCGCGGATGGCCCCGCGGCGGGAAAAATCCGATACCCTCCAGCCGCAAAGGGAACGGCTCGCCCCTCACCTCCGTCAGGGCCTCGCGAACACGCTGAAAGATCCTGCTGTCGACCTCGCCGATGAATCTGACGGTCAGATGCATCTGTTCAGGGGCGATCCAGCGGGCGCCCGGCAAACCGCAGCTCAGAGCGGACAACTGCTCCTTTATCCTGGCCGGCAGATCAATGGCGACAAACAATCTGGGCATGCAGATACCTGGAAGGCGGAATTTACCCGGACCCTGAATAAAAATGCTGACACGACAAGGCAGGGCGGATTACACTGTCATGGGTCATCACCGTACAACAGTATACCAGCCCTGCATGCAAAACCAAACCAAATCCGCCCCCCGTCCGCCAGGGACCGTCCCGGCAACCCGAGGCTGGCGCCGCCTGCTGCGCTCCCCACTGTTTGACATCTTCCAGTTCCTGCTCCTGATCGCCCTCGCCGCCTGGTTTTTTACCGAAAGCTTCGGGAGTTCGGGCTACACCTGGCACTGGGGCCAGGTGCCCGGCTATCTGCTCAGCCGCGACGCCCACGGCCTGCACGCCGGGCCGCTCCTGAAGGGATTGGCGGTCACCCTGCAGATTTCCGCCGTCAGCCTGCTGTTCGCCTTTGTTGTTGGGCTCGTTGCCGCCCTGCTGCGCCTGTCCGATTCCTTTGTCGGCAGGAGCGCCGCCCGGCTGTACCTGGAAATCGTCCGCAACACTCCCCTGCTGATCCAGATTTTCTTTATCTATTTCGTTCTGGGACCGGCTCTTGGCCTCAACCGCTTTCCCTCGGCGGTTCTCGCCCTGAGCCTCTTTGAAGGAGCCTATGCCTCGGAAATCATCCGCGCCGGCATAACCGGACTGCCCCGGGGACAGTGGGAAGCCTCGTACAGTCTCGGCCTGAGCGTAGCCGATACGTACCGGTTCATCGTTCTGCCCCAGGCGATTCGCCGGACCCTGCCGCCCCTCACCGGCCAGGCCGTCTCCCTGGTCAAGGATTCGGCCCTGGTCAGCACCATAGCCATCTACGACCTGACCATGCAGGCCCAGGCCATTATCGCCGAAACGTTTCTCACCTTTGAAATCTGGTTCACCGTCGCCCTGCTGTATCTGGCCGTCACCCTTTCCCTGTCGCTGTTCGCCGCCTTCCTGGAGCGCCGTTTTCGCCCCGCCTGACGGGAGGGCGCGCGGCCGCCCCTTTCCCCCTGACCTCCCGGGCATACCTCATTTTTCTTTTTACAGCCGCGCTGATACTGAATATTATAGAAACGCTTACCCGGATACCGAACCTGGAAATCATTGAAGCGAAGGAGACCAATCGATGAGTGAAGAAAAAAAAATCGTCTGTCCTGACTGCAACGGCAAAAAGGAAATCGAAGGCACCTGCGTGTGTGATTCGGAATGGCGCGGCAGCCAGGTCGGAGAAGATTGGGAGGACTGCCACTGCACCCCCACCATTCCCTGCCCTACCTGCAACGGCACCGGGTATGTTGATGCTGAGTGAAGCAGCGGCCGGACTCATTCCGCTCCCCATCCCGCCGGGCCGGGTAAAGGCGGCGGCCGGACGGTCCCCGTTCCGGCCCCGGAGAGGGAGACAGCCCTTCACGCCGGGCCCCTGTGTTCCGGACCGCCCTGCCTCATGACTTCGGACCATATTGTTGTCGCCGAACATCTCCATAAGACTTTTGCCAACGGCGTCGTCGCCCTCGCCGATTTTACCACCCGGGTCCGCCGGGGAGAGGTGGTGGTGGTCGTCGGCCCCTCCGGCGCCGGGAAGTCCACCTTTCTACGCTGTCTCAACGGCCTGGAGGAAGTAGACAGGGGCACCATCGTCATCGATTCCATTCCCCTGGATGACAATCCGGCCAACCGCCTGGCGATTCGCAAGGAAGTGGGCATGGTTTTCCAGCACTTCAATCTCTTCCCGCACATGGACGTCCTCAGCAACGTCACCATTGCCCAGCGAAGGGTGCAGAAGAAGCCGCGCTCCGAAGCGGAGGCGACGGCCATGGACGTGCTGGCCAAGGTTGGGATGGCGAACCGGGCGCACAGCTTCCCCGATCAGCTTTCCGGCGGCCAGCAGCAGCGGGTTGCCATTGCCCGGGCCCTGGCCATGAATCCGCGGCTGATGCTGTTCGACGAGGCCACCAGCGCCCTGGATCCGGAAATGATCGGCGAAGTCCTCGCCGTCATGAAAAAACTGGCCCGGGAAGGGATGACCATGATCGTCGTGACCCATGAAATGGGATTTGCCCGTGAAGTCAGCAACCGGGTCATCTTCATGGATGCGGGAACAATCATTGAGGAATGCGCCACTGAAATGTTTTTTTCCCGCCCGGCAAAGGAACGGACCCGGTCATTTCTCGACCAGATACTCTGAACCCCGCCCTGCCGGGGGCAAACCCGAAGGAGGAACCCATGCGAATACCTGTCCTGTCCGCTGTCTTTTTCATCCTCTTCTCCCTGACCGGTACCGGCTGCGGCCCGGCCGGCGCCGAGGACCTCCGGCAGCAGCTGAGCCGGGAATCGACCCTGGAGCAGATTCTGAAAAGGGGGGTGCTGCGCGTCGGCATGGACACGTTCCTCCCCTGGGCCATGAAGGACAAAACCGGCAGATACATCGGCTTCGAAATAGACGTGGCCACGCGGCTGGCTGAGGATATGGGCGTCAAGGTCGAGTTCGTGCCGACCAAATGGGCCGGCATCATACCCTCTCTGCTGACCGGCAAGTTCGATGTGATCATCGGCGGCATGGGCATTCAGCCCAAGAGGGCCCTGAAAGTGAACTTCACCGTTCCCTACGATTATTCCGGCATGGCCATCGTCGCCTCAAAAAAGCTGGCCGGCGGTTTTACCTCGCTGGAAGACTTCAACTCCCCGGAAGTGCAGATCGCCTGCAAGCTGGGAACCACCGCGGTAACGGCGGCAAAGAAATACATGCCCAATGCCGGGCTCAGGCTGTTTGACGACGAGGCCCAGGCCTACCAGGAACTGCGCAACGCCAATGTGCATGCGGTGGTCGGCTCGGCTCCCAGGCCGGCGTTCGAGGCGCTCAAATACCCGGAATCCCTTTTCCTGCCGGTTACCGGGATCTTCACCCGGGAACCCATCGGTTTCGCCCTGCGCAAGGGCGACGTCGACACACTTGCCTTTTTGAACAGCTGGATAACGGTGGTGCAGGAGGAAGGGTGGCTGGCCGAACGCCATCACTACTGGTTTGAAACCAGGGACTGGGCCGACCAGGTGGAATAAACCCGCACTTCTGCAGCCGCCCGAATCCACCTGCTTTCCGGGCGGCTGCCTTTGCCGACGGCAGGAGAAACAGGTGCACTGGAAGAAAAAACGCGTTACCCCGCTGGATGCCGCCCTGACGCTTCTGCTGCTGGGGCTGGCCGCGTACATCATCTACCGGCTGACCGTTGCCCTCAACTACCGGTGGCAGTGGAGCATCATTCCGACCTATCTGGTCCGGTATGACCACGAACAGGAGCGCTGGGTCGCCAACCTCCTGCTGGAGGGTCTCTACACCACCATCAGATTGAGCGTCTGGGCCACTCTGCTGGCGGCGGCTCTCGGCCTGGTGTTCGGCCTGATGCGCACCAGCCGGCGGCTCCTGTTCCGCCTGACCGCGGGATTGTATGTGGAGTTGATCCGCAACACCCCGCAGTTGGTCCTGGTGTTCATTTTTTACTTCTTTGTCAGCTCCCAGGTGCTGCCGATGCTCGGCATCGAGGAGTTCATCCGGGGCCTGCCCCCGGCCGCGCAGACCTGGATCGCCCGGTTTTCCGCCGGTCCGAACCTGTTCACTTCTTTTTTTTCCGGGGTCCTGACCATAGCCCTTTTCCAGGGCGCCTATATTACCGAGATAGTCCGGGCGGGTTTGGAATCGGTTGAAAAGGGCCAGTGGGAGGCGTCCTATGCCCTGGGCCTTTCCCGGGGGCAGCAGCTGGTGTGGATCATTCTTCCCCAGGCCGGCAGAAAGGTCCTGCCCCCGCTGGCCAACGAGTTCATCAATACCATCAAATATTCCGCCATTGTTTCGGTCATCTCGATCCAGGAACTGACCTTCCAGGGCCTGCAGATCATGTCCTCCACTCAGCTGACCATCGAGATATGGTTGACCGTCACCCTGATGTACCTCATCCTCTGCCTCGTCCTGTCGCTGTCGGTCCGCGCCCTGGAGAAACACCTGAACCGCGGTCATGCCTGATTCGGCGGCGGCGGTCGTCCCGGCGGCCGGGTTTGCGCCCCGCGCCCCCATCCCTGAGGGCGGAACCGAACACCCCGCGCCTGCCTAACGCTTGCCCGGCGGCGCGAGAAAGAGGTTTTTCAGCTTCAGGAAATAGTCGATCCCGGACCAGATCGTCAGGATCAGCGAGACGTACATGATCAGCAGGCCGAGACGATGCAGAAATGGCAGATCAAACATATCCAGGGGAAAAATCAGGACGCCCAATCCTATGTACTGGGTAATCGACTTGATCTTGCCCAGTCCGCTGGCGGCTACGACAATCCCCGATGAAGCGGCCACGCCCCGCAGGCCGGTTATGATGATCTCCCGGCAGAGAATCAGCAGGGCCAGCCATGCCGGGATCCTGCCCAGGGGAATGAGCATGATCAGGGCGGTGGCGACCAGGACCTTGTCCGCCAACGGGTCCATCAGCTGGCCCAGCACCGTTTCGCTCTTGTAGCGGCGGGCAAAATAGCCGTCCACCCAATCGCTGCCGGCGGCAATGATGAAGACCAGGCAGGAAAAGAACCCCAGCCAGAGGGTCTGCTCCAGGAAAAGCATTCCCGCCAGCACGGCCGCGAGCAGGAAGCGGAAAGCGGTTATGGAATTGGGAAGATTGAAGACCTGGTCCACAATATTTAATTCACCGTTACCAGCTTATGCACATTGATGTTTTCCGTCATTGACATGGAAGCGCCTGATTTCTGCTGGTACGAGCGATACCGCTGGATCACCCTGTCGACGTACTCCCTTGTTTCCCTGATTCCCGGCACGGGGCCGTTTTTCGCCACCCTCCCCGGGCCGGCATTGTAGGCGGCGAGGCTCAGGGCCAGGTCCCCCTCGTACGAATTGAGCAACTGACGGAAATACCGGGTGCCGCCGAGGATATTTTCCGCCGGATCAAAGGGATTCCTCACCCGCATCAGCTTTGCGGTTCCCGGCATGAGCTGCATCAGTCCCTGTGCGCCCTGGTGCGAAACGGCATGGGGGTCGAAATTGGATTCGGTATGGATTATGGCCTTGATCAGGAGGGGATCGATCCTGTGCGACAGGGCCGCCTCCCGGATGTGGTGGTCATACCGGGCCGGATTCCGGGAAACCGTCCCCTTCCCGGCCGATGCCGGCCGGCCGGCCCTATTTTCCCGGGGCGTGTTCAGGCGTCCCAGTCGCATGGGCTTGTAGCGGCTGCCGGTCGGAACATTGGTATAATGGCTGACCCCGTTGTCGTCCACGTACACGTAGATGTCCGCCGCTGCCGCCGGCGGACCGGAAATCAGCAGAAAAAAGAGCAACGGCAGGAATATCTTCACCGGCATGGCCCCTATTTCCGCCTTTTCTCCCAGTCGGCGAGAAATTTCTCCATGCCGGCATCGGTGAGCGGGTGTCTGGCCAGCTGGGCAATGACCTTGTAGGGGATCGTGGCGATCTCCGCTCCCATTAATGCCGCTTCCAGGACATGGAGGGGATTGCGCACCGACGCCACGATGACCTCGGCGGCAAAGCCGTAATTGCGGTTGATCGTCAGGATGTCGCCGATCAGGTTCATGCCCGTGTGGGATATGTCGTCCAGCCGGCCGACAAAAGGGCTGATGTAGGCCGCGCCGGCCTTGGCCGCCAGCAGCGCCTGGGTGGCGGAAAACACCAGGGTGACGTTGGTCTTGATGTTTTCGTCGGCAAGCCGCCGCACCGCTTTCAGGCCCTCTTCGGTCATCGGAACCTTGACGACGATGTTGCTGCCGAACTTTGCCAGTTCCCGCGCCTCGCTGACCATGCCGTCCGCCTCCAGGCTGACGACTTCGGCGCTGACCGGGCCGTCAACGATGGCGAGGATATCGCGCAGGATGTCCGCAAAGGGCCGCTGCTCCTTGGCCACCAGGGAAGGGTTTGTCGTGACCCCGTCGACCATGCCCATTGCAAGGCCCTTTTTTATTTCTTCTATGTTGGCGGTATCAATAAAGAATTTCATTCCTCACCTCTTGACGTTTCGGAAAACGCATCGCAGCATTTTTCACTGCAGAAATAGTACGTTTTCCCGTTTTTGCGCAGCCGGACGGCCTGGCTCTTGGGCACCAGGGTATGGCAGACCGGATCTTCAACCAGCACATCCTGGACCTTGGAGTCGTCCCCGCCGCCGGCGGCTGCCCCGGCCGATGATTTTTTTCCTGCCGCCGGCGTTTTGGTTCCCCCGGCGATGCTGCGCAAAAGGAGCCAGCCGATATAGAGCAGGATGGCAAGGGCGACAAAACGAATCACCAACATCGTCTGTTCCGCCCGGTCTCTTTTCTGCGTGCCACGACTTCCATCGTTGTATTATATCGTCCTGTCGACAAATGTCTAATTGAAATTCAAACAGAGGAGGCCGCCGTTATCCGAACCAACGGTCCTGCCGCCCGTTCACGGGGCGGTGTCAGGCCAGGAAATCCGGCGGGCGGTGTGTTCATCGGAACCCTGTGCGGCCGCGCGGAGCAGATCGCTCATGGAGCGATGCAGCACGGGATGACGGACAGCCGGAGCAATCTCGACCATCGGCAGCAGGACAAAGAGGCGCCGATGCATCTCCGGATGGGGGAGAACCGGCTGCCCCTCCCACCGGACACAATCTCCGTACAGCAGCAGGTCAAGATCGAGCTCCCTGTCCCTGTACCCCCCGGCCGGGTCCCGTTTCCGCCCGAACCGCCTTTCCACCAGATGCAGAACGGCAAGCAGTTCTTCGGGGGAAAGGGTCGTCTGGACGGAGCCGACACAATTGACGAACCAGTTGCGGGTCGCCATGGCCACCGGTCTGGTTCGGTACGGGCTCGACAACCGGTGCAGCCGGATTCCCGGCTGCCGGCCCAGGACCTCCCAGGCCCGGCGAAGAAGTTGCAGGGAGTCGCCGAGATTGGAGCCCAGGCCGATATAGGCGAGGGTCAGCTGCTCCGCCGGCGGCAGGAATGTTTGGTCCGCCATCGGTTTGTGCAGGCAGGCGGGAGAAAGTCAGAAATTGGACAGGCCGAGGACATCGAACATGGTATACATGCCGTTCGGCCTGTTGGCCACCCACTCCGCCGCCAGGGCCGCGCCCCTGGCGAAATTGTCCCGGCTGTGGGCCCGGTGGGTGATCTCCAGCCGTTCCCCGGCCCCGGCAAAATAAACGGTGTGCTCGCCGACGATATCCCCCGCCCTGATCGTCTGGATGCCGATCTCGGTATCCGTCCGTTCGCCGATCATGCCGCTGCGGGCGAAAACGCCCACCTCGGCAAGATTTCTGTTCAGCGCGGCGGCGGCCATCTCTCCCAGCTTGAGGGCGGTCCCGGAAGGCGCGTCCTTCTTCATGCGGTGATGGGCCTCGACAATCTCCACATCATAGGCATCGCCGAGGATGGCGGCCGCCTTCTCAACCAGTTTGAACAGCACGTTGACACCGACGGCCATATTGGGGGCCTGCACGCAGGGAAAGTGGAGGCCGGCCAGTTCCCTGAGCGCTTGCAGATCTTCCCCGCTCAGCCCGGTGGTGCCGATCACCATGGCCCGGTTATGGCGGGCGGCCAGTTGGGCGAACCCCATGGTTGCCTGATGAAAGGTGAAGTCTATGATGACATCGCCCTTGTCGATCACCGATTCAAGGCCGGGTTCAATGGTCACACCCACCTTGCCGAAGCCCCCGTTTTCACCGACGTCACGCCCGACGGCGGGACTGTCCGGATGCTCGAAAGCGGCGCTCAAGGCAAGCCGCGGGTTGTCATGCACCATCAGGCTGATGCGTTGTCCCATCCGGCCGGCAGCGCCGGCCACGATCACACGTGTCATATCTCTCTTCTCCAAAAGGAACAGGCCCGCCCCGAAGGGCGATCATTCAGAAATCCCGCTGCCACCGCCGAACATTGCAGAAGCTCAGGCAAAGGGCCGGCCCGTCAATGCAACCCGACCTCGGCCATGGCCTTTTTCAGCACCACGATGCTGGCCTCATCCATGGCCGTCATGGGCAGGCGCACCTCGCCGGAGCGAATTTTGCCCATCAGTTCAAGGGCTTTCTTGGCCGGGGCGGGACTGGGATAGCAGAACATCGCCCCCATCAGGGGGAAAAGCCGGTAGTGCAGTTCATTGGCCAGGGCCAGATCGCCCGCCAGGGCGGCTTCCATCATCCGGGCCATGCCCCCGGGCTCAACGTTTGAGGTCACCGAAATGACTCCCCTGCCGCCGATCAGTACCGTGGGCATGGCGGTGAAATCATCCCCGGAGAGGACGATGAAGTCCTTCGGGCAGAGCCGGATGACCTCGCTTATCTGGTTCAGGCTGCCGGTGGCTTCCTTGATGCCGATGACGTTGGGCAGCTCCCTGGCGCAGCGGGCCACGGTTGGGGGCAGCATGTTGGTCACCGTCCGCCCCGGCACATTATAAAGGATCAGCGGGATATCAACGGCCTCGGTAATTGCCCGGTAATGCTGAAACAGTCCTTCCTGGCTCGGTTTGTTATAGTACGGCACCACCGACAGAACGGCATCGGCGCCGCTGGCTTTGGCGCTTTCCGTCAACTCGATGGCCTCCAGGGTATTGTTGGCCCCGGTGCCGGCAATGACCGGTACCCGGCCGTTGACCGCCTTGACCGTCAGTTCGATGACCCGCTTGTGCTCATCGAAGTCCAGGGTCGCCGATTCCCCGGTGGTTCCGCACGGGACAATGCCGTGCGTCCCGTTGGTTATCTGGAAATCGATCAGGTCCCGCAGCCCCTCTTCATCAACCTTGCCGTCAAGAAAGGGAGTAACGATGGCAACGATTGCTCCCTGAATTCCGCTCATGATCTTCCTCCTCCGTTTTATCTTCCTGGTCCCGGGCCGGAACCTGTTCAATCCTCGTGCAGGGCGTCCTCGCTCAACTCCCCGGTGTAGATGATATGGGCCGGCCCCTTGAGAAATACATTGGCCGCGGCTTTGCCCTGGTGCAGGTCAAAGGAAATGGACAACCGGCCGCCCCCCGAGGTGACGATGTCGACGGGCGAGGCCGCATGACCGAGGACGGCGGCAATCAATGCCGCGGCGGCGGCGCCGGTGCCGCAGGCCAGGGTTTCGTTCTCCACGCCCCGCTCGTAAGTCCGCACCTGCAGGCCCCCTTCCTTGAGCGGCCGGACGAAATTGACGTTGGTGCCGGCCGGCATGAAATCGGCATGGAAGCGGATCGCCCGGCCGGTCTCCGTGAGGTCGAATCCGTCATAATCCTCGACAAAGACGACCGCATGCGGCACGCCGGTGTCCACCGAGTGCAGTGCAACGGTCCGGTCCTGCAGACGGACCGTCCTGTTCAGCCTGAAATCCTTCGGTTCCGTCATGAGGATGGAGACATTGACGTCCGCGACATTGGCTTCGATGATCCCGGCAATGGTCTCAAAGCGCATATGGGCCGGCGCTATGCCGTGCATATAGGCAAAACGGGCAGCGCAGCGGGCGCCGTTGCCGCACATTTCCGCCTCGGATCCGTCGGCATTGAAAAACGCCCATTGAAAATCCGCCGCCTCGGACGGTTCGATAAAGATAAGGCCGTCGGCGCCGACGGAAAACCTCCGCCGGCAGACCAGGCGGGCGAATTCGGGCATCATTTCCCTGGCCAGTCTCGGCTTCCGGTGGTCAATAAGAATGAAATCATTGCCCGTGCCGCTCATTTTGACGAACGGGATCGGCATCTGCACGATTTTCATGGCTCCTCCCGGACCGGGATGACTTCGCCCCTGACAAGGTCCGCATAGGTCTCCCGGGACCTGATCACATGGAATGTCCCGCCGCTGACCAGCACTTCGGCGGCCCGGGGGCGGGAATTATAATTGGACGACATGGTGAAGCCGTAGGCGCCGCTGCTCATGATCGCCAGCAGTTCGCCCTGGCTGACCCGGGGCAGCAGCCGATCCCGGGCCATGAAATCACCGGTCTCGCAAATGGGCCCGACGATGTCGACCAGCTGCGGCGGCGCGCCGCTGTCCACGACGGGGCGTATTTCATGGTAGGCCCCGTACAGGCTCGGCCTGGTCAGATCATTCATGGCCGCATCGACGATCACAAACCGCTTTTCCTGATCCTCTCCCGTATTGACCTTGGTATACAGCACTTCCGTGACCAGGACGCCGGCGTTGCCGACAATCACCCGGCCCGGCTCGAGAATGAGCCTGCACTGCATGGAGTTCAGCTCCTTCTGGATGGCCCTGGCGTAATCATGCGGATGGGGGGGCTGTTCATCGGCGTAGGTGATGCCGACGCCGCCGCCGAGATCAAGGCAGGTGATGCGGATGTCCCGCTCCTCCAGGAGGGAGATGAATTTTTTCAGTTTGCCCAGGGCCTCGATGAACGGATCGATCCGGGTGAGCTGCGAGCCGATATGGCAGCTCACTCCCCGGATGGCGATATTGCTCATCGACCGGGCCCGGACATATTCCCGCAGGGCATCCTCAACCGGAATGCCGAACTTGTTTTTGGCCAGGCCGGTGGAAATATACGCGTGAGTCTGGGGATCGACGTCCGGATTCACCCGGAAGGCGACCGGGGCCTCCACCCCGAGGCCCGAGGCCACGGCCTGCAGGCGGTCCAGCTCCTGCGGCGATTCCACATTGAACATCAGGATGCCCGCTTCCAGGGCCTCGCGCATTTCCGCGGCGGTCTTGCCGACGCCCGAGTAAATGATCCGTTGGGGCGGAACGCCCGCCCGCAAGGCCCGGAAAAGTTCACCGCCGGAGACGATGTCCGCCCCTCCGCCCAGCCCGCTGAACAGGTTCAGCACGGCGATGTTGGAACAGGCCTTGACCGCGAAGCAGGTCAGATGATCCATGCCGGCAAATCCGCTGTCAAAGGCCTGGAAATGGCGGGTCAGGGTCGCCTCGCTGTACAGATAGAAGGGCGTGCCGACGGCCCGGGCAATGTCGCGGACCGGAATCTCCTCGCAGTACAGTTCGTTGTTCAAATAGTGAAAATGATGCATAAGCAGCCTGTGGTGACGGTACCCGCTGTTCCTCCTACCTGAACATCCCGGCTTCTTCCGAGACCGGACTTTCATTGGCCGGAGTGGCCCCGTCGATGCTGGATACGGAATAGAACCATCTGGCCGCCCTGGGAGGCGTCCGGTCATCGAAAATCGTCGTCGGGACCTTGACCTCGCCGAGTAAAACCGGCTGCCGCTCTCCCTCTACCCGGCGATACACCCTGTATCCCCTTATATCCGGATGCTGAACGGGATCCCAAACCACCTTCACCCCGGCGGACGTCATGACCGCTTTCACCCCGGCAGGAGGAGGCGGCGCAGTGCGGTCAACGGGGACGGCCTCCACCGGCTGACTGGGGCCGCCGCCGACCTCTCCCTTTTCATACATGGTGACCGCCTGGACCTGGTAGCGGTATTTTCTGCCGTTGACCACCTTCGTGTCCACATACCCGGTTTCATTCAGCAATCCGCTAAGCAGGGTGAAGGGGCCGCCGCCCTGGCTGCGGTATACCCGGTATCCGACCGGCTCCCGGATCGGTGTCCCGTTTATGTGGGCGGTGACTGCCGCCCAGGCCAGGCTCACCCTGCCGTCGCCGGGCTGGGCGGCAACTTCGGCGGGGACGGCCGGCGGAATGTTCCACATGAAGAAAACAATGTTCGAATCCTCGCTTTCCGCCCACCATCCGGTGCGGGACCGGACCTTGAAAAAATACAGATTTCCCGGCCTGAGTAATGTTGTCTCGTACATAGCCTGCCTGGGCTTGCCGGCGGCGATGGCCCCCCCCGGAATGTCAAGCGGCTCGCCGAAGGGAATCGGACAGGTTTCGCAGTACTGTTCCGGGGGCACCACCGCTCTGTACAGTTGAAACGACAGAATTTCGCTGAGCTCATCCCCCTTGACGGTCTCCGTGGGATAGGTCCACCGCAGCGTCACCCCCCTGTCGTCCAGTTCATACTGCAGGTCGGTAACCGCCTTGGGGACGATCTCCTGGGGAGGGACCGGCCGGGTCTTGTAGCCGCAGCCGCTCAGGACCGACAGAGCCAGCAATCCGCACAGAACAACCGGCCAGGGCAAAAATAACCGTCCACGCACAAGTGTATCCGCTCTCATCATCCTGTTATCCCCAAGTTTTTTTCGAGACGCCGCAGGGCATCCTCAACCCTGGCCCGCGCGGTCCCGCCGATGGACAGACGGCTGTTGACCGATCCCTCCACCTTGAGCACCTCCAAGACATCCCCGTCGATCAGGCTGGAAAAAGACTGCAGTTCTTCAAGTTTCAGGTCCGTGAGCTCCTGTCCCCGCTCCTGGCAATGGGCGACAATCCGGCCCACCACCCCGTGCGCCTGGCGGAAGGGCATGTTCTTTTGCACCAGGTAGTCGGCCAGGTCGGTGGCGGTCATGAAGCCGCCGGACGCCGCCGCCCGCATCCGGTCGGTCTTGAAGGACAGATTGCCCAGCAGTTCGGCGGTGATGGACAGACTCGCCCTGACCGTGTCAAGGGCGTCAAACACGGGTTCCTTGTCTTCCTGCAGGTCTCTGTTGTAGGTCAGGGGCAGCCCCTTGACCGTCATCAGCAGCCCCATGAGCGATCCGGTGACCCGCCCCGTCTTTCCTCTGATCAGCTCGGGGATATCCGGGTTCTTCTTCTGGGGCATGATGGACGACCCCGTGCAGTAGCGGTCCCCTATCTCGACAAAATCGAACTCCCGGCCGGCCCACAGCACCAGTTCTTCGGCCAGGCGGCTGAGATGAAGCTGGATGACCGTGCAGCAGAAGAGGAATTCCATGGCAAAATCCCGGTCGCCCACCGTATCCATGGAATTGGCGGTGACCGCCGGAAAGCCGAGTTCGGCTGCCACGAACTCCCTGTCGATGGGCAGACCCGTTCCGGCCATGGCCGCCGCCCCCAGAGGCATGACATTAAGGCGCCGGACGCAGTCGGCGAGGCGGTCCCGGTCCCGCTCGAACATCTCCACATAGGCCAGCAGGTGGTGGGCCAGCAGCACCGGCTGGGCCCGCTGCAGATGGGTATACCCGGGCATGACCGCACCGAGGTGCCGGCGCGCCAGGGTGACGAACCCCTTCTGGACCTCCGCCAGCAGGCGCCGCAGGCCTTCCCCCTCCTCCCGCAGGTAGAGGCGGAGGTCAAGGGACACCTGGTCGTTGCGGCTGCGGGCGGTATGGAGTTTTTCGCCGGCCGCCCCGATCCTCTCGGTCAGGGCTTTTTCAATATTCATGTGAATATCTTCCAGGTCCGGGCGGAAGACAAAGGTACCGGCTTCGATATCCGCGCAGATCCCATCGAGCCCCTTGAGAATTGCATCGCATTCTTCGCCGCTGATCAGCCCCTGCCGGGCCAGCATCCGGGCATGGGCCTTTGATCCGGCGATGTCATGCCTGTAGAGCCGGGCGTCATAATGGATGGAAGCGGTGAACGCTTCAACCGAAGCTGCCGTTGCCTCGGCAAAGCGACCGCCCCAGAGCTTGGCGGCAGGTGTGCGTCGGGGCGAATCGGCCATGATTTATTTCTTCCTGCTCAGGGCCTGGATCTGCATCCGCAGGCTGTTCAGCCTGATGAAGCCGGTGGCGTCGGCCTGGTTGTAGACCTCGTCTTCCTCGAAGGTGGCAAAGCTCTCCTGGTAGAGGGAGGCGTCCGATTTGCGGCCGACCGGCATGCAGCCGCCCTTGTACAGCTTGAGGCGGACGGTGCCGTTGACTGTATGCTGCGTCTCGTCCATGGTTTTCTGCAACAGGCGCATTTCCGGGGAAAACCAGAAGCCGTTGTAGATCAGTTCGGAATACCGCGGCACCAGGGAATCGCGGATGCGCAAGACCTCCCGGTCCAGGGTGATGGTTTCCAGGTCGCGGTGCGCCGCCCGCAGAATGGTGCCGCCGGGTGTTTCATACACCCCCCGTGATTTCATGCCCACAAAGCGGTTTTCAACCATGTCCAGCCGGCCGATGCCGTTGGCCCCGCCCAGCTCGTTGAGCCTGGTCAGCAGCCGCACCGGGTCGAGGCGTTCGCCGTCAATGGCCACCGGATTGCCGAACTCGAAGTCGATCTCCACGTACACGGCCTTGTCCGGTGCTTTTTCCGGCGAAACCGTCAATTGATACATCTGCTCCTCGGGCTCGTTCCAGGGGTCCTCCAGGATTCCGCCCTCATAACTGATATGGAGGAGGTTCTCGTCCGAGCTGTAGGGTTTTTCCCTGGTCACCGGCACAGGAATGTCATGTTCGGCGGCAAAGGCCAGCAGTTTGGCGCGGGAATTCAGCTTCCAGATCCGCCATGGCGCGATGATGGTCAGTTTCGGCTCAAGGGCCAGGTAGGCCAGTTCGAACCGCACCTGGTCATTGCCCTTGCCGGTGGCGCCATGGCTGACGCCATCCGCCCCCTCCTCCCGGGCAATCCGCACCTGCTCCCTGGCAATGGCGGGCCGGGCAAGGGACGTGCCCAGCAGATACGAGCCCTCGTAGATGGCATTGGCGCGGAAAGCGGGAAAGATAAATTCCCGGACGAACTCGTCCCGCAGATCGGAGATGATGACTTTTTGCGCCCCCGTCGCCAGCCCCTTGCGACGCACGGCGTCCCAGTCTTCCCGCTGCCCCAGATCAGCGGCAAAGGCCACCACCGGACACTGGCACTCCTCCTGCAGCCATTTGAGGATAACCGAGGTATCGAGGCCGCCGGAGTAGGCCAGCACAATTTTGTTCACGCGCATAGTTCCTTACTTGGGCACCGCGGCGCCTCCTCCTGTTCTTCGCCCGGAATGACGGGCGTGGCCCGCCCCGGAGCCTTCCTCCGGGATCCAGTTCTTTATAGGATAAAATGCTCCAGGATCGCTTTGTGGATATGCATTTTGTTTTCCGCCTGATCAAAGACGACGCTGTGCTCCCCTTCCAGCACGTCGTCGGTGATCTCTTCGCCCCGGTGGGCCGGGAGGCAATGGAGAACGACGGCATCGCCTCGGGCGGCGGCGAGCAGCCCGCTGTTCAACTGAAAGGACTGAAAAATACGCCGCCGCTGCTCCTGCTCATCCTCCCGTCCCATCGACGCCCAGACGTCGACATTGATCACGTCGGCATCCCGTACGGCCTCGCGGGGATCATCGAGCAGGGTGATCGGCGCGGACGCTCTCCGGCGGGCGGCATCCAGAACAGCTTCATCCGGGCCGTATCCCGCCGGGCAGGCAAGGGTCAGCGGGAAGCCGAAAATCGCCGCCGCCTCGATCCAGGAGTTCGCCATGTTGTTGCCGTCCCCCAGCCAGACGATTTTCAGACTCTCCAGGGTGTTTTTCTTTTCCAGCACCGTCATGACATCGCTCAGGACCTGACAGGGATGGTGGAGATCGGTGAGGGCATTGATCACCGGCACTTCGGAATGACGGGCCAGCTCCTCGACAACTTCCTGGCCGTAGGTCCGCACCACTACGGCGTCGACATACCTGGCGAGAACCCGGGCCATATCCTTGAGGGGCTCTCCCCGGGTCAGCTGGGACTCCTTGGAGGACATATGGATGACCTGTCCCCCCATGCCGTACATGGCCGCTTCGAACGATACCCTGGTCCGGGTGGAGGGCTTTTCAAACAGCATGCTGATCGTCCGGCCGGACAGGGACTGGTGGTGGAGTCCTTCAGCGGCCTCACGCTTCAAGACCATCGCCCGCTCGATGAGCGCGGTGAGCCGGTCCCGGTCAAAATCCTTCAGAGCCAACAGATGGTTGCACATAATCCATACTCTGTCTTGCAGGTACGGCCCGGCAGGCAGCGGACGCGCTGTGCACCCGGCGGTGGCGCCCCGTTCCCACTCGAACCAAAAACTTTAATTTATACAAAAAAACATGCTGCTTGCAAAGAAATTTCAAGATTACCGCTCTTTTCCGGCGACTCAGAGATCCTCGGCAGAGGAAAGAAGCAATGAAGATGATCAGGATTGCGGGGAACCGATTCCGGTCACGACTGTTCGGCGGCAGGCGCGGACTTCAGGATTTCCCCCGGTGCCGGCGGACCGCGCCCCCGCTCTCAGGCGAGTCCGCCCAGGACATGGACCAGGGCGGCGATCATGCGGTCCGTCTCCTCCCTGCTGACAATCAGCGGGGGGATGAACCGCAGGACGCTGTTGCCGGCAAAGTTGATCAGCACCCCCTGTTCGAACATCCCTTGAACAATGGCGGGCCCCTGTTCCCGACCCTTTTCGGTCAGCACCAGTCCGAGCAGCAGGCCCCTCCCCCTGACTCCGGAGGCCAGAGCGGGAAAGCGCCGGGCGACATCGGCGAGCCTGCCCGCCAGGTACTCGCCTTTCTCCCGGACGCCGGCGAGGAATCCGTCCGCCAGCATGAGCTTGAGGACGGCAACTCCCGCCGCGGCCGCCACCGGGTTGCCGCCGAAGGTTGACGCGTGGGTTCCGACGGTGAGGGAGGCCGCGATGTCCTCCCTGGTCAGCATGACGCCGATGGGCAGGCCGTTGCCCATGGCCTTGGCCAGGGTGAGGATGTCCGGGGTCACGCCGAGCTGTTCATAGGCGAACAGTGTCCCGGTCCGCCCCATGCCGGTCTGCACCTCGTCAAAAATGAGCAGCAGGTTGTGCCTGTCGCACAGCTTCCGGATGGCGGCCAGGTACTCCGGCTCCAGCGGCCGCACCCCGGACTCGCCCTGCAGCGGCTCGCACATGATGGCGCAGGTGCGGTCACCGATCAGCCTCTCCAGTGATTCCATTTCACCGAATTCGGCGTGCACAAAACCGTGCGGCAGGGGCTCGAACCCCTGGTGAAACCGCGGCTGCCCCGTTGCCGCCACGGTGGCGAGGGTGCGGCCGTGAAAGGACCCGGTCAGGGAAATCACTTCATACCGCCCGGGGCCGCTGTGGATCCTGGCCAGCTTGAGGGCGGCCTCGTTGGCCTCGGCGCCGGAATTGGCCATGAAAACCTTGTCGGCGAACGAATGGGCGGTCAGCAGCTCGGCCAGTTCAATCTGCGGAGCGGTATAGAACAGATTGGAAACGTGCATGAGCGTTCCCGCCTGGCGGCAGACAGCCTCGGTCACGGCCGGATGGCAGTGGCCGAGGGAGCAGACGGCGATTCCGGCCAGAAAATCCAGATATTCCCGGCCGTCGGCATCCCATAACCGGCAGCCTTCGCCCCTGACCATGGCAGCCGGAAAGCGGCTGTAGGTTCCGATAAACACCTTGTCACCTCTTGTCTTCCAGTTGCTGTTCTCGCTCATTTGACTATCTCCGTGCCGATCCCCCGGTGGGTGAAAATTTCAAGCAGAATGGCATGCTCGCGCCGGCCGTCAATGATGTGCGTCTTGGCCACCCCTTTCTCCAGGGCCGCGGCACAGCAGCGCACCTTGGGGATCATCCCCCCGGAAACAACGCCCGCCTCGATCAGCTCTTCGGTCTCCTCCCGGCGGATTGACGACAGGAGCGCCCCGCTCCGGTCCTTGACCCCTTCCACGTCGGTGAGCAGGATCAGCTTGACCGCCTGCAGTTCCGAGGCAATCGCCGCGGCCACCAGATCGGCGTTGATGTTATACGCCTGGCCGTCATCTCCCACCCCGACAGGGGCGATGACAGGAATGAAGTCTCGTGCCTCAAGGGTCCGGAGGATATCCGGATTGACGCCGGTCACCTGGCCGACCCGGCCCAGGTCGATGAGCTCCGGCGGCCGGGCCGGATCGTCCGGCCGGATGTGCAGGGTCAGCTTGCCGGCCTGAACCAGGTCGCCGTCGCGGCCCGACAGACCGACCGCCCTGCCGCCGCAATGATTGATCAGGCCGACAATCTCCTTGTTCACCTTGCCCACCAGCACCATTTCCACCACATCCATGGTTTCGCCGTCCGTCACCCGCATTCCCTGGACATAATTGGAGGTGATCTGCATTTTTTCCAGGAACCGGTTGATCTGGGGGCCGCCGCCATGGATGATCACCGGGTTGATCCCGATGTATTTCATCAGGATGACGTCCAGGGCAAAGTTTTTCTTCAGTTCATCATCGACCATGGCGTGGCCGCCGTACTTGATGACAACCGTTTTTTCCCTGAACTCGCGAATATAGGGCAGCGATTCTATCAGAACCTTCGCCTTGGCTATGCTTTCCTGCATGATTCTTCTCTCCGGAAACGGGTGACCCTGACGCTCCTCTCCCAGCGCCGCTTCATTCTACCCGCCCCCGGCCGTCCTGTAAACACTTCTCTTAATTTCAATTTTTGTCGGAAAAGACATTTGCGCAGAGTTTGGTCCCGGTGGATATACTCTTTACTTTTCCCCGGCAAGCAGTTATGATTCAGCACCTTATGCAAGAAACAAACCTGAAATGCGCAATCTCATTTTTTCGTTGGAGCGCTTGATGAAATTCTTACCGCAATTCAAAAAGATGTGCATCGTCCTGCTGGCGTGCGCCGGGCCCGCTCTGTTCGCCCCCGCGGCCGGGGGCGTGCAGAATTCCTCCGAACCCATCAACATTGAAGCCGATCGGATGGTCTCCCGGGAACAGGACAATTCGGTCGTTTTTTCCGGCAACGTTGACGCCCGCCAGGGAGAAGTGATCATCCGAACGGACGAGATGACCGTCTACTACCATCAGGAAAACGGCCAGGGCGGGACCGGGGGATCGAGCCAGGTCAAAAAGCTGATCTGCCTGGGCAATGTGCAGGTTTCCCAGGGCGACTGGCTGGGTACCGGCCAGCGCATGGACTACTACGCCGAGGACCGCAAAGTGATCCTCTCCGGCGATGCCCGGGCCTGGCAGGGCCAGAACATGGTCGCCGGCAAAACCATCACCTACTACCTGGACGAGGGCCGCTCGATTGTTGAAGGTCCGTCAACCGCCGACGGGACCGGCAAGGAGCAGGCCGGCGGCAAAACCGGGCGGGTAAAGGCCGTCATCCAGTCGGATTCGCCGGCAAAGTGACCATGGCCTCCGTCTCCGTTCTCGAGACCAGGGGTCTGGTCAAGGAATACCGCAATCGCCGCGTGGTCGACCAGGTCAACCTCCAGGTGCAGAGCGGCAGGGTTGTCGGCCTGCTCGGTCCCAACGGGGCCGGCAAGACGACCACGTTTTATTCCATTGTCGGCTTCATCAAGCCGGACAGGGGCCACATTTTTCTCAACCAGGAGGACATCACCGACCTGCCGATCCACAAAAGGGCCTGGAAGGGCATCACCTACCTGGCCCAGGAGCCGTCAATATTCAAAAAGCTGACCGTGGAGGAGAACGTCCGCATTGTTCTGGAACCCCTGGGACTCGCTGAAAATGAGATAAACACCATCATCCGGGAGCTGCTGGCCGAACTGAAGATAGAACACCTGGCCTCCAACAAGGGCCACGCGCTGTCGGGCGGTGAACGCCGCCGGGTTGAAATCATGCGCGCTCTGGCGACCCGGCCGCGCTTCATCCTGCTGGACGAACCCTTTGCCGGCGTCGATCCTCTGTCGGTGGCCGACCTGCAGCAGATCATCCGGGAGCTGAAGAGGAAGGGGCTCGGCATCCTGATATCCGACCACAATGTCCGCGAAACCCTCCAGGTCTGCGATTTCGCCTATATCGTCAACAACGGGCAGATCCTGACCAGCGGGGTCGCGGACGACATCATCGTCAGCAAGGTGGCGAGAAAAATGTATCTCGGCGACAACTTCAGCATGTGAGCGGTCAATGCGGCAACGGGCAAGTCGTATTTTTCCGCCAACCGGTGAGGGAAGATGGTCCTAGAACTCAGACAGCAGCTTAAGCTGGCCCAGAAACTGGTCATGACGCCGCAGCTGCGCCAGGCCATCAAGCTTCTGCAGTTGAACCGGCTTGAATTGACCGACGCGCTGCAGGCCGAACTGGAACAGAATCCCCTGCTCGAAGAGGCCGCGGAAGAGGCGAACCAGACGACCAAGTCCGACACCCTCGCCAACCAGGAGCCGGAGGAGGGGGGCGAGCCGGCGGTGACCGCCAAGATCCCCGGGGAGGATGCGGCCACTTTGGCTGAAATCAACTGGGCCGACTATGTCAACACCTTTGACAGCGACCTGTCCTTTGCCAGGGAGACGCCCCCGGCCGACGCGCCCTCCCAGTTCGACTTCATCTCCAGCCAGCCCGGACTGAAGGCCCACATGCAGTGGCAGCTCTCGGACCTGGATCTCAACGACCGGGAACTGGACATTGCCATGTTCATCATCGGCAACCTGGACCGCCACGGGTTCCTCCAGGCCGACATAGCCGACATCTGCGCCTACGCGGGCTGCAGCGAGGAAGCCGCTCTGGACATACTCCAACGCGTGCAACAGCTTGACCCGCCGGGGATCGCCGCCAGGGATATCCGTGAATCCCTGCGCCTGCAGCTGAGCCGCAAGGGCCTGGAAGATTCCCTGGCCTACCGGATCGTCAGCGATCACCTGAACCTGCTTGAAACAAGAAACTACGCCCTCATTGCCCGCAAGACGGGAGCCACGGTCAAAGCGGTGATGAAGGAGATCGAGACCATAAGCGGCCTCGTCCCTTTTCCCGGCAATGAATTCTCCAACGAACAGACCAATTATATCGTCCCCGACGTCTATGTCTTCAAGGTGGACGGGGAGTATGTCATCCAGCTCAACAACGACGGCCTGCCCCAGTTGAAGCTTTCCGACGACTATCTCAGACTGCTGCGGGAAAAAAAGGGGCTGAACCCGGAATCCCTCGGCTACCTGAGGGACAAGCAGCGGAGCGCCGAGTGGTTCATCAAGTCCCTGCAGCAGAGGCAGCGGACGATCTACAAGGTCATGGAAAGCATCCTCAAGTTCCAGAAGGAATTTTTCGAGCACGGCCCCAGCCACCTGAAGCCGCTGATCCTCCGGGATGTCGCCGAGGACATCGGCATGCACGAATCGACGGTCAGCCGGGTGACGTCCAACAAATATGCCCATACCCCCCAGGGGATCTATGAGCTGAAATATTTCTTCAGCACCGCGGTGGCGACAATCAACGGGGATACCGTCGCCTCGGAAAGCATCCGCAACAGGATCCGCCAGCTCGTCCAGTCCGAAAACCCCGCCAAGCCCCTCAGCGACAACAAGATTTCGGAAATACTCGCCAGGGAAAATATCCAGGTTGCCAGGCGCACCGTCGCCAAGTACCGGGACCAGCTCGGCATTCTTCCGGTCAAATTCCGGCGCAAGAAATGAACCCGCCGATGCTGCAGCTGGCTGAACAGTGCATCCTCCTGCACATTCCAGGCAAAACCAAGGAAAGCGTCCTGCGGGAAATGGCGGAGATCGCCCATCGCCGGATTCCGCACATCGAAACCGACATCATCTTCAACGCCTTGTGGGAAAGGGAGCAGATCGGCTCCACCGGGGTCGGCAACGGGGTGGCGATCCCCCACGCCAGGATAAAAGGACTGGACAGGATTCTGCTCTGCTTCGCCCGCAGCCTTGAAGGAATCAGCTATGACGCCCTCGACAACCAGCCGGTGTACTATATCTTCATGATACTCTGCCCGGTGGATTCGGGCGGCACCTACCTGAAAACGCTGGCCGGGGCCAGCCGCCTCCTCAAACAGCCCGAGATCCGCCGCCGGCTCAGGCTTGCCACCGGGCAGCAGGAAATCGTCGAAATTTTTCTCCAGGGCCCGTGATCGGCCGGATGCGGCCGGGCCAGGCCACTGCGCCGGCCCCTCTCCTACGTGCGGATCATCTCGGCAATCTGGAAAGCCATTTCCAGGCTCTGCTCGGCGTTCAGCCGGGGATCGCACGTGGTCAGATAATTGAGGCTCAGCTGCTCGTCCGCCAGTTGCCGGGCGCCGCCGATGCATTCCGTTACGTTGTCGCCGGTCAGCTCGAAGTGGACCCCGCCCGGAATGGTGCCCTCGGCCCAGTTCAACTCGAAAAAGCAGCGCAGCTCGGACAGGATGTCGTCAAAATTCCTGGTCTTATGACCGGAGGCGGCGGTAAAGGTATTGGCATGCATGGGATCGCAGCACCAGAGCACATTCAGGCCCGCCCTTTTGACGGCCCGGATCAGGGGCGGCAGGCAGCAGTCAATCTTCCCGGCCCCGAAACGGGTGATCAGGGTCATCCGCCCCGGCTCGTTGTCGGGATTGAGCCGCTCGATAATCGACAGGATGTCGTCCGTTTCGTACTGCGGACCGACTTTCATGCCCAGCGGGTTCAGCACCCCGCGGAGAAACTCGACATGGGCTCCGTCAAGCTGCCGGGTGCGGTCGCCGATCCACAACATGTGGGCGGAGCAGTCATACCACCCGCCGGTCGTCGAATCCTCCCTGGTCAGGGATTCCTCATAGCCGAGAAACAGCGCTTCGTGGGAGGTAAAAAAATGGGCCTGCTTCAACTGCGGAACGTCCGTGGAGATGCCGATGACTTCCATGAAGTTCAAGGCCTGGCTGATCTGATTGGCCAGCCGCTCATAGGAGCGCCCCATGGGCGACTGCTTGACGAACTCCTGGTTCCAGGCGTGCACCCTGTGCAGGGCGGCGAAACCGCCCCGGGTGAAGGCCCGCAGCAGATTGAGGGTCGCCGCCGACAGGAAGTATCCCTTCTGCATCCGCTCCGGGTCGGGAACGCGGGCCTCGGGCGTCGGCTCGGCGGAGTTGCACATATCACCACGGTAGCTGGGAATTTCAACCCCGTTGACGATTTCCGTGTCGCTTGAACGCGGCTTGGCGTACTGGCCGGCGATGCGTCCGACCTTGACCACCGGCTTGCCGCCTGCATAGGTCAGGATGACCGCCATCTGCAGCAGGACCTTGAGTGTTTCGCGGATATTGGGCGCGGTGCAGTGGGCGAACTCCTCGGAGCAGTCCCCCCCCTGCAGCAGAAAGGCCCTGCCCGCAACGGCATCGGCCAGGAGTTTTTTCAGTTCCCGTATTTCGCCCGCAAAAACCAGGGGAGGGAGGGTGGAGAGGCTCGCCAGTACCTGGTCATATTTTTGTCTGTCCGGCCATTTCGGCTGCTGCAGGGCCGGATAATCGTGCCAGCTTGTTTTCGTCCATTCCTTTAACATTGTCGTCATCGATGGTTCTTGTTTGGATAGAGACCGGGATCAAGGGCATTGAGACAAATGCGAAACTCCAGCGGTCAAACAGCGTCCCCGTCCGGCGGCAATTCGCAAACTCCGCCGCGGCAGCACACCTCTTCATCAAAAACATGCAGGATCCTGGCCTCCCGCTCCCTTTTTTCTTCATCGGCAAAGGGTTCGAAGACCAGTTCGCCGCTCAGCCGGGCCAGCCGGGACCTGTCCGGAATCGCCTCCATGCCGGTGTCGAGCACCCGGCCGGTCCGGGTTTCCAGCAGTTCGGCCTCTCGGCCGTTGGTCACCACGGCGAGGGGAATCCGGTGCCCCGGATCAAGCAGCCGCGATGCCGCAACCGCCGCTCTCTCCCTCGTAACCAGCGAGCCCGGGCCGTACCGGACAATCATCACCCTCCGGCCCCCTATCCGGACGGTCAGCTCGATGAGGGACCTGACCCGGCGGCCGCTGAAACCGGTTTCGATGGACAACCGGGGCTCAAGCTCTTCCGGGGCGTACCCCTTTTCCTCCACCAGGAGACGGGCAAGCTGCTGCCGGCTGCGTTCATCATCGGTATCGGGAAGCTCCTCGCCGGTCAGATAGTCCTTCAGGGTGCCGTAAACTATATGATGACCCGAGGTGTCCATCTTTGCCCTGGGACGGAGACGGCGGCGGACTGCTACAGTTCGAGCCAGGACTCGGAAAAGACCGTCTGGCCGGAAAGGGCCTTGTAGGTCTTGTAGTGCTCAAGGGCGGCGCCCTGCAGAGTCGAGGGGTCCGGCTCGCTGCCGTCCATCATGCCGTGGACAAGATCAACCAGGTCCTGGCGCTCGCCCCTGCAGATCGCCATCAGTTCCTTGTCGTAGGAATTGACGATCGCCGTGGTGATGCCGTACTTCATCAGCATGATCAGGTAGGTGCGGTCGAGATATTTGCGCAGGTGATCGACCACGCCGTTGGATACGTTGGACAGGCCCACGGTGGAACCGGCCCCCGGCGCGATGTCCGGCAGCATCATCATGAACTCGAGGCCAGAGGCGATCTGGTCCGCCCCCAGGGTGATCGGCGTGCCGATGGGATCAAAAAGAATCTTTTCATTGGGGATGCCGGCCTCATTGAGGGCCATCATCAGGTCGACGGCCATGGCCGCCCGTTCATTGGAATCCCTCGGCATGCCCTCGGGGCCCCAGAGGAGGGCGATCACGTCGCAGCCTGCTTCCGCCGCCACGGGGATCAGTTTCTCCATGCGCTCGGGCTGGGCGGAAATGGAGTTCATTATGGCCCCGGTCCTGTTCCTGACCACCTTGAATCCCGCGGTCATGGCATCGGTATTCGTGGTGTCCAGGCAGAGCGGCACATCGACCGCCGCCTGCACCGTCTCGACCACCCACGGCATCAGCTCCATCCCGTCCTTGCGGGCCGGTCCGATATTGAGGTCAAGATACGCCGCCCCGGCATCCGCCTCCTCCCTGGCCATCTCCTGGATCGGGCCGGGGTTGCGCTCCCTCATGGCGGTCCCGCTTCTTTTTCCCATAATGTTGATGCTTTCGGCAATCGCCTTTACCGTCATGGCCATTTTTCCTCTCCTTTCCAATTCTTCGAAAACGTGCTACCTGTAATTGAGTATTTCATTTTTTTTGAAAAGATGTTAATTTATCGTACTTTAAGATCGTTGTCAATCCGCAAAATTCCCGCTCCGCCGGTCATGCCGGAAATGGTGCCGGCATCTTTGCCGTATAAATTTTGTATTTTCATCCCGAGGACTAAGCACCCTTCTCGTACAGTTACGGAGTCGTCATGAATTTCTTTCCTGTTCTGGCCGCCTGGCTTATTTTCTCTTTGCTGCCGGCATCGTTGCCCGCCAAGTCCATGCCCGCCGAATTCGATGTGGACCGCAACCGCCTCATCGCCTACATGCTGAGCCACCAGCTCGCCTCGCAGCATTACGCCCACAAGTCCCTGGAAAACATCGCCCCGGCCGCATTCGATCTGTACCTCCGGCAGATTGACCCCCGCAAGCGTTTCCTGCTCACAGCGGATGTGGAGCAGCTCCGTCCCCATGCGGACCATATTGACGAGGAACTGCGCAGGGGGCGTGTCGAACTGGCCGATAAAGGGGCCGAACTGCTCAACCTGCGGATCAACGAGGTCGAGGCAATGACCGCCGGCCTGCTGGAGGAAGGGTTTGACCCCCATGGAGCCGATTCCCTCGAACTCGACCCCAAAAAAATTGAGTATGCCTCCTCGGCGGCGGAGCTCCGGGACAGGTGGCGCCGCATTCTCAAGCTGCAGGTCCTGGAAAGTTATCTCGACTTCGTCAAACAGGAGAACAACGGGGCCGCCGGACAAGCGGGCAAGACAGCAGCCGAACCGTCGGACGACGGGGCGGTGAACCAGGAACTCTGGGCCCGGGCCGTGAACAAGGTCCGGGAACGGAACCAACGCTTCTTTCACCGGCTGCGGCAGGAAACCCGGCAGGATCACTACAACCTTTTTTTTGACACGGTCGCCCGGGCTTTCGATCCCCATACCAACTACATGCCCCCCTCCTCCAAAGAAGATTTCGACATCCACATGAGCGGATCACTGGAAGGGATCGGCGCCCTGCTGCGCGAAGACGACGGCTTCATCAAGGTGGTCAGGATCATCCCCGGCAGCGCCGCCGAACGGCAGGGGCAGCTCCAGGCCGAGGACATGATCCTCTCGGTTGCCGAGAAGGAAGGGGAGCCGGTGGACATCTCCGACATGCGGATCCGCGAGGCGGTCAGCTTCATCAGGGGGCCCAAGGGCAGTGAAGTTTCCCTGACCGTCCAGAAGCCCGACGGCGCAAAAAAAGTCATCACCATAGTCCGGGACGTGGTGCAGATCGAGGAGACTTACGTCAAATCGGAAGTCATCGAAAACAGCCGGGGGGAGCGGATCGGCTACGTCCGCATTCCCAGCTTTTACCGTGACTTCGCCGCCGCCGGCCCCATGAGCCAGGCACGCAACTGCACCAACGATTTCCGCAGGGAGCTGCGCCATCTGCGCGAGAACCGGATCGGCGGACTCATTCTTGATCTGCGGGACAACGGGGGAGGGTCCCTTTCCGACGCGGTGGACATCTCCGGCATGTTTCTGCCCGGCGGTCCGGTCGTCCAGGTGAAAAACGCCCAGGGGGAGATCAAGGTGCTTGAAGATGCCGATCCCAACGTGCTCTACGACGGGCCGGTCATTGTGCTGGTCAACAAGTTTTCCGCTTCCGCCTCGGAAATCGTGGCCGCCGCCCTGCAGGACTACAACCGGGCCCTGATCATCGGCGGTGACCACACCCATGGCAAGGGGACGGTCCAGTCCATAGTGGACCTGAACCGCAACCTGCCCCTGCTCCACCGGAAAAAATATGATGACCTGGGCGCGCTGAAACTGACGATCCAGAAATTTTACCGCGTCAACGGCGAGTCCACCCAGTACAAGGGGGTGGAGCCCGATGTCGTCGTCCCCACCATGCTCGATTACCTGAAAAGCGGCGAAAGACACCTTGACTACTCCCTGCCGTGGGACAAGGTCGAAGCGGTTCCCTTCCGGCCCTGGACCGGCAGCCCGTTCAATGTGGACAGGGCCCGGGAACTGAGCGGCGGCCGTATTGCCGCATCGCCTGACTTCGTCAAAATCAGGGAACGGCTCGAACTCGCTCGGGAACGGTCGGAGCGGACCAGAATCCCGGTGTCCCTTGCGGGCGTCCGCAAGGAACGGCTCGAGCTGGCCGCGTTCTCGGAGGCGGAAGAGGCCGGTCCGAACAGCCTTGACGGCCCTTCCCCGGAGCACGGGACCCCGCAGAACAAGGATATTCCCCTGCGGGAGCAGCTGGATGAGGACCCCTATGTCCAGCTTGCCGTCCACCTCATGAATGAACTCGCGAATGAACTTGCGCTGGCGCAATAACAGTATAAGTATATGGACAGCCTGTTCATGGAATGTGCTGTTCAATTTTTTGTTGAAAAGATGTTTCAGGCATGATAGAGAGTTCTTACTCTATGAATAGTCATTCATTCACTAACATTTATTCTCAATAAAATTGCGGGCAATGAATCTATCTGACGCGCTGCAGGAAAAGAAAAAGAAAATCCTCTCTGTCTGGATAGCCCGAACACTGGATACCTACGACTCGTCAGCATTCTTCAAGCAATCCCGCGATCAGATAGCCAACCCCATAGGTTCCAATATACGCGCCGGGCTCACCGGGGTGCTGGAACTCCTTCTCAGCGGCTCCAGGCCGGAAGACTACTCCCCCCATCTGGACAAGGTTATCCGGATACGCGCGGTTCAGGATTTCTCTCCTTCCCAGGCGGTTGTGCCGTTTCTTGAATTAAAATGGGTCATCCGGCAGGTTTTGTCCGAGGACACAAACACCCGATCTCTGGTGCCGGAGCTCCAGCAACTCGATCTTGAAATCGACCGGATTGCCTTGGCTGCCTTTGACAAGTACGCACAATGCCGGGACCAGTTGCACCAGGTCCGGATAAAAGAACTGAAAAGCGGAAGTTATGTTTTAACGGATACGCCCTGCGTTTCAGCCATGCTGCGGGAAAGGCGGAAGGATCCGGAAAAACATAACTGACCGAGTATATACAACAAGACGGCGGCTCTGCCGCCGGCTTGGAGCCGGCAGCAGAGGGGGCTGCCGGTTTTTGTGGGGTTTCGCAATATTTTTGCGCCATTCCGTTTAATCTGATGCGAGGGAGTGATAAATGAAGTACACCTTCCCATTGGCGGCAGTCATCGCCCTGGTGTTGATTGCATGGCTCGGGTCCAGCATACCCGGCATGCAGTACCTTTTCGGTATCGTCATACCGTACCTGGCCATAGCGACATTCATCATTGGATTCTGCTACCGGGTCGTCCAGTGGGCCAAATCGCCGGTCCCGTTCAGAATTCCGACCACATGCGGCCAGGGGTATTCGCTGCCCTGGATCAAGCACAACAAGCTGGAAGCGCCGACCAACACCTCCCAGGTCGTGGCCAGGATGTTCCTGGAGATCGTCCTTTTCCGCTCTCTCTGGCGCCACACCAAGGCGGAAATCCATGACGGACCGAAGCTGACCTACGAATCCAGCAAATGGATCTGGCTGTTCGCCATTATCTTCCATTACAGCTTCCTGGTCATCGTTCTGCGCCATATGCGGCTGTTTCTCGAGCCGGTGCCCTGGCTCATCCAGGCCATCGAGTTCGGCGACGGCATCCTGCAGATCGGCTCGCCGGGCATGTACATGACTGATGCCACCATCATTCTCGGCCTGGTGTTTCTGTTCGGCCGGCGCCTCATCACCCGCCACATGAGGTACCTGTCCCTGGCCAATGACTATTTCCCCCTGTTCCTGATCTTCGGCATAGCGGTAACCGGCATCCTGATGCGCTTCTACTTCCGCACCGACGTCGACATCGTGGCGATCAAGCGGCTGGCCGTCGGCCTGGCCACCTTCCAGCCCATCATCCAGGCTGAAATCAACTCTCTCTTCTATATTCACCTTTTCCTTGTCAGCGTACTGCTTGCCTATTTTCCGTACAGCAAGCTGATGCACATGGGCGGTGTCTTCCTCAGCCCGACCAGGAACCTGGCCAACGACTCCAGGATGCGGCGGCATATCAACCCGTGGAACCCCGACATCAAGCCGCATTCGTACGCGGGCTACGAGGATGAATTCAGGGAGTTTATGGTCGAGAACGATATACCGGTGGAAAAAGAGTTGCCCCCAAAAGCCGAATAGTCCGGCATGGATATAAGGTGAAAAGGATATAACTATGGCAGTAGTAAAGGTTGACAAATTAGCAAAGAGTGTTGTTCAGGGCCCGTCGCTGATGACCGGCGCCTATCCGACCAGGGACTGGATGGAAATGCCGGTGAAGTTCAAGCCGGGAAACTTTGCCTATCCGGGCAAGGTCGATATAGTCAACTACCTGAACAAGCAGAGTGGCCTGCACTTTCCCAATGCCAGGGAATGGTCGCCGGTGGACGAGGACTGGAAACTTCCGGAAAACTGGAAGGAAATCATCATGAACGGCCTCAAGGAGCGGCTGGACAAGTTCCGCTCCCTGAAGATCTTCATGGACTGCTGCGTCCGCTGCGGCGCCTGTGCCGACAAGTGCCACTTCTACCTCGGCACCGGCGACCCGAAAAACATGCCGGTTATGCGGGCGGAACTGCTGCGGTCGATCTACCGCAACGATTTCACCCTGGCCGGCAAACTGTTCGGCAAAATGGCCGGGGCCCGCGAACTGACCATCGACGTGATCAAGGAATGGTTCATGTACGCCTACCAGTGCACCGAGTGCCGCCGCTGCTCGGTCTTCTGCCCCTACGGCATCGACACCGCCGAGGTGACGATCATCCTGCGGGAACTGCTGCACCTGGTGGGCATCGGGATCAACTGGATCCAGGAGCCGGCGGCCAACTCCAACCGGACCGGCAACCACATGGGACTGCAGCCCCACACCTTCAAGGACAACGTCAGTTTCCTGTGCGATGATATAGAAAATCTGACCGGGGTCAAGGTGGAGCCGACCTTCAACCGCAAGGGCGCCGAAATCCTCTTCATCACCCCGTCAGCGGACGTCTTTGCCGAGCCCGGCCTGTACACCGCCATGGGCTACCTGATCCTGTTCCACCATATCGGCCTGGACTACACCTGGTCGACCTATGCCTCCGAGGGCGGCAACTTCGGCCTGTTCACCAACAACGAGACCATGAAGAAGCTCAACGCCAAGATGTACGCCGAGGCCAAGCGGCTCGGCGTCAAGTACATCCTCGGCGGCGAGTGCGGCCACATGTGGCGGGTCGTGCACCAGTACATGGACACCATGAACGGCCCGGCCGATTTCCTCGAGGTGCCCAAGTCCCCGATCACCGGCACGGTGTTCGACAACGCGGCCTCGACAAAGATGGTCCATATCAGCGAATTCACCGCCGACCTGATGAAGCACAACAAACTGAAGATCGACAAGAGCCGCAACGACCACGTCATCGCCACCTTTCATGACTCCTGCAACCCGGCCCGGGCCATGGGCCTGCTGGAGGAGCCGCGCTACATCCTGGACAACGTGGTCGACAACTGGTACGAAATGCCGGAAAACTGCATCCGCGAGCAGACCTTCTGCTGCGGCTCCGGCACCGGCCTCAACACCGATGAAATCATGGAGCTGAGGATGCGCTCCGGCCTGCCGCGGGCGAACGCCGTCCGGTACGTGGCCGACAAGCACGGGGTTAACACCCTTGGCTGCGTGTGCGCCATCGACCGGGCGACTCTCACCTCCCTGGTGAGCTACTGGGTGCCCGAGGTGCGGGTATGCGGCCTGTCGGAACTGGTGGGCAACTCCCTGGTGCTGGAAGGCGAACAGCGGCAGGAACTGGATGACGGTCTGCGGACTTTACTCTAATTCTCTGGCATAAGTGGAGGAACATCGATGTACGATAGTGGAAAAATCATACCGGGACTGATCATATTCGTCCTGATTATCACATTTCCCATCTGGTACAACCACGGTGATGCCGGGGAAGTGCCGAAACCGGAACTGCCCAAGGACTCCAAGCAGTGCGTCCAGCCGGCTGCGGAAATTCGCGCGAAGCATATGCAACTGTTGAACCAGTGGCGGGATGAGGTTATCCGTGACGATGACCGCGCGTATTTCGAAGTGGATGGGAGAATGTTTCAGAAGACCCTGCAGAATACCTGCATGGAGTGTCACAAGAGCAAGGTCAAATTCTGCGATACCTGCCATGTGTACACCGCGGTGAGTCCCTACTGCTGGGACTGCCATCTGGCTCCTGTCGAGACTGAGTAACCAAGGAGGATAGATACTGATGGACAAAAAGAGAAGAGAATTCCTCAAGATTGCCGGCATCTCCACCCTAGCTGGTCTTGGTGCTCCGGCGGTGTTCGATCGCCTTGTCTCCGGCTCGCATCCCGTCCAGGCCAGGGCATCCGCAACCGGCGCTCAAGGTGGGGCCGGCGGCCAGCAGGCCGCCGCAGCCGGGCACTCTCAGGCCGCGGCAGGTACCGGCAAGCGATACGGCATGGTCATCGATGTGCGGAAATTCAATCAATACCCCGAACTGGCCAAGGAATGCGTCAGGGCCTGTCATACCGTCCACAATGTCCCGCATTTTCCGGACAGGAAGGAAGAAATAAAGTGGATATGGCAAACTCCCTATACGAACGCCTTTACCGAACACAGCCACTATTATCGCGATGAGGAGTTGGAGCAGAACCCGGTCCTCGTGTTGTGCAATCATTGCGACAACCCCCCTTGTGTCCGGGTTTGTCCGACCAAGGCCACCTTCAGGAATGAAGACGGCATCGTTGAAATGGACTACCATCGCTGCATCGGCTGCCGCTTCTGCATGGCCGGCTGTCCCTACGGGGCCCGATCCTTCAACTGGCGCGACCCCCGCCAGGGTCTGGACATGAATAATCTCAACCGCCAGTTTCCCACCCGGATGCGCGGTGTTGTGGAAAAATGCAATTTCTGTGTCGAGCGCCTGGGCCGGGGCCAGATTCCAGCCTGCGTGGAAGCCACCGGAAATACAGGGGCCATGTATTTCGGCGATCTCAACGATGCCGACTCGGAAATCAGACGGGTACTGAAGGAAAACTTCACGATACAGCGCAAACCTTCGCTTGGTACCCTTCCATCAGTCTTTTTTATTATATGAGGAAGCCATGTTTGAAAAAGCACTCAAAGGAAACAACTATTACTGGATGTGGCTGGCCTTTCTCGGCGCTTTCATGGCCATCGGAGCAATCTGCTATGTCCGGCAGTACCTGTACGGCCTCGGCCTGACAGGAATGAGCCGGGACGTATCCTGGGGATTGTACATCTCAAACTTCACCTTCCTGGTCGGGGTGGCCGCGGGAGGAGTGATGCTCGTTCTGCCTTACTATATCCATAACTACAAGGCATTCGGCAAAATAACCATCCTCGGCGAATTCCTGGCCATTGCCTCCATCCTCATGTGCCTGATGTTCATCGTCGCCGACCTCGGCCAACCGCTGCGGATGCTGAACGTCGTCTTCTTCCCCACCCCCAATTCCATGCTCTTCTGGGACATGATCGTGCTCAACGGCTACCTGCTGCTGAACATCATCTGCGGCTGGGTCATTCTCACGGCTGAGCGCAAACAGGTCAAGCCGCCCAAATGGGTATACTTCTTCGTCTATATATCCATACCGTTCGCCATCTCCATCCATACGGTAACCGCCATGCTGTACTGCGGTCTGCCGGGACGGCACTTCTGGCTCTCGGCCATCATCGCCCCGCGGTTCCTCGCTTCGGCCTTTGCCGCCGGACCGGCCCTGATCATCCTCGTCAGCCGCATTCTCAAAAAGGTGGCCAATTTTGACGCCGGCCGCGAAGCCACCGACAAGATGGTCACCATTGTCATTTATGCCGCGATCATCAACGCCTTCTTCCTGATGCTCGAATTCTTTGTCGGCTTTTACAGCGATATTCCCGGCCATCAGCATACGCTGCTGTACCTGTTCACCGGTCTGGAACACGGCGGCCATGTGTACAACAACCTGGTTCCCTTCTCCTGGGGCTTTGTCGTGCTGACCACCATCGGCTTCGCCCTCCTCTGCATCCCGTACACAAGGAGAAACGACCTGTGGCTGGCCGTCGGCTCGGCCTCCCTGTTTATCGGCCTGTGGCTGGACAAGGGCATCGGGTTCGTGCTGGGCGGTTTCGTGCCCAGCCCCCTGGAGGAGATAACCGAATACTACCCCACTCTCAATGAGATCATGATCACCATCGCGGTATGGGCCACCGGATTTTTCGTCCTCACCATACTGTACAAGGTCGCGGTGGGGGTCGAACACGAAGTGGAAGCTTGAGCGGTCTGAACGCAAATTCGGCAGAGCCCCCGGCCAGTCACGGCCGGGGGCTTTTTTTTGCCGGCCGGCCGTGCTCTATGGCGTCAACACAAATCAAGCCCCATCGAAAGACTCGCGACGCATGGATCAATCCCCGGAGCCCGGAAAAAAAATCCTCCTGATCTATTTTTCCCTCTCAAGCCAGACCAACAACCTTGTCCTTGCGCTGAGCAACGGCCTTAAAAAAGCCAATGTAACCGTCGTGCGGGAGCGGCTCGTGCCGGTGGAGCAGATCAGGTTTCCCATCGGCTCCATCGGCGGCACCATCCGCCTGATGATCGCCACCTTTTTCAGGAAGCGCTTTCCCATCGAACCGATTGAGCCGCGATGTTTCGATGACTACGACCTGATCATTCTTGCCGGCCCCACCTGGTCATACAATCCCAGCGGCCCGGTGCTCGCCCTCTTTGATCGGGACGGCCGGCGCCTGTTCAACGGCCGGCTCGTGCTCCCTCTCATTTCCTGCCGCGGTTACTGGCGTGTCCATTGGTGGGGACTGAAGAACCTCCTGGTGAAATGCGGCGCCAGGGTCGTCAACGTCATGGTTTTTTCCCATCCAAGCCCGGAACCGTGGCGGACCATCGGGGTATTCCTCAAACTTGCCGGGGCGGTGCCGGAAAAAAAAACCTGGCTTGCCGGCAGGTACAGCAAGTACGGCCATACACGGCAACAACTGAAGGAAGCCGGCCGGTTCGGCAAGCTCATCGGCAGGGAACTTGCCCGGGGCGGGAAGAATCTGCATCATCTCAACTTCGACACCGAGATCGCCCAGCCCTGACCCGTCCGGTCAGGAACCCAGGGTGAGATACGACTGCCAGAGCCGGAAAATATCGTGCTGAAAAAATAGGAACAGAATGGCGGCCAGGGCGAGAAAAGGTCCGTAGGGGATGCGAGTCCTGCCCCCCTTCCCCTGCTTGAGCATGGCGAATATGCCGACGATGCTGCCGGCCAGCGAACTGGCGAAAACGACGAAGAGGAGGCTCTGCCATCCCAGAAACGCGCCGATCATCGCCAGCAGCTTCACGTCCCCGCCGCCCATTCCTTCCCGCCCGGTCAGGAGCAGGTAGCCCATGGCAACCCCGTACAGCAGACCTCCGCCGGCCAGGATGCCGATGCCCGACTCCTGCCAGGTGAGCTGGGACGTGAAAAACGCTCCGGCAAACCCGGCCGCGATGCCGGGCAGGCTGATCACGTCGGGAATGATCTGATGCCGCAAATCGATGAAAATAATGACCAGCAGCGACGCCAGGAAGAGAAAATAGAAAAAAAACTCGAAGGACAGGGCGAACTTGGTGTATAAAGCCAGGGAGAGCAGGGCCATGCACAATTCAACCAACGGATACTGGAGGGAGATCGACTGCCCGCATGCCCGGCACCTGCCCCGCAGGAGCAGGTAGCTGAGAATGGGAATATTGTCATACCAGCGGATGGGCGTCCCGCAGAAGGGACAACGGGAGGCGGGAAAGACGATGGACTCCCCCTCGGCCGGCAGCCTGAGAATGACGACGTTGAGAAAGCTGCCGACCACGGCGCCCAGCACCAGGGCGGCTGTTGTCAAGACGGTGTCCATGCTGTCTGCTCCGGCGGAAAAAGATGCGTGTCGATCCGGTCCCGAACCGGCCGGGTTGATATAAAGCCAACATACTACCTTATTCCCCCAGTGTTTTCCATGCCAGAATTCCAGGAAAAATCACCGGTCAGAGGCCGGGAGCAGCTCACGCCGGATGTCTGCCGCCTTACCCTGCATGCTCCGAAAATAGCTGAGCACGCCCGTCCGGGCCAGTTTGTCATGGTCCGCGCCGGGGCAACCCTGGATCCCCTCCTGCGCCGGCCTTTTTCCATCCACAAGGCAACCGGGGACGGCCTGGTCACCATCCTGTTCAAGGTTATCGGCAAGGGGACCAGGCTGCTGGCCGCCGCCTCGGAAAGCACGGAAATTGACCTCATCGGCCCCCTGGGCCGGGGTTTTGACACCACCGTTGCCGGGCCGCACTGCCTGATCGGCGGGGGGATGGGGATCGCCCCGCTCTATTTCCTGGCCGAGCGGCTCATGCGCGCCGGCAGGCAAGCCGCCAATCCTCCGGTTCTGCTCGGAGCGCAAACGCAAGCCGAGTTGATGCTGCTGGCCGAAGAGTTCACCGAACTCGGCTATGCCGTGCTGACCGCCACCGACGACGGCACCATCGGCCACCACGGCTTTGTCACCGAGCTGCTGGACGACATCCTCCAGGAAGTGCAACAGGTCTATGTGTGCGGCCCCATGCCGATGATGCGCACCGTGGCCCTGAAATGCCGGGCCGCGGGCACGGCCTGCCAGGTTTCCCTGGAAACCCACATGGCCTGCGGACTGGGAGCCTGCCTGGGCTGCACCTATCCGGCCAGCGGCGGGGGCTACCTGCATGTCTGCAAAGACGGTCCGGTCCTGGCGGCGGAGGAAGTGGCATGGACCCTCTGACCGGCGCCGCCTCTCCCGACCTGCGTGTCGATATCGGTCCCCTGCACCTGCGCAATCCGGTGATGACCGCGTCGGGCACCTTCGGCTACGGGGAGGAATTCGCCTTCCTGGTCAATCTCAACCGCCTCGGCGCCATTATTGTCAAGGGCATCTCCCTGGAACCCAGGCGCGGCAATCCGCCGCCCCGTATCATCGAAACCGCCTGCGGCATGCTCAACGCCATCGGCCTGGAAAATGTCGGGGTCGACCGGTTCATCACCGAAAAACTCCCTTTTCTGCGGCGGCTGGAGACGCCGGTGATCGTCAACATCCTCGGCGACAGCATCGAAGAATACTCGCGGCTGGCGGACAGGCTCAACGATGCCCGGGGCATTGCCGCCATCGAGGTCAACATCTCCTGTCCCAATGTCAAAAAGGGAGGGGTGGCCTTCGGCACCGTGCCGGAAATGGCGGCTGCCGTCACCAGGAGCGTCCGGCAGGCAACCGGCCTGCCGGTCATCATCAAGCTGTCGCCCAATGTCACCGACATCGCCCTTATTGCCCGGGCGGTCGAGGAGGCCGGCGCCGACGCGATCTCCCTGATCAACACCCTGCTCGGCATGGCCGTGGACATCCGCACCCGCAGACCGCGGCTGGCCAACATTTTCGGAGGGCTGTCCGGGCCGGCCATCAAGCCCGTCGCCCTGCGCATGGTCTGGCAGGCCGCCCGGGCCGTTTCCATTCCGGTTGTCGGCATCGGCGGCATCACCACTGTCGAGGATGCCCTGGAATTCATGATGGCCGGGGCCACGGCGGTCCAGGTGGGGACCGCCAACTTTTTCCGGCCCACGGCGACCGAAGAGATCGTTGCCGGGCTGGAAGAGTTCGTGCGGCAGGAAGGCCTGTCCTCCGTCCGCCAGATCATCGGCAGCCTGAAAACCGGGTAGGTGCGGATGCGGTCATGACCGATTTTGCAGCTCCCTCCCGACCCGGCCGCATCTGCGCCGCCGTGGCTGCTCCCGACACCGGCACTGCCATCGCCGCCGTGCTGCCGGTCCTGGACGGCGTCGACGTTGTTGAAATACGCCTTGACGCCATGCATGAGGTCGACTTGGCCCTCCTCCGGGACCGGATCGGCCGCCCCCTTCTCTTTACCAACCGACCGACCTGGGAGGGAGGGGCCTGCGAGACATCCGAGGAGGACCGGCTCATGGTCCTGCTGGACGCCGTCGGACATCAGGCGGCCTACGTTGACCTGGAGCTCAAAACCGCGCCTTCGCTGCGCCGGCGATTGCTGGAACGAATCGCTGGGACGACCACCCGGCTGATCATTTCCTCCCATGACTTCGGCGGGACCCCGGCTGCAGCCGATCTCTCCGAAACCCTTCGCCGGCAGCGGGAAAGCGGCGCCCATATCGGCAAGATCGTTACCATGGCCCACGACCATGTCGACGTCCTCAGGGTCCTGCATCTGCAGTGCGAAGCCCGGCAGATGGGGTTTCCCCTTATCGCCTTCTGCATGGGGGAACCGGGCAGACTGAGCAGGATCATCACCATTCTGCTGGGCGGCTACATGACCTATGCCGCCCCCGATGAGCGGCAGGCAACGGCCCCCGGCCAGCTCTCCGTCCGGCAGCTGCAGGCGGCGATAGCCTGCCTGACCGGCGCCGGCGCGCCCGGGTGACCGCTTTCAGCCCCTCTTCTTTTTCCCGCTCCGCCTCCCACCATCGGCCCCTGCTTTTTTCCCGGGTTGAGGCCCGTCCTTTTTTCCGGCCGGACAGTACCCGGTACCGCCGCATTGCGGGCACTCCTCCCAGGTGAGCAGAAATCTGCTCACCCCCTGAAAATACGCGATCTGCCCTGCTCCGCCGCAGGCAGTACACTGCTTCCTCATCCTTCCTTCCCTGCGCTTTTCTCCGGGTGAACCGGCAATCCCCCGGCGCCTCCGTGAGAATGCAAAGATGCGGTATCTCCCTGGTGGCAATATGGCGTTGTCAATGCTATACTTGATACGAATCTTCCTGTCATTCTGAAGGAAGGCATTCATATTCACCCAGCAAAAAGGAGGCGCTCCATGGCCAGCATTACCCTGCAAGGCAACCCAATCACCACCGTCGGCGAACTGCCCGCGGTCAACACCCAGGCCCCGGCCTTCACGCTCACCGGCACCGACCTGGCCGACCACAGCCTCGCCGATTATGCCAACCGGACTGTTGTCCTCAATATATTTCCCAGCCTCGACACCTCGGTCTGCGCCGCCTCTGTGCGCCGCTTCAACGCCGAGGCCGGCGGGCTGGACAACACCGTCGTCCTGTGCATTTCCGCCGACCTGCCTTTCGCCCACAAGCGGTTCTGCGAAACCGAAGGCCTGGACCGGGTCATTCCCCTGTCGGTCTTCCGTTCCCCCGATTTCGGCAGGGATTACGGCGTGACCATCTCCAGCGGTCCTCTCGCCGGCCTGCTCTCCCGGGCCATCGTCATCATCGATCCGTCGGGCAGGGTCACCTACACCGAGCAGGTTCCGGAAATAACCCAGGAACCCGATTACGCGGCCGCGCTCAGGTCCCTCGGCAAAGAGTGACCCTCCTCCGGCGCCGCAATACACCCGCGGGGAATGACCCCCCGCCTGGACGGACCGCGGAACACCCCGGGCCGCACAGCATGGGGCGCAACCCGCCGATACGATGAAAATTCTTCTCATCTACCCCCGGTGCCTCGAAGAGCGCGTCCACGCTGAAAATGTCGAGAGCATGCCCATCGGCCTCTATTACGTGGCCGCGCTGCTGAAGGAGCACGGGTACGACGTCGAGATCGTCAACGGCCAGCAGGTCGGCAGTTCTCCCGAAGCGATCAGGGCCCTGCTGACGGAAAAGAAAGCCGATGTCATCGGTTTTTCCATTCTCCAGGCCAACCGCTGGGGCGGCATCACCATGGCCAGGATCGCCAGGGAGATCAACCCGGATGTCCGAATAGTGTTCGGGGGCATTACGCCCACTTTTCTCTGGCACCACTTCCTCGCCCACTTTCCTGAAATAGATGTTGTTGTCCGCGGAGAAGGGGAACATACCTTTCTCAGGCTGATCCAGTGTTTCGAACAAAACCAAACCGACAATATCGGCGCCATCCGCGGAATAGCTTACCGGAAGAACGGCCGCCCGGTCAAGACAGAGGATGCCGAGCCCGTCCGCGACCTTGACGAACTGCCCAACCCGGCGAAATACTTTTCCTTTGCCCATCTGGCCCTGTCGCGCGGCTGCCCTGGAAACTGCACGTTCTGCGGCTCTCCCCGATTCTGGGGACAGCGGGTGCGGTTCCACTCGGCCGGCTACTTTGTCGACCAGCTTGAACTCCAGTACCGGAAGGGCATCCGGTTCTTCCTGATTTCCGACGACACGTTCACCTTCAAGAAGGAGCTGGTGATCGAAATCTGCCGGCAGATCCTGGAACGCGGGCTGCGGATCACCTGGTTCGCGATATCGCGGGTCAATTTCATCTCCGAGGAACTCGTTTCCTGGATGAGAAAGGCGGGCTGCATCCAGATCAGTTTCGGGGTGGAAAGCGGTTCGCCGCGGATCAGAAACATCCTGAACAAAAGAATCACCAATGAACAAATCCGCCATGCGTTCCGGGTCACCCTTCGTTACGGCATACTGCCCCGGGCCTATATCATCTTCGGCTCACCCGGGGAAACCGAAAAAACGATCCGCGAAAGCATTGATCTCATCAACGAAATCAAGCCCCTGGTGGTCATCTTCCACGTCCTGGTCCTGTTCCCCGGCACCGCCCTCTATACCGAGTTCAGGAAAAAGCACCACCTCACCGATGATATCTGGCTCAACCCCATTGAAGACATCATGTACTTTGAAACCGACAAGCGGTTGCCGAGAGAAGCAGTCGAGCGGTACAGAAACATGCTGCACGCCAATTTCCATGCCAATCTGCCCTCGTTCGTTGCAGGGATAGACCTTGTCGATGATCCCGAATTCTACCCCCTGCACGCCGATTTCTGCTCCCGCCTCGCCATGTCCTTTACCCATGGTGAATATGCCCGAGTGGAAGCGCTGGGCGACAGGGAGGAGATCGCCGAAAAGCTGTACCGGAAAGCCCTGCGGTACCATCCCCTTCCCCGGGCTTATCTGGGGATAGGGATGATCCGGCAGAAAAAAAGGGACCTGGCCGGATCAACGGCGGTGCTTGCGGACGGTCTCAGCCGCTTCCCGGATGACGAACAGCTGAACATCTGCCAGGGCATCAATTTCATGAACCAGGGGCGCTTCCGCGAGGCCCTTTCCCTGCTGCTGAAATTTCAGGATTCTCCCCAGGCCCTGCAATTCATCGCCGCCTGCTACCGGGAACTGAACGATCCGCAAGGGCAGGAGGCGGCACTGAACAAACTCAACGCAACGGCCGCGGACGGGAACTGCGGGACTTTCTCAAACGGCTGACAAATCCTGCATCATGGAAAAGGACACCCTTGGCCGGACCCCGGAACCCTGTTTTGCCGATGCGTTGTCAACGCACCAACCCATGACCGAATAAAGGGAGCTTCCATTGATTGCGACGTGGTTTCTCGGCCTTCATCCGGTGTCCCAGGCCTTTCTGGCCACTCTGTTCACCTGGGGCCTGACCTCCCTGGGCGCCGGCATCGTCTTTTTCTTTCACACGGTTAACCGGAAGACCCTTGACGGCATGCTCGGTTTTGCCGCCGGCGTCATGATGGCGGCGAGCTGCTGGTCCCTGCTTATCCCCGCCATAGAAATGGCCCGGGAAACATCTTCCCTGTACTGGCTGCCGGCGACTGCGGGTTTTCTGCTCGGTGCTCTTTTCCTCTGGAGCATCGACAAGGTCCTCCCCCATCTGCATCTCGGCTTCCCCAGGGACGAAGCGGAAGGAATCAAGACATCCTGGCGCAAAAGCGTTCTGCTGGTGCTGGCCATCACCCTGCACAACATTCCCGAAGGCCTTGCCGTGGGCATCGCCTTCGGAGCCCTGGCGGCCGATATCCCGTCCGCCTCCCTGGCCGGCGCCATTGCCCTTGCCCTCGGCATCGGCATCCAGAACTTTCCGGAAGGGGCCGCCGTCTCCGTGCCCCTGCGCCGTGAAGGAATGTCGCGGCTGAAAAGCTTCTGGTACGGTCAGCTGTCCGGCGCGGTTGAGCCGGTGGCCGCCGTCCTGGGGGCGGCAGCAGTAGTTGCCGTCCGGCCGATCCTGCCCTATGCCCTTGCCTTTGCCGCCGGTGCCATGATTTTCGTCGTCGTCGAGGAGGTCATCCCGGAAGCGCAGCGGGCCGGCAATACGGACCTGGCCACCGTCGGCGCGATCTCGGGTTTTGCCATGATGATGACTCTCGATGTTGCCCTTGGCTGAACGGCCGCCGCGGTTGGGAAAATTCAAACCGGACATCCCTTCTCACCCGTGGGGTCCCCGACTTCCGCCTTCCGCCCTCCCCTGGTACCACCCCGTAGCTCTTGACTTTGATTATTCATTAAGGTACGAATGTAATTTAATCATTAGCGTAACTTACGATGCGTTCACCGTGAATTCGCTGATGCAAGGCTCCGCAAGGGAGTTCCCCCATGCTTGCAGGTGCTCTACCCCTTTCCGGAACGATTCCGGGCGTCAGGCAACGGTCCGTCTCGGTGCCGTTCAACCGCCCTTGGCCATACAGTTTCGGTAACACGCCGATTCGAATGAAAACGAGGGGTTTTCAGGAGAAGAGGTTTTCTTCAACCTTACAGATCAAGGAGGCACCATGAAAAGAACATTCATTGCGGGGCTGTCCTGTTTTCTGTTCACCGCGATGGCGTCGTTCAACGCCTTTGGCGCGGGGGGACCGAAACAGGAACCGCCGCCCAAAGCGACAACCATCCAGGAGCTTGCCGAACGGTACGATTCGAGCAAATGCATGGAATGTCACGAAGATGTCTATGATGAGTGGGCAAACTCTCTGCACTCCCACTCGATCCTGGGAACCCCCCGCACGGCGCCGACCATTATCACCGCCATCGAAATGGGGCTCAAGAATTTTCCCTATTCGGGAGTGAAGTCGGATGACGACCTGACGGTCGAGCACCTGATGATCTGCGCCAAATGCCATCTCCCCCAGCTTGAGGACGCAACCGACGACGTCGCCCGTGAAATCGTAGCCACCATCCGCGCCTGGCAGAAGGCCAACAAGGAAGGTGATTACGACGAGGCGGATGACCTGGAAGAGACCATCGCCAGCCTCAATATCGGCTGCACCGTGTGCCATAACAAGATGGCCCTTATCCACAAGTGGGCCGACGGCTATCCGCAGCCCGATACCATTTATGGCGCTTCCGGCACCTCGGCAGGCGCCCACGATGATGAGACGTTCGACAAGATAGCCGAAGCACCGGCGCTCGGCGAATCGATTTTCTGCGGCCAGTGCCACGGAACCGGCCCGAATTTTGAATTTGACCACCCGTCCCAGTGCGCCACCCTGTACGGCAGTTATCTCTTCTCCTACGTCGCCCACGGCGGCAGTGAATCCTGCCAGGAATGCCATATGCACAAGTCCGGCCTCGGCCATGACATGCAGTCCTACAAGAGCAAGGAAATGATCGCCATGGCATTCGACATCAAGGTGGAAGGACGCTCGATGTTCTGGCGTAAAAACAAGGAAGAAGGTGTCCTGCCCATCGGAGTCATCAATGTCGAACTCTACAACAAGACGGGACATGTCGTCCCGGACGGCTGACCGACTCCCAATCGGCTGGTCCTGGATGTGACCGCGACAACTGCAGATGACAAGGAAATCTACAACAAGCAGAAAATCTACATGCCTTTCCCCGGCAGAATGGGTCAAGGCAAGGAAATGGGACGTGGACCGTATGAAAAGAGCGGCCTGCTGCGCGAAACAAGCATTCCGCCGTTGGCAACCGTCCACGAAACCTTTGAAATCACCTACCCCTTTGAAGACGTGGAATTAGCAGGCGCCAAGACAAGGGAGCTGCTCAATGACGAACTGAACGTCAAGGTAACCTTATGGTACCTGCCGTTCGGTGAGTTCGACGGCTATGAAGTGATCTTTTTCGAAGAGGAAAAGAAACTCGACCTGAAGACGGAATGGGTCTGGAGATAAGGACGACCTGATTTCTCTCTCTTCCCATCCCTGCCGCATGGATGACGGCGGGGCTTCCCTGGAAGCCCCGCCTCTCCATGCGGTTTTTTTATGCCTGCGGGAAGGCCCTCCTCCCCGCACAGCCAGGCTTCGCCAGCACCCCCTCATCCGCCCCTCCGAGGCACCTTCTCTCCCAGGAGAAGGGTGTTGCAACGCCGACAAGCCGAAGGCTTCAAGCCCCAAACTGCCGACTGCCGACCGATGACTGCCAACTTTCCGGGAGAGCGTGATAAACGTGCACCATCCAGACAACGGCGATGATCGGCGCAAAAAGGTTGACTCCGGGCAGCAGGGCCAGCACGGTCAGAGCCAGGCCGCTGGAGAAAAGGAGCATTCTGTGGCGGCGGCCGATTTGCCGTGCTTGAGGTTTGCCGACGTGATATCCGGCGGCGCTTTCGAAAAATTCCCGGCCGAGCAGGTAGCTGTTGACCAGCACGGACAGCAGAAAACCGATGCCGATAAAGTAAAAAGGGAGAATCAGGAGGTTGAGGAACACCGCCTTCAGGGTGAACCGGATGTCGTGCATCACGTCCGGCCAGAATCGGGGCTCGCCGGAACGAACCTTGTCGGGATATTCAGCGCGCTCGACCCGGTGGATCGTCCTTTCCTGGAAAGCGCCGGAAATGATGACGACAAACACCGGCAGCATGAACCAGCCCCCGACCCCCAGCATGATCCCGACCAGCCAGTTGATGGTGATGTCGAGCCATTGCCATTTCAACGACACAAGGTTTGCCGTCAGCCAGGTCAATCCGGCCCCCAGGGCAATCACGACCAGCAGTGCCAGTCCGGCGCAGAGCAGCATCAGACCGATCAATCCGGCCCGGGAAATCGAGCGCGCCGTCCTTGCGGCCTGCCGCACAAGAATCATTTCCGCCATCCTCGCCGCACCATACGATCCAAGCCGGCACGAAGCCGGGGCTCCACATGACTCCGTTCCGGGCGTGCCGGGACCGGATCAGAAGGGTCAACCATACCATACCCGCAGCAAAAATTCACCGGCCGGAAATGAAGGAGACCGTCGCGCAAAAAAGGGCAGGGCCCGGAACAACTAACGCGTTCCGGGCCCTTCTCAAGGAGAAACAAGCTGAAGTGCAGCCGGGGTGATTGTGAATCAGTCAGACTTGGGTCGGTCGGGCTGCGGCTCTTTCAACTCATTTTTACACTATCACATCGTGGTATGAAAGTCAATGCAGGGCAAAAAATTTGTTTTATCCCGGCCAACCTGCTGAAACCACGAATGTATTCCAACCCTGATCATACCTCATATCCGACGGCATGGAGATTGGGGGTGCCTGTTTCAGCTTTCCAGTATCTCGGTAATCAGTCTGTTCCGCTCCCGGTCCGTTATGTACGGCGTCATCCGCACATCGAGAATCCTGGCCTCGCGCTCCCTTTTCCTGGCGGCGGCCTGCTCCGCTTTGGCAATGAGGACCTGCAGCTCGCACGGCTTGATCAGATAGTCAAAAGCCCCGTCCTTCAACGATTCAATGGCGGAAGGAACCGTAGCGTGGCCGGTGAGCATAATGACCTCCACCAGGGGATATTTTTCTTTCACTTTCTCCAGGGTCTGAATGCCGTCCATATCCGGCATCATGATGTCGAGAACAATGACATCGACGGCCTCGTTTTCCGCCAGGAACTCCAGGGCTTCACTCCCGGAAGATGCGCAATCCACGGTAAATCCTCTTTTGCGCAGGCGGCGGGCTATTGTTTCCACAAACTGCGCTTCATCGTCGACCAGGAGAAGATTGAATGGCTCCATACGCTTTTCCTCGCTTGGCGGTCCGGGGGGAAGTCCACTCCAGATTTCTCCAAGCGGGTTCTCCTGTCAAGGAAGAAGCGTCATGCGAGGCAGGGAACCCTCCTAGAAATCATAGCGAAATCCAAGGGAAACCGCGTAACCGTCCTTGCCGTCGGCTATGCCTTCCAACTCCTTGTCCGCATAACGGTACTCGCCGTCAATCTCAAATCTCCAGTTCCGGCCGAACCTGTACTCGACCCGCAGACCGGGAAGAAAACGCCACTGGTCTCCGGTCAGAATCTTGTTTTCACGGTAATCGACCCGCATGCGCGGGCTCAGCGACAGGTCCGCATGGAACGGGTAGCGGGAGTTGACCGTGAACGAGTAGACATCCCGGTACTGGGTATCGGCGTAACGGACCCCGATGGATGAGATATCGCCGCTCTTGATCAGGCCGCTGCCGATGAGCTGCAGGAAGTAATAAAATTCGTCGCCGGTGGATTCAAAGGCTTCCACCCCTCCCGAGGCGGGCGCGCCGTCAATTTTTGACCAGGAAACGTCCCCGGCGAGCTGCAGGTTGTCCGTCAGGATCTGCGAAACGCCGACGGTGGCAAAGCTGCTGTCCAGGGTCCGGTCTTCCGCGAGCCGGCGCAGTTCATCCTCGCCGATTGATTCCTCCAGTTCTTCCAGGGAGGGAGAGGCCTGACCGATCAGCGCATTGCTGGTGCTCAGAAGAGGGACCCCGCGAAAATCGGCCAGCACGGTGAAACGGGTCTTGTCGTTGGGCAGCATGTAATTGCCCGTGACCAGGAAAACACTGACCTCATCATAGAGGACGTCAAAATCCAGGAGGGAATACAGACTTGCGCTCCGCCCGACATATCTGGCCTCGCCGCCCACTGCGCGCCGGTCCTCGACGTCGTCGGCCATCTGGTTGATGATATAGGTGTTGAAATCCCAATGGTCGGCAAAACGGCCCAGGTCAAGATTGGCGCCGTAAAAGTACTTGTCCGTCTCCAGGTCATCATAGGGCAGGTTGACGGGAAAGCCGGCCACCAGGTTGACGCCGACCTTCTCCATCAGCCGGTAGCCGATCTGGGCGCCGTCAAACCGTGTCAGCACCCCGCCCTTGCTTGAGGATTGCCTCCCCAGACGGGTGAAAATGGTCTCGCCGGCATCCTTCAAGTCGACATAGAGCCTGTTGACGCGGGTCAGATCGTCGCGGTCATCCAGAAATGACCATTCATAACTGCCGATGGCAACAGCCTCGGCCGCGAATTTATCGCTTCGCGAGCGCCAGGTTGCGTCAAACCCGGTCGTCAGCGAGGAAAGATTCTCCACATCCTCGTCGTCCTCATACATACTCTCGTCCCGGTCATAATAGACCGAGATGCCGCCGAAGTACTCATACTCCCGCGGCCCTTCCGCGGCAATGTCTTCCGTGGTCCCCAGCCAGATGGGACGGTCGCCCATGAGGGCCTTCAGCCTGGCCCGCGCCTGGTCCACGTACCGCCCGTCCGGATAGGTTTCGATGTAGTTCCGATACTCGGCCCGGGCGTGCGCCAGGTGCTCCTTGTATTCCCGCGCCGTG